>Ga0102851_10000031_pt1 | contig 45365 bp, 38 predicted proteins | sample Mud3Dept3metaG_FD_79558 | JGI IMG/M metagenome (GOLD analysis project Ga0102851, IMG submission 79558) | Freshwater wetland microbial communities from Ohio, USA, analyzing the effect of biotic and abiotic controls - Mud 3 Core 4 Depth 3... | ecosystem: Environmental > Aquatic > Freshwater >... | reverse complement strand
TCCTCGCGCGCCACACCGGGTTGCGCTCGCCCACGGCGTCGCGCGTCGCCTGGTACAGGGCGACGTCGTCGGACAGCACGACGACGTCCACCATCACCCCCTCGGAGGGGGCGACGGCCGGGGCAGGACGGGGGAGTGCGTCGGTCCGGGGGTGCACCCGCGGATTGCGCACTACCCTGCACGGCGGGTCCACCGTCAGCGGGCAAAAACCCGAGGCAATTCAAAGTTTCGCGGGCGGGTCACGGGTCTGCGGCCCGGTGCCGGCCGCCGCGGCGCAGCATTCGCCGGTTGGACCGCCTTCTCGACATAAGCTGGCCCCGCGAGCATGATCAGCTCTCGCTGACAGAGGCCGGAGCACCGGCTCCCAGGAAACGGCACGAGGGGCACGTTAGATGAGGGACGCGGTGACGTTCGCCTCGCGGGTCGCCCTCGGGCATCGCCCGACGCTCGAACGGCTGTTGTTCTTCAATCGCTGCCAGGACCGCGTGGCGCGCGGCATCGTCCACGTCATCGACCGCTTCGGTCCGCCTGAGATCCAGCCCGACGGCGACTGGCTTCGCGTGCGCGTCGCGGGCCTCACCGAGGTGCAGTCGCTGTTCGCCCTCGAGACCACGACCGGCCGGCCGATCGGTGTCGCCGTCTACATGCGCGCCGACCTCGAGCACGTGACCGTGCTGCATGTCGGGCTCAGCGAGGAGTTCTGCGCGGGCGGCGAGCGCGAGAGCCTCCGGCTGCTGCTGCGGCTGCTGAAGGAGATCCGCCGCTCCTCCCGGCGCGTGAAGGGCGTGCGGCGCATGAGCGTGCTCTACGGTGCGCAGCGGACCCGCGCCCAGGCCTGATCTAAGGCGCCTCGCGCGCCTCGCCGAGCAGATCGCCGACCATCGCCCGCACCGCCCGCAGCTGCACGCTGTTGCGCGTTGCGTAGTCCTCGCCCTCGTAGCCCCACCAGTCCCAGCAGCCGTTCGGGTTGAGCGGCTGGAAACTCGGCTCGACCTGCGGGAACAGCAGCACGACGCGGTTCGCCTCCGCTGCCTCGAGGAATCCCGAACGGCGGATGAACGCGTCGCCGATGAACGAGCCGCCCTGCTTGCAGCCGTGGAACACGACGTGCAGGCGGCAGCGAGCCTCCCCGCCAGCCTCGCAGTCCTGCGGGACGAACAGCCAGCCGCGATCGGCGAGGCCCGCACTGCCCGAGGCCTCGGCGTACGGACGCTGGTCGAACTCGATGAGACCGGTCGGGCGCGGAGTGCGGTTGTCCACGAGCTCGCCGTAGAGGTGGCCGAGCAGCGTGCGGGCCCCGTCGAGTCCGCAATTCCCGATGTACGGCTCCTCGACGGCCGTGCAGGCGGGTGCCGTGGGGTCGCTGGTCGGGAAGGTGTGACCGGCCTGCGGATGCTCGACTCGTACGACCGAGTCCGGCGTCACGAGCGCACGGTAGTAGGTCTCGAGCGCGTCGGCGACAGCGACGCCCACGAACGGGTCGGCGGCGCCGTGGAAGATCCACACGCGATCGTCGGCCAGGCCTGCGATGGGGTCGATCGCGCCGTCGATCGCGAGCTGGCTCGTTTCCTCGAGCAGGCGCGCAGTCGGAATCTCCTCGTCACCCTTCATGCAGCGGCCGAGTCCATGCCGCAGCGAGCCCTCGGCGCAGCGGTACGGACCGGCGGCGATGATCGCGGCGCCCTGCACGAGGTCCGAGTAAGCGACGTGGAACTGCCCGGCCATGTAGCCGCCGGCGGAGGCGCCCGACACCGTCACGCTTGCCGGGTCGATGGGCCGCGGCGAGAGCCTCGCGTCCTGCGCCGCCGTCGCGGCCTCGCGTCCGCAGGCGGTGGCGGCCAGCATCCCGAGCGCGACCACGACGTACCGGGTTCGCGCCGTCTTCGCCCTGTTCGTTGGCATCTCGCCCTCCGACGCCCGTGGGTTCATTGTGCCGTCCACCCGCCATCCACCGCGATCGATTGTCCCGTGACGTTCCGGGCCACGTCGCTTGCCAGGAACTCGATGATGCCGCCGAGCTCCTCGAGGGTGACGAAAGCACGCTTGGGCATGGGCTTGAGCATGATCTCGTCCACCACCTGCTGCTCGGGCAGCCCGTGCGCCCGGGCCTGCGCCGCGATCTGGGCGTCCACCAGCGGCGTGCGCACGTAGCTCGGGCACACCGTGTTGATGGTGACGTCGCAGTCTGCCGTCTCGAGCGCGATCGTTTTGGAGAAGCCGATCAGCCCGTGCTTGGCGGCGACATAGGCGCTCTTGTACGGCGAGGCCACCAGCGAGTGGATCGAGCCCACGTTGACGATGCGCCCGAAGCCGCGCCGCCGCATGCCCGGCAGCACGGCGCGCGTCACCATGGCGCTGCCGGTGAGCATGACCGCGACGAGCAGCTCCCAGCGTTCGCGCGGGAACTCCTCGAGCGGCGCCACGTGCTGCAGGCCGGCGTTGTTGACCAGCAGGTCGGGTCCTGCGGGTGCAAGCGCCGCGGCCACCGCGTCGATGTCGGCGGCCGAGGTCACGTCGAGGCGCATCGCGGTGGCCTCGAGGCCACGCGCGTGCAGCCCGGCGGCGGCGGCCGCGACCGCATCCGCGTCGAGGTCCGTGAGGCACACGGCGTGGCCGCGTTCGGCGAGGTAGGTGGCGACGCCGAGCCCGATGCCGCTCGCGGCGCCTGTCACGAGCGCGCTGAGACGGCGCCCGATCATCGCACCCTCGCGGCACGTGCCGGTCGCGCGCGGCGCTTCTTCGTGCCGCCGGCGCAGAGCGCCCGGAAGCCGGCCGCGCAGAACGGCACCAGCCGCTCGTGGACGCTGTCGAGGTCACTGGCGCGGCAGACTCCGCCCGAGAGCTTGTCGATGCGCCCGGTCTCCGCGAACGTGAGCGTGAGGGCGCCCGAGAGGAAGTGGTACGCCCAGTACAGGTCGCGCTCGTCGCAGTCGGGCAGCGCCTGCCGGATGGCCTCGATGAAGCGCTGCACCACCGGGTCGAAGTGCTTCGTCATGAGCACACCGCCGAACTCGGGCGAGTTGTTCACCTCGGCGATCAGCGCGAAGTAGCTCTTCCAGCCGGTGCCGCCGCGCGCCGAGCGATCGAGGAGGGGATGCGTGAACGCGTCGATGATCTCCTCGAGCGTCGGCACCTTGCGGTCGGCGCCCGCGATCAGCGCGTCGAGGCGTGCGAGGCGCTCCGAGTTCAGGTCCTCGGCGCGTCGCAGGAACACCGCCTCCAGGAGCCCCTGCTTGCTGCCGAAGTGGTAGCTGGCGAGGGCGACGTCCACGCCCGCCGCCCCGGTGATGTCGCGGATCGACACGCCGTGGAAGCCGCGTTCGGCGAACAACCGCTCCGCCGCATCGAGGATGCGCACGCGCCGTGGCGGTGCGCTCGCGCGCGTCGCGCGTGCGGAGGCCGCCGTCCGTCGTCTCTTTGCCGCTGTCGCCATCGTGCTGTTGCTGCTGCACCGCAAGAGTCGCGCCGTGGATCGCAGCGGTCGCGCCGCTGCGGGGTGCGGCGATTCTGGCCAAGCTCAGGCCGACCTGCAACGCCTGTTGAAATTCAACGACCGTTCAACTAGATTTCAGCGCGCGTTGAAAATCAGGCGCCGCGCCGGCGCCGTCCAGGGGGATCCAATGAACAAGTTCGCCATCCGTTCGGTGCAGGCGTGCGCGGCTGCCGCTGCCGCGCTGTGTGCCATTCCCGCCGTGCTCGCCCAGGAGGCGCCCGCCGCGCGCCCCGCGGCCGCCGGCGGCCTCGAGGAGATCACGGTCACCGCCCGGCGCCGCGAGGAGGCGCTGCAGGACGTGCCGATCGCCGTCTCGGTGTTCTCCTCCGACGATCTGCGGCTGCTGCAGGCGCAGGATCTCGGCGGCCTGCAGGGCAGCGTGCCGAACCTCAACCTCGTGCAGGGCCGCGGCTCGGCCACCAGCGCCAACGTCTACATCCGCGGCATCGGCCAGCCGGACGCGCTGCAGACCTTCGACCCGGCGGTCGGCATCTATCTCGACGACATCTTCATCTCGCGCATCCAGGGCGCGCTGTTCAACCTCTACGACATCGAGCGCGTCGAGGTCCTGCGCGGGCCGCAGGGCACCCTGTACGGCAAGAACACCATCGCGGGCGCGATCCGTCTCATCTCGAAGAAGCCTCCTGAGGCCCTGAGCGGGAACTTCGAGATCGGCTACGGCGACTACGACCGCATGGACGCCAAGGCGTACCTCGGCGGGCCCGTCACGGATAACTTCGGCGCGAGCATCGCCGCGCTCTACTCGAAGCGCGACGGCATCGTCGAGGACACGACCACTGGGCGCGAATACAACGACATCGACACGACGGCAGCGCGCGCCATCCTGAACTTCGAGCCGAGCGACACCGTCGAGGTGAGCCTGGCGCTCGACTACACGCGGCAGCGCAATGCGCTCAACCTCGGCCGGGCCGAGGCGCCCCTGCTGCAGGTCAACCTGGCGGGCGGCGTGAACGTGCTGCAGCCGGCGCCGACCGGCGACTGGGAATTCGAGTCGCGCACGTCCTTCACCGGCGACGAGGGACAGGACCTCGACCACGGCGGCGTCGCGCTCACCGTCGGCTGGGATATGTCCGATGACTGGCGCTTCAAGTCCATTACGGGTTATCGCGACCTCGACGTGGACAACTACGTCGACATCGACGCCAGCCAGTGGGAGCTCGGCGACGTGTTCGTCGGCGTGGACCAGGACCAGCTGTCCCAGGAATTCCAGTTCCTGTTCGACGACGGCGGGCGCATGAACGCCGTGTTCGGCCTCTACTACCTCAACGAGAGCATCACCTCGCACCAGGAGGCGTACGCGGACGACTTCCTTGTGTTCGGCGCGCTGCCGCTCACCTTCCTGCGGACCGTCGACGATGACCTCGACACCGACAGCTATGCCGCCTTCGGACAGGCGACCTGGCAGTTCAGCGACCAGTTCTCCGGCACGCTCGGCCTGCGCTACACCTACGAGAGCAAGGACTACTTCCGCACCACCTCGACGTTCTCCAACCTGGCGGCTCTGAACGGCACGTTCGAGTACCCGGACGACGAGAGCTGGGACGCGCTGACCCCGAGCTTCGGGCTCGACTACCAGGTGAGCAGTGACTCGCTGCTCTACGTGAGCGCCGGCCGCGGCTTCAAGAGCGGCGGTTTCAACGGCCGCGCCAACACGCCCGGCGAGACGGGCTCCTACGACCCGGAGTACGTGTGGACGTACGAAGTCGGCAGCAAGAACACGCTGGCCGACGGTAGCCTGCGGCTGAATGGTGCGGTCTTTTACAGCGACTACACCGACTTCCAGGCGCGCGTCTCCGAGGTGGTCAATCCCGACGCCCCGGTCCCGACGTTCAGTTTCCCGGTGCTGAACGCCGCTGCGCTCGACATCTGGGGCGCCGAGGTCGAGCTGCTGTGGGTGCCCGTGGAGGGCCTGACCGTGCAGGGCCAGCTCGGCTATCTCAACGCCGACTACGCCGAGTTCACCGACACGGTGCGCGGCCCGGGCGGCGTGCCCGTCGAGCGCGACCGCTCCGACGACGAGCCGCCGTTCGCTCCCGAGTGGACGGCGCGCGTGGGCCTGAGCTACGAGTTCGGGCTCGACGACTACGGCTGGCTCACGCTCGCGACCGACGTGAGCTACCGGACCAAGTCGTGGCTGTCGGTGGACAACCGCGAGGTGCTGACGCAGGACGACTTCGCGCTCCTGAACGTGCTCGCGAGCTGGCAGTCCCAGTCGAGGACCTGGCGCGCCTCGGCCGGCATCCGCAACCTGTCCGACGAGGTCTACAAGACCGACGCGCAGGAGTTCTCGAGCGTGGGCAACATCCAGACCGCGTATTACGGCGACCCGCGGACCTGGCAGCTGACGCTCGGCTATTCGTTCTAGCCGTCCCGCTGCGAAGCGCGGTGGCGCGGCCCTGGGGCCGCGGCGCCGCGCTACGCGGCAATCCTATTCACGGAGCGCCCATGAACGGGTTCGAGGCGCCGGCGCCGCTCTTCCCTGAAATCATCGCCCTGCACGGCAAGTGGCTCGGCGACAAGCCCGCCGTCGTGGACGGCGACCGGGTGTTCTCCTGGCGCGAGTTCGACGCGCGGAGCAACCGCGTGGCCCACGGCCTGCAGCAGCTCGGGCTGCGCCGCGGCGAGCGCGTGCTGGTGGTGATGCACAACAGCGCGGAAATGCTCGAGGCGATCTGGGGCGTCCTGAAGGCCGGCGGCGTCGTCGTGCCGCTCAACCTGTCGATCCCGGACGACGCCGTCGTGGCGATGGCCGCCGACTCCGAAGCGGTGGCGGCCGTGGCCTCGGGCGACCAGTGCGCCCGTCTCGAGGCGCTGCGTCCGCGCCTCGGCGGCGTGCGTGCCGGGGCCTTCGTCGCGCACGAGGCGGTGATCCCGGGCTGGCGCGCCTTCGGTGAGTGGCGCGACTCGCAGCCTGCCCACGCTCCGGAGCCCGGGCTCGGCGACGACGACGAGTGCAACATCATCTACAGCTCGGGCACCACCGGCCTGCCGAAGGGCATCGTGCACACCCACCGGCGGCGGCTCGACTGGGCGTACGACCTCGCCCTCGCGCTCCGCTACCACGGCGGCGCCCGCACGCTGTGCTCGCTCGGGCTGTACTCGAACATCAGCTGGGTCGGATTCCTCTGCACGATGCTGGCCGGCGGCACCGTCGTGGTGCTGCGCGCCTTCGAGCCGCGCGCGCTGCTCGAGACGGTGGAGCGCGAGCGCATCACGCACGGCGCCATGGTGCCGGTGCAGTTCCAGCGCCTCCTCGAGCGGTCCGACTTCGACCGCTACAACCTGGGCTCGCTGCGCAGCCTGATGTGCTGCGGCTCGCCGCTGGCGCCTGCGCTGAAGGCCGAGGCGATCCGGCGGCTCGGCTGCGAGCTGATCGAGCTATACGGGCTCACCGAGGGCGTGATCACGACACTCGCCCCCGAGGACGTCGAGCGCAAGCTCGCTTCCGTCGGCAAGCCGCTGCCCGGCACGGACCTGCGCATCCTCGGCCCCGACGACCGCGAGGTGGCCCCGGGCGAGTCGGGCGAGATCGTCGGGCGAGGGCGCATCCTCATGGCTGGCTACCACGCGCGGCCCGATGCCAACGCCGAGGCCACGTGGACCGACCCCCAGGGTCGCCGCTGGCTGCGCACCGGCGACGTCGGCCGCCTCGACGAGGAAGGCTTCCTGTACATCGTGGACCGCAAGAAGGACCTGATCCTATCGGGCGGACAGAACATCTATCCGGCCGACATCGAGAGCGCCGCGCTGCAGCACCCCGACGTGGCGGAAGTGGCCGTGATCGGCGTGGCGAGCGATCGCTGGGGCGAGTCGCCGCTGGCCGTGGTCGTGCCGCGCGCCGGCGTCGAGCCCGACGCGGCCGGGCTCATGGCCTGGATCAACGAGCGCGTGGGACGTCAACAACGTGTGACCGGCGTCGTGCTCCGGGACTCGCTCCCGCGCAACCCGAATGGCAAGATCCTCAAGCGCGAGCTGCGCGCGGAGTACGCCGCTGGATGGGCGTCGCAACGGAGCACGAGTTGAACGGAACCGCCTGGCAGGACCGCTACTTCGAATCGTCGGACGGCCTCACGCTCTACTATCGAGACTACCCGGCGCCTGAATCGGGCCGGCTGCCATTAATGTGCCTGCCCGGGCTCACACGCAACAGCCGCGACTTCGAGGCGCTGGCGCTGTGGTTGCAGCGCGGCGGACGACGCGTCCTGACACCCGACCTGCGGGGCCGCGGCCGCTCGCAGTACGACCCGAACTGGTCCAACTATCACCCGGGCACCTACCTCGGCGATCTCGAGCGGCTGCAGGCGGCGGCCGCGGCCGAGCGCGTCATCGTGATCGGAACGTCCCTCGGCGGCATCCTCGCGATGCTGATCGCAGCGACCCGCCCGGCGGCCATCGTCGGGGCGGTGCTGAACGACGTGGGTCCGGAGATCGCACCCGAGGGACTGCAGCGGATCGCTCAGTACGTGGGACGGCACGCCCCGGTGCGCAACTGGGAGGAGGCGATCGCGCAGGCGCAGTCCACCTACGGCCTCGCCCTGCCCGACCTCACCCTGGCGGATTGGCAGGCCCTCGCGCGACGCAGCTACATCGAGGTGGACGGCGTGCCGCGCCTCGACATGGATCCGATGATCGGCGACGCGGTGCGTGCCGCACCCGCGGGCGCCGCGCCGGATCTGTGGCCCGTTTATGCGGCGCTCGCACCGTTGCCCGTGCTCGCGTTGCGCGGAGCGCTGTCGGACGTACTGTCCGAGGCCACCTTCGAGCGCATGGCGCGCGAAAAGCCCGACCTGCGTCGCCTGAGCGTCGCCCGCCGCGGGCACCCGCCGCTGCTCGACGAGCCCGAGTGCCTCGCTGCCATCGACGAATTCCTGTCGACCCTCCCGTGAGGGCGCCGCCGACCCCCCGGGTTTAAGCTCCGGCCATGGCCACGAACGGGGTCAGGGTGTCGTTGCCGGCGCGGCTGCTGATGGTCGCGTTCGCGGTCGTCGGAGTCTCCAGCATCCTCGCGGTATTCGCGCCGCTCGGTTGGCCGTTCGAGCTCTTCTCGCACTTCCGGCCGCAGTACGCGGCGGCGTCGCTGCTGATCGCGGTGCTGCTCGCCTGGCAGCGGCGTCCCGCCTACGCGGCCGCGGCGCTCGTCCTCGCCGGCTGGCACGGCATGCCTGTCGCCCAGCGGGCGCTCGCGGAGCCGCCGGTCGCCTGCAAGGGAACCGCCTTCACCGTGGTCACGGCCAACCTGCGCTACGTCAATGAGCGACCGGAGCCGTTCCTCGGCTGGCTCGATACCCAGGCGGCCGACGTCGTCGTTGTCCAGGAGGTCACGGACAGCTGGGCCCGGACGCTCGCGCTCCTGCCGGAATATCCTCACCATTACGTGCTGCCCCGGCCCGATGCCTACGGCATCGGTGTTCTGAGCCGGTGGCCGCTGGAAGCGGTGGCCGCAGTGGACCTCGCCGACGACGGGCTGCCGTCGCTGTCCGGGGTCGTGCGGATTGACGGCCAGCCGGTCCGCTTCCTGGGCCTGCACACGCGGTGGCCGGTGCTGCCGTGGCTGGCCCGGTCGCGCGACGACGCGCTGCGGCGCGTTGCCGAGATTTCGCGCACCGAGGAACTGCCCATCGTGGTGCTGGGCGACCTGAATCTCTCTCCCGACGCGCCGGCGTTCGGACGCCTGCTCGGCGACTCGGGACTGCGCGACGTGATGCACGGCCCGGACTGGCGCCCCACCTGGCAGGCCAGCTTCTGGCCACTGGCCCTCCGGATCGACCACGTGCTCGTGAACGGCGATCTGTGCGTCGATCACGCCGAGGTCGGGGCGCCGATCGGCTCTGATCACCGGCCGGTGATTGCGCGACTGCAGCTGCGGCCAGGCGCGGTCGCGGCGGCGGCGTCGGCCCCGGACGGCCCGGGCACCTGACGGGCGGGGCCTACTCGGCCGGCAGCGTCTCGCCCGTCGGCGGCGGGAACTCGCGACAGCACTCGACGAGCCAGCCGCGGAAGCGCACCACCTTGGGCAGCGAGAAATGCTCGGGCGGTGCCACCAGATACCACGCCCCCTGCTGCTGCACGCTCGGCATCATCGGCCGGACCAGCCGGCCTGCCGCCAGGTCCGCTGCTACCAGCGACCAGCGCGCCAGCGCCACGCCCTTGCCCTGCTCGACGGCCGCGAGCGTGACCGAGGCGTCCTCGGGCTGAGGCAACGTGTCGGTTCGCGTGGTGTCGCCGCCCACGCGGCGCAGCCAGTGTGGCCACGGCTCGGCGCGGCTGTGCAGCAGCGGGTAGCGGGCGAAGTCCGCCAGGGTGTCGATCGGGCCGAGCCGGGCGAGCAGCGCCGGGCTGCAGACCGGAAACACCCACTCGTCCAGCAGGTGCTCGGCCTTCAGGCCCGGCCACTCACCCGATCCGTAGACGATGGCGGCGTGGAAATCGTCGCGGCTGAAGTCGAGCGTCGCCCGGGCCGGGCCGAAGCGCACCTCGATCTCCGGATGCCGGCGGTTGAACTCGCCGAGGCGAGGCAGCAGCCAGCGCTGCAGGAACTCGTTCGCGACGCTCAGGTTGAGCAGGCCACCGACACGCTCCCGACGGATGCGGTCCACGGCGCGTCGCAGTTCCTCGAGCCCGCGCCGCACGCCCGGCAGCAGCTCCGCGCCTTCCTGCGTGAGGGCGACCGCGCGGGTGTGGCGCCGGAACAGCGGCACGCCGATATCGGCCTCCAGCGACTTGATCTGCGCGCTCACGGCAGCCGTCGTCACGCCGAGTTCCCGCGCAGCCGCGGTGAAGCTCAGGTGGGTGGCGACGGCCTCGAACACGCGCAGCGCGTTCAGCGGCAGACGATCGGGGTCGGCGGTCATCGGTCGCCTCGACTTAACTTTCGATTGACAATACGCACTGCTGCGCCTGCATGCAAGGCAGCCCCCGACTGGCTATGGAGGGAATCTGAAAAAAGGGAGGGCCTCGGATATCCTGACCGCATGCCCACTCGCGCCCTGTTCCCCACCCTGGTGTACGAGGCCCGGCTGGCTCCCGCGGGCGAGCGCGAGCTCAACCGCCGCCTGCTGCACGAGTGCCTGCAGTACCGCGAGGACGACGCGGCCGGCCGCAAGTGGTCCGCCGCGCGCTACCCGGGCGGCTACACGTCCTACGGCTCGCTGAGTCGCATGCACACGCTCTCGCCGACCTTCGCGACGCTCGAGCGCAAGTTGCGCCGACACGTGCGCGCCTTCGCCCACACCCTCGAGTTCGACCTCGAGGGTCGCGACCTCGCGATGACGGATTGCTGGATCAACATCATGCCCCGGGGCGTGGTGCACAGCCTGCACCTGCATCCGCTGTCCACGATCAGCGGCACGTATTACGTCCGGACCCCGCGCGGGACGGCGGGCCTCAAGTTCGAGGACCCGCGCCTCGACCGCTACATGGCGGCCCCTCCGCGCCGGCCGGATTGCCGGGTCGAGCACCGGCCCTGGGTCACCGTGCCGGCTACCGCTGGCAAGGTCGTCCTGTTTGAGAGCTGGCTGCGCCACGAGGTGCCGCCGAATCCGGCCGCCGCCGAGAGGATCAGCATCAGCTTCAACTACCACTGGTGACGGGCGAGTCCGCGACCGTTCGCGGCGCGACCGGGCCCCCGACCGCGCCGCCGCTGCTGAAACTGCCCGGGAACCGCAACCGAACAATTGGACGTCCACGGAGACTTCCCATGCACTCCTTCCTCCGGGTCGGCACGGTCACCCTGATGCTCCTGCTCACCGCCTGCTCCTCCGCTCCCACGCTGCCGGTCGCCACGAAGGTCGATCTCGACCGCTTCATGGGCGACTGGTACGTGATCGCCAACATCCCGACCCGTATGGAAAAGGGCGCTCACAACGCGGTCGAGTCGTATCGGCTGGACACGGACGGCACGATCGCCACGACCTTCACGTTCCGCGAAGACGGCTTCGACGGGCCCGAGCGAGTCATGAAGCCGCGCGGCTTCGTGCGGGATCGCGAGTCGAACGCCGTCTGGGGCATGCAGTTCATTTGGCCGATCAAGGCCGAATACCTGATTGCCCACGTGGACCCCGACTACACCGAGACCATCATTGCCCGCAGTCGCCTCGACTACGTGTGGATCATGGCCCGGACGCCGCAGATCCCGGAGGCAGACTTCGAGCGCCTGAAGCGGCAGGTCGCCGATCTCGGCTACGATATGTCGAAGCTGCAGGTCGTGCCCCAGCGCTGGTGAGGAACCGGGCAGCCCCAGGGTGAGAGTGCTTCAACCAGGAGAATCCACATGTCCGTCGCCAAGATCACCGAAATCACCTCGACCTCGAAGACGAGCTTCGACGACGCCGTCCAGTCCGGCATCCGCCGCGCCAGCAAGACCATCCGCGGGATCAGCGGCGCCTGGGTCGCCGACCAGGAAGTCGTCGTCAAGGGTGGAAAGGTCGTCGAGTACAAGGTGCGTCTGAAGCTGACCTTCGTGCTCGACAAGGACGGAAAGTGAAGTTGCGCAGCCTGATCGTCCCCGCCGCTTTCCTGGCGCTGGCGACGGGCGTGTCGCTGGCGGCCGACCCGCCGCTGGCCCCCGTGTCGCAGGAAGCCCTGATCCAGCGCCTCGATGATGGCGCGAAGGCGCCGTACGTGCTCGACGTAAGGACGATCGACGAGTATGTCTCCGGGCACGTGCCGGGCGCGGTGAACATTCCCCACGACCAGCTCGCCTCGCGGCTCGCCGAAGTGCCGAAGGACCGGGACGTGGTGCTCTACTGCCGCTCGGGACGCCGCGCCGTGCTTGCGGCCGAGGTGCTGGCCGACAACGGCTACGCCCGCCTCGAGCACCTGCAGGGCGACATCACCGCGTGGGTGGACCAGGGCCGGCCGGTGGAGAAGCCGCGGGATGCCGCCGCGTGCACCAAGGCACTCGCGAGCGGCGCTGCCACGGCGGAGGCCTGCACGGCCAACTGACTCCGGTCAGCCCCCGAGCGCCCGGTCGAGATCGGCCACGAGGTCGTCCGGGTGCTCGAGTCCGACGGCGAGCCGCAGCAGGTTCGGCGGCGTCTGCGTGAGCGGCCCCTCCATCGAGGCGCGGTGCTCGATCAGGCTCTCGACCCCGCCCAGGCTGGTGGCGCGCGTGAAGAGCTGCACGCGTGCTGCAACCGCCAGGGCTTCCGCCGCGCCCCCCGGCACCTGCACCGACACCACGGCACCGAACCCATCCTGCATCTGCCGCGATGCGAGCCCGTGGCCCGGGTGGCTCGCGAGGCCCGGGTAGTGCACGCGCTCCACGCGAGGGTGCGTGGCGAGGAACCGTGCCACGGCCAGAGCACCGGCGGATTGGGCGCGCACCCGCAGCGGCAGGGTGGCGAGGCTGCGCAGCAGCAGCCAGCAGTCGAAGGGCGAGGGCACGCCGCCACCCACCCCCTGGAACTGGCGCAGGCGCGCGAGCACGGGTCCCGTTTCGCGGGCCACGACGATCCCGCCGAGCACGTCGCTGTGGCCGCCCAGGAACTTGGTCGTGCTGTGCATCACGACGTCGGCGCCGAGCGCGAGCGGCTGCTGCAGCACCGGGCTCGCGAAGGTGTTGTCGCAGCCGAGCAGGGCGCCCCGCGCGCGGGCGAGTACGGCGAGTGCCGCGAGGTCGCTGACTCGCAGCAGCGGGTTCGACGGCGTCTCCACCCACAGCAGCGCCGCGCCGGGCTCGAGCGCCCGCTCCACGGCTGCGAGGTCGGTCGTGTCCACGAATGCGACGCTCGTGCCCCAGCCGGGCAGGATCTCGCGCAACTGTCGCGCGGTGCCGTGGTAGCAGTCCGCAGAGCAGACGATACGGCCGCCGGCTGCCGCCAGCGAGAACACCGCGAGCGTGGCGGCCGCACCCGAGCCGTACGCGACGGCCTCGGCGCCGCCCTCGAGCGCGGCGACGGCCTGCTCGAGCGAAGCGCGGTTCGGGTTGCCGCTGCGGCCGTAGAAGAAGCCCTGCGGGTAGGCGCCGTCCGGGCCCCGCTCGAAGGTGGTCGAGAGGTGGATCGGCTCGCGGACCGCGCCGGTCGACGGATCGGGCCTGCGGCCCGCGTGGATGGCCAGCGTCTCGAGCTTCATCGCGGCGGCTCGTATTCCTGAAGTCCGACCACCAGCATCCCCGGGCCGCCGTGCGTGCCGAGCGCGCTGCCGAGCGGCAGCAGTCGCGCCGAGACCACGCTGTCGGTGGTGAGCTGCCCGAGCAGCCACTGGCCCGCGGCCTCGCAGTCCGCGTGGCCGACCAGCAGCCGGTACCTGCGGTCGCCGCGGATGCGGCGGCGCACGAAGCGCGCGAACTTCTCATCGAGTCGCGACCGGCCGAACAGCACGCTGCCGGCCGAGACCCGGCCCTTGCGGTCGTTGTGCAGGATCGGCATGAGCTGCAGGCGGTCCGCGAGGTCCTTGACCCAGCGCGGCACGCGCCCGCCGCGCACCGCGTACTCGAGCGAGCCCACGAGTCCCCAGGTCCAGGTCTTCGGCAGGATCGCGCGCGTGGCCTCGATCACCCGCTCGGCGTCGTAGCCCGCCTGTGCGCACTCCGCCGCGTACATCGCGACCAGCCCCTGCCCGAGCGAGGCATTCATGCTGTCGATGACGGTCACCTTGCCGTGCGTGCTGACTCGTCCGGCGGCGGTCTCGGCCGCCGCGCAGGTGCCGCTCGCATGGCGGGTGATGTGGATCGACACGACGGAGTCGAAGTGCGAGGCCAGGAACTCGAACTGCCGCCGGAAATCTCCGGGCGGAGGCTGCGATGTTTTCGGGTGGGCGGGATTGCTGCGGAGCTCGGCGAAGAATTCCTCCGGGGTGAGACTCACCTTGTCGAGGTAGCTGTGCTCGCCGAAATTCACCCGCAACGGCACGAGGTGGATGTCGAGGCGGTCGAGCTCGTCCTCGGGGATGTCGGCGGCCGAATCCGTGACGATCGCCACGCGGCGTCCGGCGACGTGCGCCGAGTGCTGCTGGCGCTGCATGTCGTCGGCCTTCTCGCCCGACACCGCGCCGAAGTGCGACGCCACGCGAAACACCTCGGCCGGGTCGTTGACGTGGATGTGCACGCGCGCCTTGCCCTGCCGGCCGGCGACCACGAGGCTGCCGCCGAGCGTTGAGAGCTGTTCGCGCAGGTGTCGCCGGTCCAGCTCCTCGCCCGTCACCACGCACTCCGTGCAGTAGCGGTAGGCGAGGTCCACTTCCTCCCCGGCCGTCGCCTCGGCGGCGTCCGCCGCGCTCAGGACCGGCACGACGACGGCGGGCTCGTCCTCGGTGCCGCTCGCGATGTACTCCGTCATGCCCGAGATCAGCTCGACGAAGCCCTGCGCGCCGGCGTCCACCACGTTCGCCTTGCGCAGCGCCTCGAGCTGGAAGGTCGTGCGCTCGAGCGATGCCTGCGCCGCCTGCACTCCGCGGCGCAGCAGGGCGGCGAAATCGCGCGCCCCCTCGCGCTGCACGGCGTGCAGCTCGCGGGCGAAGTCCGTGAGCACCGTCAGGATCGTGCCCTCGCGCGGCTCGCTCAGGCTCTCGCGTGCGTAGTCGGCGCCGCCGCGCACGCCGTCGGCGAAATCGCGCGTGCTGAGCCGCCCGAGGTGACCGAGCCGGTCGCACAGTCCGAGGAAGAACTGCGCGAGGATGGCGCCCGAATTGCCGCGCGCGCCGTCGAGCGCCGCGTCGGCGATGCGCGTGAGGGTCTTGCCGGCGTGGTCGTCGGGCGTGCGCTGCAGGCTGCCGAGGACCGCGTGCATGGTGAGCGCGAGGTTCGTGCCCGTGTCGCCGTCGGGCACCGGGAACACGTTGATCTTGTTCAGGTGCTCCTGCCTCGACAGCAGACGAGCGATGCCGGCCTTGAGGGCGCGGTTGAGGCGCAGGCCATCGAGGTTGTCGGCCGTGGTGACGACGGTGTTCAAGCGCCGCTCTCCCGGGTGTTCAGTCGCGCGGCAGCAGGAACCGGTTGCCGCCCGCGCTCATGATGACGCCGTCGGCCGTGATCTCCTCGACTGCCGCGCCTTCCCGCGTCGACTCGCCCTCGCGGTACTTGGCGCCGTTGATGAACACGAAGCGCTCCTGCGGGCGGTTCGAGTAGACGTGCAGCTCGAGCTTGAGCTCCGGCAGGCCGCTGCTGGCCGCGACGTCGTCGGCGGTGGGCATGTTGCGCGATGCCGCGCCGGCGGGCCGCGGTGGACCGGCCGCCGTCAGGGTGCCGGCATCGGGCAGCGACTCGTAGACGACCGTACCTCCCCGGCGCGGAGCGGCGACCACGGCGGGCGGGCCGGGCGGCGGGGCCGCGGCGCGGGCCGCTGCTTCGTACTCCATCCCCGGCGAATAGCCGGACACTTCCTCTTCGAGCGGATTGCGGGTGGCAGGCGCCACGGGCTCAGCCGGTCGCAGCATCGGCGGCGGCAATGCGGCGGGCGGCGGAGTCGCCGGCCGGGTCTGGGTTACCGCGGCCTGGGCATTCGTAGCCGGCGGTGGCGTCACCGGCGGAGCCTGCGTCACGACTCCGCCCGTGCCCACGGCCGCAGTGGCCTGGACCGTCGGCTCGGCGGGCGGTGCGTCGCCCGATCGCACGAGCAACAGCACGCCGATCGCGACCAGGTTCACGACCAGCAGAGCGAGCGCCGCCGTCGCCCAGGGGTTCGATCTCGGCTTCGGCGCGGCGACCGCGACCTCGACCAGGGCGGGCCCGGTCTGCCGCTGCCGCTCGTGCTCGGACTTGCGCAAGGCGTCGAGGATGAACGACATGCGCCTCAGCCTCCCGCGGCCTGCGGGACGATCGTGGGCGACCCCGTGGCGTTAAGCGTGGTGTCGAGCACGATCTGGGTCTGCACGCCGGCGACACCGTCCACGGCGAGTCGGTGCTGGCGCTGGAAGTCCTGCACCAGCCGCACCAGCTCGTCGTCGTACACGTCGCTGCCGGGCGTCGCTGTCGGCAGGCCCTGCGCGGCACGGACGCTCTCCCTGAGCCAGCGCACGTCCTCACCACGCATGCCGGGGCCGAGCGCCTTCACCACCGCGAGCGGCGGCCGCCACAGCAGCAGGAAATCGCCGAACCAGTAGCGCGACAACGCGGTGATGCCGACCTCGCGCGATTCGCCGCCGAGGTCGAGGATCGCGTGCTCGTCGGTGAGTCCGGTGAGCAGGACCTGGTGGGTGCGGCCCAGGTCGTCAGTCAGCGTGAGGACGGCCGGGCGGTTCAGCGTCCGCAGCTGAGCCCACGAGCCTTTCTGGAACAGGCACTCCAGGCCCTGCCGTGCGGCCTGGTCGCAGCCCCGTCCGCGCGCCGGTTCGTAGAGCGCACCCCAGAGCGCGAACAACTTCGCGAGCGCGGCCTCGGTCGTGGTGTCGTTGCCGTGCCTCACCAGCAGCTCGGCCAGCGGCAGCGGCGGCGTGGCCGCGAGCACCGGCTCCGGGGGCGCGGTCGCCGGCTTCTCGATCGAGGCGGCGACCGCGGCGGAAGCGGCCGGCGGCTGCTCGACCGCGCGCGGTGGCTCCGCGTCGGCGGTCGCGGCCGGACGCTGCGCGAGGTAGGTCCAAAGGCCGATCGCGACCAGCGCCAGCGCGGCCGCCACCGCGGCGGCGGTGGCCCACTTGAGCCAGGGAGCCGGGACCGGCCGGCCGTACACCTCGGAGGCCGCCTGGCGCACGAGCGCGCCGCCCACGCGGTGCTCCTCCTGCGTGAATGCGCCGAGCAGCGCGCGGTCGCAGATCACGTTGATCACGCGCGGGATGCCGCCGCTCAGCCGGTGGACTTCGCGCAGCGCCGAGGGCGTGAACACCTCGGCCGTGGCGCCGGCGATGCGCATGCGGTGCTTCACGTAGCCGGCACTCTCCTCCCGGGAGAGCGGGTTCAGGTGGTACCGGCCGGTGATGCGCTGGGCGAGCTGCCGCAGCTCGGGCTGGCCGAGCAGCTCGCGCAGCTCGGGCTGGCCGATCAGGATGATCTGCAGCAGCTTGGTCGTGGCGGTCTCGAGGTTGGTGAGCAGCCGCACCTGCTCGAGCGTCTGGGTACTGAGGTTCTGCGCCTCGTCCACGATCAGCACCACGCGCCGCCCGCTCGCGTGCGTGTCGAGCAGGTGGCGCCCGAGCAGGTCCATCAGCGTCTTGGTGCTGCCGCGGCCGGCCTCGGGCACCGGGATGTGCAGCTCCTCGCAGATGGTGAGAAGGAACTCGGCCGGCGTGACCCGCGGGTTGAGGATCAGCGCGACGTCGGCGTGGCCCGGCAGCTGCTCGAGCAGGCTGCGGATGACCGTGGTCTTGCCGGTGCCCACCTCGCCCGTGAGCTGGATGAATCCGCCCGCCTCGTTGATGCCGTAGAGCAGGTGCGCGAGCGCCTCCGCGTGCCGCTCGCTGAGGTACAGGTAGCGGGGGTCCGGCGTGATCGCGAACGGCTTTTCCTGGAGTCCGAAAAAGCTCGTGTACATGCGGGGTTAGGCCATTTTCCAGCGCGCGGTCGGTCGCCAATGATGCCTGCCGCTGCCCGGCATGGCTAGCCGAGGCGTCGCATCGCTGGTGAGTGTCGGTCAGACCGCTGCCGGCGACGCGTTTGCTCGCGCCAGGCGCACTCAGCCGTTGCTGTCGCGCGGCGGCGCCGCGGGCTGCTCGAGCGAGCTTGCGCGGGTGAGTGCCACCTTCCCGAAGCGCTCGCGGATGCGGTCCACCGCGGCATCGAGTTCGCGGTTCCTCGCGGTCTGCGGCGCCGTGAAGAGCTCGAGCTGCGTCGCGGGCGCGAGCTCGCTCACGCCTACGCCGAGCAGGCGCAGCGCCGACCGGGGCTGCGAGGCGAGCCAGGCGTCGAGCAGCGCCGTGGCGAGCGAGGTGATCACCCGCGTTTCCTGCGTGGGCGGCTCGAAGCGTCGCTGCCGCGTGTAGGTGGTGAAGTCGCCGCGGCGAATCTTCACGGTCACGCAGCCGGCTGACAGCTGGCGTGCCCGCAGCCGCGCGCAGGCCTTGTCGGCGAGCCGCACGATCTCGGCGCGCAGCCTCGCGTGGTCCGCGATGTCCGTGTCGAAGGTCTCCTCGGCGCTGATCTGCTTCTCGTCGCGGTCGGGCACGACCGGGCGGTTGTCGATGCCGGCGGCGCGCTGCTGCACGCGCTCGGTGTAGCGGCCGAAGATCGGCCGCAGCCGGGCGGGGCTCGCCTGGCGCAACTCGCCGAGGGTGCGGATGCCGAGCGTCTCGACCTTGGGCGCCGTCTTGGCTCCGAGGCCGAACAGCCTTCGGATCGGCATCGGGTCGAGTAGAGAGCGAACCTCGTCGGGCCGCACGATCACGAGGCCGTCGGGCTTGCCGAAGTCGGAGGCGATCTTCGCCACCAGCTTGTTCGGCGCCGCTCCGACCGACGCGGTGAGCTCCGTGCGCGCGCGGACGAGCCGCCTGATCTCGCGTGCGATGTGCTCGGCGTCGCCGAGCGCCCTCGTGCTCGCCGTGATGTCGAGGAAGGCCTCGTCGAGCGACAGGCCCTGCACCAGCGGCGTGAACTCGTGGAACACGGCGAAGATCTGCTCCGAGACGGCCGCGTAGTGGCCGATGCGCGGCGGCACGCAGATGGCGTCAGGGCAGCGGCGGAGCGCCTCACGCACGGGCATCGCCGAGTGCACCCCGAAGCGCCGCACCTCGTAGCTCGCCGCCGCGACGACGCCGCGTCCCCCGGTGCCGCCGACGATCACCGGCCGGCCGCGCAGCGAGGGGTCGTCGCGCTGCTCGACCGACGCGTAGAAGGCGTCCATGTCCACGTGCAGGATGGCGCGACCGTCCATGCGCCTAGGATACGTTCCGCCCCCACGTACGTCCCGGCATCCGGTCCCCGCCACGGCGCGAATCGGGCGATAATCCAAGACCGTCGCGCCGCGGCGCGCCATCTGCCAGAGGACCTCCCCGTGACCCACCACATCGAACTGCCTCCGCTGCCCTATGCCCAGGACGCGCTCGCGCCGGTCATCTCGGCCGAGACGCTGTCGTTCCACTACGGCAAGCACCACAAGGCCTACGTGGACAACCTCAACAAGCTGGTGGCGGGCACCGACCTGTCGGAGACGCCGCTCGAGACCCTGATCAAGGCCGTTGCCGGCAAGCCGGACAAGGCCGGCGTGTTCAACAACGCCGCGCAGATCTGGAACCACACCTTCTTCTGGAACAGCCTGAAGCCGGGCGGCGGCGGCGCGCCGACGGGTGCGGTCGCGAAGGGCATCGATGCCGCCTTCGGCAGCTTCGAGAACTTCAAGAAGGAATTCGCCAACGCCGCGATGACGCAGTTCGGCAGCGGCTGGGCCTGGCTTGTGGCGGACAAGGGCCAGCTCAAGCTGGTGAAGACCCCCAATGCCGAGACGCCGCTCACCACCGGGCAGACGGCGCTGCTCACTATCGACGTGTGGGAGCACGCCTACTACCTCGACTACCAGAACCGGCGCGCTGACTTCGTGGCGGCCGTGATCGACAAGCTGCTCAACTGGGAGTTCGCCAACTCGAACCTCGCGCGCGCAGGCTGAGGCCGGCGCGTCCGTTCAGATCGTGAGCGCCGTGTAGGCCAGCAGCCCGATGCCGGTGAACACGAGGCTGATGAGATACGCGAGGCCGAGCAGCGCGCCCTTCGGCAGCGTCTTCCACCAGCTCTGCTCGTAGACGCGGCGCATGGCCTTGAGCAGGTACCACGGCACGTAGAACACGAGCGCGGCGCCCAGGAACCCCTGGGCCGCCGTGACGGCGCCTGCTGCCGCGCCCGACAGCATCCCGGCGAGTCGGTCGAGCAGGATCACGACGATCCCGGCGAGGAAGAAGAACGCGTGGAAGTGCACCACGAACAACAGGTGCTCCACGTAGTAGCGTCCCGAGCGGACGTACAGCACGCCCATCACCGCCGCGATCAGCGGCAGGAAGATGAACATCATCTTCGGGACGTTCTCGAACAGCGCGCGACCGTAGCTCTGCTGGTCGGCGACGATCTTGCGGCAGGCCTCGCGCAGCCGCGCCTCGTAGCGCTCGAGCACCGGGCCCGCATCGACCTTGAGCGTGGCCTCGCCGCAGGGGTCGGCGAGGACTTTCGCCGTGGCCGCGCGTTCCGCAGGCGTGGCCTGCTCCATCGTCTTCTCGAGTTCCTTGCGCAGGGCCTCGCGCTCCGACTCCGGCAGGCGCCGGACGATCTGGTCGATCAGGCCCCGCTCGGAAGCGTCGAGCGCACGCGGCGCGCCGGCATCCGCGGCGCCTGTTGCCGCGGGCTTCGGCGCGTCTGCCGCCGCCGGTGACTTCGCGCCGCCGTCCCGCAGTTGGATGTTGGCGCCCTCCTCGTCGAGCTGCAGCGCGACGTCGCCGCCCGGGTCCGACATCGAGGCGAGCACGAAGAACACCAGGCTAAGTACCAGGTACATGCGGAAGGGCGGCGTGTAGCTCGCGCGTCGGCCGCGCAGGAACTCCTGGGTGAGCAGCCCCGGCCGGAAGGCGAGCGGCACGAGCGTCCGCCACACCCGCGAATCGGCATTGAACAGGTCGCCGATCACGTCGCGGACGAGCCCCCAGAGGGACAGCACGCGGACCTTCGCCGGCTGTCCGCAGTGCGAGCAGTGCTGGCCGGTGAGCACCTCGCCGCAGTTGAGGCAGTTCTCCGTGGAAATCGCGCCATGAACGAATTCCTCGCGGTGCGGCAGGACGCGCGACTCCTCCGTGGCGCGGTCGCCGAAGCGGCCGATGCCCTGGGCCCGCATGCGCGGCGCATGGAAGGCGAGGTAGTGGTCGAGCGCCGCACGGTCGCGCAGCCGGTACTGCACGATGCGGCGGATCCGACCGTCCGGCGGCGCGTCGGCGTCGAGGATCTCGGCCGAGCGAAACCCGTCGAACTGCAGCATGTCGGCGATGTGGTCGCGCAGCCATGTGTCGAACGGCGCCTCGATGGCCGCGTCGGCCTCCAGGTTCACCTCGTAGAGGAGGCTGCGGCTGTCGCTCTGCGGCTGCACGGCGCGAAGGGTAGCAAAAGCAGCGGGGCCGGGCGGCGCTCGTGCCGTCCGGCCCCGCGGTGTGTCGGCCCGGCCCGAGGGTCAGGCGATGTCGCGCCACCGTTCCGGGCGCGGTACGTCCTGCACGCCCGCCACCAGGTCCTCGGTGGCGAAGTCGTCCACGTTGATGATGTCCATCACCTTGCGGTCGTAATCGCGCAGCTGCTGCGCCTCGGCCGGGCTCAGCAGTCCGGCGGCCAGCGCCTGCTCGATCTGGCCGGGCAGGTCGAGCGCAGTGATGCGCCCGGTCTTCACGCCCTCGACCCGCAGCCGCTTCTCGAGCGGCTCGGCGCCGACCGACAGCACCAGCGCCTCCTGCAGCAGGCCGATCGGGTTGCCCGGCTCGACGGTCTTGTAGATGCCGTGCGACAGGCGCTCGCGCGTCTCCGACGGCACCATCAGCGGTTCGACGATCCTGCGGCCGAGCCGGTCGCTCGCCGCGAAGTAGGTGCGTCCGCGCGGGAAGATCACCAGGCGCATCAGGGCCGCCACCCCGCGGTTCGGGAAGTTGCGCAGGAAGCCGTGCAGCTGCTCCTGGGCCTCGTAGAGCAGCGTGCGGCAGCTCCACTCGACGAGCGGCAGGTCCGCCTCGGGGCGGCCCTGGTTCTCGTAGTGCTTGAGCACCATCGAGGCCATGTAGAGCGCGGAGAGCACGTCGCCGAGGCGTGCCGAGAGGTGCTCCTTCTGCTTCAGGTAGCCGCCGAGCGTGAGCATCGCCATGTCGGTGGCGAAGGCGAACGCCGCGCTGAACTTGTTGATGTGCTGGTAGTAGCGGCGCGTGACCCCGTCCGTCGGGGCGTCGGAGAAGCGCGCGAGGGTCGTGGCCATCACGAGCGAGCGCGCGGCGTTCGAGATCGTGTAGCCCATGTGGCCGAACAGCGCGGTGTCGAACTCGCGCAGGCTCTGCGCCTTGTCCTTGAGCTTCGCCGCGTTCATCTCCTTCAGCACGTACGGATGGCAGCGGATCGCACCCTGGCCCAGGATCATCAGGCTGCGCGTCAGGATGTTCGCGCCCTCGACGGTGATCGCAACCGGCACCACCTGGTAGCCGCGGCCGAGGTAGTTCTTCGGCCCCAGGCAGATGCCCTTGCCGCCCTGCACATCCATGGCGTCGTTCGCGACCTTCCGGCCGAGCTCGGTGCAGTGGTATTTCAGCATCGCCGCCGGCACCGATGGCTTCTCGCCGCCGTCGATCGCGCCGGCGGTGACCGAGCGCGCCGCGTCGATGATGTAGGTGGCGCCCGCCATCCGGGTGAGGGCGGCCTCGACGCCCTCGAAGCGGCCCACCGGCTGCGCGAACTGCTTGCGGATGCGCGCGTAGGCGGCCGAGGCGTAGATGCCGGCCTTGGCGCCGCCGCAGGCGTTCGACGGCAGCGAGATGCAGCGGCCCACGGAGAGTTGCTCGACCAGCATGCGCCAGCCCTGGCCCGCCATCCTCGGCCCGCCGATGATCGCGTCGAGCGGCACGAATACGTCCTTGCCCGACAGCGGCCCGTTCTGGAACGGCACGTTGAGCGGGAAATGGCGGCGGCCGATCGTGACGCCCGGCGTTCCGCGCGGGATGAGCGCGCAGGTGATGCCGTAGTCGGTCTTCTCGCCGCCGAGCAGCTTGTCCGGATCGTAGAGCTTGAAGGCGAGGCCGATCACGGTCGCAATCGGCGCGAGCGTGATGTAGCGCTTCTGGAAATTCAGGCGGATGCCGAGCACTTCGCGGCCCTCGTGCGTGCCGCGGCAAACCACGCCGGTGTCGGGGATCGAGGCCGCGTCGGAGCCGGCGCGCGGGCCGGTCAGCGCGAAGCAGGGCACGTCCTCGCCGCGGGCGAGCCGCGGCAGGTAGTGGTTCTTCTGCTCCTCGGTGCCGTAGTGCAGCAGCAGCTCGGCGGGACCGAGCGAGTTCGGCACCGCGACCGTCGACGAGCAGGTGGCGCTGCGGCTCGCGAGCTTCACGAGCACGCAGGAGTGGGCGTAGGCCGAGAATTCGAGGCCGCCGTACTTCTTAGGGATGATCATCGCGAAGAAGCCCTTCGCCTTGAGGTAGTCCCAGACCTGGGGCGGTAGGTCCGCGCGGCGGTGGGTGATGTCCCACTCGTCGAGCATCCGGCACAGCTCCTCGCAGGGGCCGTCGAGGAAGGCCTGCTCCTCGGGACTCAGCTGCGGCGCCTTCGCGCCGAGCAGCTTCGGCCAGTCGGGCTTGCCGGTGAACAGCTCGCCGTCCCACCACACGGTGCCGGCCTCGAGCGCCTCACGCTCGGTGTCCGACATGGCGGGCAGCATGCGCCGGTACACCATCAGGAAGGGCTTGGTGACCCAGCGCATGCGCAGCGTGCCCACGTTGAGCAGCGCCAGCGCGATGAAGGTCGTCCACAGGATGAACAGCCACGGCAGCGAGCCGTTGCCCATCAGGGTGTAGGCCAACAGTGCCACGCCCGCGGCGACCGTCGCCGTGCGCAGGGAGACACGGTGGTATGCCAGGTAAAGTGCGCCGCCGGCGACGAGCAGGAGCCACATCAGGAACGTCAGCACTGCCGCGATCTCCCGCAGTGAGGCGGGGCGGTAGGCCCCGGGTCAGGAGCGAATATGCCCTTGATTGCTGCGCTGCCGCAACAGCGGTTGCAATGAGGCAGCCCGGCTCTCCTCCGGTCAGGGCGACAGCAGCTGGCCAACGAAGCTGTCGATGGAGTCCTCAGATCGTCCGGGCAGCCCTGTCGAGTCGGCGTGCCGCGGTGACCGCGAGGCCAGGGACGCCGCTACAGCAGGTCCTTGACGCCGTCGCGCTCTTCGAGCAGTTCCTTGTGCGTCGCGTCCATCCGGGCGCGGCTGAACTCACTCACTGCGAGACCCTGCACGATCTGGTAGTCGCCGCCCTTGCACGTGACCGCGTAGCCGTAGATCACGCCGGCAGGGATGCCATAGCTGCCATCGGAGGGCACTCCCATGCTCACCCAGTCTCCCTCGGGCGTGCCGTGCACCCAGGTGTGGATGTGGTCGATTGCCGCCGAGGCGGCCGAGGCCGCCGACGAGGCGCCGCGCGCCTTGATGATGGCCGCGCCGCGCTGCTGCACCACGGGGATGAACTGTTCCTTGTACCAGGACTCGTCGACCAGCGAGAGCGCCGGCCGGCCGCTGACGGTGGCGTGGTGCAGGTCGGGATACTGCGTTGCGGAGTGGTTGCCCCAGATGATCACCTTGCGCAGTTCGGTGACGTGGGTGCCGGTCTTCTCCGCGAGCTGCGACAGCGCCCGGTTGTGGTCGAGCCGAACCATGGCGGTGAAGTTTCGCGCGTTCAAGCCCGGCGCGTTCTTCATCGCGATCAGGGAGTTGGTGTTGGCGGGATTGCCGACCACCAGCACGCGCACGTTGCGGTCCGCGACCGCGTCGAGCGCCTTGCCCTGCGCGGAGAAGATCTGCGCATTGGCGAGCAGCAGGTCCTTGCGCTCCATGCCGGGGCCGCGAGGCCGCGCGCCCACGAGCAGCGCGACGTGGCAGTCCTTGAACGCGACCTTGGCGTCGTCCGTCGCGACGATCCTGTTGAGCGTCGGGAACGCGCAGTCATTCAGCTCCATCACCACGCCCCGCAGGGCGCCCAACGCCGGCGTGATCTCGAGCAGGTGCAGGTTCACGGGCTGGTCGGGGCCGAGCATCTGGCCGGAGGCCACCCGGAAGGCGAGGGCGTAGCCGATCTGGCCCGCACCGCCGGTGATCGCGACGTTGACAGGGGTCTTCATGGAGTCTCTCCGCTGGGTTCTCAGGTGCCGCGACGAGCGGCAGAACCCGTCGTACGGGGCCGCCAGCCTGCGGGTTTGCAATGGTATCAGCCGGAACCCCGGCTCCCGCGTAGGGATCTCCCGATGCCCTCCGCCGCAGGAATGACAGATCGGGCTTGCTATCGTGCTGGTGTTGTAGTTAACTAAAACACTCAAGAAGTGGAGCATCGGCGCGTTGAAGCGCCCGGGGGTGGAAAGATGCGCACCAGTAGCAGGTTCCTCGCAGTTCTCCTGGCCGCGGCCGTCTGGATCTACGCCGGTTTGTCGGTTGCATCGAGGCCGGTGGCGCAACAGGCCATCACGCCATCGGTCCTCGATGTGGCCGCTTCCTGCGCCCGGGCCGTGATCGATTGAGCCCGTCGTGTGATTCGGGTGCTCTGCTACAGTAGTTCAGCACAGCACCAAGCCGTCGGGCCGAATGGACTCACACTGGAACGATAACCAGCCGATCTACCGCCAGCTCCGCGACAAGGTGGTGGCGATGATCCTCGAAGGCACGCTGGGTGACGGCGACGCACTGCCGTCCGTGCGCAACGTCGCGGCCGAGTTCTCGCTGAATCCCCTCACGGTCCTCAAGGGCTACCAGCAGCTGGTGGACGAGGGCCTCGTCGAGAAGCGCCGCGGCCGCGGCATGTTCGTCACCTCGGGTGCGTGCGCCCGGCTGCTCACCGACGAGCGCCAGCGCTTCCTCGAGCAGGAGTGGCCGCGCGTGACGGCGACCATCGAACGGCTGGGCCTCGACGCGGCGGACCTGCTGCAGAAGAAGGGCGCCTAGAGCCTCGGCCGGAGCTCAGGCCAGCGCCGCGTCCCGGGGCTCCGGTCCCACGGGCTCGATCTTCGGCGGAAGCAGCCGGTACATCACCGGCGTGACGATGCCGCCGAGCAGCGTCGAGGAAATGAGTCCGCCGATGATCACGATGGCAAGCGGCGAGTACAGGCCCGAGCCCTGCACCGCCAGCGGCAGCAGGCCGCCGATCGCGGTCGCGGACGTGAGCAGGATCGGCAGGATGCGGATCTCGCCCGCCCGCGCGATCGCCTCCTCGAGCGCCACCCCCTGCTCGCGCAGCTGGTTGCTGAAGTCCACCAGCAGGATCGAGTTCTTGATCTGGATGCCGATCAGCGCGACGAGCCCGATGGTCGCGGTGAAGGACAGCGTGTAGCCGGTAACGAGCAGCGCGATCAACCCGCCCGCGACGCCGAGCGGGATGACGCCCGCCACGATCGCCATGGAGCGGAAGCTGCCGAACTCGAGCACCAGCACCGCGAGGATGCCGAACACGGCGACCAGAACGGCCGTGCCGATGCCGCCGAAGCTCTCCTGTCGCGCTTCGATCTCACCGCCCGCGCGCAGGGCGTAGCCCGCCGGTAGCTCGAGATCCTCGAGCCGCTCGAACACGGCTTTCGTGACCTTTCCGGTGTTGTAGCCCGACTCGGGATAGGCCGTGATCAGCACCTCGCGCTCGCGGTCGTGCCGGCGAATGAGGCTCGCGGCGGCCGAGAACTCGGGCGAAGCGAGCTGTCGCAGCGGCACGGGCCGGCCGGAGGCCGAGCTCACCTCGATGCGCTCGAGCATCTCGAGGGTCGGACGATCCTGCATCGGCAGCCGCAGCGTGATCTCGAACTCGTCGCCGTCGGGCTCGCGGAACTTCCCGGCGCTCAAGCCCGCCACCGCGGCGCGTACGGTGCGATCGACCTCAACCGGGGCGACGCCGAGCAGCGCGGCCTTCTGCGAGTCGATCCGCAGGTCGAGGTCGGTGCGCAGACGTCGCACCGCGTTGTCCACGTCCCGGGTGCCCGGGGTCGCCTCGATCAGGTCCTCGGCCTGCGCCGCGAGCGTGCGCAGCCGCTCGAGGTCCGGACCCGAGATCGCCACCTCGATCGGTGCGTTGATCGGCGGGCCGTTCTGGTACGACTCGAGGAGGATGCGTGCGCCCGGGTATTCCGCGAACGCCGCTCGCAGTTCCTCATACAGGCGCGGGCTGCGCTGCGGGTGATAGCCGTGCAGCTCGGCGAACACCTCCGCCACGTTGGCGCTCGTCTCCTCCGGGAAGATGTTGTAGTAGACGCGCGGGTTGCCGCGCCCGAGGTTCGCGAACCAGTGCTTGACCTCGTCTCGCCGCGCGAGTTCGTCCTCGACGAAGCGCAGGGCGCGATCGGTGTCCGCGAGGCTCGCGCCGTCGGGCGTCTCGATCGTGATACGGAACTGCGGGATGTCGGCCGATGGGAACAGGCTGAACCCGATGAGCGGCACGAGCGCCAGTGACGCGAGAACGAACGCAGTCGCCGCGACCATGGTCGCCCGCGGCCGCGCCAGCGCGCGGTGCAGGGCCGGCACGTAGTAGCGGCGGATGGCCCCCGTGAGCGCCTTGAGCGCCCGTCCGCCCTCACCCGTCTCGCCCTCGGCCTTGAGCACGCGGCTCGCGAGGAACGGGATCACCGTGTAGGCGACGAGCAGCGAAGCGAGCACTGTGAAAAGGACGGCCGCGGGCAGCGATCGGATGAAGATGCCGGCGCCCTCCGGCAGGAACAGCAGCGGCAGGAACGCGAACAGCAGCGTCACCGTGCACCCGAGCACCGCGAGCGCGATCTGGTCGGTGGCCGCGATGGCCGCCTCGACCCGCGAGTAGCCGGCGCGCAGGTAGCGCGCGATGTTCTCCACGACAACGATCGAGTCGTCCACCAGCAGGCCGAGCGCGAGCACGAAACCCGCGATCGACAGCTGGTTGAGCGAGAAGCCGGCGAAGTAGAGCATCGACAGCCCGATCGCCAGCGAGAGCGGGATCGAGATCATCACCACCATCGATGCCCGCAGCCCGAGCGGAAGCAGCGTGAGCAGCACCAGCCCGATCGCGATCGCGAAGTCGAATCCGAGGCGGCCGAGTCGCTTCTTGACGTTGCGGGTCTGGTCGAAGCCGCGCTCGAGCCGGACGGTCTCCGCCAGCGTCGCCTCGAAGCGATCGAGCCGCTCCTGGATGCCGTTGCGCACCGCGAACACGTCGACGCGGTCCTTGGCATTCGCTGTCACGAACACGGCGCGCTCGCCCTTGAATCGCCCGGTGTAGCGCTCCTCGGCGTCACCCCACGCGACCTCGGCCACGTCGCGCAGCTTCACGATCCGCCCGTCGCGGCTCGCCACCACGGTCTCGGCGATTTCCTCCAGCGTGTCGTAGCTGCCGGAGGTGCGAAGGTTGTACTTGCGCAGGCCCACGTCGACCGCGCCGCCGGGGATCGAGGCGTTCTCGCCGCGGATCGCGCGCTCCACCTGGCCCAGCGTGACGCCGGCACGGCCCATGCGTTCGAGGTCCACGGCGATGCGCACCTCGGGCTCGGGAAAGGCCCAGATCTCGCTGCGGCGCACGCCGGGCACGGTTTCGATCGAGTCGCGCAGGTCCTCGGCGAGCTCCTTGAGCTCGCGGTATTCCGCCTCCTCGCTCACGAGCGCGATCTGCGCAATGTTGACGAGGCCTGAGCCCGCCTTGCGCACCTCGAGCGAGGCCAGGTCGGCGGGCAGCTGGCTGCGGATGCGGTTGACCTCGCGGACCACCTCGTCGTACTTGTCGTCCGGGTCGGTGTGCCACTGGAACTCGATCTGCACCACACCCACGCCGTCCATCGAGCGGCTGTCGATGCGCTTGATGTCGTCGAGCTCGTTGACCGCATCCTCGATCGGGTCAACGACCAGCCGTTCGATGTCCCTGGGATCGGCGCCCGGATACACGGCGACCACCGTGGGTACCGGAGCGCGAAACTCGGGATCCTCCGAGCGCGGGATGTTGAGCAGCGAGTTCACGCCCACCGCGATCAGCAGGCCGAACAGCACCAGCGTGAACTGCCAGCGCTCGACGCTGAATTTCCAGATTCGCAAGTGCCTGGCCTCAGTCGGTGTCGGACACGACGCGCACCGGCCGCCCGTCGGTGAGCCAGGCCGCGCCGTCGGTCACGACCTGTTCGCCGGGCACGAGTCCCGCGATCACCACCACGCGCTCGCCTGCGATCTGACCGACGGTGACCGTGCGGCGGCGTGCCACGCCGGCGGAGCTGTCGAGCACGTAGACGATCGCCGCCGGGCCGTCGGCCTCGACGAGTGCCGTGACCGGCACGACGGTCTGCGCCTCGTCGCCCTGCTCACCGCGGATCGCGAGTTGCACCTTGGCGACGAGCCCGCGCGCGAACCGGGCGCCTTCCGGGGCAACCTCGATCTCGACCTCGAACGTGCCGGTGTACGGATCCGCGCTCGAGCCGATGCGGGTGACCCGCCCGGCGAAGCTGCGCCCCGGGAACGCGTCGAAGCTGACGGTGGCCGTGTCGCCCAGGTTCACCCGCACGGCGTCGCGGTCGGCGAGCGCGATACGCACCACCCAGCCCTCGCCGGTCGCCCCGAGCACCAGCACCGGCTGGCCGCCCTGCACAAGCTCGCTGGCCTTCGCGAGTCGCTGCAGCACCACGCCGTCGGCGGGCGCGACGATGCTCGCAAAGCGCGCGTTGAACCGAGCGGTCTCGAGCGTCGAGCGCGCGACGTTGTAGGCTGTGGTCAGGTCCTCGACCTGCTCCTGGGTCGCCACCTCGTCGAGGCGCAGCTGACGCGCGCGCTCGAGATCGCGACGGCTCTTCTCGGCCGCTTCGGCGGCCTGGGCGACGGCTGCGTCCACCTCCGCACGCTTCAGCACGGCGAGCAGCTGTCCGGCCGTCACTCGATCGCCCACGTCCACCGCGACGCGCTCGACCACGCCGCCTGTCTTGAAGGACAGCCGCAGCTCGTCCCGCGGCCCGAGGATGCCGACCGCGCGAACGCCGCCGCTGACGATCGCACTCTCCGCGGGCGCGACACGCACCGGCGCCGACGCCGTGGGCGCCGTGGCCTGCGGGGAGGGGTTGTCGCCGCAGGCGGCGAGCAGCGCGACCGCCGCGATCATCGTTCCGGCCAGCGTGCGCCTCATCGGATCAGCTCCTTCTGCGTCGCGCGCGGGTCGCCCACGGCGAACTCGAGTTCGGCGATGCGCGCGAGGAACTCGGCGCGAACGCGGTTGAGGTTGAGCCGGGCGTCGGTCATGGCCCGCCGGGCATCGATGAACTCCGCCTGGTTGATCTGGCCGAGGTCGCGCTTGCGGCTCGCGATGCGCAGCGCGCCGTCGGCGGCCTCGGCGCGCTTGAGCGCGGTGTCGAGCGAGGCACCTGCGACCTCGAGCTGCTCGACCGCCTCCTGCACCTCGAGGCGCACGCGCTGCGCGGCGAGGTCGCGCGTGGCGCGCATCTGGTCGGTGAAGGCGCGCGCCTCCATCAGGGCCGCGCGGTCCGCGCCGCCGCGGAACAGGTTCCAGCGCAGGATCACGGAGGCGAGGGCGTAGCGCTCGTCCTCGCTGAAGCCGTAGTCGTCGCCCTGGATGCCGGTCTCGGCCCCAAGCACCACGCGGGGGCGGAACGCGGCGCGGGCGAGGTCCTGGCGTGCCTCGCCGCCGGCGATGGCGGCGTCGAGACCCTTGAGCTCCGACCGGCGGCCGGTCGCGACCTGCTGCAGCGCCGCCGGGTCCAGCGACCCCCCGGCGAGGCGTCGGATGAGTCGCTCGCGAAAGCGCTCGACCGTGGGCGCGTCGATCTCGGCACGCGGCAGTGGTGTCGCGAGCGGGACGTTGCGCAGCAGGTTCACGTAGCCCTGCGCGATGCGTACGCGACTCGCGGCGGAGATGCGCTGCTGCTCGACCTCGAGCAGGTCGGCCTCGGCGCGCAGCACGAGGTCGCGGGTGATCTTGCCGTTGCGATAAAGGCTCTCGTTCGCCGCGAGGTTGGCCTGCGCCAGCTCGAGCGTCGCCTCCAGCACCAGCACCGCCTGCTGGGTGGCCAGCCACAGGTAGTACGCCTGGTGAGTGTCGCGCACGACCCTCGCCCGCAGCGCGGCGAGGTTGGCGGTGGCGCGATCGACCTCGGCGCGGCTGGCCGCGACCGCCGGCCCGAGGCGCGGCTCGTAGATCGGTTGCTCCACAACGACCTTCGTCTCCTGCTCGTTGCCGCGCAGGAAGGTGACGCTCTGGTTCTCGATCCGCGGAAAGCGCGGCGGCTGGCCGGAGGCGACCAGCAGTTCGTCGAGAGTGGCGTAGACCGGGTTCAGCAGGTCGCCGACCGGGAACTCGATGGTGCGGCCGCCGTCGGCGACGCTGTAGCGAGCCGCGATGTCGATCGCGGGCAGGTAGCGGGCGCGCGCCTGGTCGAGGCCCGCCAGGCGCTGGCGGATCTCCGCCTCGCCTGCGCGCAACTCGAGGTTGGCGGCGAGCGCGTCGTCGAGAATCTGCCGCAGGCCGTCCTCGACCGTCGCCGTCATGACCGAGGGTGCGAGGCCGACCGCGGTCGCGTCCTTCCGCGCGAACGGCGCGTTCGGCGCCTGGTCCGCCGGCAGCGCCGGGGCGCAGGCGAGCAGCAGGACCGCCAGCAGTCGCCGGCGGCGTAGTGGCAGCCAGTGCGATCGATCGGCGGAATGCGCTTGCCAGTCCACGGATCGCGGGCCCTTCACCGCTGCAGCGAGCGCAGCGCCAGGGCGAAGGCGTGGTCGACGAAGCTCTGCACGGCGACGCCCTCGTGCTCCATCTGGCCCGCCTTGGACGCGGCGATCTGGATGACCCCGAACGAGAAAGCCCACAGCGTCAGGGCCGTCACGTAGGGATCGCCGATGTCCGCCCGGATCGAACCATCCGCGACCCCGCGGTTCAGCGACTCGACCATCACCTCGTGGACGCGGTGACCCGCGCACATGCAGGCCGCCTCATTCGGCGGCACGTCCCGCTCGGCGCTGGCGTGCGCCTGGAAGCGCGCGCAGGCGTCGAAGTAGTGGGGCGTTTCCCGTTCGAAGGCGAGGTAGGCGCGCCCAATGGCCGCGACCTCCGCCAGGCCGCTCCCCTGGTCGGCTCGGGCGGCCTCGAACTGGCGGCACAGCGCGTCCAGCGACCGCTCGACCAGCGCGAAGTGAAGATCCGCCTTGTCCTTGAAGTAAACGTAGACCAGCGCGCGGCTGAGCCGTGCCCGTCGAGCGACCTGGTCCATCGTGACGGCGTCCCAGCCCACCTCCGAATACAGGGCCTCGGCGGCGTCCACGATTTCACCCCGGCGGCGGTCGCGCTCTTCCTGCCGGCGCTCGGTGATATACGACATGCTCGCATTCTCGATCGGATTCTGACGTAGTGTCAATCACTGAATGACTGTCAATTAAATGTATGAGCGTCAATGTCCGGTCTCGATTCGGCGGATCGCCGTCGCTGAGGCCCGCCGTCCGGATCGCCCGATTCCTTGGCCCGGGAGCGAGGCTGCGTACACAATGTTCTGCAACCCCGACCCTCGCTGGTTCAGAGGAGCATTTCATGCACAGCACCCGCAACGACCTCTCCGCCAAGGCCCGCGCCAAGGTGACGACCCTGCTCAACGCGCGCCTCGCGGACGCGATCGACCTGTGCATGCAGTCGAAGCAGGCGCATTGGAACGTCAAGGGACCACAGTTCATTGCCCTGCATGAGCTGTTCGACCAGCTTGCCGGCGAAATCGGTGCGCACGTGGACGAGATGGCGGAGCGGATCACCGCCCTCGGCGGAATCGCCGAGGGGACGCTGCAGGCCGTGGCGGGACGCAGCAAGCTCGACGCCTATCCGCTCGAGATCGCCGAGGGACGCGCGCACCTCGACGCGCTCTCGGCGGCCTACGCCCGCTTTGCCAAGGCGGTGCGCAAGGCGATCGACGACGCAGACAAGGCGGGCGACGCGGACACCAGCGATCTCTTCACCGGCATCTCCCGCAGCGCCGACAAGGGGCTGTGGCTGCTGGAGGCGCACCTCCAGGCGGATCGCTGAGCCGAGCGGCCGACCTCAGCGCAGTTCGGCACCCGCCAGGACCGCCGCTGCGGCTCGGCGGGCCTTGTCGCGCGCCTGATCGACGTCCGTGCCGAGCGCCAGCGTGACTCCCATGCGGCGACGGCCGCTCACCTCGGGCTTGCCGAACAGCCGCAGCTGGGTGTCCGGTTCCGCGAGCGCCTGCTCGACGCCATGGAAGCGCACGTCGGCCGACCGGCCTTCGAGCAGCACGGCGCACGACGCAGCGGCCCCGAGCGCGCGGATCGCCGGCACCGGCAGGCCCAGGATCGCCCGCGCGTGCAGCGCGAACTCCGAGAGATCCTGGGAAATCAGCGTCACGAGCCCGGTGTCGTGGGGACGAGGCGAGACCTCGCTGAACCACACCTCGTCCCCGCGAACGAACAGCTCGACGCCGAACAGCCCGGCGCCGCCAAGCTCGTCGGTAACCGCGCGCGCGATGCGCTCGGCCTCGGCGAGCGCCGCCGGACTCATGGGCTGCGGTTGCCACGACTCACGGTAGTCGCCGTCCACCTGCAGGTGGCCGATCGGCGCGCAGAAGCTCGTGCCGCCGGCGTGCCGCACGGTAAGCAGCGTGATCTCGTAGTCGAAGCGGACGAACCCCTCGACGATCACCCGGCCGGCGCCGGCCCGCCCGCCGGCCTGCGCATACTCCCAGGCGGGATCCACGTCGTCCGGCCCGCGCAGCACGCTCTGGCCCTTGCCGGACGAGCTCATGACCGGCTTCACCACGCAGGGCAGGCCGATGGCTGCGACGGCCGAGCGGTACTCCTCGGCGGTGTCGGCGAAGCGGTAGGACGAGGTCGCAAGACCGAGCTGCTCGGCGGCGAGCCGGCGGATGCCTTCGCGGTCCATGGTCAGGCGCGCCGCCCGGGCGGTCGGGATCACGCGGAAGCCCTCCGCCTCGAGCTCGAGCAGTGCCGGCGTCGCGATCGCCTCGATCTCCGGCACGATCAGCGCCGGACGCTCCTGCAGCACCAGTGCGCGCAGCGCGGCCGCATCGAGCATGTCGAGCACGTTCGAGCGGTGCGCCACCTGCATCGCCGGGGCGTTCGGGTAGCGGTCGGCAGCGATCGTCTCCACGCCGAGTCGCTGCAGCTCGATCACGACCTCCTTGCCGAGTTCGCCGGCGCCGAGCATCAGCACGCGCGTGCCGGACGTCGTAAGGGGTGTGCCCAGGGTCGTCATGGGGTCGGGTTCACGATGCTTGGCCTCGCCGCTCAGCCCATCAGGAGCCGGCTCTCGCCGCGCTCGAGGTCCGCAGGGCTGCCCCACAGCACGAGCACGTCGCCCTCGCGAAGCCGCGTGCCGGAGTCGGGCTCGCGGCCGACGATACCTTCGCGGCGCAGCGCCGTCACCACGACGCCGCCGCGGTCGAGGCCGACCTCGCCGAGGGTCCGACCGACCGCCACCGCGCCCGGCGGCAGAACCACGGTGCGCAGCTGCTGGCGCAGCGCCTGGCCGCCGTCGTTCGCCTCGCCGCCCTGGCGCCCCTTGAACACGCTGCGCAGGATGGCGTAGCGGTCGTGGCGGATGTCCTCGGTGGTCTCGAGGACTTCGCGCGGCGGCACGTTAAGGAAGAGCAGCACGTGCGAGACGAGCGCGAGGCTGGTCTCGAAGATCTCGGGTACCACTTCGGTGGCGCCGGCGGCCTGCAGCGCCTCGAGCCGCGAGTCGTCCTCGGTCCGCACCAGCACCGGCACGTCGCCGCGCAGCTGGCGAACGGCGCGCACGATCCGGAGCGCGGTCGCGGGCCCGTCGAAGGAGATCACGACCACGCTCGCCTGCTCGAGGCCGAGCGCGCGCAGCACCTCGGGCTCCGAGGCGTCCCCGTACACCACGGGGTCGCCGGCCTGGCGCGCGTCGCGCACCCGCAGCGTGTCGAGGTCGAGCGCGATGTACTCGAGGCCGCGCTTCTCAAGCACGCGGGCGAGGTTCTGGCCGACCCGGCCGAAGCCGCAGATGATCACGTGCTCGCGCTGAGCCAGCTCGCGCGTGGCCGCCGTCTCGAGTACGAGCCCGGAGGGCTGCACGGTCGAGCGCCGCAGGATGAAATCGGCGATGCGGCCGTTGTAGCGCACCAGCAGCGGCCCGAGCAGCATGCTGAGCGCGACCGTGGTGAGCAGCGCCTGCACGATGGCCGGATCCACCATGCGGCCCTTGAGCAGCAGCGTCAGCAGCGCGAAGCCGAACTCGCCGCCCATGCACAGCACGATGCCCGTGCGCAGCGCCTTGCGGCTGTTCGGCACGAAGCGGCGGACGATGAGGTGGATGAGGATCGCCTTGCCCACCAGCAGCGCCGCGAGCAGCACCAGCACCAGCGGCAGCTGCGCGAGCAGCAGCCTCAAGTCGAGCAGCATGCCGACGGACACGAAGAACAGGCCCAGCAGGATGTCCTGGAACGGCTTGATCACCGCCTCGGTCTGGTGCCGGAACTCCGTTTCCGCCAGCAGCATGCCGGCGAGGAAGCCGCCGAGGGCCATTGACAGCCCGAGGGCGTGGGTCGCCCAGGCCGCGCCGAGCGCCACGAACAGCACCGTGAGCGTGAAAGTCTCCGAGCTGCGGTGACGCGCGATCTCGCGGAACAGCGGCCGCAGCAGCCAGCGGCCGACGAGCAGCACGAGCACCAGGGCCAGCACGGCGCGCCCGACCATCCCGAGCAGCCACGCGGGACTCAGCACGTCTGCCGATGCGCCGAGCGCAGTGGCGAGTGCGAGGAGCGGTGCGAAGGCGAGGTCCTGGAACAGCAGCACGCCCACGGCGAGCCGCGAGTGCGTCCGGTTGATCTCGAGCTGCTCGCCGAGCTGGCGGATAACGATGGCGGTGGAGGACATGGCGAGCGCTCCGCCCAGCACGATGGCGATCGCCGGACCCACCCCGAAGGCCCAGGCCGTCCCGCCGATCGCGGCCGTCGTGAGCAGCATCTGCAGTCCGCCGACGCCCAGCACCTCGGACTTCATGGCGATCATCCGGGCGAGCGAGAACTCGAGCCCGAGCGTGAAGACCAGGAACACGACGCCGATCTCGGCGAGCACGTGCACCGCGCTGGTGTCGGAAACGAGCCCCAGGGCGTGGGGCCCCATCGTCATACCGACCACGAGGTAGCCGAGGACGGGCGGCAGTTCGAAACGGCGCACCAGGCTCAGCACGACGACGCAGCCTGCGAGCAGGATCAGGATCTGTGAAAGGATGTTGCCGCCCATCGGCCCTCACGAAGCGATTGACCCGATGCTAGCATTCCGGCCGGCAACGCTGACCCGCGAGGAAACCGAGAGATGGCCGGATCCGTGAGCGCCGCGTAGCTTCATGCAGTTCACGGCGCAATTCGACCGGGTCGCCGGGCGGCTCGAGCTCGCGGGCGAGGCGCGCATGGAGGATGCGCCCGCGCTGGCGCGCGTTCTCGGGGAGCTGCGAGGGGCGCCGCCGGCCGAACTTCAGGTCGACCTCGCGCGCGTCGAGCTGCGCGACATCGGCCCGGCCTGGTTGCTGCACGACGCGATCGCGGACCTGCGCACCGCGGGGGTGCGCGTCGGGCTGGACGGCGCCGTGCCGGAACACTTCGCCTACTTCGACGCTCTGCGCGCCCGGGAGGCGGGATCGTGGGCCCGAGCCGCCGCACCGTCCGTGGTGGAGCGCCTGGCGGACTTCGGCCGGGGCCTGGAGGCACGCGGCCGCAGCTGGTACGAGGCACTCGTCTACGGCGGCCGCCTGATCGCGAGTGCTTCGATCGCTTGGCACAGCGTCAAGCGGCTGCGCCTGCCCTCGGTGGTGCGTCACATGCACGAGACCGGCGTGCAGGCGATCCCGATCGTCGCGGTGATCGCGCTGCTGATCAGCGTCATCTCCGCCTACATCGGCGCGCAGCAGCTGCGCCCGTTCGGCGCCGAGATCTTCACCGTGGACCTCGTCGCCATCGGCGTGCTGCGCGAGCTCGGCGTGCTGCTCACGGCCATCATGGTCGCCGGCCGCACCGGCAGCGCCTACGCCGCCGAGCTCGGCGTCATGAAGCTCAACGACGAGGTGGATGCGCTCGAGTCCATGGGCATGGATCCCTACGAGGTGCTGGTCCTGCCCCGCGTCTTGGCGCTGGTGCTGGTGATGCCCCTGCTCACCGTCGTCGCCGATGCGATGGGTCTCGCCGGCGGCGCGCTGCTCACGAGCTACCTGCTCGACCTGCCGTGGTCGCAGTTCGTGATGCGACTCGACGCGGCCATCGCCCCCACCACGTTCTGGGCCGGCCTCGTCAAGGCGCCCGTGTTCGGCCTGCTGATCGCGCTCACCGGCACGCTGCGCGGGCTGCAGGTGCGCGAGTCCTCGCGCGAGCTCGGCCGGCTCACCACGGTCGCGGTCGTGCAGTCGATCTTCCTCGTGATCTTCGCCGACGCCCTGTTCGCCATCTTCTTCCTCGAGATCGACTTCTGATGGCGGCCCCCGTCATCGTCGTCCGCGAGGTCGTCAACCGCTTCGGCACCCAGGTGGTGCACGACGGCGTGAGCTTCGAGGCCCGGCCCGGCGAGATCTTCGGCATCGTCGGCGGCTCCGGCAGCGGCAAGAGCGTGCTGTTGAAGACCCTGCTCGGGCTGCGCCGGCCGGACGCAGGAGCGGTCGAGCTCGAGGGCCGCGACATCACCGCGATGGACGACCGCGAGCTGCGGGCGATAAAGCGCCGCTACGGCGTGACGTTCCAGCACGGCGCGCTCTTCACCTCGCTCACGGTGGCGGAGAACGTCACGCTGCCGGTGACGGAGGCGATGGACCTCGACGAGCGCACGCTCGAGCGCCTCGTCGAGCTCAGGCTGCGCATGGTCGGGCTGCCGCTCGAGGCGGCGGCGAAGTATCCGGCCCAGCTCTCGGGGGGCATGGTCAAGCGCGCCGCACTGGCGCGTGCGCTCGCGCTCGACCCGGCGATCCTGTTCCTCGACGAGCCCACCGCCGGGCTCGATCCCATCGCGGCCACCGCGTTCGACGAGCTCGTGCTGTACTTGCGCGACACCCTGCACCTCACGATCGTCATGGTGACCCACGATCTGGACACCCTCATGAGGACATGCGACCGTGTCGCGGTGCTGGTGGATGGCAAGGTGATCGTCGATACGCTGGAGGGGATCGTCGCGAACGATCATCCGTGGATCCGCCATTATTTCCATGGCGCCCGGGCCCGCTCGATGGCCGCCGGCCGGGAGGACTCGGGTGGAGCGTGACGCGCGCTACGCCGCGGTCGCCGTGTTCGCGCTGGCCGCGATCGTGGCGGCGTTCGCCTTCGTGTGGTGGTACTCGGGCCGGACCGACCGGCGCGTGTACGAGAACTACGAGATCTACTTCGAGGGCTCGGTGAGCGGGCTCGCGCAGGGTAGCCCGGTGCGCTACCTCGGCGTGGACGTCGGGCGCGTGCGGCGGCTGTCGGTCGCCCGCGACGATCCGGGCCGCGTGAAGGTGGTGGCCGAGGTGGACTCCGCCGCCCCGCTGTCCGGGGCGACACGCGCCCGGCTCGGGCTGCTGGGACTCACCGGGCTGCTCTACATCGACCTGCAGCTCGACCCCGAGGGGGACCCGGACGCGGCGCTGCCGCAGGGCGACAACCATCCCGTGATTCCGGCCCGCAAGGGCGGCATCGAGGCGTTCATCGAGCGCTTGCCTGGCCTCGTCACGCACGTGAGTGAGGTCATGACGCGCATCGAGAAGCTGATCGACGACAGGAACCTGCAGGCGGTCGGGGATTCGCTGGGCGACATCCGGGCGGCTACCGCGGAGTTGCCTGCGCTGGCGCGGGATGCCGCGGCCCTGACGGCCGAGTTGCGCGAGGCCGCGTCGGAGACGACCGCCCTGGCGCGGCAACTGAACGTCATTGCTGCGAACTCGCAGCCCGACACGGAGGCGGCGCTTGCGAGCGGGCGTGTCGCTGCCGAAAAGCTCGCGACCGCAGCCGCGAGCCTCGAACGGATCATGACCGTCAACGAGGCGGCGCTCACCCGAGCGGCCGGGCAGGGTACGGCCGAACTGCAGCAGCTGATGATCGACCTGCGGGATGCCAGCGCCGAGGTGCGCGCGCTCGCCCAGTCGCTTCGGGAGCGGCCGTCGAGCCTGCTGCGCGATGCGCCAGAGCGCGGCGTGGAGATCGCACCATGAGGATTGCGCTGGTCCTGTCCCTGGCCCTGGCCTCGGCCGGATGCGCGGGTACGCTGCTCGGACCTTCCGCCGAGGCGCCGGAGGTCTACCGCCTCGAGATCGCCGACGCCGCGAAGGGCGCCGAGCGCCTGCCGCTCGCGCTCGGCGTCGCGCGCCCGCGGGCCGCGCCCTCGCTCGATACCGAGCGCATCGCGGTGGTCCAGCCCGACAGCCGCTTCGACTATTTCGCCGGCATACGCTGGTCCGAGCCGGCGCCGCAGATGCTGCAGGCACTGATCGTCCGCGTGCTTCAGTCGAGTAGCCGATTCGAGGTGGCGGTCGCGGCGCCGAGCCGCGTCCCGACGGACCTGCTGCTCGACGTGGAGCTGCGTCGCTTCGAGGCGGTATACGCACCTGGCGCTGACGCGCCCACGGTGCGGGTGGAATTCCAGGCCACGCTGGTCGACCAGAAGCGAGCGCGGCGGGTGTCGAGCATCGTGGCCTCGGCGGAGGCGGTCGCCGGGTCGAACCAGCGAGGGGCGATGCTCGAGGCGTTCGAGCGCGCGACGGACGAGTCGGTGCAGGCGCTGGCCGCCTGGCTCAGGGACACGCAGCCGACCGCAGGCGACTGACCCGCGGACGCAGGCTCCAGTCGCGGTCCCGGCGACTTCAGTGGGGGCGCATCCCCAGCCGCTGCTCGAACTCGGTCCCATCGCGCAGCAGCACGCAGTTCGCGGGCAGCGGTTCGTGGGCCAGCAGCGGGGTCGCGGAGCCGCCGATCCAGATCGCCGTGCCCGACGGCAGGGCGGCCGCGAGCTCGGCAAGTTGCGCCGGCAGGTCGCTGAGCCGCTCCTGGAGCACCACGCTCAGCGCCACCACGGAGGCGCCCAACTCGCGGCTGAAACGTGCGATCTCGACCGGGGGCAGGTCGGCGCCAAGGTAGTGGACCTTGAAGCCGCGGCTGGCGCAGATCATCGCCGACATCAGCAGGCCCAGCTCGTGCCGCTCGCCGGGCAGCGTCGCGAACACGACTGGTTCGCGGCGCGCGGCGCGGTCGTAGGCGTCGAGCATCAGCCCGACATGGCGCGCGACGATTTTGGAGACCAGGCGTTCGTGTGCGATCGACAGTTCGCCGCGATGCCAGCGATCCCCGATCTCGCGAAGCAGCGGCTGCAGCACCTCGGTGACCAGGCGCGGCGGCGGCAGCATGGCTACAGCGAGCGTGATCGCCTGCTCGCAGTCGGCCGCACGGAACTCCTGCGCGGCTTCGAGGATGCGTTCGACGAGGGCGTGGGCCGTTCCCTGCGTGCGCTGGTCCGGCGGCGCATCGAGCAGGGCCGCGAGGCGCTCGTCGCTCAGCGGTGCGAGCCGGCTGATGGGGTGGCCGCGCTCGGTTGCCTCGCGCAAGCGTCGCAGACGCAGCACGTCCTCGGGCCGGTAGACACGCCGGCCGGACGCATCGCGCACTGGAGTGACGACCGAATAGCGCCGTTCCCAGGCACGCAGGGTCTCGACGGTCAGGCCGGTGGCCTGAGCGACGGCCTTGATTGAGTACATGGCGAAATTATACACAGACTAAACACATGGCCTCAATATTGTCCAGTTAATGTATATGCAAAAGCTTGACATAGCAGGTACGGGAGGATATCGTCTCCACCGTCATAGATGACCCCCGTTTGGGCGGGAGCAATCCCGCCCTATTTTTTCCGGTACAGCGCCCGATTCCGGGGAAGACGGCCCGGATCCTGACGAAGCAGCAGGCGCCTTCCCAAGGCCGTGAGTCGCGCGACCGGTCTGGAATTCCACTCACTTGTCATTCGCCTATTCCGACTGTCCCAACGGCCGGACGGGCCTATTGTCAGGCTATGGCGGGCCGACGACGTGCCACCCACGGCATGCCCAGCCCACCGACCGAGGAGGTCAATCATGACAAGGACGTACCTCATCGCCGCCGCCTTGCTGGCGGTGGCAGCGGCTGGGTCCGCATCGGCCCAGGCCATCAAGTTCACTGTGGACTGCTCGAAGGGCCAGACCATTGGGGCTGCATTGCAGCGGGGCGACGCGCGCAAGCCGCTGGACGTGCTCGTCCGCGGCACCTGCAACGAGTACGTGATGATCGCCCGCGACGACGTGACGCTGCACGGCGAGGGCGCCGAGTTCAGCGTCGTCAACGGGCCAGGTTCGGCCGCGCCCGCGATCATGATCCAGGGCCAGCGGACTTTTCTCGACGGACTCACCGTCACCGGTGGCGCGGGCGGCGTGATCGTCTCGGGACCGTTCGTGGCCAGCCTGAGCAACCTCGTGGTGCGCAATCCGGCGACGGGCAACGCCGTCGTGGTGCGGGGCGGAGGCGACGCGAGCATCACCAGCTGCACGATGATGAAGGCCGTCAACGGATTGGGGGTCGCCCGCGGCGGCTCGGCGAGGGTGCTGGGCAACTCCGAGATGCGCGAGAACTCGGCTTCCGGGATCCGCGCCGACCTCAACTCGGCCGTCAATGTCGGAGGAAGCACGAAGATCCTCGACAATGGCGCCCACGGGATCCAGCTCGAGACCGGCTCGACAGCCATCGTCAGCAACAGCGAGATCGCCAGGAACGCCAACGGCGTCGCCGTTACGGCGTCCCGCGCCAGCATCGGCGCCGGCAACCAGATTCACGACAACCGCGAGCACGGCGTGCTGGCCCAGGTCGATGCGACGGTCACCGTGACCGACAACACGATCGTGAACAACAACTACAACGGCGTTTTCGGTTACTCCGGGTCGACGCTGGAGTTGCGTGGCAACGAGATCGCTTTCAACGGGCAGAGCGGTGTGTACTGCCGAGCCTTCTGCAAGATGCAGATCGCCGGGGCCAGCATCCACGACAACGCGCACCACGCGGTACTGGTGATGTTCGGCTCGCGGTCCATTTTCCAGCCCCCGATGACCACCACGGGCGGCAACGGCTGGGAGGACCTCTGGTGCGGAGACTCCGAGACCAGCGTGGACGGCGTGGACGGCCTGAGTTGGGACGGCGCTGACTTCTTCGACGGCAGCGTGAGCCCGCTCTGCACGGGCTTCAACGACTGACGCCCCGGCGTGGCGCCGGCGGAGGTCCGGCGCCACGCACACAACGCGCAACGCCGGCCGCGGATTCAGGCGGGGAGCCGCAGGACCGGGTATCGGCCCGTCTCCTGCCGGAGCACCAGGTCGAGGAACGCGTCTGCGGACACCGGCTCGCCGAACAGGCGGCCCTGGCCGTACTGGCATCCGCTCTCGATGAGGAAGCGCCGCTGCTCCTCCGTCTCGATGCCCTCGGCGAGCACGTCGAGCCTGAGCGAGCGTCCCATGTCGATGATCGAGCGCACGATCGTGGCGTCGTCCGGGTCGCCCGCCGCGTTGCGCACGAAGGACTTGTCGATCTTCAGCGTGCCGATCGGGAACTGCTGCAGGGCGCTCAGGCTCGAGTAGCCGGTGCCGAAGTCGTCGATCGAAAGGTGTACGCCCATGGCCTTGAGCTCGTCGAGCAGCGGCAGGGTGTGCTCGGCGTCCATCATCAACGTGGTCTCGGTGATCTCGAGCTCGACACACCTGGGCGAGACGCCGTGTTTCTCGAAAACGGAGCGACACCGCGGGATGAAACTCGCCTGGCTGAGTTCCTTGAGCGAGAGATTGATCGCGACGCGACCCGGGTCGTTCACCTGTCGGCGCCACTCGGCATAGTCGCCGCAGACGTGATCGAGCACCCAGGCACCGATGTCGAGGATCAGGCGGGATTCCTCCGCGAGCGGGATGAACTGCGCCGGCGCGATCTCGCCGTGGCCGGGCAGCCGCCAGCGCAGCAGCGCCTCCGCGCCCACGACCTTGTCCGTGAACAGGTCAACCTTCGGCTGGTAGCGCAGCACGAACTCGTCGCGTTCCAGCGCCCGGCGCAGCTTGCTCTTGAGCAGCAGCCGTTCCACCGCCGCCGCGTTCATCTCCGGCGAGTAGAAGACGTGGCAGTTCCTTCCGGCGCGCTTCGCGTGGTACATCGCCGCGTCGGCGCAGCGGATGAGGTCGATGACGTTGTCGGCATCCTCCGGGCAGGCGGCGATGCCGATGCTCGCCGTCACGTCGATCTCATGCTCGCCGACGTGCAGCGGTCGCGACACTTCCTTGAGCAGGAGCCCGGCGATCGTCTCCGCCTGCTCGTGCCGGGCGGTCGGGCCGTCCGGCGTCTCCAGGAACGCGGCGAACTCGTCGCCGGCCAGCCGACCCACCACTGACTCCTTGGGCAGCGCCCGGATCAGCCGCTCGCTCAGCGTCTCGAGCACGCGGTCGCCTGCGGCGTGCCCGAAGGTGTCGTTGATCTCCTTGAAGTGATCCACGTCCAAATACAGCAGCGCGAGCCCGCCCGACCTGCGCCGGCCGCGCGCGATCGCCTGCTGCAGCAGGTGCTGGAACTGCATGCGATTCGGCATCTTGGTCAGCATGTCGAACCGGGCGAGGTAGCGGATGCGCCGCTCGGCCCGCTTGCGCTCGGTGATGTCGCGCAGCACGTAGATGGTGCCCTGGAAAGCCGGGTCGGCGCTCGAGACCGCGGAGGCCCGCACCGAGACCGGGATGGTCTGCCCCGTTCCCGTGCGCACCACGGTTTCGCCGGGTGCGGCGACTGCCTTCGCCGCCACGAAAGCGTCACGGTGGGGCTCGGCGACCAGCGACTCGAATTCCACGCCGGCCAGTGATTCGCGCTCGGCCCCGAGCATTTCCGCGGCGGCCGAGTTGACCGTGCGCACCCGGCCGTCCGGCGCCACCACCAGCACTGCGTCGCTCATGCTGTTGAGCAGCGTGTTCAGGTAGTCGCGAGAGATGGTGGTGCCCGCGAGCGCCTCGCGCATCCGCTCCAGCGCCCGCTCGAGATCCGCGATCTCCGGCACGCCGCTGCTCGGCACGGGCTCCGAGGTGAGTCCGCGGCCGATGCGCTCCGCACTCGCCGCGAGGCCGCTCATCGCCCGGTCGATGCGTGCGATCAGCAGGGCCGTGATCCACGCCGCCAGCAGCGACAGCCCGATGCCGATGCCGAGGATCAGCGGCATGCGGGAGGCGTAGAAGTGGGGCACCAGGGCCAGGACTTCCTGCCGCACGCTGGCGAGCGCATCGGCAGGGTTCGCCGTCGACTGGCGCGAGGCCTGCTCGAGCACGGCCTCGAGGTGCTGCCGGGCATGATCCCCGCCGGTCACGTTCACGAGGGCGAGCGCCGCAGTCAACAGCAGCCCCACGGCCAGCACCGTGAGCACGTATCTCGTCCTGAGGCGAATGCTGCGCATGTCGCGCCGACCTGCCTTCGCAGCCCCCCGCGGAGCACTTTTCGTTATAAGGCGTACCGACCTGCCGGCCATCATAGTCGCCGAACGCGCCGCGTACGAGTTCCGGCTTCCGTCTCGCTCTCGGCTATGCTTGCCCCGGAGGCAGACAGCGCATGAACGAACTCGAGCTCACCGGTCGAGCCCGTACCCATATCGTCGCACTCGAGCAGCCGCGCTGCGCGATGCACTACGGTGCGGTCACCTCGTTTCTTGCGATGCGGGATGGCGCCGCCACCGCCGGCATCGACCTCGTCGCCGCCTCGGGCTTCCGCGATTTCGAACGCCAGCTTGCGATCTGGAACGGCAAGTGGCTCGGCGAGCGGCCACTGCTCGACCGCGCGGGCTGCCCGGTAGAGGCGGCCACCCTCGACGAGGCGGAGCGCATCGACGCGATCCTGTGCTGGTCGGCGCTGCCGGGCGGCAGCCGTCACCACTGGGGCACCGACGTCGATCTCATCGACGCCGCCGCACTGCCGCCGGACTACCGCGTGCAACTGGTCCCGGAGGAATACGCGCCGGGCGGCGTGTTCGAGCGGCTCTCGTGGTGGCTCGGCGCAAACATGGCGCGCTTCGGCTTCTACCGGCCCTACGCCACGGGCCAGGGCGGAGCCGGTGCCGAGCCGTGGCACCTCAGCTACTGGCCGGTCGCCGCCGAGGCGCTCGAGGCGCTGACGCTGCCGGTGGTGCGACGCGCCGTCGCCGGCAGCGAGATCCTCGGACGCGAGAGCGTGCTAGAGCGCCTGCCGGAGATCTACACCCGCTTCATCCTGGGCGTGGATTTCCCGGGCCGTCTCGAGGGTCCCGGCGTTCACCGCCCAATCCTCGCCGCGGTCCGCTGACCATGC
>Ga0102851_10000030_pt1 | contig 46458 bp, 62 predicted proteins | sample Mud3Dept3metaG_FD_79558 | JGI IMG/M metagenome (GOLD analysis project Ga0102851, IMG submission 79558) | Freshwater wetland microbial communities from Ohio, USA, analyzing the effect of biotic and abiotic controls - Mud 3 Core 4 Depth 3... | ecosystem: Environmental > Aquatic > Freshwater >... | reverse complement strand
TGCCAACAAAATCGAACCTCTTTGTAGCTTCGATTTCTTTATACAGCTTCTTTACCTCTTCTTTATTCACTGATATTTCTCCTAAATAATTGTGGATAAAACTCCTTCACTTTGTTGAAGGTGTGTTGTTTAAGATTGTTAAAATCAATTGACCGTGCTTTATTAGCTTTTAAGTATTTTGTCATTGACCAAATGTTCTCACGAACAAAATCATAATAAACAGTTTCAAGTAATTGTGGTATCCATTCTTTTTTGAATTCAACATTGCTACCTTCAACACCTAAGAAGGTTATCATAGGATCAGTGCGAGTGGCTTTAATGTTTCCAATAACTTTTGTAACATCAACTTCACTTAGAAATTTATCAACTAACTCTTTTTCAATTAACCTATTCATCAACTCTGGTGATCCCTGTTCTTTATGTAAAGCATCTTTGAATTCATTGCGAACTATTTTTGCCCAAGTAACTCTGCCATACTTGTTAACAAAACGATAATTCTTAATCACTATTCCTTCACCTACACCAGAATTCTCTTTAATTAAAAAAGTATTCTGCTCAACACAATATAGCAATTGGTCGTGTGTTGGATCAGTAATTATCTTAATCGGAGTAATAAAGTCGATGTTGTAATGTTTTAACCATTGAGAATACTCATCATAATTAACATAGAATTCTTCGTTATTCATTCTCACGCTGGTAACATCAAATACATAAAACCTTCTCCAAGCATCATCACGATAAGTTTTTAATGTATGAGGAACTAACCACTCACCATATAATCTGCAGGATGGAAATTCATAAAAGAATTTCTTGAACCTCTCATCGTTTTCAATGTATGCCCTAAATCCCTGATTGTCTCCCGATCCTTCTTTTGACAAATCCCTTCTTCTTGATCCAGTGCAAACACCGTTATTAAACCAAACAGTTCCATTAGTGCCATCGATCTTAGGAAAAATATGACACCTGCCAACTAACAATCCATCCACTTCCGGATCATCAAGTTTAACCACGTGTTGATATTCTTTATACTCCATAACAAATTTTCTCCTTTTCAAATTCTGCAATTATGTTTGTAATGTATTTAGCATCCACTAAAGATATGCACTCAAAAGAATAAATGCAAGAACATTTTTTGGCAAGATTATCCAGTTTAGTTTTAACTGCTCGTTGATGTTCTTTGTATTGATCCTTAGTTGATTTCAGTTTTACTTCTATGAAATAAATAGCTTCTTTGCCTATGATAATATGATCAGTAAGTTTCTGAATTGATCTGTGTTTTACTGGTCGGTTAGTATTGAAGTTAACAACAATGCAATCAAACTTTTTTAACTTCAGAAACTCTTTTGATATTTCAGTTGCTTCTTTGCTAACCATTAGAACTCCACCGTATCATTAAAAAGAGATGGCTGATCTGATCCACGAAGTTTCTTCAGTGCTTTATAATAAACTTCACGAGTAGCAATGATGTCAGTTCTTGCATCGTGCAGTTTACCTTCAGCAGTAACATCAAAATATTTCATCACTGTTTCCAGTTTATCGTTAGGCATCTTAGGTCTTTCTTCAATCAGTGCTTCCATTGCGATTGAAGCAACATCGATTGGATACCTGAAGAACAATGATCCATAATAATTATCACCGTGATCCAAGAACCACTGCCGGATAAAGCCAACATCAAATGGAGCGTTGTATGCTAAGAAAGAATACTTATCCTTTGTGTTGTATTGATCAACATACTTTTTAATTAACTGCCGGAACAAATGGAACACTGTATCGGAAGGTTTGTATCCATTGATAACATTCATATTCAAACCATTAACTTCCAGTGCTCTTGTTTCAAATAACTTTCCATCAATAGGTTTTAAGCTGAAGTCGAATTCTTCCTCAACTTGACCATTGATATCTACAATACCAGCCACCTGAACTAATCCGTGTTTTAACGGATCAAGACCTGTAGTTTCAGTATCGATGAATAATCTTTTTATATCCACTAACATTTCTCCTTTATATAATTGATTAAGTTTTGAATTGCTTCTACAAATAAATCTTCAAACTGATTTTTTGAATAGCCCAAATTATGGATTTTTTTGTGCACGTCACTTGGGATATGCACAAGCAGAAGGTGTCCGTATTGCCTTTTAAGAAGATGATGCCATTCCCAACCTTCTCTCCGGTGAGAATAGCACCACTCAGCATACTTATCAGCTTCCCAACCTTTGAATGTAGGTAATCGAAAAGTGGCAAACTTCTTCAGATCAACTTCATTAGAAGTCAGCTTCACGCTCATCTTTCTTTATCTCCATTCTTCTTTCAGTTACTGTATAACGTAAACTCTTTCTGCTAAAGTTTGCAGATAAGTCTACCCTGCCACCATTTCTATTCTTTAACAATGATCCATCTAATTCAACTCCTTCCGGATTGAACCTATTCGATCTCCACCAACCAATAACATAATCAGATGCTTCTACAACAACACCTGAGTCACGAGTTGCATCAAGATCAAGTGGATCAGTCTCTTTATACTGTTTGCTAACTTGTGCTAACGTCCATATCGAAGTCATAGTTCTTTGTGATAATGCTTTAAGATCACGAGCAATACCTGATTGCTGTTCATACAAAGAGTTACCTTCAAACTTAATAAGACCAGCGTAATCGATGAGCACCAGATCAAGTTTCTCACCAAAATAATCTTCAGTCTTTTTAATATACTTTTCAATCAAGTTGTATTGAATTCCCTGAGTAGCAATGGTAACAAAGTTATCAAGTTTGCTATTAGCTTTGGCAATCTCGTCTGCAATATACTCATCACCTTTCAACCGTTGCTCTTCAATATGTCTACCAGATTTATTCAATAGCATTTGTAAGTTTCTTTCAGTAACAGTTTCAACAGGCATCTCAAGTGAGAAAAATAATATTCTCCTGCCGGACTCAACATTATTGAGTGCGAGATTTTGAACAAAGGCAGATTTACCAACAGAAGTTTTACCAACTATAACACCAACTTCTCCGGCAATCATTCCTCTCATTGGATCATCAATAAGGTTGTAACCTGTTTTAACTCTACCAAATTGACTGATCCTTTGAATATGTTTGGTGTATACGTCTGTATAACGATCACCATAAATAATTAACTGTTCAAAAGGAACTTCTTCGGTCTGTGCTTGTGGTCGTTTCTCCCAATAACTTTTGTAGATACCTTTAACATCTACTTCTAATCGATCTCCGAGTGGATCATCTAATTGCTTATCCCAATTCCTGCAAATAGCAAGTGCTTCATTCATTCCAACATTACGATCTATCAGGTATCCAACTATTTTGGTAAGAGTATCGTGTCTGCCACCAACTGTAGGCTTAGATGATAGAGCATTCTGAAAAGCATTCTGCTCCTGTAGTTTCTCTTCCTGTTCTTTAACTTCTAACTTCGAAACCAAATTCCAAATTCTATTCAAGTATTCACAAACACCAAATTCATCAGGCAGTGTTCGTTCCATTGAACGTGGTTGTTTGGCGAGTGCTTTGATGTCAATGTCACTTTGCAGTTCATTGATATCGATTGGTATTTTGAAGAGATTAGTTTCGTTATGTTTAGTGTTTGTGATCCTGAATATTCTAACTGGATTGTAAATGCCGAGATCAATAAATTTGAATCCCTTAGTTAACTCTTCAACATACCTGCGATATAGTTGATAAAAGTCTTTCCGGAACTTGATCTCTTCAGTAACTACATTAAAAGGAACTGCTACGTGGAATCCTTTATTACCACTGAATGCTACATAAATTGCTTCGTAATCTACTTCATAATTCATAAGCAGTGTTTGACAAAATCTCCACGTTTCTTTTCTAACTTCATCAAACTGTTCAGGCTTACCATCAAAATCAAATATCAGGTAATCAGCAAAGTGATCACCATCGTAATTCTCAGTTGTGTTATTCTTTTCTACATAGTTCTTAAAATCTTCCGTGTAAATAAACAGTGATCTGAAACCAACACCATTCTTTTTAATATGTTTACTTACTTCAGTAACCGGAACGATCTTATTGCTATGAGATACCCACGTTGTTACCTCTACGAAATTCATTTATACCTCTAAGTATTTTGTGTTTGTAATTCTTTTTTAAGTTGAGCAGTGGATTTGAAATTTGAAAACTTATTATTATTTCTGATCCACGTTTCCATTCTCTTGCTGAGATCAAATGCTGTTTGCATTTCAAACCTCATTCTATTACCACCATAAGTAACTTCAGACCAGTAATCGAAGAATGCTTTAATCATTACAGTGCTCATACGATCTTTTTTAGTTTCATAAACTTGTCTGCATCTCTCTTTGAACTCTTCTTTTCGTTGCTCTATTGTTCTACCAGCCACCTTATCTTTTCTGTTACTGTGATACTCAACAACAACATTAGAATCTTCTACGCAATTTAAGTAATATATTATTCCGCTCCAAACACCTTTACTATCTTTTGTCTTTCTTCTCCGGAGCAGATTGAGCATCTCTAATTCAGTTAACGTGTTTTCAATTCCTGCTATACCTTCTTTCAATTCATTAGCAATGCGTGTTGCTGAGAAGTTCCATCGATCAGGCTTACTACTCATATACAAATACAATGCCTTTGCTTTTAACGACAAGTTGTTTGCATTGAGAAGTTTGTTTGGAGCAATTGTAAAACCTTTGATCTTACTATTTTTGTTTAATAGAATTCCTGCCATTATTTTACCTCTAAATAATTGTATGGAGTTTCATTTGGTAATGGAATATACATACTTAAAAAATCACTTGCCCACCTTCTAATTCTTATCAGATACTCTTCAAAAGATACTGTAGTCTCATCTCGTGTGGATCGAGTTTCTACAAACTTTTTACCATCGGGCATATCATATTCTTCAAAACCAAGAAACATTGTTTTCATATAATTGTGAACAGTGTCACGGTGATATCCAAGTTCATCGGCAATCATTTGAATAATGAACCAGTAATATCTGTTCTGTAAATTGCTTCGAGTTTTACGGTGAGTTTCAATAGTAACATCAACTAAGTTTTCTGTTCCATCTAATTCTTCTTTTACTTTTTCAATCAGCAAAAACAGTTGATACTTAAATTGATCACTTGCCGGATCGAGATGTTCTTTAATTTTCATTTCGCACCTTTACAAATTCTTCTACTCGTGTAAGCAGGTTTAACAATACCTCTTCCTTATCTCGATCAGTAAGCAGGTTGTTCTGTTCAATCTGAAGAAAGATTGAGTGCATACAAGCAAAGTCTTTACCTTCGAACTCCTGCAGTTTGCATTTATCACGAAGCGTGTGTAAGCCTAATCTGTATCGTTCCATTGTTACCTCTATTTTTATTTTAAGTTAGCAGGTGTGGTAGGTATCGAACCTACTTTCTCAGTTTTGGAGACTGATGCCTTTCCAATAATGGTCTACACACCTAACACCGTTAGTTAAAACGGAAGATCATCGTTATCATCATTGTGTGTGTTTTGTGGTTGCGTAGAGCCATTGGTTGATCTCTCTGAACCACCATTACGATTATCTAAGATGATTAGTGATGATTTCTCTGCTATAATTTCAGTCGTATATCGTTTAGTGCCATCTTTATCCGTCCATTCACGTGTTTCAATTCGACCACCTACGTGAACAGTTACACCTTTCTTTAATGCTTCCCTGTGCCAATCAGATAAGTTCCAAGCAACAATATTATGCCACGTGGGAATGTTTTCGTATTCTCCTGATTTGTTTTTGAATGAATGCTCAGTAACCATTGAGAAGTTAGTTACTGCTGTGTTGTTTTGTGTGAAGCGTGTTTCAGCATCACGTCCTAACTTCCCAATTAAGTTAACTTGATTTAATGAAAATCCCAAAGTATGATCTCCTTTTGTTTATGAATTGATTGCTTTTAATATTGCATTGATTAAGTCTGCTTTACTCATTCTTCCGGCATTAGCAATACCTTTTTTACCAGCAAGAACTTTTAAGTCTTTAACAGTCATTTGTTTGATCTCTTCAAAAGATAGTTCCGGTTTCTTTTCCTGTGAAGGTGCAGGTTTTTCTAATGTTGTTGTCTTAGATGCTCGAAGAAGTTCTTCTTTGCGTTCATCTTTTACAGCAACAGCAGGTGATCCAACCTTTTTCATTTCTGCTGGTAGGTTGTTATACCATACTTGAAGTTCCTGAAGAGTCTTACAGCTTTGTGCTTCTTCAGTTAAGTTACGAGCACCAAGATTTTGAATGATCTCTTCGTGAGGATCAGATTTCTTTGGTGCAGGATTACTTGATCCAACAGGAAGTGCCCAACTTGGAAGTTGTGGAGAGTTGTAAGAGTAAGTAACTTTTTTACCATTAACTTCGATCTTTAATGTATACTCACCACCTCTACCTTCTTGAAGATCAGCAAACTGTGTTGGTAGTTTGTAAAGATAACGACCAATACCAAATTGAACTGCTGATCGTTTCATAGCATTAGATAAACCACCTTTGAAATTTTCAAAGTCAGTCTCATCTGCTCCATCCCACTTCTTCACTCCACCTGCTGAGATACCACACAAGAAACTTAAACCTCTTTCAGTGGTGATAGGGATAAATTCATTTGACCATCCATCGAAACCGAATACTTCATCAAGTCTGGATTGAATAGCACGGTTAGTAACATAGGGCATAACCAGTGCCCAAGCCTTACCGTTAGAAAATCCTGATTGCTGAACTCTCCATTCAATATCTTCAGCCGGAAAAGGACTTTGTAGTTGTTCCATCATTTCTTTTGTTGTCATTAGTTCACCTCTATTTTATTTTTGGATTTTTAGTTTGATTAACATAAATGTCTACCGGAAGATCAGGTTTTTCTTTTTTCAACTCAGCCTGAATTGCACGTTTGTCAAATTTGTAAATAGGATCAGGAACATTACAAGTAACAAACGATCTGAGTAATGAGTCAGGACTACTGAATTCTAATTGTGGATCATAGTTATCTAATCCTTCAACAACCGTTGAAGTCGTCCACTTCAATTCGAATTCCGGAGTAACTATTTTTTCACCTGCAGTCAAGTGTGGTCTAACCTGTTTCATAATACTATTCTGAGATTTCTCATAAGTAGCTTTACGATCCTGAAGTCTTGTAATCTCAGCATCAACACCATCGATTAGCATTTGAAAATTCTTATATGCTTTAATCATCTCCTGAATGATCTCTTCTTTCTTGATACCAAGTTCATCAAGTTTCTTCGCACCTGCTTCAGTGATCTCACCAGTTTCATAATCCATATACTGGTCGAGAATGTCCTGAACAATTTTGTTAACTAAGTATAGATTCATTATTCACCTCTTGTTTGAATGTTTGATTAAGTTGTTTATAAGCCTGTCTAAATCTTTCTGAGGTGTGAAGTATATTGCGTATGATCTTTGCAATGTCTCCATCACCAGCAATTTTCTGTAGTGTTAATAATTCCAGATCACTCAACCTAACATTGAATGTATTTGGTCTGCGAATTTTATTTGTAGGAACTTTCCTATAATACTTCGACAATTTCTTCTCCTGTTTGAAAGTGATTATTTTTAATACACCACAAATATAATAAAAAAAGTGTCACAAAATAGTTCTCCTGCGAAAAAGTTTCAAAGTTTTTTTTCAAAAGTTTTTCGCAAACCAGCTATTTTCCAGAAAAAAATTTGTATATTTGAATTGCATCTTCTTTTCTACGGTGTATTCATTCTTTACCTCTAAACAGTGGGATCAGCCAAAAGCCGATCCCTTTGTTGTTTTTAACCTATTTTCTCTGCAGTGTTTCTTGCTTGTATCCAGAGATCAAGAGTCTGTCTTGCTATCTTCAGATATAAGTTTATGTGCAGAACCATTGAAACAGCATCACGCTTCAGATAAGTGTTCTGTAATCCAATTGTTGCAAGTTTTGCAAATGTTCCGTTAGGATCGTGTATTCGATTTTCGATATCCTTTAAGGAAGTTGCTATTTCCTGAACCTCATCTATCAGGTGTGCCAATTGTGTGTTTTCCATTGATTTTCTCCATATTGATTATTGAATGTTGCGTTTTTAGTTAATTTCACCGTTCCGCTCTTTTCCGTGCACGGATAACATAGGAATATAGTAATACTATAATAAGTAATAAGAATCATCTTTTGAAAGTATTTCATCTAATTGATTGAGTAACCGTCTTTCATTATCTCTGCTGTGACAATACATTTCAACATCTATATAATCACCGTCACCAGCATAACCAAATGGATCAGGTGGTCTGATCCAGATGGTGAACATATCGTAGAACTCAAGTTCCGGAGTGTATGTTGTTTTAATGATAGTCATACTTCACCTTCCCCACTCCACTGATCCTGAAGTTCTGCAATCTCTTCAGGTGTTCTTTTAATATGAGGTTGACAAGTAAGTTTACCATACACGTGATCACGAACTTTTAATTTCAAAGTTCCGTGTTCAACAAAACCAAGTTGTCTGCATTTTACTAATGCACGAACTAAAGGATGATCAACTTCACCACGCTCTAAATGTATCAGAGCAAATTCAGAACCGGATAGATATTCTCCTGCACCACTACCATATCGTGCAAGTAATGTAGTTGAGAATTCAGCTTCCGGTGATTCCGGTGAGTGTAAATAAAGATCGTAAATTGCTCCACCATAAATTGTTTGACCAACAAAGTAGCAGAGATCACAATCGTGAATGAATTTTGGAGTCGTCATTTTATATCTCCCAAATAATTGTTTTAGATTTAAGAATGATTACTAAAGAAAAATATTTGAACTCGATCCAATAGCCTTTCTTAGCTAATGATCTCGGAGTATCAAAACTGATTGAATAATGAAGTGCCCTGATTTTATGAATTGAAAACTTCATTGAAGTCTCCTGTTTTGTGATTGAATAATTTATAAACTGACAGGAATTGTAGACGTTACCGAGTCACCTGCCCGAACTCAACCTTCAACATTCTTTCAGCATCTATAGCTACTGATTGAACTCCGGTGTCAATTTGGTGGAGAGTAGTGGAGTCGAACCACTATGATCAGCCTTTGCCCAAAGGAACTCCCCAAAATACGGACAGGATCAGTATAGTATCAATGAAGGTAATTACTCCTTCTCCTTATACTGATCCACTTACTAACTCTCTTGAGGCATCCATAAGACCTGCCATATCAAGGCACGTAATGGTTGATAAGTCTCATCTCTATCTTCGGTAGCTACACTCCCAATAGAGTTTGAGTTTTTAAGTTTGTCCTAAATGTTAGTTGTTGACCAACTGTAGTAACTGAGCGTTAGCTTCAGCTTTAACTCTGAAGCCATTACCACCAACATAAAGCGAACCAAGAACGTCACCACCTTTTACATTCTTCTTGTGGTCAATCCATTCTGTAACTGCATTCAAATAATTATAAGCAGTGTTAGGAAACATATCAGCACCTATTCCGGACTCGAACAATCTCATCAATAAGTCTCGCTGATTTATTTTTACAGCACTGTTAACTTCATCAACTGATTTACCAAACTCAGTTTTGATATTCAGTAACTGATCCAACATCTTACCAGCAAGTTCTCTTGTCAATGGAGTTGAGATCAGTTTATTATAAAATTCCTGATTAGTTTTTGCTGTTTGTCTAACTAATCCAAGTATCTCGTATGCTTCTTTGATCTTCATCTTAACATCACCTGAGTGTCTGATCTTAGCCATTGCAACTTTTGTTTTCTTTCCAATGCTCATTGCTAAGTTCATCGTGTTCCAGCATACTGTTCTAACGTCAGTAGGAAGAGCAATTTCATTACCATTACCGGAGTGATCATTTGTAAGCAATATGTAGGTAAGATGTTTGTCAGAACTACCTAAGTAATACTCTTCAGGAAGTCTTGCTAACATAAAAGTTTTTTCGCCATACTTACCAAGTGTTCCAACAGTTTCAATGATTGCTTCACCTGATTTAATAACCGGATTGAAAAAATCAAATGCTGAGTCATTCTGAATAACTTTGTATTGATCTTTCACAATACCTAAAGTATCCATCGTGTCTGTTCTTACCGTAGCATACCAATCAGTTTCTTTACCAGCTACGATTACAGGCATCTTAGCAACTCTGAAGTTCATACCACCAAGTTCAAGTGCTTCTTCAATGGTCATTAACTTTTTTACTCTAACACCTTTCTTGTGCCAAGCAGTTTGTCCGTTTATTGTAGCTTCAGCAAAAGAATCTTTACCGTTGATGTTTGTTATGTTATCCATTTTATTCTCCTTCGAATAATTGTTATTGATTGTGTTGATTAGTTTAGAGACAGGAGTGGGAGTCGAACCCACTCGCTCATATACTCTTCACGAAGATGCTATACTGCTTCACCGGAACGTCCTGCCTACCTTCTGAACTCATCAAGAGTCTTACCCTTAGAAGGATGGTTGCGAATTGCATTGTCGATCATCATCTCAACATTAACTTCGAGATCGACAAGAAAGTTTTTAGATATACGAGTGAAGCGACCACCTCTTAGGTGATCAGCCTTTCTCAGTATATAAAGTTTGGTGTGTTTTTTATTTAAGATGCTCATAAGTTTTGTAATGCCCTTAAATATTTTTGAGTTGGTTTTCGAGTTGCTCTACCTTTTTTATTTCTTCTCTTCATTACTTTTTTCCAGAAAGTAACTTGAGCCAAAGTATCTTTTCTTTTCAGTGCCACCTTATAAGGAACAACTTCCTGTTTCTCTTTTGGCTTCCTGTTAAACATACCAGTAAAAAAACCAACTACTGGTGCGAAAAATTTTGCGAGTTGTGTGAATGGGTTTCTCATTAGAATATTCTCCTGATTGTTAGTTTGTGATGAATTGTTTTTGTTTCTGTGAACTGTGATCTGAGCGAAATAACTGCTCTGAAAAATGATCCGTATTTGAACCGGACTAAACTATAGAATTGTTGAAGTGTCATTTGTGCTCCATTGTTTATGATTTAATAAAAGTTCAGGTCTGCTCTACTGCACGAGAGCAGAACTCAACATTTACTTTTTCATTAAACATCTCAAATTGTGAGTGATACTTTACGATCTATTTTGCGGAACAATTGTCCTTCACCGAGTGTTGATCCGATTGCTCTGAAAGTTTCCGGATCAAAAAATCCTTTTGGAGTAATTACTCCGTGCTTATTAACAGCATCTACTTTGCGATCAAGATCAGCCTGATCTTCTACATAAACTTGGAAGTGAAAAATATCAAAGTTCATAAACAGGATACCAATTGTTGCGATCTGCATTTTATTCTCCATTGTTTGTTGTTAGTGAATTTGAAGCAGGGAAAGGAATCGAACCTCTCAGCACCGTAACCATTACCTGCTTAGAGAAGGGAAATGAGAAAGGAATTATGAAAGACCAAATATACGTGCTAACTGCTCTGCAGTATCTTTCGGATAACCTTCTTCAACACACGCAATGAGAAGAAGTTTTTTCATATTGTTATCCGGCATCTTCGATAATGCACTCATCATCGAACCGTAACCATCTTTTGTTGTCTTATCTTCTAAGGCAACAGTGACTAACTCACGTGCTTCAGGACGAATGTAATCAATTGCATCCTGTAAAGTTTTAATTTGTGCCATTGTGTTACCTCTTAACTGAGATTGTGATTATATAAAGTTTTTTATTTTTTCTGTAATACTTTTTCAGATCATTAAAGATGCTTCTTCTTAAAGCGATTGTCTTGTGATAAATTTCTTCCCAAGTTATGTTAGGAATTTCCTGTTCCAGTGTCATATAACTTCTTCTCATTAAACATATCCAAAGTTTTCTCCACTGCATTCTACCAGTGATAGCATCAAAGTATTCGTTTGGATCAACTGTTATTTCAATGTAGTCGTTCATTGCTTTACCTCTTAATTGATTGATAAGTTAGTTGTGACCGGATAAGGAATCGAACCTTCCTTTTGGCTCACCAGATGTCCGGTCAGTTTTCGTATCAGGCGAAGTGCTCATTATTGTCGAAGTGCCTATCTACTCAATAGGATATTTGCGAACTGGTTACGCTCATCCACGTTTGAACTTGAAGCCTGATGTCTATTTTGCCAATTGGTTATCCTAATCTAATTAGGTCTGGTCATTCGTGCATTCAGAGACGGTCATTATCCAATCTCTGAAGCCACATCGAACTCTTCCTGATCTGTCAAGTTCCAATCTCTCACATCCTTTCTGATGTTGCCCGAAGGCTCTTATAAACCTACATACACTGTGCCATTCCAAAATACTGCATTTTTAGTGCACAATGGAAATAAAGAGTTTGGCACAATGGTTGTGGTGCGGTAGAAATTTCTACCGATGGTCGGTAAATAATACTTAAAAATATTGGCATACTTTATGAAAGGAATGTGATGCAAATTTTTTATAACTTTTTCGCAGATGGGTTATTTCCGGATATTTTTTTAGTATATTTGATACGTGAATTTTATAATTAACGAAATAGATAACAGCAATGCGAAAGTAATTTTGATTCTCCTGCCACTGAAAAATCCGAATGAAGTAGGATTGAGTAGGTGGTTTTAATATTATGGCAAATAGATTTTTTAAGTTTGTAAATAAGTATGCTCCTAAATGGAGAAAGTGTCCTGCTGGTCACTGGCATAGAGTCAGTGCCGATGATTGCGATTGTGGTCATACAGGTAAAGTGTTGGAGTGGTGCGATCCATTACAAAGATGGATACCTAATCCAACTAAGACCGAGTATGCACTTAAAGTGATAGAAGAGGACACTGAGTTTGAAATAGAAAAAGAGGCAAGAGAAAGAATACTGTGGGAGTTGAAACGTGGAAACATTCAACCAGTAGTAGACTACAAAAGAAAAATAATGTCCGGTCAATAAACAAACAAAGAGGTAATTGTGATAGATCGAAAGAAGTGCAAACATACTGATATCAGGACTATGAGTGTTAACAACACTCGGTTTAGATGTCACGATTGTGGTAGGGAATTCAAGCCATCAACTGTTCCAAATGACAGTTGGAAAAAACCACAAATAAAAACTGTTCCTAAAGTGTTGATCTTTGATACAGAGAATGCTCCAAACTTAGCAAGTGTTTGGGGAGTCTGGAATCAAAACTTAAATCCTGCTCAACTATTAAGTGATTGGTATATGTTAAGTTGGAGTGCTAAATGGATGGGTGACTCAGCAATGATGGGTGACGTTCTTACTCCGAAAGAAGCAAGAGCAGAAGATGATCATCGTTTGATGAGTGGTCTACATAACCTGATGAATGAAGCTGATGTAGTCATTGCTCACAATGCAGACAAGTTTGATATTCCAATAGTGCAAACACGTTTCTTACTTAACGGTCTTACTCCACCATCACCATACAAAGTTATCGATACCTTAAAGGTAGCAAGAAAAGAATTCCGGTTTGCTCATAACAAATTAGATTTTTTAGCTGATCGATTGGGCATACCTCACAAGAAACTGGAAACAGAACACCAGTTATGGTTAGATTGCAGAGCAGGTAAGCAAGAAGCGTTAGACTATATGCTGAAATACAATAAGATGGACGTTACTGTATTGGAAGAAGTTTACTATAAGATCAGACCATACATTAAATCTCATCCTAATTTTAATTTATATTTACAGACTGATGGAGTTTGTGCAAGTTGTGGATCAGATCATTTGAAACCTAATGGTCATTACTATACTTCAGTGAATAAATATGATAGTTATCAATGCAAAGAATGCGGATCATTCACACGAGTAACTAAAAATAAAACAGGAGTCAGAAGTGGATACAGATCAATTGCAAAGTAAGTATGATATCCAGATGAAGCAATTGCACAAAGCAAAGAAGAAAGCATTGCGTTTGCTGGAAAAGGAAGAAACTCCGGAAGGAACAGAGATTCTTACTCGATACATTCAGGTTTGCAGAGAAGAGATTAAAACCTGCGAATGAATTACATTTTATCACTGCCAATACGATCTGACTACAGAAATTTCTATCCACCAAACAGAAGTAAGTGTGCAGAAGCGTATGATTATTATTTGAATATGGGTTTTGGAATTCTATCAGCACCAATGAAGTATGAGGAATTCCTGCAGAGAGTTTCAAAGATCAGAGGAAATAACAGCGAAAATATAGGAAAGTTTTTTGCAAATGACTAAAGAAAACAAATCAAAATTCAGTGACGAAGAAATTCAGGCTTTTCAGCGAAGAGAGGAACAGAGACAAGAGCGTGAGTATCTCATAGAATCAATTCAGGCTTTTCCAACTAATCAGGAACTGTCAATTGAAGAGTTGAGAACCGTTCATAAAATGCTTCCCAAGTTTCGTGAGATCAGTAAGTTTTTCGAACTCACTAAAATATTATCAAGAACTTTTTAATGGAACATAAATTTTATGTTTGTGGAAAGAATTTCATTGAAGAGTTTGAAAAATTATCTAATCAATTAAAAGGAGAAAAAATGGATTACACAAAAGTTGAGTCAACAGGAAAGGATATTAGAAAATTCGTAACCGGATCAGTAAGAGATAATGCTGAAGGTAAGGGCAGGTGGGATTTAATACCTTACTATCCATTACTCAGGGTGGCAGTTCACTTCGAGAATGGTGCAAAGAAATACGGTGATCGCAATTGGGAGAAAGGTCAACCATTAAATGAGTATCTATCAAGTGCAATGAGGCACTTAATGAAATTTGCTAATGGTGAGAATGGTGAAGATCATCTATCAGCGTGTATCTGGAACTGTATGGCGTTCATTGAAACAGAGAATAAGATCACTCAGCGTGAAGCATTCAATGCAGATCAGATTGAATATCTAATGGAGAACTTGCATCCAACAATTGCAAAACGTATTCGAGAAGCACTCCACGATTATAATCTGAAAAAGAAATTAAACGAGATGGGCACGGAACTCAAAGACAAGATAGATAAAGCTACGTTCAAGTATGCAGTAATGCTGGATAAAGATAAAGAGCGTGAAGAGGGTATGAATAAGTTTCGTGGTATTCTGAATGCTGATAAGCCTAAGTTCAAAATGTTTTATCCAATTAGAGTTGATGATTATGTGTTGGTAAAAGATAATCCTGAACAGTATTTTGGTAAGAGAATAATATGCACTGAAGCGATGTCAAAGATGGCTGGAAAAGTATACAGGGTTGAGGACAAAATAACAGCACTCAAAGAGAGTATGATTAAACTTAGAGATGTTGATGGTAATTCTTGGTGGTTTACTATGGACTCAGTTGAAAGGGTTGCAGATGAAAAATAACGATCCAGTGTATTTCAAAACACTAATGTATTTTATGATCTGTGCGATAGTAGGATTATCTATTGCCATTACAATTGCTAACATTCCACCAAAAGAACCGGATGGAGCATTCTGCTGGAATAGAATAGATCACCAACTTGATGAAACAATGGCAATTGAACGTGAAGGAAATTCCGATAAGTTGGTTACAGAAGTATTCTATAACAATTTAGATAAGCCATTTTACAGGGCAATGTTTGAAGAAGGATCAGACAATGCGTGTCAACTTGGAGTTGATATGGATCAGGATGGAGTGATGGATTTTACTGTAATGGATATGAATGGTGATGGATATCTGGAATTCAATATGATATTCTGTCACGAGAATTGTGAAGAAGTTAAACGAAGAGCGTTAGAATTATTTAATGGAACTTTAACCTTAGAAAAAACAATATAACAGGAGAAAAAATGTTAGAACAAAAAGCAACAGAACTATTACAGCAATTTGCGGACTCACTCGGAGTCACTGCACAACACCTTTGGGGAGTTTTATTACGACAGGCTCACACTGAAGCTATATTCAGAGGTGAAATGATTTATTGGGGTTGGTGGATCATAGGTATACTTGCAGGTCTTTTTATTCTGTTAGCCATCTTTGAGATAATCTCAGATAGTGATACTTTCTTTGGAATTGGTTTATCCTTTTTACTTATTTTGTGTGGTGGTGCTTTTATGTTTAATGCGTATAAAACAGTTTATTATATTCAATCTAATCCTGAATATTGGGCACTCGAAAAAATAATGGAAGTAATAAAGTAATGCCATTACAGGCTGGATCAAAAAAGACTCAGGCAATTTCTAAGATGGGCACAACAGCATCTCAGCGTATAGCTGATATGAAACGTAACATTAAGAAAGTAATTGAGTCTGGTGATATTGATGATCTGAAACAGAAAGCACTCATTAACTTAGCAGAAATGCTGGACGATCCGGATAAACAAGTAAGAGCGTTTGCAACTAAAGAACTAAGCAAATATCTGTTTCCTACAAAAAGAGAGGTAACAAAGTTTCCGGCAATAAATATCAATTGTAATTTTATAGGGATAAAAGATGATAATCAGAAAATTCAGAACAAGTGATTGGGAAAGATACAAAGACTGCGTATTATCTCAGTGGGAAGATAGTTACGTGATTGATAAAGATCATAGGATATGGTGTTATGAATATCTCGATCCATTTTATCATCACAATACTTTTCTCTTCAATTCAGATTACGTTGTATTCGTATTAGTAGAACCTGATGAGGAAGGTGGAGAAATAGTAGGCTTCAACATTGGTAAGGTATATCAGGAAAAGATGGAGATCATAGCATTGTATGTTGATCCAATGTATAGATCAGAGGGTTGGGGAATAGGATTAAAAGAAGCGTTAACTGAAGAAGCAAGAATGTTAGGATTACCAAAGATCAGTGCATTGAATAGATATGATAATCCGGCATCATTAAAATTAAACAGTAAACTAAACTGGTCGATAGAACATCTCAATGATGATTACTACCGTGCCACTAAATACTTCAACTAATTTATGATAAATGTAATAATCTATATTTGTGGAGTGATAACAATCTTGTTACTCACAATATATTTTCTAAATAAAACCAACTAATCATAGGAGATAAATGAAAACTGTCAATCTCGGTCACTGGCGTATAGCATTCTTAGCAATGACAATCATTGCATTAAGTGCAACACTAATAACTACAGCAATATCAGCACTGGCTTTTTTGGTAGTGATGGTAGGTTTGTATCTTGGTTTTGAACTGTTCGTAATCTTCAATATGGTGTTCTCGATTACTCAATACATTGCGTATCTGGAACAAAGGAAAGTAAGGGAAGAACCTAAAGACAACATACTGCATAAAGTAGCACCTAAATGATCTGGAATGCACTCATAGTTATATCGGAAGCACTCGCACTACATTCGATTCTTACCAGTGAAGTGCTTCCACTGCATTTACAAAGGCTGTATGGTGCAGGTGTATTGATCTGCATAATTGCAACAATTATTTTAATTTTAATCCGGAGAAAATACTAATGAAGTCTTGCAGAATTGCTAAAAAGAATATGGTGTTCAAAGATAGAACAAAAGGGGATAAGGCTAATACTGGTTTGGAAGTGGGAGTTGATGAGGTTATCTACATTCAGATAGGTAATCTTTGGATCAATTTATACACTGAAAAACAGGTGGATAAGCTGATCCGGAAGCTGAAGAAGTATAAAAAGATGGCTAAGTATGACGTATAGTATGACGATATGGCATATTCTATTACAAACTATTACCAAATTATTGTAAAATAACATTACAACTGTAAAGAAATTTTACAACTTGTGATACAAAGGAGAAAAATTAAGCAATGGAAATGGATCAAAAACAACCAATAGAATTGATTTTTACAGTAGGATTACCAGCTTCCGGAAAATCCACTTGGTCGAAAGAATTTGTAAAGCAATGGAATAATCGAGACAAATGGATCAGAGTCTGCCGAGATGATCTCAGACTGATGCGTGGTGAATACTGGATGCCTGATCAGGAGAAGCTAATCACCGATTGGGAATATGAATGTGTTGCTTGGGCAATCAGGCGTAAATACAATGTGATAGTTGATGCTACAAACTTACACGATAAGACCAGAAGAAAATTACTCGATTATCTTCATAGGGAATGTAGATTAGATTTTCATTGGACTATAAAAGATTTTACTAACGTATCAGTTGAGGAATGTATTCGAAGGGATAATCTCCGGACTGAGGGTAGGGTTGGGGAGAACGTGATACTTGAAATGGCAATGAAAGCTGGAATGATTAAACCACCATTAGAACCTGAGTATGATATCAACAAACCTCATTGCATCATAGTTGATATAGATGGAACTCTCGCACACAACTATCAGGGGAGATCATTCTATGATTGGGATCGAGTAAGAGATGATACTCTTGATGGCACTATTGCAATGATCCTCAATGATTATCTACAACAGGTAAACAGAAGAGTAATTGTAGTTAGTGGTCGTGATGGTGTAGCTTATGGTGATACACACAAGTGGTTAGAGGATAACAAAGTAACATTCAATAAATTGCTGATGAGATCGCAAGGCGATACAAGACCTGATGAGATAGTGAAGCGTGAGATATATGAAGAGCATATCAAACCATTATACAATGTTGATTTTGTTTTGGATGATCGAAATAAGGTAGTGAAGATGTGGAGATCACTTGGATTAAAAGTATTACAGGTAGCTGAAGGGAATTTCTAATGTGGATAGCAATAATCATATTTGCAGTGGTAGTGTTGGTCACTCTTTACATAATAGCAGGTGCATATAAACAATGAAAATACTCTATTGGATTGTCTCGCAATTCTTAGTAATTATAGCAATACTATTATTCTTTCCAGCATTAGTCATTTTTGTGGTGTTGGATTCAATAGCTTTTACAAAGAACTATTTCAAATTAGTATATCAAAAACTATAAAGGAAACAAATGCCAAGTCATAATATCAAAGTCGGTGCACAAATACTCTACAAAGATATGACTGCGTGGACGAGCAAACTACAGCAGTGGTGGTGGAGAGTAACAGCACGAAGATATAAAGCACACTCACACGGATCAACATACATTGGTAGAAACAATACTATTGGTAGAGATCAAGAAGCTGAAGCAAATGTGTGGGTTGATATCACAACATTCAAACATAACTATAAACATCAAGATATCTGGAATGCCAAAGCAAGAGAACAGCATTGCATCGAAGCAGTTAATGAAGTGTTAGATGAATTGGAAGAGTCGTGGTATGGGTTTGGTGCGTGGTTAGGTATTCCATTATCAGGACTGATCAAGATATTATTTCCAAAAGTTAATGTTCATAAACTGAAGTGGTTGTCTAAGATATTTGGATCAGGCACTCACTGCACTGAATTCAGTTGGTTAGTGATGAAGAAGATCGCTGAGAAAGAGATCATCTATAAGGGAACTCCCGAACCACAAAGAACTCACTGGCAATACTTCTACAATGATCTGATGAAATACAACAAAGATATCTTTTCTCCACCTGATCAAGTTGATTTAATGCTGGTGCACAATCAGTGTTGGGAATATATTGGATTAAGTTATGGTGAAGTGTTCTTGAACTACCGGATAACTAAACAACAGAGAAAGAACATAACAAAAGTAAAGTAATGGGCAGATTCAAATTCTCCATACCAGTTGAAGAGATACCAGATGATGGTATCTTTAACTTTGATATTGGTTATCCTAAAACAGAAACTAATATCTATCGAAAACCATTAGACTATCAGAGCAGGTTTCATAAGAGTAAAGCAAAATACAGATTGATGTCTGGTGGTTTTGGAACTGGTGGAACTACAGCGTTATCAATTGAGATGGCGTATCAGTTATTAACTTATCCAAACAATGTAGGATTGTTAGGTAGGTTTGACTCAGTTGAATTAGAAGCAACAACACTCGCTGAATTTCTGGAAGTAATACCAGCACCAACTATCAAGAGACACGATACACAGAAGCGTATACTATACTTTTGGAATGGATCAAAACTTATCTATATGGGTTTAGATGATAGTCGTAAAGCTGTAAACAAGATCAAGTCAATGAACTTGGGGTTTGCTTGTATAGATCAATTGGAAGAAATAGGAGAAGAGATATTCTTAGCAATACAGGGAAGGTTAAGGAGACAGGGAACTGAAAGATGTTTCTTTGCTAAGTGTAATCCGGAAGGGCACAATTGGGCGTGGGATAGATGGGTGAAGCAACCATACTTCGATTACATTGAAGCACAGAAGATAACTAAAGGACAAGCACAAAAAGTATTGGCGTTGATCCGAGATGCTCAAGAGAATAGAAAGATCATTGATAAGATAGTTGAGTCAGTTGCACTCTCAAGCGATGTAACAGTTGAACAGGCAATGACTATCTACGCAAAGAGTCAGTATGAATATTTTGGTGCGATCACTACAGATAACATTTATCTCCCACCTGAGTATGTAAATAATTTAATAGCAACTTATCCAAAGAAATGGTTAGAAAGATATGTATACAATAGTTGGGAGAACTTTGAAGGTCTTGTTTACTCGGAATTCACACAAAGGAATAATGTCGAGACTGCATACATTCCTAATCCAAACGATTCTCATATCTTTGTTTATGACTACGGATATCGTAATCCTGCTTGTATTTTATTCGTTGCTGTCGATTATGATGGTGTCATTCACGTATACGATGAATACTATGAAAGAGAAAAGTTAATATCAGATCACGCTAAGTTTCTGAAGAGTAATAAGTATCACCTTAAAGCAACAATGATTGCTGATCCTTCAATTAAAAAATCAGAACGTGATGGTGGATCAGTATTCGATACTTGGAACAATGATCATAATATCTGGTGGCAAGATGCCAACAATGATGTAAGGCAGGGAATAGACCGTGTTAATGAATATCTCAAGCAGGGTAGAATCAAGATCAGCAAGAGATGTATTAACTTACTCGATGAGATTGGAAGATACAAATGGAAACAATTAAAAGTTGGTGATGAGAAGAATGAGTATGAAGAACCTGTTAAGAAGAATGATCACGCAATGGATGCGTTAAGATATTTGGTTAACCATATCTACATACCAGTTGAGGAACAACCTGATCCGGTAGCAAGACCGTTTGTTGATGAGATGGCAATAGAGTTTGATGTGACTGAGTTTTGATTTGCGATAATGGTCACAATGTGATACTTTACGCAAACGATTACTTATGAGAACAAGTTATCTTTATACACGGAGATGTAAAAGGTCAACAGGGAGTTGATCTTTCTTGTTCAGTTATTACCATTGGTTTAATAAAATGAACATTGATATAGTTTCACTCCTATTTCACGCACCAATCTTAAACTAAGACAGTTAGCACAATTGTTAACTTAGACAGTTTGACCAAGTAAACGTCCAAGTATGTAGGACTATAAACTCGGATAACGTCCAGTATACTGAACAAAAACCTACCTTTTTGTAAACTACAGTGAACATTATCGTTATACCAGTAAAGTGAGTCGATTTCAAGGTAGATTCCTCTAATCCACCTATGATTCGATCCAAAAGTATGCTATGGCAGTAAAAATCCCTTATTATGAAAAACACTTATCCGGTATGAAAAACATTTGTTTTGGAAAATAATCATAAAAATACACTTATTTGATTGTCATTCTGGAAAATTTTATTGTAAAAAAACTTTACAACTTTTTCGCAAATGGGTTATTCTTGGCAGAAAATATGTTTATATTGTCATAGTGGAAAATATTACTTATTACATAAACTGGTAAAGAGAAGATGGCTGTAGGAATCAATAAGAAAGATCGAAGAGAAGTTCCAGTAGAAGGTGTAACAGATGCTCCTTTAACACACACTCATTTAATGGAACTGCACTCAGCAGTATCAAGCAAGTTTGAACAATGGTGGAGAGAAGGAGAACGTAATGAACGAAGATGGATGGGAGACAATTGGGATGAAACTCAAAGAGCAAAAATCCGGAGACAAAAAAGACAAGCATACTCACTCGCAATATTAGCCTCAAAACTCCGCTACATTTCAGCAACTCAAAAACAATTGAGAACTTCTTATGTCGTTGAACCGATCAGTGATCCTAACGATGAAGTAAAGGCTCAACTCGCAACACTGCAGTTACGAGCAGTGGAAAACAGATCAAACTCCAAGTATGTTGATAGTCAAACATTTGAATCCGGATTAGCCATCAAATATGGTGTGCGAAGAGTTGGATTGGATACCAATTCAGTTATCCCACGTGTTAAAAGTTATACAGTTGATTGGAAGAACTTTGCTTGGGATTTGAACAGCAGAGAATATGATATTAAGAAAGATAGTCTATGGTGTGCAGAAGTAGAGAAGCTACCGAGAATGTGGTTAGAAAAAGTTTATGGCAAAGATGCTATAAGTGATATCACAGGTGGTGAAACAATATCTTCTTTCTCAGGTAGAGCGAAGATATCTTACTTTGTAAACTTCCAAAAGACTGAAGGTGAACCATTACCTTATGATATGATAAGTTTGTTTAAGCATTATCAGAAAGTGGTTAGAACATTTTACTATGTTGTATTTCCGGATACAGCTAACTTTCACAATCTGAATTCTCCTGTAGTTGGAAAGTTTAGAAGTGAAGCAGAAGCTAATATGAGATTGCGTGAGTTGAACATTCCTAATCTCACCAACAGAATGCCATTAGAAGGTGAAGTAATAGAACGTGAAGAAATTAGAATGGACTATTACGAATTCACTTACAATAAAACTTTATACTATGAACAGACTGATCTTGAAATGTTTCCTTATGATGTTTACTTCGCAATAAGGTTTGAAGATAAGTTTGCATCATACCAAGATTTCTTAAATGATCCTCAGTTGATCATTGACAGAATGTGGGCACAGATCGATTACTCGTTAGGCAAAGATGTTAAGAACGTATATCAGGGTAACAAGAGTGCACTCGATCCTTCTGAAACTCCTGCAAGTGCAGAGTTAAAGGCATCACAAACAGGTGGAATTATCTGGACTAAAACTGGTGAAGAAGTATTCAGAGCAATACAATCACAGGGTGCTAATCCTCAATGGATCAATGCTATTCAGGTAATGACTCAGTATCTTGAAGATATGACAGGTGGGCGAACATTCAAAGGTCAGGGTGAATCAGCTAATCAATCCGGTGTAGCAATCAGAAACTTACAAGAAGCTGGTGGTGTTATGACCAGTGCATTCTTAGATAGTTTCAATCAATTCAAAAAGGCTCACGGTGAGAACTTACTATGGTGGATCAGAGAATATGAGAACGAAGAAGATACCATTAAAGTTCAGGGTGGAGCGTTGTCACCAGAAATGTTAGAACTATTAAAGCAGGAAGATTTATTCACTCCATCAAAACAGAATGATGGATCAGGATTTGTTACGTTGAATAAAGGTGGAATATCTTATTTGAAAGATGCTGAAGTAGAACTCGTGATCAGAGAAGAAGGTATGACTGAAACAATGAGAGAGAAGCGATACATTCAATTAGTTGAAGCTGGTCGAGTCGATCCTATGTTGAATCAATCACCAACTTATCGCAAATTAAAATTTGAAGCGATGGATTTGAATCACTCAGACAAAGAAAAGATCACACAAGAACTTGATCAACTACAGCAACAGGCAATACAAATGCAACAGCAACAGATGCAGATGGAAGATAAAGCAAACCAATTAAAATATGGTAAGGATGCACTCGATCAGGCAGAGCAAGTTGCAAATATTAAAAAGGTAAATTCAGAATCATTAACGAATTTAGCACAACCAGCATAAAGGTAAAGCAATGGAAATTAAATTAGAAATGAAAATGGCAGTTGATGGAGATGAAATTCATTCAGTTGAAATTAAACTTGAGAATGGTGATGAGAATACTCTTATCGCACTCGCTGAACTTGCATTAGATAAATGCAAAGAAGAATGTAAAAAAATACTAACACAAACTATTAAAGGATCATAAGAGATGGATTTTGTAAAAGGACAACAGGTTTTAATAGATGGTAAGCAGGTAGCTACCGTATTACTCGCACAAAAGATGATACAGAAAGATGGTATGAAGTCAGGCAAGAACCGTTGTAAAGTAATTTACAATACAGGTGAAGCACAAATGTCAACTTGGATACCAAACGATAGGTTAACTGCAGTAACAGTTAGAATTGAAAAAGCTACCGAGAAAGCTGATGAAAAGAAATTACAGGAAGTTAGTGAAACTCCACGAGAAAAAACAGAATGGGTTGAACAACCAGTAATTGATCCGAGTGTTGGATCAAATATAATCAAAGGTGTGAACACAGCAGGTGCACACGATCAGGCATCATTCTAATGGATATCATAGATAAAGTAAAAGAACTACTCAAAGGCAAACCTGAAGCTGAAATAGTTGAAGGTGCACCTGATGCTTATGATAAAGCAATAGCAATGCCTGATGAGCAGTTAGAAAAATATATTGGTCTTGATCCGGTTAAAGTTCCAAGAGAAATACAAGAAGAACTTTATAAAAGATGGGTGCAACCAATGGCTCATCCTCACTGCAGTCAATGCAATGGAAGAGGGCACAATGGTTGGATACCTCAGATACACCAATTGAAACCGTGTTTATGTTTACAGAGAACGATAAAGACAGAGGGTAAGAAAGATAATTACCTGTATGATCCGAGTGGTAATAAAATAATGTTTAGTAACTAATTAAAAAGGAATAATAAAATGGCAGGTAAAGCACAAAGCATTTTCACCGATCAAGATTTTTACGGAGCAGTAAGATTCTATGGATCGATTACAATTAAAAGCGTTAGCAGTTGGTTGTTTGACGATGATTTTTATATGGCAACAGGTAAGAGATTTTATTTTGGTAGCACTGGTATCGGAATAGCTTCCACTTTATATTTCACTAATGTTTCAACAGAGTTACATCTTGTAACTGGCACTAACACTACTGTATTTACAGGGGGAAAACATTATCTTACTGGATCGTGGGGATTGATAAACGAAACACCTTCCGGCACTAATCCAACTATAGTTCCTTTGGTAACTGATGAGTCTACTGGTATTGGATCAGAGTCAGCAGGTAACTTATCGTTAATAGCTGGTGGATTACAAGCACTTAAACTTTCCAAAAATGGAACTACACCAACTATGGCACAGTTAGATTTTCCGCTCATTAGTCTTTCTGGTATATCAGCCACACCAACAAATTTAGAACTTGAAGGACTGATAGGTGCTCCTGATCAGGGTGCAGTATGTATCATCGAAGATGCAGATAATGCTCGTGTGTTGTTAGTAGTGAGACTAAGCACTCGATGGAGATGGTTGGCTTTTGCTAACACAGCATAATCATAATTAAACAAACGAGATTAACTTTAACTATACACAAACATAATAAAGGAAAAACAAATGACAGAGAACTCACAAGAAACAGTCAATAACGACCAAGAGATTGTGATTAGTAATCCTGTTACTAAAAACATTTTAGACAAATACGAAGTCAAGTCGATTACCCAAGAGGAATTCGATAAGCGTGAACAGAAGTCGGCAACTACCGAGCAATCTGCGGTTATTGAAGAACAACAGGTAAATAACAATGAGGTCGTTGATGTCGATATTACGGATAATGATCTGCAGGTATTAGCTGATGCAGGTATTACTGAAGAGTCACTCGAAGGTAAGACTATCGCTGAGATCAAACAGATTGTTGTCGACAACACGAAACAGGTAGAAACAAAATCTACCCAAGATCAAGATGTTGTCATTTCAGATGCGTTAGCTGAGTCGTTATCAGCAAAGTATCCTTTCGCCAAGAACTTAAAAGGTAAGTCATTGAATGAAGTGATGGAGATAATCCAAGACCAGAATTCATATATTACCAAACTGGAACAGCGTAAGCCTGATACAAACGTAAATGAGCAAAACTCTAATTCACAAAAAATTTCTAACACAAGTGCTACTGAAGTCTCAGAGTCTGAAGTAGTTGATCTATTTAATCTTGAACCTGCGGAAGCAACCAAGAAGATCAATGAAATGATACAGGCTAATGGAAAGAAAGTAGCTGAATCAGTTTTTGATGAGAAGATCAAGAACTACCTTCCTAATATTGAAAAGGTTAATGCAGTTGCAGTTGAGCAAGAGAAGAAGCAATTCTTTTCTACACTCGGCAGTAGCTTACCAAAAGGTAGTGATCCTGAAATTGTTTTTAATGATTGGATGAAAGTCAACAAAGACAAATTATCCCAAGCAGAAAAACAAGCATTGGTTGCTAATCCTAATCTCTTGATCAAGATGGTTAGCAATGATTATAACTTTAAGACCACCTCTGCGGAGAAGATAAAGGCTGAAGTTAATACAGGACAAACTATTAAAAAGCAGACCTATGATAACCTGCGAAAACTTCTGAAGAGTAATCAGGGAAGTGGTGCAGTATTTAATTTTAACAGGAAGAATAGTTCTTCGAAGGACTTGTCAAAGGATGAGACAGTTGCTGAAAATCCTATAGTCGATACCATATTAGACAAATGGGAAAAGAAGTAAGCACATAAAATCTAAAGGATAAACAATGCCTACGATTTTGAAAGGTGTCGTTGGAACAAACGTAATCGAATCCACAAATGTGAAGAGGGATATCGACAGGATGATGCAGATCATCGAACCTTATCAGACACCATTATTTAGCTGGTTGTTTTTACAATCAAAGAATCAACAAGTCGTAACTTCACGATACGCAAAATATGAATGGTATGAAAAAGAATTCTTACCTCACTTAGAACCACTCGTTGCAAGTGTAACTTATTCAGGTGGATTAACATTCACTAAGACTACGCACTTAGCTTCGATAGATCAATTCAATGTAAATGATATCGTGCTCTTTGAAGAGAACGATGAAATGGGTTATGTTGAATCAGTTAACTCAACAACTCTTGTTATCCAGCATATCGATGGAGCAAGTTCATTATCTAACTTAACCGAAGTTGGTGCAAACTTGAGAATACTTGGTAAACGAGTATTTGAATATCACGGTAGACTCGAAGCAAGAACAGTTAAAGAAGTTCAGAAGTATAATTATCTGAATGAGTTTGTAGCTTACATCACTACCTCTGGTAGATATGAGGCTGGTCAGGCTGAAACTGATGGAACATCTCACGAAGATTTAGTTGAGCAGAGATTCAGAGAACTGAAGAAAGAGATAGAACACTACCTCTGGTTTTCAACTTCCTCTGGTTATTTCGGATCAGGTAATGAGAGAACAACTTGGGGTGAAGGAGTTGATGGCGTTCTTACAACTAACGTAAATAGTTACGCTGGTAGTTTGGATGAAACAACTTTCAGAAACCATATTAAAGCAGTTCTTAATTTGGGATCAAACAGAAAAATCCACTTTGCTGGAACAGAGCAGATGGATGATATCGAACTCTTTATGAGCGAGAAGTATTCTGTTCAACAGAATCCTAAAGAACTTTCAATGTTCGAAGAATATGGCTTGGTCGCTAAGACTTATAGAATGTTCTCCGGAATAGTTTCCTTCGTTTGGAATCCTGTATTCGATGGTAAGTATACCAATTATGGTTACACTCTTGATATCGAGCAGGTTAAACTGAGATTTATGGCTAACGATAAAAAAGGAAGTCGTAAAGGTAGAATCAGACCTAACACTCAGGATAATGATAAGAACGGAACTGAAACTGAAATTCTTTTTGATCTTGGTTTACAGTTGATGAAAGAACCTTATCACGGTAAATTGTATAAGAGTTAACTTGGTGTAATAGCTAAGTTCATCTCGGCAGGGTGAACGGTCAATGATTGTTCACTCTGTTTTTAATTAACAATAATTTTTTTATAAAGGATAAATAAAATGGCTTTAACTCAATCAGATTGGTCAGAAGATTTTGTTAATGGAGTTTATATTGCTACCTGCACAGTGATCAACACAACTGCAGAGAACGATTCTTACACAAAGAAAACTCCGGACAATCTTGATCCAACCAAACCGTTTACGTTGTTTTACAGTGCCAGTGCTACTCCTGATGGTCAAGCATTACCGTTAGACTTATGGATAGGGAAAAACTCTTCATTCGCTTTAAGTGGTGATGGTGCATCAGTTAGTGCAGGTGCAAATGGAAGCAACTGGAAAACTATTATGGACGATGTTGTCTTGGCAGTAACTCCTATAGCTTACGCATTCTCACTTGATCCTAATCAAGCTGTAGCAGATGTTGTAACCGTAGGTGCAATTGCAACAGGACTAAAAGCAAAAGTTCCAGTAGTTCCTTACTTCGCTTTTCATTTGGATGGTGGCTCAACTTTGAATGCTGTTACTAACACATTCACAATAGTTCAACCACAACCAGATAAAGTTGGTATTGCAACTTCGTAAGTAACTTTCAAGTTATAGGTTGAGAATTGAAATATATTTTCAACCTGTAACTTTATTTTTTTTAAGAGGAAATAAAATGGCAGATGATAGAAAAAGTAAAAAAGCAAAAGCACAACCAGCAAGTTTGAATGAAGTCTTTATTAAAGATCAAGTTCTTACTATGAGTGGTAGAAAAGTGGTCAGTCGCAGACCGAGAAAAAAGGGTGAAGGAAAAGATAATTCAGTAGAATATTTCAAGAACCTAAAATAAAGGACAACCGAGATGAGACAATCAATTATACCTAAAGTAAATGTTTTAGAAGATGGTGATACATTAGCTTCACCAGTGATCTTCGTATCAGAAGCACGTGGCTTAACAATATGGAAAGCAAACGAAAGAGAACCTGTATGTAGGTTTACACCTTTTGCAGTATTGCATCCAACATTTGGTCAGATCAGTAAAGGTCATTATCTCTGTAAAAGTAAAAAAGTTTTCGATTATCTTGTTGAACGAGATCACGGATTAGATAAGTCATATCGAATTGTAAAAAGACTTCCAAGAGAAACAGATCGGCAGGGCAATATAGTTGAACCTAACTATGCTACCTCTGGTAAGAAAACATTGCAGGAACTTAATGATGATGAGAGACTGTTATACAGGCAGTTAGTAGATATGGAAGCACGTTACTTTACAAAAGAAAGTAACTACACTGTTTTCAAAGGTAATATTAAAAGTGAAGAAACGAAAGCAAACATTCAGAGACAAATGGATGCTATTAAGAAACTAATAAACGTGGAATAAGAAATGACTAATGCAGAAATGTTGGCTTATGTTAGGACTTACTTAGATGAATCGTCTGAGTCGTTTTATTTAGATGATGAAGAAATATATCCAGCGTTAACCAATGCACAAATAGAAGTTGGTGATATACTAATTAAAAAATGGAGAGCAGAGAATAGGAATAATGAAGTATCTGAAATTCCATTAACTCTACAACCATTAGTAACTAACACAACTTCGTTGGTTGCTTCAGGTGCATCATCGGTTAGTATACCTACAGTTTGGGAACTAATAAATTTGAAGTGGACTCCTTCATTAACAGCACACTCCACTTATCCGAAAACACAAAACTGTATTATGATCTCACCTTCTCAAGTCAACAGATATTTACAGAATCCGTTAACGAAGGATGGATTTTATGTTTGGCGTAAGAACCAAACCTTCTATATGAATCCACCTGCAAGTATAACGAATGCAGTAGCTACCTATGATAATTTCAAAACATTAAGTTACGATATTGATGCTACACACAGTGCAGAATTACACGAAGTAAGTCACCAAGCAATTTGTGAAAGAGCGTTGTGGTTATTATTGAAAGATCGTGAAAGTGATCAAGCACAGTTGCACGAACAAAAATCAATGGCGTTGATTGGAGAGTTAGTATGACAGAAGCAAGAGCGAGAATAAGAATAATGACTGATGCCGGAGTAATTAGTAATCCTGAATGGCAGGGTGCTCGTATTACTCAGATGATCCACGAAGCAATGATCTGGACTCAAGCACAGTTGTTAAGACTTGGTAAGAATTATTGGATTACCAGTGCAACAGCAACTGGTGTAGCTGGTGGAACTTTGGAGAAAGTTACCGGAACAAAAGTATCTGAAGCTGAATTGGCAACCAACATCAATTGGGATATTCCTATTACCTCTTTTTCACACAGTGATTATACTTATCCTGCACAACCAATTGAATTAGCTAACTGGAATTTTGTATGTAAGAATACAGTAATAAAGCCATCACTTACTCGACCAGCATTTTGTCAAGTTGGTAAAGATGTTTATTTATTTCCAGCGATAATATCTAATCCAACATATTTATATACAAGAATACCTACAGCACCAACTTATGATAATGATACAAATGCTTTGGATATTCCGGATCAGCATATCGAGATCGTGATTGAAAGAGTAGTAATGCAGATTAGACAACAGTTAGGCGATGCACAGAGTAAGCAATTAAGAATGGCTGATATCGATTCTTATCTTCAGAAAAAATATCAATTAGTTCCTCAAGAGACGAATAGAAAGGTAACTCAATGACAACAATAGCAGACTTAAAGCAAATGTTTGATGCTCAGTATAATCGTCAATGCAGAATGCGTGGTATGCAACCTGAGATCATTGGTGACGGTGAGTTTTATCTTTTTTATAATATCGTAATAGATCAACTGTATCGTGATCTCAACATTGAAGAAATAACAACTACAATTAGCTTAACTCCTGTTACAGTTTTTACTGAGTATGTTTTACCAGCATCTTATGGTATGTTGCGTGGTTATGAGTTAACATTCAGTAACGATGCAACATCAATGAATAATTTAGATATTGTTCCAATTGGTCAGATACCACGATTAGGTAATCTCGTGCAGGGCGTTCCAACTAAGATGGCAATCTACGCTAAGTCTGATGGAAAGTATTATGTAAGTTTATATCCGTTGGCTGGTAATAGTGGAACTCTACGAATTACTTATAAGCGTATTGCAGAGATTGCGGATATTGATAATGGAACATCAACAACTATAACAGGTGATATTGAACTTCCAAGAGTATATCATCACTTATTATTAAAAGGAGTATTGGCTCAAGTGTTTCCTGATCTTCAAGCAGAATTTCAATTTGCAGTTAGACAAGCAATTTATGATCGTCCTGATCCAAGTAAAGGTGGTTTCACTTATAACTTAGGTGGACTTGATGATGAAGATATTGATAATGGTTACTCGAAAAATTTTAATGGTGAGATTTAATGAACGAAAAGAATAGAACTCCTATTAACTTTGAAGGTTTTACAAGTGTAGATGAAACAGTATCACCACACTTGCTCCAACCTAATATATTATTTGCACTGAAGAATGCGGTGTTAAATAATCCAAAAGGAGTTGTAAGAGTGCGTGGTGGCTTTACTCAGTTAAACACCAATACTACAACCTCACCTGTATCAAAACTAATTGACACAAAAGATAAGGATGGCAATAGTTTTTTACTTGCTGGTATGAATACTAAAATTCAGAAAAGTTCTGGTGGAGCGTGGTCTGATGTTTTAACAGGTATGACGACAACTGGTTGGTTTACTAATACATCTTACCGTGATGGTTTAATTATTTCCTCTGATGATGATCCACCTTTTTGGATATCTGGAAGTGGATGGAATACTTCCGGAGCGTTACAGCTTCCAAAACCTGTTAGTGATTTTATTATAATTCAAAGAGCAAAAACTACATACGGTGATCTTGATCCAAATGCTTCTTATTCCTATTGCTTAGTTTATAAGAGTGAGTATGGTGATGTATCTCCACCTTCTCACGTTATCTATATGGGTAAAGATGGTGGCGTGGGATCAAACAATCAAGTAACAACCACAACCACTCTAAGAGCATTTTATCTTACAGCTATACCAGTGCCAACTGATGCAAGGGTTACAGTAAAAACATTGTATCGCACAGAGGGTAATGGAGAAATACTTTACAAACTTGCTGATCTTGATCCAGATATTACGGATTATGAGGATATAACTGCTGATCAGGATTTAGATTTTTCGGACACTCCAATATATATGAGAGTGCCATCTACAGCAAGACACTCACTCGTTCATCAAGATCGAGTTTGGTTTGGTAAAATTTCTTTGTTAGAAAAGTTTGTAACATTTACTAAGATACCCTGTAAAACAAAGGGATCGGACAGCACAGCACCTTCCGGAACTGTTTATGAGGACGTTTTATCTGGTGGAACTGTATTTGAATTTAATTGGAATGGTAGCACAAGTGGTTTTGTTACCGGACTAACAGCAGGTTATCATTATCAATATATGTGCACTTGGGTTGACGAGACAGGGCAGGAATCTGATCCAGTATTTACAGACGTTGCTTCTTTAACAGCAGGATCGCCACCTACATATCATAGAGGATTGTTGCGTGGAATACCAACTAATAATAGATGTTCTGGAACAGGCGTTGATCCTACTTACACTATAAGAAGATTATACAGAACAAGAGGATATAAAACTACATTCAATACTTATGATTATAATTATTATTTAATTCGAGAAGATGTAATCAACACCAATGTTTTACTGAATGATGCTATTACCAACACCTATGATGATTACGAATACGATCTTTATCACGAAGCAGGAGTTTTATCAACAGGCTCGTGGTATATTATTCCTTCATTAAGTGCTGGTGATAACTTTACTAATGTTGGTTATGTATCAGCAGGTGTGAGTTTTCAAGCTACCGGAACTACACCGACCACTTGGACTAATCAAACAAAAGTTTATTTACGAAGAGGAACTTCGGGAACATTAGTAGTTGGTCGATCTTATATTATTTATACATTAAATGCTGGTGATAATTTTACTAATGTTGGATACGTTTCAACTGGTGTTCCATTTGTGGCAACAGGAACAACTCCCACAACTTGGGCGAATGGCACAGAAGTTTTTGGCGATTACTATGTTCCAAGTGTTGCTTGGGTAGCACCTGTAGCAAAAGAATATCCTTCAGCAGTAGCTTTCAGTAGAATAAGCAGACCTGCAACATTTTATCTTGAAGATATCAGAAATATTTATGAAGATGATAAAGATGAGATCACTGGTTTACTGGACGATGGCAATGGAGTTGTTGTCTTAAAGACGAATAATCTTTATAAGATTTATACAACAGGAGCGTCTGAAAACTGGTATGTTAGACGACACTATGCAGATATTGGTTGTGATGATTATAAGTCTGTTTATCAAAAAGGAGACGTGAGTTTCTTCAGGCATAACACTAAAGTGTATTTAATGGCGAGTGGGCAAGTGCCTATGGAAATTGGAGAACCTAAAAAGAATACGCTTAAAAGTTATTCTACAACTTTACAAACGAGTGCCACTAATGAATGGTTTCTTTTATTAGCACAGATAAGTTCAAGTGCACAGGCGTTGTTAATCTATGATACAGCAGTAAAAGCGTGGTATGAATTTCCGTTTTCCAGCAAAAGTGCTCAAGCGATAGTTACAAAACAATTTGCAATGACTAACTATACGGTTGGTGATTTTTATTTAATGTTGGCTGAAATTACTTATAAATATGATACCAGTATTATCTATGATAATTATGGTGGCAACAATACCTATATCAGCGTAACCGTTACGTTACCAGCAATGTATTTGAAAGGGGTTGAATTCAAACTAAGAAAAACAGTTTGTAATTTTGATCGATCATATACAAATGGTCAATGCACTTTTTCTTTGTATGATATGGATAATAGCAATACATTGATATTAACACACAACAATACTGAAAGCTATAATAGTGGATCGCACAAGATCAACTTTAATAGCAATACTGTCTCAACTAAAATGTATGTAAGTTTAACAGGATATTTCAAACAGATCAACAACATTAGGTTTGAAGTAAGACCAAAGAGAATAGGTTTATAATGCCAATTAGAGAAACATCAGATCGTCAAGTTAACGATTTATTAAGTGACTTTAATCCTAAAGGTGGAGTAGTTACCAAACTTCCCAACATCAAAGAAGTGCGTGATCTTACTATGTTAATATTAAAGCAGGGTAACTATAAGTATCTAATGATGGCAGTAGATGGTAAATGGGAAATGATAAACATATTATCCCCAACTTGGGATGATCTCAGGTTTCCAGCATCTACCGGAAAACTACCAGCATCATCTACTCCAACTTGGACTGATTATAAAGGTGGTCAGATATTAGAATTTTCAACAGGTGAGAAAATATTTTTCTTGGTGCAGTTACCTCACGATTGGGTAGAGGGATCGTCAATAGAACCTCATATTCATTTAGTGATTAACGGAACTCCTGCAAATAATATTGAGTTTACTTTAACATACTCATTTGCAAATATCAATGGAGTGTTTCCTACAGAAACTTCTATAGTTAAAGAAATGTCAGTGGCTGATAAAGTTTCAGGACAACATTTTATACTTGACTTTGATCCAATAGATATGAAAAATATTACTATCTCTGCTATGGGCATTATTTCTGTAACGAGAACAGCACCAAGTGGAACGGATTTCGCTGGTGATGTTGGTGCAATAGAATTGGATATACATCTTCAAAAAAGAGGTTTCGGTAGTGAGGACGAATATAAACAAATTAAGATTTCAGAAAGTAGGTAGACAATGACAACAACAAAAGCATTAGAGGGAATCAACTGGTCTGCATTAAATAATGCTAAAGGCGAAGGTTTACCTTATGGTGGTAATTATCTTGGAAGTGATTTCAATTGGTTAAGAGAACAGTTTAGAAGTCAGATCGAAGATGGATCAGCGTATGGTCAGATGATGCTTGAACAGGGTAAAAAAGATATTGGACTAATGAGACGACAGGGATTAGAAGATATCGATACTCTTGGTGCACAGTCTGGTTTCAGAGGTGCAAATGCCAATCTTGTTAATAAGTTATTTGAAACTGGTGCTACTCAAATGGGTAAATTAGAAATGGGCAAAGCACAGTTAGATGAACAAGCACGTAATGTTGGTTTATCAAGTTTAATGGGTTTGACTCAATTTGAAGGTGGAATGAAATTAAATGTTGATCAAGCAAAAGAACAAAGCAGACAGTGGCAGAAAACATTTAACGAGAATGTTAGACAGTTCGGATTAGAATACGCACTGAAACAAAGACAGATGGAACTTGCTGAAGAAGAAGCAAGTAGTGGTGGGTTTGGTGGTTTCTTAGGTGATATATTTGGAACTGCAATAGGATTCGCCAGTGGTGGCATTGGATCGGGTTTTGGCAGTTGGCTTGGTAACGAAATTTTTAAGGGATAAAAATGAAACAAGATTTCTGGTCACACCTTTCGGATAGTTTTACTAAAGCAGTTCCTTATGGAGCAACTGCATATCTAAAACAACAAGATTTAGATGAGAAGTTAGCAGAGAAGCAACAGAAGTTAGCAGTCAAAAATCAACAGACGAGAGACTATGCTAAAATGACCGGACAGGAAGTTGAGTTTGATCAGTATGGTCAAGCAAAAATAAAAACTCCTGATGGTTGGAAGTTTGTAGAACCTGTTCCTGCGGATATTGCACAATACTTTCCCACGATAGGTAATGAATATCAACAGGCTTTTACTGAATTACAGAAAACAAATAAGCCTGATTATGTTGGAACACCTCAATACGTTTATAATGATGAGAGTGGTCAATATGATATCAAACAACTCAACAGAAAAAATAATCAGATGGAAACATTGGGAACGGTTTCTCCAAATGATTTCAAGCGAGTTAAGTTTGATCAGACTATTCGTGGTGAAGTAGAAATAGATGGAGTAAAGTTTGGTAAGAAGGGTAGAGATACTCGAATAAAAGTTTATGAACATAAAGATAAAGAAGGTAATCCTTACGTTGAGCAACTTGATTTAGGAATTACTAAAACTGGTAAAGGTGCTAAAACATTAGATGAGGTTGATTGGTTAGCAAAGATGAGTGATATCGATGAGCGATTAAATAATATTAAGGTTAAACAAAATCAGTATCTTTATGGTAAGTTTCCACCTAAAGATGAATCAGGTTATGATGCACGTGAGTTAGTAAGACAGTCTATCAATGCTGATCTAAATGAGATTGCTACTCAGTATATGAAAATGGGATCACCAGTAGCAAAGAACGTAATGATGGAAATATTCAAAGAGGGAAAAGATTTAACAAAATCAAATAATGCCACAATTGGTGTAGGTGCAATCCCACTAACACGAACTCAGTATTATCAACAGAAGCGTGAAGAGATAACACAAGAATGGGTTGCAGGTGGATTAGGTGATCGTGATGCTGAAGTCATACTTGCATTCTTAGATGCTAAATTTAATCAATGGATACCATCTCAAGACACAAAACGTAATGATGATGAGGTGGACTTAGATTCAATTCTTAACGAAATAAATAACGAAGAAGAAAAATAATGCCAATACCTTTTTTCAATTACTTCTTAGGTAAAGAAGAACCTGAATTCTTAAACAGTGTTGATCCGGAAAAAAGTGCTCCACCTCAGATATCTCCTGAGACTCTAAAGATGTTGGGGTTGGATGAGACAGCAACTCCGGAACAGGTGCAGGAAGAAATAAAGATGAGGGAAAAGTCTCCGTTGCAATTTATTGATTTTAGTAAGCAACCAGAGCAACCGACAGAATTTAATCCACAAGAAGAGGTTAGGGGTTTATCTCAGACGAAAGTAAAACCACCTGAACCAACTCGTGTGGGTGAAATGCCTGATCCTGAAATACGTGGTATAGAGGACTTAAAATTTAATTGGTCGGATTTTATAAACGATCCCAAATTGGGAACTGTAGTTGACGTTAGAAAGAAAACTACGCAAGAAGTTTTACAAGAGTTAGTTCCATCTAAAGATGAGAATAACGAACCTCAGTTAGATGTTGTCGATAAGGTCAAAAGAACACCAGCTTCTGAAACATTAAATTGGTTGAACAAAGTTACAAAACCAATTCTTCAAAGCACAGTTCAGTTATTACAAGCACCTGCAAACTTAGTTGATAATCTTGCGTTTGGTGTTTCTGATATAATGGGTGAAGGTGAAAACTATAGAGAACAGATGGGTTATCTCGGTGAAGAGGTTTCTAAAAAAGCTGGACTCGATGATGCACGTCAATGGATTGAACAAACTTTACCTACAATTAACACTGATAGTTTTTGGAGCGATACAGTTCCTTATGGATTAGGAAGTGTGTTGTGGTTTATGATGGGTGGTATGGCAGGACAGACTGCTAAACTTGGATCAACAGGATCAAAAGTATTATCAAGTTTACTTGGTGCTGGAAGTCAAGCACAACAAATGTATGAAGAAGCAAGAATGAATGGTGCTTCAGATTACGATGCGATGATCAATATGTTTATGGGCACTGGTATAGGTGCAAGTGAGGGCGTATTAGGACTTGGTAGAATATATTCACAGATGGGCAAACAATTAGGTAAGCCGATTTTCAGAATGATGGCTGAAGGTGGAGTTGAGGAATTCTTTCAAGAAACAACACAAAACATTGCAACCAACTGGACTGTTCAGCAAACCTATGATGCTTCACAAACATTACTCGAAGGTGTTGGAGAAGCTGGACTATTTGCTTTAATGAGTGGTGGTATATTCTCCGGAATGAGTGGAGCAATTCAGAGACTTGCTAACGATCCTAATTTAAGTGAAGAAGATAAAATTAAATTATCTCAAGCACAAGAAAATTTAAGAGAGTATGAAAGACAATTAAAAGCACAGTCGTTTAATGATATCAAACAGAGTTATGAGATTGGTCAAAAGAGTAAACAAGAACAAATGAGTGTTCTAAGTGCACGGTTAGTTCCTACTTGGACTAATAACACTAAGGGTGAAAGAACTATTAAGAATATTGTTCGTGCTCATAACACTGAGGGTGGATCATCTTTTGCACCTACAGGAAGAGTCGTTAGAGGTTATTCAGTTGGTGTTGAAGAGGGAACTGGAATGATTGTCGATGGCAAGAAGATCACTGAAAAAGATATTCTTAACTTTATCGAACAGAAAAAAGAATTATTAAAAAATCCTAATAACATAATTGGAACTTGGTATAATCCTGAAGATGGTAAAACTCATATTGATGTTGCTACTGTAGTTAAAACAGAAGATGAAGCAATGAAGATTGCTAACACCAATAAGCAGTTAGCTATTTGGGATTTCAAAAATAAACAAGCCATCGATACTGTTCCAATGGATATGTATAAGATGAAAGCTGATCAGGAAAAAATTCCTGTAGAGCATTCAATACAACTATTCCATTTCACAGATCAGGAAGATCGTGGACTCATTAGTGATCCTACAAAGTTAGGGCAAAATACTTTTACTGGTAATGATGTTAAGAGATCAAAAGTTCCAAGAACATTTTTCTTCTCTGATCCAAAAGCAATTAAAGGTGAAGGTCAAAGATTTAATAATAAAAATCTATATCGCACAACAGTCGATATGCGTAAAGTCTATAACTTAGGAACTAATCCTCAAGGATATGGAGTAAACGAATACGGTAATATTGATGTTGATGAAGCACTCAAACAAGCTAAACAAGATGGTTGGGAAGGTGTTAGATATGAGATAAGTGGAAACGTATACTGGAATATGTTTAATCCTCAGTATATGGAGAAGGTTGATCCAACTCCAACTGCTGGTGAAATTGTATCTGGTAAATTTGATAAGATGATTAAGGATGCACAGAAAAGATTAAACAGTGGATACTATGGTAAGATACTTGGCAAGACTGCAAACAACTTTGGAAACATTGCAGGAATGGGTGTTCAGTTTGTAGCTGATATGGGTATGATCATTGGTAAGCAGTTCGCTGATAAGACTATGAAGATCGGAACACCGAGATCATTTATGAACCAACTGATCGAACAGTATGGTGAAACTATTCCCGAAGTCAGAAGGTTTGCAAGAGAAATTTATGAGTATGCAAAGATAGTTAAAGATAAAATAGCAGAGAATCCATTAACTCAAGAACAGATCGATGAACTTAATCAGGTTGTTCGAGATAGAACAAGTGCTGGTCAGTATGGTCATTATATTCCAACTGGAAAAGGTGTTATTATTTTATCCGGTGATATGTTAGCTTTTGATGCTGAAGGTAGACCACAAGAACTTGGAGTAAACTTTGCAAGATCACACGCTCTTCGAACATTAAAGACTGATGAAAATGTTAAAATGGTTAAGGTGGCTTTTCGTGATCCTGATGGTAAAGTATATTCAAGCAATGAGACAATGCACTTTATGTTGGCCGATGAGTTGTCAGATGATAAAGACTTTCAAGCAATGTTTGAAGCTGGTCTAATTGAAGATGGCTTTATTGGAAATGATGGAAAATTTTATACTCGTGAAGAAACTAAAGCTGTAACAAAAACTACAGGAGAATCATTCTCACAGAAGATTGCAGTAGCTACAATAGAGGGTAGCAAAAAGATGCGTGATGAAATTAGTCTCAGACAACAAAGAGAAAGAGCACGTAAAAAATCTTATCCAATATGGGCAACTGAACTTGGTGTAGCAAAACAAATTTCTGAATCAGCAACATTACACGGTAATGACACAATTGTGTTTGTTACCTATCCTAATGCTTGGGATGCAGTAAAGGTTAATAGAGATTTTCAAGCTAATGTAAGAAGAGATTTAGTTTCACTGGTTGGTGAAGATAATGTTCCAAAACTTCCTTCGAAAGAAGATTGGAAAAAAGATACGATCCGAACAGATTATATCAATGGAATTAAAAAAGTTATTGCAAAAGAAATTAAGAAAGGTGCTGATGCACAAATAAGAAATATTTGGAAGTTAGATAATATTGCTTTTAAGTGGGGAATTGATAATGGTATTAACTTAACTGGTAAAATACTTGGCGTTGCAAAATTCAAACAAGTCAATTATGATTTATCAAAAGAGGGTGGCAGGGATCAGAGGATCGCACCTCATCCAAGTTATCCTGCAGAGATAGAGGGTTACAATTATCAAGACCTAAGAGAACCTATTAGTTTTGAAAAGTTCCAACAAGATACTGAGGGAACTGATGTTGGCGTATTTGGATCAGTAAAAGAAATGCACGGTGAAGAGCGTGAAGCAAGAAGAAGAAGCAATATGTTTCGATGGATGCAACAACACGCACTAACAGCACCTGCAGAAACTCCAATGGTTAAAGCATTGGTTGATATGAGTAATGGAGATTATACTGCTCTTAATAAATGGATGAAGAATAATCCGGATTTTCAGGGTGAAATATACGATGTTGAAAAACATAACGAGTGGTTAAATAATCCTAACAGACAGGCAGAGGTTGAAAGGTTAAGACAAGAAGCTAACAATAGTATGGAAGAAATTTATCGACCTGAGAATGTAGCAAACAAAAATGTTAAACGTGATTCTCAGGGTAGACTACCATCTCATCCTGATTATGAAGGTGGCGTATACTTGGCTTCATTGTTTGATCAGAGAACTTGGAATGCAATGTTAGCCTTTGGTAAAGCAGTTGGTCGTGGTGCTAAAAACTTTGGTGAGTTTGCAAGAAGAATGGTTAATGAATTTGGTGAATGGATTAAACCAGCACTCAGAGCAATCTTCAAAGGCATCAATCAAATGCCCAACATATTTAAGAAAGCTGGTAGGTCAGAAGTTAACTATTCTACTCAGCAACAAGCACAACCTGAACCTACAGTAGTTAACCAGCAGGAAAGTAAGAAAAAACAATTGATGGGTAAGACTCCTTCAATAACCACTGGTTACAATATGAATAGAGAGCATCCACGATTGAATACAATTGTAGATCGTATTCTTGAAGAGATGAGGCAGGAATTCGATGAGAGAAGAAGGGGAACTATCTCTAATGAACAGTTGAAAGAAGAAGCTAAGAAACGAGCAGAGCATTTAACCGATGATGATATTTTTAATATTCAAACTGGTGATATTGCAAATGCAGAAACTACTCTTGCTTATAGAATATATGTATTAAATAAATTATTGATACACGTTGATGAGTTAGGAACTTTGAATAAACAATCAACAGTTCCGGATATTAAAAAGATAACTAACGGTCTTGCTAATGCAATGCGTATGTATGAAATAGTAAGAGCGTTGGGAACTGAAGCTGGTAGAGTTGTTCAGTCATTCAACATTCCAATGGGTGATGAATTTCTAAGTAAACTATTGATGGGATTAGAAGCATTCAAAGCAATCGATCCTGATGGCAAACTTGGTGCAGGTCAATTAAAAGATATGATCGAAGAAATGGCAGGACAGAAAGATCAAACTGCAGAAGAGAAAACTACATTTTGGCAATGGGTTAGATATATATTTTTCAATTGGATATTACAGAATCCATTAACAGATATAGCTAACGTGGGTGGCAACTTTTCTAATTTAGGTTTTCACTTAACTGCCAATATTGGAAACTTGGGTGGAATGAGAACCTTAACTAAGGGAATTAAGAATGGTGTTAGAGAAGGATTAAAGACTGCACAAAGAATTATTCACGGTGAAGAACTTGCTGTAAGTAAGTTTAGCGAGTGGATCGGTCAAGCAGATGTTCCTGCAACCAACAAACGTAAATGGACTAACTATTTAAGATTATTCGTTCCAACAACTCGATTAGGTCTTGAAGATGCTTTCTTCAGAGCAATGGGTAGGAATATTGAATTATCAAGAATGGCTTATAAGATTGGAAAACAGAACGGTGTTTCTCCTGATGAAATTTCTATAGCAGTTAGTAAAATTATAAATGATCCTGATCTCGGAAAGTATTCAAGAAAAGAATATCAGGATATGGCGAAGTATGTTCAACAGATTGAAGATGAGTTGGTATTCCAAAAAGAACTTGGTAAAGTGGGTAAGGGATTTTCAATGATCTCACAGGTTGTATTTCCAATAATGCCATTTGTTAAAACACCACTTAACATCTTAAAGTTCGGTGTTAGTGCATCACCTTTTGGTGCATTAAAGTTATTTAAGTCTGATCTATCTTCAGAAGAGAAAAACCAGATTATTAGAAGAGCGTTAGCTGGTAGTGTTGTTATGAGTGGGTTAGCTGGTTTGATTGCACAGGGGTTAGTTGAGATTACTGGTGGTGGATCAGACGATCCTTTTGAAAGAGACTTGATGGAGAAGATGGGTTACAAACCTTATCACCTTTATATCAAAACTCCGATGGGAACTTTTGGTGGATCATATATGAATGTGAATCCATTAAACACTCCACTATCTGTAATGGGTGATCTCTTTGACAAATATCGCTTTAACAAAAATAATCAAAGACCTGATAAAGATTTAGAATGGTATGATCAGGTTGCACAAGATTTATCAACAGCATTGATTGCGGTTGGCTCATCAATTACAGATCAGTCATATCTATCCGGTGTGAAAGATTTTATGGATGCACTTAGTGGTAGGAATCCTGATTGGTTTTTAAGAACACTCACTGGTTATACAAGAATGGGTGGCATACAGGGAATTCAACAGATTGCCGGAACATTAGATCGTGGTCAGTATGATGTTACTGGAAGATCGTTAGAACAGATACAGAAGAATTCTCCGTTCTTTACTAACGAAGGACTCATACCTAAAAACAGTGCCTTTGGAGAACAGAGACAAACTGCTTATGAAAGATTTCCGTTACCTATCAGTGAAGTTCAAGAGAATACTGCATACGGATGGATGAGAGATAATGGGTTAAGAATTAAAATGCCAAGCAAGAATACGAAACTTGGCAACACAGAAATTTCTCGTGAACATTATGCAATGCTTACAGAACGTGTTGGTAAGGTTATGGATAAAGTAATTCAGAAAATTTGGGAACAACAGACCGATCCTGAATTACCGGAAGAGAAAAAATTAACTTTGGAAAAAATTCAAAAGGTATTGGATAAGGCTTATGACAAAGCAGTTGATGATACCAAAGAAAAGATAATAGAAAAAATTATAGAACAGTATCAATCTAATCAGAAAGGAAATAAATAAAATGACTGAAATTAGTTTAAGTTGGACTAACGGACAATCGTTATCAAACGAGTTTGTTGATCTCAGTGGATTGGAGAGGGCAATAGCAATTATGTGTCCGGCTTCATTCTCTAACAACACACTTACTATTGTTGCGTATGATTCAGCAGGTAATGCTTACTATCTAACAGCATTAGATCAGGCAGAGTTTGCTTTAACCATCGATACCACAAATGCAGGTGTTTATCCACTTGATCCAGTGATCTTCGCAGGTATAGCAAAGTTCAAAGTTCGAAGAGGAACTCTTGCATCTCCATACACAACTGGTGCAGAAACTGCCAAAATAGTTAGACGAGTATACTAATGGGCAGAATTTTAACACCACAAAGAAGTTTACTTACTTTATTTAGACAAAAGGGTGGGGATTTTTTTGGTGATTATGTAGGAAGTGGTGGAGCGTATACAGTTGCAGTTTGGAACTCGGATGATCTTGTTGCTTCTCCAAAATCCACCACGTGGATAGATAGAAAAAACGGTCACGTAATGACTTTCTATAATGGTTTAGAACCACCTGAACCTGATCTCACTTGGATAATAACCCAAGAAGATGCTAATGTTAATGGGCATCCTTCTGTTTTATTTGAAGCTGGAACATACTATGGTGGTCAAGGCATTAACGATACAGCCGTTTTACAGATGGACGGTGTTGATGATTTACACGATGGGTATAGTGTTTATTTTGTAGCAAAAAAGACTCGCCACTTAGGTAACAGAAATTTATATCGTTCAGCTAATGATGCAAACTATGAACTTGCAGTTAGGGCGACCAACCCAAACTATTTATCCGTTGTGCAAGGTGCTTCTGGTTTTGGGAATTTTGTTCCAGATGTAGCCGTGAATCAGTGGGCAGTATTTAGCATAAGGGCAAAAGAGGGTAGCAACACAACAAAGTTAAGACTTAATCTTGAGGCTCAAACTCTTGGAACTTTATCCACAACTTATGGAACGAGTATACTCGGTGCTTCATTGAATGGAGATTCAAGTCGGGTTGCATATACTCAACTTGGCTCAGCGTTTACTTTTGTGCTATTGAGGCAAGGGCAAGACACTGATGCAGATGCAACCGAAATTATAACAAAGCTAATGGAGATGTATGGAATTACTTAACAGTATTTTAACAGAAGCGTTAACCTTCATACTCACGTATTGGGTTAACCTTCTCGCTGTTTTAATTGCGTGTATACTTAATGCAGGTATGGATAGTCTGCAATCAAACTATTCTACTTCGTTTGCACGTAATTGGAGTGAAAGTTTTTGGAATCCTTATTTAAGTTGGGAGAATAAACATAAACTTCCTGAATGGATACCAGATGCTTTTACGGATGGATGGCACTTATTGAAGATGTTTATGTTGGGATTTCTTTTTATCTCGGCAAGTAATAATGTAACCAATAGTTTCTGGAGCGATCTAATTCTCTTTACCTCTTATGCGGTGATGTGGAATGTTCCGTTTCCAGTAATATACACAAAACTCAGATACTGGAACAAATAAATGTGCACACAATGCGATGAACTAAAAAAGAGGTTAGAGGAAGAACAAATGAAAAAACGAGTCACTCCTAAATACTGGTGGGCAGGTATGGTAGCAACCATACTAATTTTTATTGTTACTACAATTTATGCTTCAGGAAGAATATCGAATCAGATTGAAGAGCATATTAAAGACGATCCATCATTTAAGGAGATGGTTGAAACCTTTGTTACGAGACAGGAGTGGCAGGATCGAAGAGCAGAGGTGGATAAAAATATGCAAGAGATGAAAGATATGTTGCTTTATTTATATCAGAAGGAAGGTGGAAAACCAATAAAATGAAAAACGTAATCAACTGGTTAAGACAATTCTTCGAAGAGAAAGATGGTAAGCCAAGTATTAAAAGATTGTGGGGATCAGTTTTAGTAGTGATCTTTGCAGTTACATACTTGAAGGTAGCAATTCCAACTCAACAGGTGTTAGATATTCCTGATGTGTGGGCAATGTTACTCGGTGGTCTAATCTTAGGGTTAGGTGCAATTGATAAAATAAAAGGAAAACAATGATTAAATATATTAAAGAAATTTTAATCGTTGCTCTCGTGTTGTGGATCGCAAGTAAATATATTTTTGATTCACCGGAGATCATAACTAACACGGTAACGAAGGTTGTAAAAGACACCGTTACAGTAACGATAACAACTAAACCGGAGATAAAATGGGTAGAAAAAGAGGTTGCTGATACAGCAAAGGTAAATGAACTCAATAGCTTAATCGATTCTTTACAGGCAGAAATGAATAAGTTGATTGATTCCACTGGTCAGGTAGGTGAATATAGAGCAGAAGCAAAAGAAGAGATTAAGAATACAGCAGGTGAGGTAGTAGGTAATATTGACGTAACAGCAGTGAGTCGAATACCACTTGATCCTGATCTATTCTTTTTAATTAAGGCATCAACAATTAACACAACTATTAAGGAAACCATTACAGTTCAGAAGAAAACTTTTTGGAGCAGGTTTGGTGTGTCAGTTCAAACTGGTATAGGTATGGGTTTGATCACCAAGCAGTGGGATTTTTATACAGGTGTTGGTGTGCATTTTGAAATACTTTAAGGATCAGCAATGACAAAACTTACATTACAGAGGTTGTTTGACACCGGAGAAGAGACTGTAGGTAGGTTATACTTGAATGATATTGCATTGTGTTGGACGTTGGAAGATACTTATCGACCAGTAAAAGTAAAACACAAAACCAGAATTCCTTCCGGATCATATAAAATTGTTTTTCGGAAATATGGAAGATGGTATGACAAACTGAAGAAGAGATTCCCTGAAATAAAACAAGAGCGTGGAATGTTGGAAGTAACTAATGTTCCGAACTACACTGATATTTTAATTCACGTGGGAAATACTGAAGATGATACAAGTGGTTGTATCCTATTGGGGAGTGAAGTCAGAGAAGATAATGGTGGGTGGAAATTAAATGATAGCACAACTGCTTACAAAAAAGTTTATGGAATTATTGCTGGACTGATGGAGAATGATACTGTTGTTCTGGAAGTCAAAGATGAGAAGGATATTGAGATCGATATAGAAGCGTTGGGATTAGATGAGATAATAAAGAAATTGGGTAGTTAATCACTACCCTTTTTCTTCTTTTCAAAAACAAATTTCTTAGGAAGATCACCAACACAAATAGTGTTGTCATTAACCACTTCAATCCTAAATGATTTACTCGGATAAGCAACACTCATCTTATCGAGTAATTTACTGAAGTCAATTCCATTCTTTTGGCTGGTGGCAAACACCTTCCCTGTTCCAACTTCTATAATTCCAAACATTTACTTTTTCCTATCGAATGTTGTGTTCCATAAATATAAGCATACACGTGATGCCAACACTTCGAGAATATCGAACTGTTCGGATCAGAATTATTACAATAGATTTCAAACTTCTTTGTATACTGTTCCGTTTCAGTATCCCAAACTACAGGCTCACAAACTAAATGATCTGCAGTTTTGCAGACAGGACAGGATAGTTTATGTTTATCGATGAATGCTTTTAACTCTTCACCTTCTAATTTAATTACGGTGTAAATAATATCATCAACAAGACAATCAAGTTTTAGTATCTTGATTACCTCTTGTGCTATGCCAACAAAATCGAACCTCTTTGTAGCTTCGATTTCTTTATACAGCTTCTTTACCTCTTCTTTATTCACTGATATTTCTCCTAAATAATTGTGGATAGAAT
>Ga0102851_10000029_pt1 | contig 47151 bp, 50 predicted proteins | sample Mud3Dept3metaG_FD_79558 | JGI IMG/M metagenome (GOLD analysis project Ga0102851, IMG submission 79558) | Freshwater wetland microbial communities from Ohio, USA, analyzing the effect of biotic and abiotic controls - Mud 3 Core 4 Depth 3... | ecosystem: Environmental > Aquatic > Freshwater >... | reverse complement strand
GGTACATCAGGGCGAAGAAATTGGTGAAGCGCGACAGGATGATTTTCTGCAGGACGGGACCGATCACCGGCAGGCGCAGCTTCGCGTAATCCCACCAGTATTGCGCTTTCGGGCTCAGGCGCAGCACGAATACCGTCGCGACCGCGAGCAGTACCGGCGTGACGAACACGAGCGGCCAGTAGTTGATGACGAAATCCGAGACGGCAATCAGCGCGCGGGTCTGCGGCGGCAGCACCAGGCCCATGGTTTTCAGCAGCGTTACCACCTGCGGCACCAGGTAGGTCAGCATGAACATCATGACCGCGACCACCACCACCAGCACCACCAGCGGGTACATCAACAGTTGCTTGGTCTGCGCGGCGAGTTCGTCCTGCCATCGGAGGGTCGAGGCGAGGCTTTCGAACACCTCCGTCAGCCGCCCGGCCTGTTCCCCGGCGCGGATCAGGCTCACGAACACCTTGTCGAATACCTGGGGGTGCTGCGCCATCGTCTGCGACAGGATGCTGCCGCCTTCCATGTTCTCGATCAGCGTCGCCAGCACCTCGCGCAGGTGCGGGTTTTCGACCGAATCGCGCAGGTCGCGGATGCCGTCGAGCAGCGGGATGCCGGAGCGCGTCATCTGCTCCATGTCGAAGCAGAACGCGATCAGGTCGCGGCGCGCGATCCGCTTGCCCATGCCGAAGCCGCCGGCGCTTTTTTTGACCTCGCTGAACGTGATCAGGTCAAGACCCATGCGGCGCAGCCGCAGCTCGAGGTCGACATCGTTCATTGCGTCGAGCGAGCCGCGCGCCGTGCCTCCGGTCCGGTCGATGGCCCGGTATTTGAACGTGGGCATGGCGCTAGGTCACCCGTCCCGTCAGGTCGATCGAGCGCGCGACCTCGGCGAGATTGGTGGTGCCGTCGAGCACGCGTGCGATGCCCTCCTCGGCGAGCGGACGGAAATCGTTGGCGAGCGCCGCGGCGCGCAGTTCGCGCGCGGTGGCGCGCCGCGCCACCAGCTCGTCGAGGTCGCTGTCCATCACCAGCAGCTCCATCACCGCGCAGCGGCCTTTATAGCCCTTGTTGCCGCAGCGGGCGCAGCCGACGGCGCGGTAGATGTGGCTCGTCTTTGCAGACGCGGCGCCGAGGACCTGCCGTTCTTCGGGCGTCGGCACGTAGGCCTCCCTGCAATGCACGCACAGCATGCGCACGAGCCGTTGCGCGATGACGCCGATGATGTTGCCCGCCATGATGTCGGGCAGCACCCCGATGTCGAGCAGCCGCGGGAACGCGCCGAGCGCGGAGTTGGTATGCAGCGTCGAGAATACCTGGTGTCCGGTCATGGCGGCGCGGAACGCCATTTCCGCGGTGTCGCGGTCGCGGATCTCGCCCACCAGGATGATGTCCGGGTCCTGGCGCATCATCGAGCGGATGCCGTTGGCGAAGTCCATGCGCACCGCGTCGTTGACGGAAGTCTGGCGCATCAGCGTCACCGGGTATTCGACCGGGTCCTCGAGGGTCATGATGTTGACGGTCTCATCGTTGACCTGCGCCAGCAGCGAATACAGCGTGGTGGTCTTGCCGCTGCCGGTGGGTCCGGTGACGATCAGGATGCCTTCAGGGCGCGCCAGCATCAGGTTCAGCTTGGCGAGCGTCGGCTTGGCGAGATGGAGTTTGTCGATGCTGATGATGGACTTCTCGCGGTCGAGAATGCGCAGCACGATGTTCTCGCCATGGATCGTCGGGTGCGTCGAGACGCGAAAGTCGATCGGCCGGCCGTTCAGCGTCAGCGACAGGCGCCCGTCCTGCGGCGCGCGGGTCTCGGCGATGTTCATCTCGCTGATCACCTTGACGCGCACCGTGATTCCCGGCATGTAGGTCTTGTGCAGGCTGCGTACCGTCTCGAGCACCCCGTCGATGCGGTAGCGGATGCGCAGGAACGCGTATTCGGGCTCGAAATGGATGTCGGATGCGCCGCGTTTTACGGCGTCGACCAGCAGCGCGTTGACGAGCCGCACCATCGGCTGGGTGTATTCGGCGCCTCCGGCCTGCAGGCTGCCGTAATCGATCTCACCGGTGGAGATCTCCTGCAGAATGCCGTCGACCGACAGCTCGTGGCCGTAGAACTGGTCGATATAATCCTCGAGCTGCGCTTCGCCGGCGAGGTGGGTCTTGATTTCGACGCTGGGCCCGAGCATTGCGCGCAGCTGGTCGAACGCGACGACGTTGAAGATCTCGGGGGTGGCGAGGCTTAACACGCGCAACTCCACGTCGTAGGCGATCGGCAGCATCCGGTGGCGCCGCGCGAAATCCTGTGGCACCAGCTTCAACGCTTCGTGGTCGGCCACCACCTGCGCGAGGTCGATCGCTTCCTGGCCGACGGTGCGCGCCATGATGTCGCGGATCGAGGCCTCGGTGATGAAGCCCAGCCGCACCAGCATGCGGCCGAGCGGGATGTTGTTCTGCCGCTGCTCGGCGAGCGCAATGCCCAGCTGGTCGGCCGAGAGCAATCCCTGCTGTACGAGCAGTTCGCCCAGCCGCAGCTTCTTGCGTTGTTCAGCCATGTGGGTTCATTTATCTTGCCGCGGATCGCGAGTTGCACCGCATTGCGCTTCCTTCTGCCTGCCGGGTCGCTGCTGGCGCGTAAGAGGCACCAGCGCTACTGCACGATTTTTTCGAGCTTGCCGATGCGCGCCTCGACGGCGGCAGTGCTGAAGTTGGCGCGGCCCTTGGCCGCTACCAACTGAAGCGCGCGCCGGTAATACTCGAGCGCCAGTTTGGGCTGTCCGACGTGCTCGAGGCCGACCGCGAGATTATAAGCATAATCAGGATTACCCGATTGCAGGTGATGCGCCTGGAAGTAGGCCTGCTGCGCGTCCGGCCAGCGGTTCTGGTCGGCGTAAACGTTGCCGAGCGTGAAGTGCAGGTAGGCCGAGGGGTCGCGCGCGATCAGCTGCTTCAGGCGCGTTTCGGCGGCGAGCGGATCGGCGCGCCCGAGCATGCCAATCAGTCCCGCCTGCGCCAGCGAATTGCGCGGCTCGACGTCGAGCACCCTCAGGTAATGCCGCATCGCCTGGTCGCTGTTGCCTTGCTGGGTGGCGATCGCGGCCAGTGCGAGCAGCGCATCGACGTTGTTGGGCTCGCTGCGCAGCACCTGGTTGTAGAGCCGGGTTGCCGGTTCAAGATTGCCGGAATTGAACGCCGCATAACCCTCGGTAAGCAGCGGGTTGACGGTAGGCGCCGGGCCGCCTGACGTGACCTTGATCGTGTCGCGCGCCGCGGGTGGCGCAGGGGCCGGAGCCGGAGCGGCAGGCACCGCAGCAGGCTTTTCCGCGATGGCGGCAGGCTTCGGTGTGGTGGCGGCAGGCGACGGCGCAGGTTTTTCCCTGGCAGGGGGGCCTTCCTGCAGTTGCGGCAGCAACGACGTGAGCGGAATTGGCGGCTGCGGGGCAGCTGCCGTGCTGCCGCCGGCCGCCGGAGCGAGCGCTGCCGCGCCGGGCGGCGCCGGTGCCGCGGGAGACGACAGCGGCGCAGGCGCCGCAGATGCCGGTGGCGGTGCCTGTTTGGCGAGGATCGCGGGGCGGGTCATCTGCAGGTAAATATAGGTGCCGTAGCCGATCAGGAACAGCGCGGCGACAGGGCCGAATACAACCAACGGGTGTTCGCGCAGGTAGGTGAAGGCATTGCCCAAACCGCCGCCAGTATCGCGGTCGCTGGCGCTGATCACGGTGGCAGCCAGCATGGATTCGCGCGATGCCGGCGCTGCCCGCGCGGCACCGGCTGGCGGGACGGGTGGCGTGGAGGGTTCGCCCGCAGCAGCCGCGCTCGCCTGGTGCGGCGCGAGCGGTTCCAGCGTCAGCTCGGAATTCGCGCCACCGGCGGCCGCTGCGCCGGCCGGAACGGCAGCCTCGCGCCCGGCATCGGCATCCTCGCGGTCCTTGGCGGCCTTTTCGAGGGCCTTCATCAGCAGGCTCATCGCGCCACTTTAGCCTTTTCGCCCGGAACCGTCGTGGTCGGCGTTTCGGTCTGCCGCGGCAGGAAGCGCTGATAGAACTTGAGCTCGTCGCTGTCGAGCGCGGGATTCGAGATCACGGTCGGGCGCAGGAAGATCACCAATTCCGATTTGGAAACGAGATCGTTGCGATAGCCGAACAGTTCACCGACCTGCGGCAGGTCACCGATGCCGGGCACGGCGTTGCGGTTGCGCGTCGCGTTATCCTGCATCAGTCCTCCGAGGACCGCAGTCTGGCCGCTTATCAGCTGCAACACCGATTCCATTTCACGGGTCTGGATTTCCGGCACCGGGCTGGAGACGCCGGGCGGCAGCGAGGGGTTCGGGTCGTTTTTGAACCGCAGCACGCGCGAAATCGTCGGGCGCACCGTCAGCGTGACCTGGCCGTTTTCATTGATCTGCGGCGTCACGCTCATCACGACGCCGACCGCAACCGTCTGCGGCGTGGTGTTGAAAGAGGTCGTTGCGGGTCCCGTCGTGGGCGTTAACGTGGTTGCCGTGATCAGGAAGTAGACGATGTTGTCGACCACCTTGAGCAGTGCGGTCTGATTGTTGAGCGCCATCAGTTTCGGGCTCGACAGCACGCGCGCATTGCCGAACGCGTTGAGCAACTGGACTGCTGCGCTGACGTTGCCCACGCTCGACGTCGGGTTCGTGTAGCCGATTGTCAGGCTTCCGGTGGTAAAGTCAGCGGCGCTGCGGAACAATTGCTGGAAGGTGATGCCGCCGCTGTTGGCGAGCCGCTGCCAGTCGATGCCGGCCTGGTATTGATCCGACAGCGTGACTTCAACGATGGTCGCTTCGATCAGCACCTGGCGCTGCACCGAATTGAGAATGCTGTCGAGGTGCCGCTGTATCAGTTGATGCTGCTGTTCGGTTGCGAGCACGCTCACGGTCCCGCTCACCGGGTTGACAATGACATCGTTGGCGCTGGGACCCGACACGGGAGTTATACCGGCTGGGGCGGCGGGGAACGCGGTGCTGAACAGCGCGGGTGCGGAGGCGCCGGCCCGCGCCGTCGCTTCCACCTGCTGCAAGCGTTCTTCGCGCGCCTCCCTGACCTGCTGCTGGCGCTCGGCGCGTTGCTTTTCCGACAGATTCTGGCTGCCGGTGGACACCAGGATGCCGATGATGTTGTTGCGTAGCGCGTCCCAGAAGTCGTTGTTGACCTTGGTGCTGATCGACGTGCTCGAAACCGAACCCCCCGCTCCACCGGCGCTGCCGCCGGGGGCGCCGCCCGAGGAACCCGCGACCTGCCCGGAGACGCCGATCGTCGAAGTCGAGTCGCGCGACATGTTGACGTAGTTCACCCGATAAGTCTTCATGTACGCGACGTCGGGCGTAATGATGATGGTATTGCTCTCGATGCGGTAACGCAGGTTGACCTGGTTGGCGATGCGCTCCAGGATCGCCGGCAGCGTTTCATTGACGGCGTTGAGGCTGACCAAGCCCTGCAAAGCGGGGTGGATATCGATGTTCTGTTTGGTATCGCGCGCGAGCGCGAGCAGCAGTTCCTTCACCGGGACTTCGTTCACGACCACGCTGTAGGTCGGCGGCTTGACCGCGGGCTTGGGCGCTGGCACGAAGCTGCTCACGCGTGCCGGCGGCGGCACGTCGTCGAGCGCCGGCTGGGCCGCGGGTGTGGTGATATGTCCTTCGGATTGCGGCAGCACCGAGCGCTGGTAGCAGCCGGCGAGCACAGCCAAGCTCAGCGCGCAGGCGATGGCGGCGTATACCCCGAGGGGCCTATGCGGTGCGGCATGATCGGGGTTGCCACATCGCGCTTTGCCATCAGCCGCAGGGCCGGACGCTGGGTTTACGACCATGGTTGCTTTCCCGGTTGTAAATGATGCCGCAATTTTCATGCCGCTCTCGCGCCCTCCCCCGCTTCACGATTTCGGGTTGCGGGCGATTTCCGCGCGCACGCCGTTCACCGTTCGCAGTATCGGCCGGTACGTTTTCAACGGCGCCGGCAAGCTCGCAAGTGCATCAAGCGCCGCGCGGCGATCGCGGAATGAACCATACAGTACCGTCAGCGACGGTTTTTGTTTCGCTAGTGTACGGTACACAAAAACATCATTAATATCAACATATTTGCGTATGACATTCAGGTGTTGCATTAGCTGGTGTTGGTTTTCCGCACCTAGCAGCTGGATACTATAGGTATTTTTGTCCTGCTGCGCCAACCAGTTTTGGGTCGCCGTGAGCCGTGAATCGAGCGCCTCGGAACCGCCTGTTGCCGTCCGCGGTTGGCTGGCCGTTACTTGCTTGGGAGTCGCATCCGCCGGGGCCGCCGCAGGGTCGGCGCGTGAAGTCATCGCGCCAGCCGCCGGGGGCGCCGCCATTGCCGCTTCCGGCGTGGCGACCGCGGCCGGTGCGCGCGTGGTGGCGGTTGCCTCGACCGGGCTGGGCTGTTGAGGGGGCGCGGGCGTAGCGGCGGGTGCCGCAGCCGGGGCGGGTTTCCCAGCGGGCGCGGCGGCGGTCGCCGCAGGCGGGGCGGCTTCCTTAGCGGGCGCGGACTCCGCGGCTTCCTTGGGTGGAGTACCCGCGCCGGCCACGGGCGCGCGTGCCGGAGCGCGGTCGCCCTGATAGGCCTGATACAACGCGAAGAGCGCAACGCCGAGGCTGATGCCGACTATAACCAACGACAATGCGAGCCCGAACCTGAGCCGTGACCGCGGGGGTTCGTAACTGCTGAATTCACTGTCGCGCACCGCCGCCTTGATGTGTTTGAGCGTAACGGTGTGGGTATTCTCGGAAAACGCTACCAGCAGCGCCTTGTCGGCGATGAGATTCACGCGCCGCGTGAGCCCCTCGGAGGCCTTGGCAATAGCGCTGACGATCCGCGGCGAGAACAGGTCCGGACCGCGGTAACCGGCGGCGCGCAGCCGGAAATTCAGGTAATCGCGGATCTCGTCGGGTTTCAGCGGGCTTAAACGGAAGCTGTGGGTGATGCGCTCGCGCAGCTGACGGATGTGCGGCTGGCTCAGATTGTCCTCGAGCTCCGGCTGGCCGAACAGCACGATCTGCAGCAGCTTCGCGTGTGCGGTTTCGAGATTCGAGAGCAGCCGTATTTCCTCGAGCGTGGCGATCGGCATGCTTTGCGATTCCTCGACGAACATCACCACCTGCCGGTCCTGCGCGTGGCGCTCGAGCAGGTAGCGGTGCAGCATCTGCATCACTTCGAGGTGGCCGGCGTCGCGCGGCGGCGCGAGTTGCAGCTCGAGCGCGATCGCGTGCAGGATTTCGTCGGGCGATACGCTGGGATTGGCGAGATAGACGGTTTCGACGTTGGGCGGCAGCTGCGACTGCAGCATGCTGCACAGCATGGTCTTGCCGCTGCCGACTTCGCCGGTGACCTTGATGATGCCTTCGCCCTGGCCGATCGCGTACATCAGCGCATCGAGAATCGGGCCGCGGTTGCCGCCGGTGTAGAAGAACTCGGTGTCGGGCGTGATGCGAAACGGCGGCCGCGCGAGCCCGAAATGGGTGTAATACATCAGCGAGTGTACCGCGTCGTCAATGGGCAGGGGTAGCGCAGGCGCCTCGCCTGCAATCGTTCAACTCGAATCAGCCATTGGTTTGCAGGCGAGGCGCCTGCGCTACATTTCATGTCCGCGCACAGTCCGGTTTTCACGGCGGCGAGTCCTGCGGCTCGCCCGGTGAGCCGTAGTTCTGCATGCGGCTGTAGAGCGTGGTGCGATGGATTCCCAGCAGTTTCGCGGCCTGCGAAAGATTTCCCTGCGTGATCATCAGCGCCGCCTCGACATAACCTTTTTCCCACTGCTGCAGGGTGTGGTCGAGATTGAAATTCTTCTGGAACTGCAGGCGTTTCCTGGCCGCTTCCAGCATCGCGCTGAAATCCTGGCCCATCGGCAGACCGGGCAGATCGATGTCCATGCTCTCGGTGTCGAGCTCGGCCTGCAGCTGTTCGGTATTGACCTCCTGGCCCGCGTACTTGGTGGTGAGGCGGATCACGATATTACGCAACTCGCGCACGTTGCCGGGAAATGCGTACTCGAGCCACATCGACAGGGCTTTGGCATCGAGGTCAAACGCCTTGACCGCCGCCTGGCGTGCGTAGAAATCGCGAAACTGGTCGAGCAACAGGCGCTTGTCTTCGCCCAATTCGCGCAGCGGCGGCACGTTGATGGTGAACACCGAGACGCGATGGTAGAGATCCGCGCGGAAACGCCCGTGGCGGATTTCCTGCCGCAGGTCGCGGTTGGTGGCGGCGATGACGCGCGCGTTGCTCACGCGGCTCTGGGTTTCGCCGATGCGCTGGTATTCGCCGTTTTCGAGCACGCGCAGCAGTTTCGCCTGCAGCTCGAGCGGCAATTCGCCGATTTCATCGAGAAACAGCGTGCTGTCCTGAGCGTCCTCGAAATAACCCGCGCGCGAGGTCGTGGCTCCGGTGAACGAGCCTTTCCGGTAGCCAAACAGCGTCGGCTCCACCAGCGTCGGCGAAATCGCGGCACAGTTCAGCGCGAGCAGCGGCCGGGCCGCGCGCGGGCTCAGGCGGTGCAGCGAGGCGGCTACGAGTTCCTTGCCGCTGCCGGATTCGCCCTCGATCAGCACCGGGAACGGCGCGTTCGCGTACTGGCTGATTTGCTGGCGCAGCTTTTCGATCGCCAGGCTCGCGCCGATGATCCCGCCGTCGCCGGGCTGGGCGCTCGCTTCGGCGTCGCGGATCTGCAGCGCCTTGAGCAGCAGCTCCTTGATCCTCCCGGGATCGCACGGCTTGGCGATGAACTCGATTGCACCGAGCGTGCGCGCGTGCCGCGCGTTGGTTTCATCTTCCTGTCCCGACAGAACCAGGATCTTGATGCCCGGCGAGTAGGCGATCAGTTCGTTGATCAGCCTGAAGCCTTCGTCGGGGCGGTGCGGCGTCGGCGGCAGACCGAGGTCGATCAGCGCGAGCTGCGGCGGTTGGTCGAGCTGGCGCAGCAGGCTGATCGCCTGCGCGCGGGACTCGGCGGTACTGACGTGAAAATCGCGGCCGAGTGAGAAGTTCAGCGTATCGGTGATCAGCGGATCATCATCGACGATCAGCAGATCCGGCTTGTCCCGTGGTGTGTCCAAATGCTCCCCCTAACAGCCGGTCATTCTGCCAGATAGTTTTCCGGCCTGATAGCGGCGGGTGCGGCGGCGCATGTCAGGCCGGCGGGGGCGCGGCCTCGATGCAGCGCACGAAAGCCTGCTCGAGATCGCGCGTTGCGAATTGCCGGCACAGCTCGGCGGGCGTTCCGGCAAAGCGCAAACGACCTGCATGCATCACCGCCATGCGGTCGCAAACTTCGGCCACGTCGGCCAGTGCGTGGGAGGTGAAAAACACGGTGCGCGAGCGCTGCTTGAGTTCGCGCAGGTGTGACTTGAGCAGCGCGCGGGCCTTGGGATCGAGCCCGCTGGTTGGCTCATCGAGCACGTAGAGATCCTTGCCGCTCAGGAAGCACGCCGCGAGACCGAGCTTCTGGGTCATGCCCTTGGAGTAGGCGCGTACCGGCAGGCTGAGTGCCGCGAGATCGAGATCGAGCACATGCAACATGCGCTCGGCAGCAGCGCGGTCGTAACGGGTTGCCTGCATTTCCAGCACGTACTTGATGAAATCCTCGCCGGTCAGGTAGTAGGGCGGATTGAAGCGCTCGGGCAGAAACGCCAGGCGCCTGCGCGCCGCGGTCACGCGGTGCGGCGTGCCGAAAATCTCGATCGCGCCGCGGTCGGTGTCGCAAAAATCGAGCATGCACTTGAGCAGCGTGGTTTTGCCGGCGCCGTTGACTCCGACCAGGCCAAAGAAGTCGCCGCGCGTGACTTCGAACGAAACGTCGTGCAGCACGCCGGCGCGGCCATAGTTCTTGGCAACGCCTGAAAAACGCAATGCGATTTCGGACATCAAGTGAACCCGCAATCCCGATGACGTATCTTATAGCATTAGCCTGCGGCTGGCGGGGCGCGCCCTACGATGCCAGCGCGTAACCGAAACGCCAAACGGGCGTTAATTGTGATAATCGCACCAACTGGTTAAAATCCAATCTTTTTCGGATGGTGTTCTCCGCCGTGGCAGCCGACAATCTGGTCGAAATCAGCGGTGTGAGCTATGCGTATGACAAGCGACACCCGGTGCTGACCGGGATCGACATGGTGATTCCGCGCGGCAAAGTCGTGGCCATCATGGGCATCAGCGGCTCGGGCAAGACCACGCTGCTGCGGCTGATCGCAGGCTGGTTCAAGCCGACGCGGGGTTCCATCAAAGTGAACGGACAGGTGATTGATCAGCTCGACCGCGAGGGGTTGTACCAAATGCGCCGGCGCATGGGCATGCTGTTTCAGTTCGGCGCGTTGTTCACGGATCTCACGGTCTTCGATAACGTGGCGTTCCAGATACGCGAGCATACCGACCTGCCCGCCGCGATGATCCGCGACATCGTGATGATGAAGCTGCAGGCGGTGGGCCTGCGCGGCGCGCACGCCCTGATGCCCTCGGAACTCTCGGGCGGCATGGCGCGGCGCGTGGCGCTGGCGCGCGCGACCGCGCTGGATCCGATGCTGATCATGTACGACGAGCCGTTTACCGGGCTTGACCCGATCTCGCTGGGCGTGATCCGCAACCTCGTCAGGAAACTCAACGACGCGCTCGGTTCAACCTCGATCGTGGTCACGCACGACGTGCAGGAGGCGCTCGATATCGTCGATTACGTCTACTACCTGTCGGAGGGCGTCATGGTGGCGCACGGGACGCCCGAGCAGATGCGCGCATCCACGGACCCGCTGGTGCATCAGTTCGTGTGGGGCGAAGCGGACGGCCCGGTCGCGTTCCAGTATCCGAGCCGCAATTTCAGCGAGGAACTCGGCCTTGTTTAACCGCGGCGCCATCATCAATGTCCGCAGCATCGGGCGCCACGCGCTCGACAGCGTGCTGCGGCTGGGCTATGCCTCGCGCTTTTTCGGGCTGACGATCGCGCACTCGGGAACGAGCTTTCGCCGTCCGCGCCTGATCGTGCGCGAACTGTATTTCACCGGCGTGCTGTCGATGATCATCATCCTGGTCTCGGGGTTGTTCGTCGGCATGGTGCTCGGTTTTCAGGGCTATCAGACGCTCAAGACCTATGGCTCCGAATCCGCGCTCGGGGTGCTGGTCGCGCTGTCACTGGTGCGTGAACTGGGGCCGGTGGTCTCGGCGCTGTTGTTCGCCAGCCGCGCCGGCTCGGCCATGACCGCCGAGATCGGCCTGATGAAAGCCACCGAGCAGCTTTCGGCGATGGAAATGATGGCAGTCGACCCGATTGCGAGGGTGGTGGCGCCGCGCTTCTGGGCCGGCGTGCTCTCGATGCCGCTGCTGGCGGCGCTCTTCAGCGCGATGGGCGTCTACGGCGGTTACCTGATCGGCGTAGTGGTGATCGGCGTGGACGAGGGATCGTTCTGGTCGCAGATGCAAAGCGCGGTGGACTTCCGCGAGGATATCGTGAACGGCGTGATCAAGAGTATCGTGTTCGGCGTTGCCGTGACCTGGATCGCGCTGTTCGAGGGTTACGACGCCCCGCCCACGGCCGAGGGCGTCTCGGGCGCGACCACGCGCACGGTGGTCACCTCGTCGCTGGCGATACTGGGCCTGGATTTCATCTTAACCGCATTCATGTTTCGGGGGATTTAATGGAACGCTCGACACTCGATCTCTGGGTCGGCCTGTTTGTCGTCGCGGGACTCGGCGCGCTGACGATCCTCGCGCTCAAGGTCGGCAACATGGGCAGTTTTGGCGGCACTGAAACCTATCAGATATCCGCGTCGTTCACCAATATCGGCGGTCTCAAGCCGCGCGCGGCGGTGAAAAGCTCGGGCGTGGTGGTCGGCCGGGTTGCCGCGATCACCTTTGACAACGACAAGTTCATGGCGAAAGTCCTCCTGACCATCGAGTCGCGTTATAAATTCCCCAAGGACAGCTCGGCGTCGGTCCTGACCGCCGGTCTTCTCGGCGAGCAATATATCGGGATCGAGGGCGGGGGGGAAGACGCGATGCTCGCCAATGGGGACGCGCTCAAGCTCACCCAGTCGGCGGTCGTGCTGGAGAAGCTGATCAGCCAGTTCATGTTCAACAAGGCGGCCGAAGGCGGCAGCGCCAAATGAAGCCCCGTATAATGGGGCACGTGAACGCGAAGGAGCAGGGATGAAAAGACTGATATACGGTTATCTGCCGGCGATGATATGGGCGGTCGCGGCGGCGGCGCAATCCACCGACCTGGCGCCCGATGTGCTGGCGAAGAAGGTCACCGAGGAAGTGCTGACGATCGTGCGCGCCGACAAGGATATCCAGGCCGGCAACCACAAGAAAATTCTCGATCTGGTGGAGGCGAAAGTCCTGCCGCATTTCAATTTTACCCGCATGACTCGGCTCGCGGTCGGCGCGCCGTGGCGCCAGGCGAGCAGCGCGCAGCAGCAAAGCCTGACCAACGAATTCCGCATGCTGCTGGTGCACACCTATACGAGCGCCTTCACCCAGTACCGCGACCAGGTGGTCGAATACAAACCGCTCAAGCTGCAAACCGGCGATACCGATGTGGTGGTGCGCTCGCTGATCAGGCAAAAGGGCGGCGCCGACCCGATCGACATCAATTACACCATGGAGAAAACCGACGCCGGCTGGAAGGTGTACGACGTCACGATCGCGGGCGTGAGCCTGGTTCAGAACTACCGCAGCACCTTCGCGAGCGAAATCCAGAAGTCCGGCATCGACGGGCTGATTGCAACGCTGGTGGCCAAGAATAAGACGCTCGCCCAGCAGTCCGACCGCAAATGATCGAACGCGACGGCAACCTGCTGCGCGTGCGCGGCGCGCTGACCATCGCCAGCGTCACGGCGGTGTGCGAGGCCGGCAAGCAGCAGTTCGGCGACGGCGATGTCGTGGTTGATCTTGCCGCGGTCACCGAGGTGGATTCCGCCGCGTTGAGCCTGCTGTTCGAATGGCGCCGCGCCGCGCGCGGGAAAAATCTGCAGATTGCATTTCGTAACCTGCCGGCAAGCCTGAAAAGCCTGGCGGAGCTCTACGGCCTGACCGAGCTGGTCGCTGAAAAAGCGTGAGGCGGTTGGTTCCCGCGATTCAGGTCGAACGGGTCGTCAAACGCTACGGCGAATTGCAGGCGCTTGCCGGGGTCAGCCTGGAAATTGCCCAGGGCGAGTTCTTCGGGTTGCTCGGCCCCAATGGCGCCGGCAAGACCACGCTGATCAGTATCCTCGCGGGCCTCGCGATCGCATCCAGCGGCAGCGCCCGCATCATGGGGCACGACGTGGTCGCCGCTTATCGCCAGGCGCGGCGCGCGCTCGGCGTGGTGCCGCAGGAACTCGTGTTCGATCCGTTCTTCACGGTGCGCGAGGCCCTCACCATCCAATCCGGTTACTTCGGCCTGCGCAACAACCGGGCCTGGATCGACGAATTGCTGCACCATCTCGATCTCACGGAGAAAGCCGACACCAATATGCGCCAGCTCTCGGGCGGGATGAAACGCCGCGTGCTGATCGGGCAGGCGCTCGCGCACAAGCCGCCGGTGATCGTGCTCGATGAGCCTACCGCCGGGGTCGACGTCGAGCTGCGGCAGTCGTTGTGGCAGTTCATCCGGCGGCTTAACCGGGATGGGCATACCATCGTGCTCACCACGCATTACCTCGAGGAAGCGGAGGCGTTGTGCGGCCGCATCGCGATGCTCAAGCAGGGCGAGATCGTCGCCAACGACTCGACGCAAAACCTGCTGCAGCGCTTTTCCGGCTGCTACGTCAACCTGAAGCTCGCGCCGCATCGCCTGCCGGAGGCGCTCCAGCCGATGCTCGCGCAGCAGGACGAGTCCGGATTCCGCCTCGCGCTGCGCAGCTACGACGAGATGGGGCACGTGATGGCGGCGCTGCGCAGCGCCGGCGCGAAGGTGCAGGAAATGGAAGTGATGCAGCCCGACCTCGAGGAGGTGTTCGTCAAGATCATGAGAAGCGAAGGAGTCACTGCCTCGCGTGCGGAGCACCCGTGATTGGCTTCTACACGCTGTTCCACAAAGAGTGGCTGCGCTTCTGGAAAGTCAAGGTGCAGACGGTGCTCGCGCCGGTGCTGACGGCGCTGCTGTTTCTGCTGGTGTTCGGCCACACCCTGCGCGGCACGCTCGAGCCGTACCCCGGCATCGCCTATGCCGCGTTTCTGGTGCCGGGGCTGGCGATGATGTCGGTGCTGCAGAACGCGTTCGCCAACGCGAGCTCGAGCCTGACGCAGTCGAAAATGACCGGCAACATCGTTTTCGTGCTGCTGCCGCCGCTGTCGCACCGTGAATTCTTCTTCGCCTACCTGCTCGCGGCGATGGCGCGCGGCCTGGTGTGCGGCGCGGGCGTGCTGCTGGTCACGGTGTGGTTCGTCGAGTTGCGCTGCGAGCATCCGCTGTGGGTGCTGGCGTTCGCGCTGCTCGGCAGCGGCATCATGGGCGTGCTCGGCATCATCGCCGGCATGCATTCGGAGAAAGTCGACGAGCTGGCGGCGTTCCAGAATTTCATCATTCTGCCGCTCACGTTTCTGTCGGGCGTGTTCTATTCGATACACTCGCTGCCGCCGTTCGCCCAGGTGTTGACGCACCTGAACCCGTTTTTCTACATGATCGACGGCTTCCGCTACGGCTTCTTCGGCGTCGGCGACGTGTCCCCCTGGCTGAGCGCCACGATTGTCGCCGCGTGTCTCGCGGCCTTATCATGGCTGACGCTGTGGCTGATCAAGGCCGGCTACAAACTGCGCCACTGACGCAGCCACCAACCACGAACCACCGAGGTTTAAATGACACCTGAGCAAATCAAGCAGTTCATCGAGGCGGGCCTGCCCTGCGAGCACGTCGCGGTTTCCGGCGACGGCCATCATTTTGAAGCGGTCATCGTGAGCGCGGAATTCCGCGGCAAGAACAAGGTGCAGCAGCACCAGCTCGTCTATCGCGCGCTCGGCGGCCGCATGCGCGAAGAGATCCACGCGCTGTCGATGCAAACCTGCACGCCCGAGGATTGGGCCGGCAGGTAACCGCGGCGCGCGGCGCACATGGACAAGTTGATCATCGAAGGCGGCGTGCCGCTCGCCGGCGAAGTCGGCATCTCCGGCGCCAAGAATGCGGCGCTGCCGATCCTGTGCGCGGCCATCCTGAGCGCCGAGCCGCTCCGGATCGGCAATGTGCCGCACCTGCAGGACGTGACGACCATGCTGGAGTTGCTCGCGCAGATGGGAATCGCGATTTCGGTTGACGACAAACTCGGCGTCGAACTCAACGCCGCGGCGCTCAACAACCCCGTCGCGCCCTACGATCTGGTGAAAACCATGCGCGCATCCGTGCTGGTGCTGGGACCGCTGGTGGCACGCTGCGGGGAGGCCCGCGTGTCGCTGCCCGGCGGCTGCGCGATCGGGCTGCGGCCGGTCGATCAGCACATCAAGGCGCTCACGGCGATGGGGGCGACGATCGCGATCGAGCATGGCTACATGCATGCCCGCGCGGCGCGGCTCAAGGGCGCGCGCATCATCATGGATCTCGTCACCGTCACCGGCACCGAAAACATCATGATGGCGGCGACGCTGGCCGCGGGCGAGACCATCATTGAAAATGCCGCGCGCGAGCCCGAAGTCGTCGATCTCGCCAACTGCCTGAGCGCGATGGGCGCCAAAGTGAGCGGCGCCGGGACCGACGTGATCAGGGTGACCGGGGTGCCGCGGCTGACGAGCGCGAGCCATCACGTCATGCCGGATCGCATTGAAACCGGGACTTTTCTCGCTGCGGCCGCAGCCACCGGCGGCGCGATCCGTCTCAGGCAGACGCGCGGCGGCCTGCTCGACGCGGTGCTCGAAAAATTGCGCGAAGCCGGCGCGCAGATCGACGCGGGAGCCGACTCGATCAGTCTGCGCATGGATCGGCCGTTGCGCGCCGTGAGCCTGCGTACCGCGCCGTACCCGGCGTTTCCGACCGACATGCAGGCGCAGTTCATGGCGCTCAACAGCGTCGCGCGCGGCACCGCGCTCGTCACCGAGACCATTTTCGAAAACCGTTTCATGCACGTGCAGGAGTTGCGGCGGCTCGGCGCGCAAATCGAGGTCGAAGGCAATACCGCGGTGGTCACCGGTGTTGATCATCTCGACGGCGCGACGGTGATGGCGACCGACCTGCGCGCGTCCGCGAGCCTGGTGCTGGCGGGGTTGATTGCGCGCGGCGAGACCACGATCGAGCGCGTCTACCATCTCGACCGCGGCTACGAAGCGATCGAGGAGAAACTCTCCCGGCTCGGCGCGCGCGTGCGCCGCGTGCGTTAGGGCGGTAAAATGTTTTTTTATTCCGTCGCGCAGAACCCGTGATCAGCATCGCGCTGTCCAAAGGACGCATCCTTGACGAGACCCTGCCGTTGCTGAAGGCGGCGGGCATCGTCGCCTCCGAAGATCCCGACCGCTCGCGCAAGCTGATCATCGCGACCTCGAATGCCGGCGTGCGGCTCATCATCGTGCGCGCGACCGACGTGCCGACCTATGTGCAGTATGGCGCGGCGGACCTGGGTGTCGCAGGAGGCGACGTGCTCGCCGAGCACGGCGGCAACGGACTGTACCAGCCGCTCGATCTCGGGATCGCGCGCTGCCGGCTGGTGGTCGCGGTGCGCAAGGGCTTCGATTACGAGCAGGCCGTGCGCCAGGGTGCGCGGCTGCGCGTTGCCACCAAGTACCTGCAAATCGCGCGCGAGCATTTCGCGGCGAAAGGCGTGCACGTCGATTTGATCAAGCTCTATGGCTCGATGGAGCTCGCGCCGCTTACCGGGCTGGCGGAAGCGATCGTCGATCTGGTCAGCACCGGCAACACGCTCAAAGCCAACGATCTCGTCGCGGTGGAAGAGATCGCGCAGGTGAGCGCGCGCCTGATCGTCAACCAGGCCGCGTTCAAATTGAAGCGCGCTGCCATTCAGCCCATGCTCGATGCTTTGACGCGGGCGGTGAAATGATGATCGCGCTCAAGCGGCTCGCCTCCGGCGCGGCCGACTTCGAGGCCCGCTTCGCGGCGTTGCTCGCGTTCGAGGGCGCCCAGGATTCCGCCGTCGATGCCACGGTCGCCGGCATACTCGATGACGTGAAGCGGCGTGGCGACGCCGCGGTACTCGACTACACGCGGCGCTTCGATCGCGTTGCGGCCGCTTCGGTCGCGGAACTCGAGCTGACGCGCGACGAGATGCAGTGCGCGCTGGCGGACTTGCCTGCCGCGCGCCGCGGCGCGCTGGAGCAGGCGGCGGCGCGCGTGCGCTCTTATCATGAGAAGCAATTGGCGCAGTCGTGGAGTTACACCGATGAGGACGGCACGCGCCTCGGGCAGCAGGTGACCGCGCTCGACCGCGTGGGGATCTACGTGCCCGGCGGCAAGGCCGCGTATCCGTCCTCGGTGCTGATGAACGCGCTGCCGGCGCGCGTGGCCGGAGTCGGGGAGATCGTGATGGTGGTGCCGACGCCCGGCGGGGAAAAAAACCAGCTGGTGCTGGCGGCGGCGGCGCTCGCGGGAGTCGACCGCGCGTTTGCGATCGGCGGCGCACAGGCGGTCGGCGCGCTCGCTTACGGCACTTCCACCGTGCCGCCGGTCGACAAGATCGTCGGTCCCGGCAATGCTTATGTTGCCGCCGCCAAGCGCCGTGTGTTCGGCGTGGTCGGCATCGACATGGTGGCGGGGCCCTCCGAGATCGCGGTGATATGCGATGGCACGGTCGATCCCGACTGGATCGCGATGGATCTGTTTTCGCAAGCCGAGCACGACGAGCTCGCACAGGCGATCCTGCTTGCGCCGGATGCGCGGTTTATCGACCAAGTCGCCGCCAGCATCGAGCGGCAGCTCGCCGCCATGCCGCGCCGCGACGTAATCAGGGCCGCGCTCGAAAAACGCGGCGCACTGATCGAAGTGCGCGACCTCGAGGAGGCGTGCGCGCTGGTTAACCGCATCGCGCCCGAGCATCTCGAACTTGCGGTGGCCGACCCCGAGGCGCTGCTCGCGAAAATCCGTCACGCCGGGGCGATCTTTCTTGGCGGTTACAGCTGCGAGGCGCTCGGCGATTACTGCGCGGGGCCGAACCACGTGCTGCCGACTTCGCGCACCGCGCGCTTCTCGTCGCCGCTCGGCGTCTATGATTTCCAGAAGCGCTCGAGCATCATCGGGGTCTCGCGGCAGGGCGCGCAGCGGCTCGGCGCGATCGCGGCCGAGCTCGCGCGCGGCGAGGGACTCACCGCGCACGCCCAATCTGCCGAATACCGGATGAAATGAGGAAAAGTCCCACCCTCACCCCAACCCTCTCCCGCCCAGGCGGGAGAGGGAGTGTTCCCTCGCCCCGCTCGCGGGGAGAGGGCTAGGGTGAGGGGAATTAATCATGCCGAAAACGCCTGACGAAATCATCCGCGACGAGATTCGCGCGCTCGCCGCATACCACGTGCCCGATGCGGGCGGGATGGTCAAGCTCGACGCGATGGAGAACCCGTACCGGCTGCCGCAGGAGCTGTGCCGCGTGCTTGGCGAAGGTGTTGCCGGCGCAGCGCTCAACCGGTATCCCGATTCCACCGCGCGCGAACTCAAGCTGCGGCTGCGCGCCGCGATGCAGATTCCCTCCGCCATGGAACTGGTGCTCGGCAACGGTTCGGACGAGTTGATCCAGATGCTGGCGCTGGCCGTGGCGAAGCCGGGCGCCGTGATGCTCGGATTCGACCCCTCGTTCGTGATGTTCCGCATGATTGCGGCTTTTGCCGGCATGCGTTATGTCGGCGTGCCGCTCAATGCCGATTTCAGCATCGACCTTGCGGCCGTCATCGCCGCGGTCGAGCAGCACCAGCCGGCGCTGATCTTCATCGCCTACCCGAATAATCCGACCGGCAATCTGTTCGATGCCGACGCCATCGCGCGTATCATCGCTCGCGCGCCGGGGATGGTCGTGGTCGACGAGGCCTATCACGCGTTCGCCGGCGCGAGCTTCATGCCACGGCTCGCCGAGTTTCCGAACCTGCTGGTGATGCGCACCGTCTCCAAGCTCGGGCTGGCGGGATTGCGCCTGGGATTGCTCGCCGGGCACGGCGCCTGGCTGCATCATATTGACAAAGTGCGTTTACCGTATAATGTCAATGTGCTGACGCAGCGGGTGGCGGCCGAGGTACTGCAACATCGGGACGTGCTGGATGCGCAGGCGGCGGAGATTCGCAGCGAACGCACGCGGGTGCTGGCGGAACTGCGGCGCTTGGCCGGAGTCGTATCTTATGCGAGCGACGCCAATTTCATTTTGTTCAGGGTGGCGAAGGCGGACCAGGTTTTCAGCGGACTCAAACAACGCGGGGTTCTGATCAAGAACCTGCACGGCTCGCACCCGCTGCTCGCGGATTGCCTGCGCGTGACGGTCGGAACGCCCGCCGAAAATGCCCAGTTTCTGAGCGCGCTCTCTTCAACCCTTAACCCCTGACCGCCCGCGGTCATTATTTCCGACATCGACTTGTCCCGCCATGAGAAAGCGCACAGCAGAAGTCACACGCGACACCAAGGAGACGCGGATACGCGCCAGCATCAACCTCGACGGCAGCGGCGCGGGGAGGTTTGACACCGGGGTGCCGTTTCTCGATCACATGCTCGACCAGGTCGCGCGCCACGGCGGGTTCGATCTCGAGATCTCCGCCAAGGGAGACCTGCACATCGACGCGCATCACACGGTCGAGGACATCGGCATCACGCTCGGCCAGGCGCTGGCGCAGGCGCTCGGTGACAAGCAGGGGATACGGCGCTACGGCCACGCCTACGTTCCGCTCGACGAAGCGCTGTCGCGCGTGGTGGTGGACTTGTCGGGGCGTCCCGGGCTCGAGTTCAAGATCGATTTTGCGCGCGCGCGCATCGGCGAGTTCGATGTCGACCTGGTGCATGAGTTTTTTCAGGGCTTCGTCAATCATGCCCAGGTCACGCTGCACGTCGACAACCTCAAAGGCGACAACGCGCACCATCAGGCCGAGACCGCGTTCAAGGCATTCGGGCGCGCGCTGCGCATGGCGGCCGAGCTCGATCCGCGCGCGCAGGGCGTGCCATCGACCAAGGGCATTTTATAATCGCCACCCACGCGTTTTCGCATGCCTGACATCGCCGTCATCGATTACGGAATGGGTAACCTGCGTTCGGTCTCGAAAGCGATCGAGCACGTCGTGCCCGGGCTTGAGGTCGTCGTGACCAGCGATCCCGCGACCGTGGCACGCGCGGCGCGGGTGGTGTTTCCCGGCCAGGGTGCGATGCCCGATTGCATGCGCGAAATGGACGCGCGCGGCCTGCGTGAAGCCGTGCTGGATGCGGCCTGGAACAAACCGTTCCTCGGCATTTGCATCGGACTGCAAATGCTGTTCGAACGCAGCGAGGAAGGCGCCGTCGCGGGCTTGGGCGTGCTGCCGGGGCAGGTGCGGCGTTTTGCCGCCGCGGCCATGGTCGACGCCAGCGGCGCGCGCCTCAAAGTGCCGCATATGGGCTGGAACCGCGTGCGGCAGGTGGCCGCGCACCCGCTGTGGCGCGGCATCCCGGATCAGTCGCGGTTTTACTTCGTGCACAGCTATTATGTCGAAACCGCCGCGCCGGGATTGGCCGCCGGCACGAGCGAATACCCCCATGCATTTACGTGCGCGATTGCGCGGGACAACGTTTTTGCGGTGCAGTTCCACCCCGAGAAAAGCGCCGCCGCCGGCTTGCAGCTGCTCGCGAATTTCGCGCAGTGGCGGCCCGCGACCGTGCTCGCGCGAGCGCGGCGGCCGGCCGCGGTGGGGGCGGGGTGAGAACGCTGGGGGCTAGGCGAATTCACGCCACGTGTAGTATCATGAATTCAACCGCCTTCAATCTTTTTTCTTCAGCGTTCATTCGTCCCCTATCTCCCTTGCAACCGCGGCGCACGCAAGATCATCGCGAGCGATTGTGGCGAGCCTCGTAAGCGCGCAGCATGCTGATCATTCCGGCAATTGATCTCAAAGACGGCAGGTGCGTACGCCTGAAACAAGGCGTGATGGCGGACGCCACCGTATTCTCGGAAGACCCCGGCGCGATGGCCGCCCACTGGGTCAAGCAGGGCGCGCGCCGGCTGCACGTGGTCGACCTCAATGGGGCGGCGGCCGGCAAGCCCAAGAATGAAAGCGCGATCAGGGCGATCGTGGCGGCGGTCGGCAACCGGATACCGGTCCAGCTCGGCGGCGGCATCCGCGATCTCGACACCATCGAGCGCTATCTCGACAGCGGCATCAGCTACGCGATCATCGGCACCGCCGCGGTCAAGACGCCGGGTTTTCTGCACGATGCGTGCACCGCGTTCATCGGCCACGTGATGGTCGCGCTCGATGCCAAGGACGGCAAAGTCGCGGTGGACGGCTGGTCGAAAATGACCGGACATGACGTGATCGATCTGGCGAAAAAGTTCGAAGACTACGGGGTCGAGGCGATCGTCTACACCGATATCGGCCGCGACGGCATGCTGACCGGCGTCAACATCAACGCCACCGTCGGGCTGGCGCGCCAGCTGACGGTGCCGATCATCGCCAGCGGGGGCATTACCAATCTTGATGACATCAAGGCACTGTGCCAGGTCGAGCCTGAGGGCATCGTCGGTGCGATCACCGGCCGCGCCGTGTATCAGGGCACGCTCGATTTCGCGGCGGCGCAGAAGCTCGCCGACGAGCTGTCGAAGAAGCCAACACCGGTGAAGGAGTGATCCCTTCACCCCCAATGGGCCTCGCCAAGCGCATCATTCCGTGTCTCGACGTGACCGCCGGGCGCGTCGTCAAGGGCATCAACTTTGTCGGCCTGCGCGACGCCGGCGATCCGGTCGAGATCGCCGCGCGCTACGACGAGCAGGGAGCCGACGAACTCGCGTTTCTCGACATCACGGCGAGCAGCGACCACCGCGACCTGATTCTGCCGATCATCGAGGCGGTTGCGGCGCAGGTGTTCATCCCGCTTACCGTCGGCGGCGGCGTGCGCTCGGTGGCCGACGTGCGGCGCCTGCTCAACGCCGGTGCCGACAAGGTCAGCATCAACACCGCGGCGGTGCAGAATCCGCAACTGGTCGCTGATGCGACGGGGCGCTACGGTTCGCAGTGCATCGTGGTCGCCGTTGACGCGAAGCGCATCGCCGGATCCGACCCGTTGCGCTGGCAGGTCTATACGCACGGCGGCCGCAGCCCAAGCGGGCTTGACGCGCTCGAGTGGGGCCGCAAGATGGAGCAACTCGGCGCCGGGGAGATACTGCTTACCAGCATGGACCGCGACGGCACGCGCCAGGGGTTCGACCTCGAACTGACGCGCGCTTTTTCAGATGCGCTCGGGATTCCCGTGATCGCGAGTGGCGGCGTCGGCAGTCTCGAGCATCTCGCCGACGGCATCCTGCAGGGCCACGCCGACGCGGTGCTTGCCGCGAGCATTTTTCACTACGGAGAATACACCGTGCGGCAGGCCAAGCAGTTGCTGGCTGAGCGCGGTATCGAGGTGAGGCTGTGAGCAGTGGCGGGGGAAGCGTGCGCAGCGAGGAGTAGAATCGAAGTTGCCAAGGAATGCTGGACGTGAAATGTCGGACAACTGGCTCAACAAGGTAAACTGGGCGCAGGACGGCCTGATACCGGCGATAGCGCAGGAAGCGGCGAGTGGCCGCGTGCTGACGCTCGCCTACATGAACCGCGAGGCGCTGAAGAAAACGGTGCAGACCGGAGAGGCGCATTACTGGTCGCGCTCGCGCAGGAAGCTGTGGCACAAGGGCGAGGAATCGGGCCACGTGCAGAAAGTACAAAGCATACGGCTGGACTGCGATCAGGACGTGATCCTGCTCGAAATCGAGCAGACGGGCGGCATCGCCTGCCACACCGGCAGGCACAGTTGTTTTTACCTGAAACTGGTCGCCGGCGAGTGGGTGGTGACCGACCCGGTGCTGAAAGACCCGCAGGAGATTTACCAGAAATGACGGACGCCACGATCCTGAGGCGGTTGTCGGAAACCATCGCCGCGCGCAGGCAGGCCGCACCGGCGAGCTCTTACGTCGCGAGCCTGTTCGGCAAGGGGCACGAGGCGATCCTCAAGAAAGTCGCCGAGGAATCGGCCGAGACGCTGCTCGCGTCGAAAGACGGTGATAAACTGCACGTCGTGCGCGAAACCGCCGATCTGTGGTTCCACTGTCTGGTATTGCTCGCGTGGCACGGCTTGACGAGTGATGATGTGCTGGCCGAGTTGCGGCGCCGGGAGGGCATCTCCGGCCTGGACGAAAAGGCGTCCCGAAAATAACGCGCACGGGATCCGGGTCATCAGGAAAAAGTCGCGCACCGGCAAGGCGGGCTTTTTCATGTTAGAGGAGTAGGCACATGGGCTCATTCAGCATCTGGCACTGGTTGATCGTGTTACTGGTCGTGGTGCTGATTTTCGGCACCAAGAAGCTGCGCAACATCGGCGCCGACATTGGCGGCGCGGTGAAGGGCTTCAAGGATGGCATGAAAGCGGAGGAGGAGAAATCGCCGCCGAAGGCCGAGCTCACCGCCGCTGGCCAGACCATCGAAGGCGAAGCGAAGAAAGAAACGCAGTCAAAAACGTGAGGCCGCTCACGCCTCACTCGCATGTTTGACATCGGATTCAGCGAACTCATCGTCATCGCGCTCGTTGCGCTGATCGTGATCGGGCCGGAGCGTCTGCCCAAAGTGGCGCGCACGCTGGGCCACTTGCTGGGGCGCATGCAGCGCTACGTCAACGATGTCAAGTCCGACATCTCGCGCGAAATGGAACTGGATGAGCTGCGCAAGCTGCAAAGCACCGTGGAGGAGGCGGCGCGCTCGATCGAACAATCGGTGCACGCGGAAGTCAGCACGGCGGAATCCCAGCTCAATGACATCACCGCGGCGGCAACCGAACCCGCGCCGGCTGCCCCTGCTGCGCAGGCGCCCCCGGGGGTCGCGGCCGTCCCGCCGGTGACTGCCCCCGCTGCCGCACCCGGGTCGCCGCAGCTCGAGCTCGGGCTTGACGCAGCGGCCGAGGCGCCGCGCAAGCAGGCTTAACTTTTAGAGCGCGCGCCGGGGCGCGGCAATGACCCAAGACACTTTCATTTCCCATCTGATGGAGCTGCGCGACCGGCTGCTGCGCTGCCTGATCGCGATCGCGGTGGTGTTCGTCTGCCTGTTTCCGTGGGCGAAAGACCTCTACACGCTGCTTGCGCAGCCGCTGCTCGCGGTGCTGCCGCAGGGCGGGCAGATGATCGCGACGGATGTCGTCGGCGTGTTTCTGGTGCCGGTCAAGGTCGCGGGTATGATCGCGATCATCATCACGATGCCCTATTCGCTGTATCAGATCTGGGCGTTCGTCGCGCCCGGCCTCTATGCGCATGAAAAACGCCTGGTGGTGCCGCTGGTGATCACCAGCTCGCTGTTGTTTTTCGCCGGCATGTCGTTCGCCTACTTCCTGGTATTTCCGGTGGTGTTCGGTTTCATGGCCTCGATCGCACCGGTAGGCGTGGCGTGGATGACCGACATCGACAAATATCTTTCCTTCGTGCTCACCATGTTCATCGCGTTCGGCATTACGTTCGAAGTCCCCGTCGCGGTGGTATTGCTGGTGAAAATGGGCGCGATCAGCATCGCCAAGCTGAAGGAAATCCGCCCGTACGTGGTCGTCGGCGCGTTCGTGGTCGGCGCGGTTTTCACCCCGCCCGACGTGGTGTCGCAGCTGATGCTCGCGTTTCCGCTGTGGGTGCTCTACGAACTCGGGATTGTGGCCGCCGTCCTGATGATCAAGCCGCAGCGGGAGGATGGCGCCGGCCTGCCGCCGGGCGATGCTGAAATCGAGCGCGAGCCCGACCAGGTCGAAGCCGAGCAGAAGAAGGACTGAAGGCTAGCGGCCGGTATCGCTGCGCGCCGGCTTCGGCCGCGTGCCGACGCTGACCTTGAACTCGATCTCGTCGTTGGCACGCACGACTTTGAGCGGCGCCACGGTGCCCGGCTTGAGCGCGGCAATCAGATTGAGCGTGCTCGCGTAATCGGTCACCGGTTTGTTGCCGACGGCCACCAGCACGTCGCCGGCCCGCAGCCCGGCCTGCTGGGCAGGACTGCGGGGCACGACATCGGTGACCAGAGCACCTTTCACTTTCGGCAGGTTGAGTGCCTTGGCGAGTTCGGGAGTCATGTCCTGCACGCCGATGCCGACCCAGCCGCGCGTCACCACGCCGGTTGCGATGATCTGTTCCATCACCTGCTTGGCGAGGCTCGACGGGATCGCGAAGCCGATTCCCTGCGAGCCGCCGCTGGGCGAGTAGATCGCATTGTTGATGCCCAGCAAATTGCCGCCAATGTCCACCAGCGCGCCGCCCGAATTGCCGGGGTTGATCGCAGCATCGGTCTGAATGGAATTTTCAAACGTGCTGATTCCCATGTGACGGCCGAGTGCGCTGATAATCCCCAAAGTCACGGTCTGCCCGAATCCATAAGGATTGCCGATTGCGAGCACGATGTCGCCGACGCGCGCCTGATCCGACTGCGCGAACGCGATCACCGGCAGGTTGCCAAGGTCGATCTTGAGCACTGCGATATCGGTTTCAGGGTCGGTGCCGACGATGCTTGCCTTGGCACGCCGCGTGTCGGCCAGCGCAACCTCGATTTCATCGGCCGCCTCCACCACGTGGTGGTTGGTGAGTATGTAGCCCCGGTCGCTGACGAGCACGCCCGAGCCCAGGCTCGAACTGCGCCGCTTCTGCGCGTCGAATTGATCGCCGAAGAAATGGCGGAATACCGGATCGTCCATGAACGGATGACGCGGCACGTTGATTTCCTTGCTGGTATAGATATTGACCACGGTCGGCATCGCTTTGGCGGCGGCGTCGCCGAACGACGTCATTGCGCGCAACGGCGTCTCGACCGCGGCCTCCCGGGTGGTGACGACCTCGACGTTAGTGCGTGCGCTCCACGCCAGCAGATCGGGACGCAGCGTGGATACCACGAACAGTATGCCGAGGCAGACCGTAGTGGTCTGCGCGAAGATGAGCCAAAGTCTGCGCATAGGATGCCGGAGCGGTTGCAGGGCGAGTCGCTTCCGTGATTATTGCCCAAATCCCACTCTAATACCATGACGCACAAGGTTTTTTTCACATTTTGCTTAAGTTTTTGCGCGCGTTTCGCTAAAATAGCGCTTTTTTTCCAAATGCCAGCGGGGAATTTTCATGTCCGATCAGCAAGTCGATAAGGGGAAACGGTGTTTTCTGGTTGCTGCAACCAGCGTGGTGGGCGGTGTCGCAGCCGGGACCGTGGCAGTGCCGTTTATCGGCAGCATGCTGCCATCGGAGCGCGCCAAGGCGGCTGGCGCGCCGGTCGAAATCGACATCAGCACGCTCGCTCCCGGCGACAAGGTGACGGCGGAATGGCGCGGCCAGCCGGTGTGGGTCGTGCGCCGCACCAAGGAAATGCTCGAAACCCTGCCCAAGCTGGACAGCGTGGTCAGCGACCCCAAAAGCGAGCGCAAGAAGGATGAATTGACGCCCAAGTACGCGCGCAACGAGCATCGCTCGATCAAGCCCGAATACCTGGTGGTGGTCGGCATCTGCACGCATCTCGGCTGCGCACCGGTCGACAAACTCAAGGCCGGGCCCGAGCCGTTCGAAGCCAACTGGGAGGGCGGATTCTACTGCCCGTGCCACGGCTCGCTGTTCGATCTCGCCGGCCGCGTCTACAAAAACAAGCCGGCGCCCGACAATCTCAAGATCCCGCCGCACAAGTATTTAAGTGACGGCAGGATCCTGATCGGCGTCGACACCGAGGGGGCGTGAGCATGGCCGCTGCCGAAAAACCACCTGTCACGATTACCGGCGCCGGCCCGCTCAGCGGGGTACTCAGCGGCCTGCTGACCTGGATCGACCAGCGCTTTCCGCTGGTGTCGAGCTGGAAGGAACACCTGGCGGAATATTACGCGCCGAAGAACTTCAATTTCTGGTACTACTTCGGCTCGCTCGCGCTGCTGGTGCTGGTGATGCAGCTCGTTTCCGGCATTTTCCTCACCATGTTCTACAAGCCCGATGCGGCGCAGGCGTTCGCCTCGGTCGAGTACATCATGCGCGACGTGTGGGGAGGGTGGATCATCCGCTACCTGCACTCGACCGGCGCATCGATGTTCTTTCTGGTGGTCTACCTGCACATGTTCCGCGCTCTGCTCTACGGCTCGTATCGCAAGCCGCGCGAGCTGGTCTGGATTGTCGGCATGCTGATCTTCCTGTGCCTGATGGCCGAGGCGTTTTTCGGCTACCTGCTGCCGTGGGGCCAGATGTCGTACTGGGGTGCGCAGGTGATCGTCAACCTGTTCGATGCGATACCGCTCGTCGGGCCGACGATTGCGGTCTGGATCCGCGGCGACTACGTGGTGTCGGATGCGACCCTGAACCGCTTCTTCGCATTTCATGTGATCGCGATCCCGCTGGTGCTGCTTGGAATGGTCGCCGCACACATACTCGCGCTGCACGAGGTCGGCTCCAACAACCCGGACGGCATCGAGATCAAGGACAAGAAAGACGCGGCCGGCCGGCCGCTCGACGGCATCCCGTTCCATCCGTACTACACGGTCAAGGATACGCTCGGCGCGGCGGTGTTCCTGATCGTGTTCGCGATCTGCATCTTCTTCCTGCCCGAGATGGGTGGCTACTTCCTCGAATACAACAACTTCATCCCGGCCGACCCGCTGCGCACGCCGACGCATATCGCGCCGCTGTGGTACTTCACGCCGTATTATTCGATCCTGCGCGCGATCACCGAGACCTTCATGTGGGTGCTGGGCGCCGGCGTGATCGGCATGGTGGCGCTGATCGTGCTGAGCGTCGCCAACAATCTCGTCAGGCTGGCGGCGGTCGCGGCCGGCGCCGTGCTGCTGATCGGCTTCTACGCACTCGATCCCAAGGTCTGGGGCGTCGTGCTGATGGGGGTGGCGGTGATGATCTTCATACCGCTGCCGTGGCTCGACCGCAGTCCGGTCAAGTCGATTCGCTACAAGGGGCCGATTTTCAGGAGTGCGCTGGCGGCGTTCGTGATCGTGTTCGTGGTGCTCGGCTATCTCGGCACGCAGCCGGTGACTGACACCGGCACCCTCATTTCTCAGGTATGCACGGCGCTTTACTTCCTGTTCTTCCTGCTGATGCCGTGGTACACGGCGATCGACAAGTGCAAGCCGGAGCCGGAGAGGGTGACATGATAAGAAAAACTGTTATGAATCTCGCCCGCGCCGTGGTTTGCGCCGCGCTGCTCGCGCCGCTCGCGGTGCTGGGCTCGGCGGACGGCGCGAAGCTGCAGAAAGCGCCGGTCAATCTCAACGACCTGGTGTCGCTGCAGCGCGGCGCGCAGGTGTTCGTCAACTACTGCCTCAATTGTCACAACGCAAGCTACATGCGCTACAACCGGCTGCGCGACCTGGGCTTGTCCGACGACCAGATCAGGGACAACCTGATCTTTACCGGCGTCAAGGTCGGCGAGCCGATGAAAGTGGCGCTGAGCACGCGCGAGGCCGGCCAATTATTCAATATCCCGACCCCGGACATCAGCGTGATCACGCGTTCCCGCAGTTCGGAGGCGGGCAGCGGCTCCGACTGGCTCTACAGCTATTTTCGCGCGTTCTACCGCGATTCCGTGCGGCCGACCGGCTGGAACAATCTCGTTTACGAGAATTCAAGCATGCCGCACGTGCTGTGGGAATTCTCCGGCCAGCATCAGGTCGAAGTGCAGGAGTTCAGCTCGCACGATGCGGCGAAAGCGGCGCTGCTGCAGGCGAAGTCGGTGGCGCGGGTCGACGAGATCAGCGGCAAGGACAAGGATGGCAAGGAAGTGAAGCGCTGGTTGCTCAAGACCATCCGCCCGGGGAGCGCGGGAACCCTGACGCCGCTCGAATACGACCGGCTGGTTGCCGATCTCGTCAACTACATGACGTACATGGCGGAGCCGGCGCGCCTGGAACGCACGCAGATCGGCATCTATGTGCTGCTGCTGCTCGGCGTCCTGTTTGTCTTTGCGTATCTGCTGAAGCAAGAATACTGGAAAGACGTCCAATGATGACCCTTTACTCAGGCACGACCTGTCCCTTCAGCCAGCGCTGCCGCAACGTGCTGTACGAAAAGGGCATGGATTTCCAGATCGTCGACGTCGACCTGCAGAACAAGCCGGAAGACCTGGCGGTGATGAATCCGTATAACCAGGTGCCGGTGCTGGTCGAGCGCGACCTGATCCTCTACGAATCGAACATCATCAACGAATACATCGACGACCGTTTTCCGCATCCGCAGTTGATGCCGGCCGATCCGGTGATGCGCGCGCGGGCACGGCTCTTTCTGTTCCGTTTCGAGCACGAGATGTTCAGCCACGTGGAGACGCTCGAGAAGGGCAACCAGCGAACCGCCGACAAGGCGCGGGCGGCGATCCGCGACAACCTGGCGCAGATCGCGCCGGTATTCGGCAAGCAGAAATACATGCTGGGCGACGAGTTCTCGATGCTGGATGTCGCGATCGTGCCGCTGCTGTGGCGGCTTGATTACTACGACATTCAGCTGCCGAAGCAGGCAGCACCCCTGATGAAATACGCCGAGCGCCTGTTCAGCCGGCCCGCGTTCATCGACTCGCTGACGGCTTCCGAAAAGGTGATGAGGAAATAGGCGGTTTTGGCCATGCCGAAAGAACGCTCAACCAAACCGTACCTGATCCGCGCCATTTACGAATGGTGCAGCGACAGCGGCCTGACGCCGTACCTGTCGGTCAAGGTCGATGCGCAGACGCGCGTGCCGATGGAATTCGTGAAGGACGGCGAAATCGTGCTCAACATCAGCGAGGATGCGGCGCACCGGCTGACGCTGGGCAACGATGCCATCCAGTTCGCGGCGCGTTTCAGCGGCGTGTCGCGCGAGTGTTCGATCCCGGTTAACGCCGTGACCGGGATCTTCGCGAAGGAAAACAGCCAGGGACTGTTTTTCCCGCCCGAGCCGGAGGCGCAGGCCGATGCTGACGCGGCGCCGCCGGCCGCCGAATCCAGCCAGCCACCGCCCACCAATGGCGGCAAGCGCAAGCTGCAGATCGTCAAGTAATCAATTCTTCGCGGCCTGAACGCGCCGCCAGGAGTTGCGCATGTTCTTTTTTGAATTGAACGAAGCCTGCTCCGCTCACTTTACTGCGAAAGTTCGCGATGACTCAATCAGATGAGGCTGCGCTCAGCCCGGAAACGGTGCTCGGCGAAATCAGGAAAAACGGCGTCACGCATGTGGTCTGGCTGCCCGACAGCGAGACCAACTGGCTTTACCTGCTGATGAAGGCGGACCCGTCGCTCACGCTCGTACCGGTAAGCCGCGAGGGGCTCGCTTTCTCGACGGCCGCCGGCCTTTACGTCGGCGGCAAGACGCCGGTCATCCTGATCCAGAATACCGGTCTGATGGAGTCAGGAGACTCGCTGCGCGGCTGGGGACTCGGCCTCAACATTCCGGTGGTGCTCATGGTCGGTTACCGCGGCTGGACGCGTCACGGCATCACGCAGGATACGGCCGCGGTCTACACCGAACGCTTTCTGAATGCTTTCGGCATCAATTATTACCTGGTCGAAAGCAATGCCGATGCGCCGCGCATTGCCGTCGCATTCGAAGAAGCGCGCAAGACGAAGCGGCCGGTTGCGGTCCTCGTCGGCGACGAATATCACGGCTTCAACCGGTAGGAGACGCGCCGCCGCGGATGCCGGCGCCCGGCGGATTCAGATCGGCTTATAGGCGCGCACAAAGGCGCTCATGAACTTGCCGGCGACCTGCGGCGCGATGGCGTCCACATCAATTCCCTGCCCGGCAAGAAACTGCCGCGCGTCCTCGATAGCGTAAACCCGGGTCGGCTCGATTTCGATTTTTTCGAAACCGGCGCCCGCCAGCTTGCCGGTGTAATCGGCGTCGCTTAGAGCGCCCGCGATACAGCCGATCCACAGTTCGACATTTTTGCGGATTGCGGCGGGAACCTCGCCGGTGACCACGACGTCCGAAACCGCGAACCGTCCGCCGGGCTTCAGCACCCGGAACGCCTCCCGGAATACGCGAGCCTTGTCGGCCGACAGATTGATCACGCAGTTGGAGATGATGACATCGACCGAATTGTCGGGGAGCGGGATGTTTTCAATTTCACCCTTGAGGAATTCCACGTTCGTGACGCCGGCTTTCCGCTGGTTCTCGCGCGCCAGCGCCAGCATTTCGTCCGTCATATCCAGTCCGTAGGCCTTGCCCGCCGGGCCGACGCGTTTTGCCGATAGCAGCACGTCGATCCCGCCTCCGGAGCCGAGGTCGAGCACGGTCTCGCCGGGATTTAACTGCGCGAGCGCGGTTGGATTGCCGCAACCCAGCGACGCCCGCATCGCCAGTTCGGGAACTTCACCGCTTTGCTGCGCGCTGTACAGGTTGGAGGTGATGGGATCGCAGCAGCCGTCCGCAGCGGCGGCGGTTCCGCAGCAGGACGCGTTCCCCGTCCGCGCGCGCAGCGCGGCCTGACCGTATTTCTCTCTGACGACCTGCGTGATTTTTTTCGTGCTCATGACCCTGCTCCTTTCCCACGTTACTTCAAACACCACGCGCATACCAATCGCGCGTGGAATTGACGACCTTGACTACCGCCAGCATCACCGGCACTTCGATCAGCACGCCCACCACCGTGGCCAAGGCCGCGCCGGAATTGAAACCGAACAGGCTGATCGCTGCCGCCACCGCCAACTCGAAGAAGTTGGAGGCGCCGATCAGCGCCGACGGACAGGCGATGTTGTGCTTCTCTCCCACCGTGCGGTTGAGCCAGTACGCGAGCGCGGAATTGAAAAACACCTGAATCAGAATCGGCACCGCCAGCATCGCGATAATCAGCGGCTGATCGAGTATGGCCTCTCCCTGGAAAGCAAACAGCAGGACCAGCGTCAACAGCAAAGCGCAGACCGACCATGGTCCGATCCTTGCCAAAGCAGCCTGAAAATGTGCTTCCCCTTTGGCCAGCAGCGATTTGCGCCATAGCTGGGCGATGATGACCGGAACGACAATGTACAGAATCACGGACGTGAACAGCGTATCCCACGGCACGGTGATCGACGAGATGCCGAGCAGCAGGGCTACGATCGGCGCAAACGCGAAAATCATGATGATGTCGTTCAGCGCAACCTGCGACAGCGTGAAGTAGGGGTCCCCATCGGAGAGCCTGCTCCAGACGAAAACCATTGCCGTACAGGGCGCGGCCGCGAGCAGGATGAGGCCCGCAATATAACTGTCGAGTTGACTCGCGGGCAGATACGGCGCGAAGACGTGACGCACGAAAATCCAGCCGAGGGCGGCCATGGTAAAGGGCTTTACCGCCCAGTTCACGAACAATGTTACGCCGATTCCTTTCCAGTGATTGCTGACCTGATGCAGGGCGCCAAAGTCGATGTTGACCAGCATGGGGATGATCATCACCCAGATGAGCAGGCCGACCGGTACATTCACTTTGGCGACTTCCATTCGGCCGACCGCCTGGAATACGCCGGGCAGCAATTGACCGAGGGCGATCCCGGCCACGATGCAGAGGAAAACCCAGACGGACAGATAGCGCTCGAAAACGCCAATCGAAGCGCCAGGGATGGTTCCGGCGGGAACTTCGCGCACTGCGTTCACTCGCTATCTCCCTGATCGCGCGGATGGCCGATTGCGTCGAGTCTGCGCTTGAGCGCGATCGCATCGAGCGTCGCAAACGGCAGGCGCGCGAACTCGGTAATGCGCCGGTTCAACTGAACATAAGCCTGCACGAAAGCCTCGCGTTTCTGCGCCTCGGTGCCCTCGACGGCGGCCGGGTCCGCGATGCCCCAGTGGGCGGTCATCGGCTGTCCGGGCCAGACCGGGCAGGTTTCACCGGCTGCGTTGTCGCATACCGTAAACACGAAGTCGAGTTCGGGAGCGCCCGGGGCGGAAAATTCGTCCCACGGTTTGCTGCGCAATTCCGCGACCGGGAAGTTATGCTGCTCCAGTAACTCGAGCGCATAGGGGTTGATCTGCCCGTTCGGATGGCTGCCCGCGCTATACGCTTTGAAGCGACCCTTTCCGGCGTGGTTCAGCATGGCCTCGGCGAGGATACTGCGGGCAGAGTTGCCGGTGCAAAGAAAAAGGACGTTGAAAATACGTTCGGTCATCGGGCAATCCGGCAAGATCAGCGGGCAGATGCGTTACGCCGGCGCTTCTTTGGCGTGGCACGGGCGGCCGTTTTAGGCAGGCATTGCGCGCCCTGGCAGCAGTTCGCGGTGAGAAAGGCGAGCAGTCCGTCCATCGCGCCGTAGTCGGCAACGTAGAAAATAAACCGGCTCTCCTGGCGTCCCGTGATCAGCCCGACCCGGCTCAGATGGTTCAGATGGAACGAGAGTGTCGGCGCAGGAATATCCAGCTTTTCGCCAATCAATCCCGCATTGACTCCGGCGGGGCCCGCCTGGACCAGCAGGCGAAAAATGGCAAGCCGTGTTTCATGCCCCAAGGCGGCGAGGCGTTCCGAGGCGATCGTAATTTCCATGGTTCGAGTATCATGGAAATGATGTGAGTTGTCAACCGAGAGCAGCCGGATTTTCTCGGCCGTCGCGAAGCGCAACGGTTGCAGGCTGACGACGGTTGCACTAGCATCGCTGCAACGCAAGGAGACAACCTGTGCCTGAGACCCCCGATCGCGAGCGCATTCGCGGCCTCGTCCACCGCTACTTCGATTTGCATTCCCGCCGCGACTGGACGGGGCTCCTGGACATGTTCGCGCCCGACGTGGCGCTCACCCACCCGGTCTACCCGAAGAGCACCGGGCGGGATGCCGTCGGCCGGTTTTTCACCGAGTACATCCCCTCGCGGTTTCCAAAGTACTTCGAGTACGCGCCCAACGTGATCGTCGAGGCGAATCAAGCGGCCGCGGAGTGGATCTTCGAGGTCACGCGTCTCGACGGGAAACCGGCGACGCTTAAGGGCATCACGGTGCTCGAGTTCGACGGCGAGCGGATCAAGACCATCAAGATCTTCACCGATCCAATGCAGCTGGCGAGTCCGGCACAATAAGCGGCCGTACGCGGATTCATCGGGGATATTGAGGTAAAATTCGCCTGCGCTGGCGTAGCTCAGTTGGTAGAGCAATGGTTTTGTAAACCAAAGGTCACGGGTTCGACTCCTGTCGCCAGCACCACCCGCCCTGCCAAGCGGCTTTGCACACCGCGCCCCGAAAATCTGCGATAATGCCGCGCTGGTCAACAAAGCGCTTGCCGCCAAGCGGGCCGTTGTGATGGTCAGGCCGAGTGCGGCTGTCGTTAAATCAGGGATTTAGATACTCGCCCTGAGGCGCGCGGGAACCTTGCGCCGGGTTTGCTGTCGATGAAGCAGCCGGCTTGATTCCCGGCGCTGCGATCCCCATTTGAGGCGAATAAGAGGGCGAGCGCGACCGGCGCAGCTGCCGATCGACGCGACGGAGGAAGAATAATGATCAAGGTCGAAAATCTGGTTAAGTCGTTCGGCACCAAGCGCGCCGTCGACGATATATCTTTCAGCGTGGAGCGCGGCGAGGTGCTCGGATTTCTGGGGCCCAACGGCGCCGGCAAGTCCACCACCATGCGCATCGTGACCGGTTTTTATCCGCCGACGTCCGGCCGCGTCACGGTCGGCGGTTTCGATATCGCCGAGAACCCGCTGCCGGCGAAACGCCTGGTCGGTTATCTGCCGGAAAACGCTCCCGCGTATGCCGACATGACGGTGCACGGCTTCCTGAGCTTCGTCGCCGAGTTGCGCGGACTGACCGGGGACGGCCGGAAAAAAGCCATCAGCCGCGTGGTCGAGCTCTGCCACCTCGATCGCGTGCTGTATCAAACCATCGACACGCTGTCGAAAGGCTACAAGCACCGCACCTGCCTCGCGCAATCGCTGATTCACGATCCCGACATCCTGATTCTCGACGAGCCGACCGATGGCCTCGACCCCAATCAAAAGCACGAAGCGCGCGAGTTGATCAAACGGATGGGCGAAAAGAAGGCGATCGTGTTTTCGACGCACATCCTCGAAGAGGTCGAACAGGCATGCACGCGCGTGATCATCATCGACCGCGGCAGGATCGTCGCCGACGGCACGCCGCAGGAACTGAAAGCGCGTTCCGAGCTGGCCGGCGCGGTGCGCGTCGGCACGCGCAGCGTCGGCGCGGCCGCGCTCAGCGACAAGCTGGCGGGGCTCGCATCCCGGACCGAGGTGCTGGTCGATGACGGTGCGCACGTGGTGGCGCGTGCTTATCCGCGCGACCGTGGCGCCGATGGCGGGTTTGCCGGCAGCATTGCCGAGCTGGCGCAGCGCGAAAACTGGAAGCTCGATGAAATTCACGTCGAGGAAGGCCGGCTCGACGAGGTCTTCCGCAGCATTACGCTGCCGGACACAGTGAAGGGGACGGTTTGATGGGTGCGTGGACCAATATCAGGGCAATAATGAAACGCGAACTCGGCGGTTATTTCACTTCGCCGGTCGCCTATGTGTTTCTCGTCATTTTCCTGCTGCTGACCGGGTTTTTCACCTTCACCGTGGGCAATTTTTTCGAGCGCGGCGAAGCTTCCCTGGTGTCGTTTTTCACCTGGCATCCGTGGCTGTACCTGTTTCTGGTGCCGGCTGCCGGCATGCGGCTGTGGTCGGAGGAGCGCCGGCTCGGCACGCTCGAGTTGCTGCTGACGATGCCGGTCACGGCCTGGCAGGCGATCGTGGGCAAATTTCTCGCGTCGTGGCTGTTCCTGCTGATCGCGCTTGCGCTGACTTTTCCGGTATGGATCACGGTCAACTGGCTGGGCAGCCCCGACAACGGCGTGATCGTCGCCGGCTACGTCGGCAGCGCGCTGCTCGCGGGAGCGTACCTCGCCATCAGCTGCATGACCTCGGCGATCACCCGCAACCAGGTGATCAGTTTCATCGTTTCGGTCGTGATCTGCCTTTTTCTCATACTCGCCGGTTTTACGCCGGTGACCGATCTGCTGGTGCGCTGGGCGAACCCGGTATTCGTGCAGACGATAGCCTCCTTCAGCGTGATGACGCATTTTGAAGGTTTCCAGCGCGGCGTGCTCGATCTGCGCGACGTGGTGTTTTTTGCCTCGGTGATCGGTTTCGCCTTGTTCACCACCGGCGTCATCGTGCGCGGCCACCGGGCGGGGTAGACGATCATGAACAAAAAATATCTCGAAGCGGTTTTCTATTCCACCGGCGGGGTCGCCGCGCTGGTGGTGATCCTGATCGCCGTGAACTTCCTGCTCGGCACTTTCAATGCCCGGATGGACCTCACGCAGGGCAGCGTCTACACGCTGTCGCAGGGCACCAAATCGATCCTCGGCAAGCTGGAGGCACCGGTCAAGATCCGCCTCTATTTTTCGCAGAGCAGCAGCACCGTGCCTGTGGGGCTGAAGACTTTCGCGAAGCGCGTGGAGGACCTGCTGCGCGAATTCGAGCGCGCGGGCGGCGGCAAAGTCATCATCGAAAAACTCAATCCCGAACCCGATTCCGAAGCCGAGGACTCCGCGGCGCTCGACGGCATCGAAGGCCAGTTGACCAATACCCAGGAGAAATTCTATCTGGGCCTCGCGGTGAACTTCCTCGACCAGAAGGCGGCGCTGCCGGTGCTCGCGCCGGATCGCGAGCAGCTGCTCGAGTACGACATCACGCGCGCGATCACGCGTGTAGCCTCGACCGCCAAACCGGTAATCGGCATCATGAGCGCATTGCCGGTGCTTGGAAGGCCGCTCAATCCGATGCTGAAACAGCAGCCGACCGAGCCCTGGGTGCTCGCCACCGAACTGCAGAACCTTTTTACCGTCAAGAAGGTGGAACTCAACGCGGAGAAAATTCCGGACGACATCAAGGTGCTGCTGGTCATCCATCCGCGCGATGTCTCGGAGACGACCGAGTATGCGCTCGACCAGTTCATCCTGCGCGGCGGCAAGATGATCGCGTTTCTTGATTCCTACGCCTATTTCGATCAGCAGCCCGACATGCAGAATCCGCTGGGCGGCAACGCGGCCGGGCAGTCGACTTTCTACCATCTGCTCAAGCAATGGGGCCTGGGGATGGAGATGGGGAAAGTCGTGGGGGACCTCACCTACGCGAGCGGCGCGGGTCCGCGCATCCTGCCGACGCTGCTGTCGCTCAATGCCGATGCGCTCAACAAGGACGACGTGGTGATGAGCCAGCTGGGAACCATGCTCGTGCCGTTTGCGAGCGCCTTTACCGGCAAACCGGCCGAGGGCCTCACGCAGACGGTGCTGGCGCAGAGTTCACCGAACGCCATGCTCGTCGATCTGATTATCGCCACGTTGTCGGGCGAGCCATCGACACGCGGCTTCCAGCCGGCCGGTAGTCCCTTCCCGCTTGCGATCCGTCTCACGGGCAAATTCAAGACTGCTTTTCCCGAAGGCAAACCCAAGCCGTACGCGCCGCCGGCACAGGCCAAGAATGAACCCGCCGCAAAAGCCGATGACGCCAAGGTCGAGCCGCAACTCAAGGAGTCGGCGCAGGAAAATTCCGTGGTGCTGGTGTCCGACGTCGATTTGCTGACCGACGGCGCCGCTGTCGAGGTGCAGGAGGTCTTCGGCCAGCGCCTGATCGTGCCCCGCAACGGCAACCTCAATTTCGCGCAAAGTCTCGTCGAGCAGGTTGCAGGCGATTTCGACCTGACCAAACTGCGCAGCCGCGCAGCGTTCACGCGCCCGCTGACGGTGATCCAGCAAATGGAGGCGCGCGCGCAGCAAAGCTATCTCGGCAAAATCAAGGAACTCGAGGATAACCTGCAGCAGACGCAGGAGAAACTCACCGCGCTGCAGAAAGGCCGCGCCGGCGCGCAAAGCACGCTGATGTCGCCTGAGCAGCAGGCCGAGGTCGAGAATTTCAAGAAGAAGACGATTGAGACGCGCCGCGACCTGAAAGAGCTGCGCAAGAATTTGCGCGTCGAAAGCGAGGCGCTGCAGTTCTGGACCAAGGTCGTCAACATCGGCATGGTGCCGCTGCTGGTCACATTGCTGGGACTTGGACTGGCGCTGGCGCGCAGGAGAAGGACGGCCGCCAAATGAACCGCAGGACTTTTCTGATCCTCATCGCGCTGCTCGTCGTTCTCGGGGGCGCGGGCCTCGCGTTGTTCTGGCAGGACTTGAGCGCGTGGCGCAAGGCCGACGTCAAAATCGGCTCCCGGATTTTCGACCAGGTGCCGGTCAACGATGTCGCGCAGATACGGCTGAAGGACGGCAAGGGCGAAGTGACGCTCGCGCTCAAAGACGGGCGCTGGGTCGTGAGAGAGCGCGGCGATTACAGCGCCAGCGTGCAGGAAATCGGCGACCTGCTCCTGAAGCTCCCCGATCTCAAGGTCGTGCAGACGGAAGCCGTCGGCGAAGCGCTGCTGCCGCGGCTTAATCTGCTCGATCCCGCGAACGCCAAGGCTGACAAGGCCGACAACGCCGCAACATTGCTCGAACTGAGCGACAAGAGCGGCAAAGTGATAGGCAGCGCGCTGCTTGGCCGGAAGGTCATCAAGATCGAGCCGAGCCCGCTGCCGATCAAGCAGGAGACCCCGGTCGGGCGTTACGTGCTCACTCAGGGCAGCCCGACCGTGCTCGTGCTTTCGGACGCGCTGAAAAACGCCGACGCGAAACCCGCGCAGTGGCTCGCCAGGGACTTTTTCAAGACCGAGCGCATCAAATCGCTTACCGCGAGCGGCGAGGGCGCGCAGTGGAAAATCATCCGCAATGAGGAATATGGGCAGTGGAAATTTGCGGATGGCGCGGGCCAGCTCGACGCGAGCGCGGCAACGGCCGCGGTCAACGCGCTGTCGTCCCTCGCATTCAGTGACCTTGCGCTCGAGCTCAAGGCGGAGAACTTTGACAAGCCGCGCACGCTCGTTGCCGAGACATTTGACAATCTGACCTACGCGATCAAGCTCGCCAGGAAGCCTGACAGCGCCGATTATTATTTGTCGGTTACGGTGAGCGGCGAGCCGCCGCGCGAGCGCAAACCTGAAGCAGGGGAGAAAGCCGCGGACAAAGAGCGGCTCGACAAGGAGTTTACTGACAGCCGGAAAAAACTCGACGAGCGCCTCAAGCTCGAGCGCGGGCTTGCTGCATGGACGTACGTCGTTGCCGGCAAGGGGCTCGAGCCGCTGCTCAAAGACCGCGCCCAGTTGACTGCGGCGCCGCGCAAGCCGCCGGTTCCGGGGCGCTGAAACGCACGAAAGGCCGCACATGAAATTAAGGGACATCCTCAGGTCACCGGTGTTTCCTCCCGGGCACAGCTGGCGCTTCGAGAAACGCAAAAAATATTACGAGTCCGACGTCACAGCGCTGGTGCGCAAGATGCTGGAAGACGAGCGCATACGCGAGGACCAGCGTTTCGCGTGGGATCGCTGGCGCGCGGATGGTCAGCTGCCGAAACAACCCTGAGCCTTGCGGGGCGGCGCGCATGATGAAAAATCCGATATTGGTGATGCGTTTTGCGCTGGCCGCGTGCCTTGCGTTCGCCGCGCTCGCACCCGCGGTGGCACAGCAGTATCCGAACCGGCCGATACGCTTCGTCGTGCCATTTGCGCCCGGCGGCAGCACCGACACGCTCGCGCGCACGCTCGGGCAGAAACTTACGGACGCGCTGCAGCAGCAGGTCGTGGTCGACAACCGCGCGGGCGCGAACGGCAATATCGGCATGGAGATCGTTGCGCGCGCGGCACCCGACGGCTATTCCATCGTGCTGGGCTACATCGCCAACCTCGGCATCGGGCCTGGCCTCTACGCCAGGCTGCCGTTTGATCCGGTCAGGGACTACGCGCCGATCACGCAACTCGCGACGTCGCCGAACATCCTGGTTGCGCACCCGTCGCTGCCCGTGAAATCGTTCAGGGAATTGATCGCTTATGCCAGGGCGAACCCGGGCAAACTCAATTATGCGTCGGCGAGCGTTGCGAGCATCGGGCACCTGACCGGCGAACTGCTTAACCACAGCGCCGGCATCCACATGGTGCACGTGCCGTACAAAGGCAGCGGCCAGGCCGTGATCGACCTGCTCGGCGGACAGGTCCAGACGATGTTCAGCGGCATGTCCTCGGTGATGCAGCATATCAAAGCGGGCAAGCTGCGCGCGCTCGCGGTGACCGGCGCGCAGCGTTCGCCGGCCGTGCCTGACGTGCCGACTATCGCCGAATCCGGCTTCCCCGGTTTTGAGGCAACCGCGTGGTACGGCGTGCTCGCGCCAGCCGGCACGCCCAAACCCGTCGTCACGCGACTGCATGGCGAGCTCGTAAGAGCGCTCGCATTGCCCGATGTGAAGGAACGCCTCAACGGCGTCGGCTTCGAGCTGGTCGGCGGCACACCCGAGGAGTTCGCCGCCCTCATCAAGTCCGAAATCACGAAATGGACTAAAGTCGTGCGTGCCGCGAAGATCCGCGCCGAGTAGTTGCGCCGCGGTCGTTCAGGGGATCAGCGGTTGCGGGCGGGAATCCCGAGCCGCGCGTAAATCAGCCGGATGTGACTGCGGATCAGCGGCAGGTGGCGCGCCATGTACAGCGCCGCCAGCACGCACGCGATACCGCCGGCGAACACGGTGTTGGTGGCGCCGATGCGGTCGGCGAGCACGCCGGCACGCAGGCCGCCGAAAGGCACCACGCCGAGAAACGCGGTGGTGTACAGGCTCATCACGCGGCCGCGCTTGTCGTCGTCGACGATGGTTTGCAGAATCATGTTGACCGAGACCGAAATCACCAGGATGCCGAAGCCGATTGCGACCATCATCGCGAGCGAGAGCGCGAGCCACCGCGACCACGCCAGCGCAATCAGCGCCATGCCGGCGACGAGTGCCGCTACGACGACGAACCGCACGAGTCCGCGCACGTTGCGGCGCGCGGCGAGCAGCAGCGTGCCGCAGACAGCGCCCAGGCCCGCAGCGCCGACCAGGAACCCGAGGGTCTGCGCGTTGCCGGCGAACGCCTCGTGCACGATCGCCGGCATCAGCGTGCCATACGGCGCCGCCGTCAGCGCGATCACCGCGAGCAGCGCCAGCAGGAAACGGATCGGCAGCGTGTGCCACGCGTAGCAGAGGCCGTCCTTGAGCCCGCGCAGCGCGGGGGGATGCGATTGAGCGCGCTGCTGCGGCGTGACGCGGATGAAAGCGAAACTCGCGAGCACCGCGACGTAGGTGAGCGAATTGATCAGGAAGCACGTGGCCTCGCTGAACCAGCCGATCAGCAACCCCGCCAGTACCGGTCCGGCGAGGCGGCCGCAGTTGGCGATGAGCGACATCACCGCGACGGCGTTGGACAGGTCCTGCCGGTCGCCGACAAGTTCGAGCAGGTAGGCATGGCGCACCGGCAACTCGACCGCGACGCACATGCCGAGCAGCGTGGTGAGCGCGATGATGTGCCAGATCTCGATTGCGCCGCTGAATGCGAGCGCGGTGAGCACCACCGCCTGCAGCATCTCGAGCACTTGGGTCGCCAGCATCATGCGGTGACGGTTGAAGCGGTCCGACCACAGTCCGGCGAACGGCGCCAGCAGCAGCACCGGCAGGTTCGATGCGAAGGCGAGCACGCCGAGCAGCGTCGCGCTGCCGGTCAGGCGGTAGACCAGCCAGGCGAGCGCGATGCTCTGGATCCAGTAGCCGATCAGCGCGCAGATCTGTCCGCTCAGAAAAAATGCAAAGTTGCGGTGACGCAACGCGCGTAACAGATTCATGACGTGTCGATTTTATGTGAATGGCAACGGCGTGGCTACGCCGCCATCTGCTATAGTTGCGGCTCAGGCATGCGCGCCGCGCACCCGCCGAGAGAACAACGGCAAACGCCTGGCGCCCTCCGTTTCGCGTCGATGAACATCAAAATCGTATTTGTGATCGTGCTGTGCAACATGCTGAGCTATCGCGGCAGCAAGGTGCTCATTTCGCTGTTTGCCATCGAACTCGGCGCGGCGCAGATTTATATCGGGACGCTGATCGCGATGTACGCCGTATTTCCAATGTTGTTGGCGCTTTATGCCGGCAAGCTCACCGACCGGCTGGGAGTGCGCACGCCGATGCTCTGCGGATCGGCCGGAGTCGCCGCCGGGCTGCTGCTGCCGTTTCTGTTTCCCGCGATTCCGGCGCTCTACGCATCCGCCGCGTTGATCGGGGCTTCGCACGTTTTTTACAACGTGGCGGTGCAGAATCTGGTTGGCATCCTGAGTGCCGGCGTCGAGGGCCGCACCAGGAATTTCAGTAATTACGGACTCGTCATGGCCAGCGCCAGTCTGATCGGGCCGCTGGTGGCGGGGTTCTCGATCGATCATTTCGGACATGCGTTAAGCTATCTTTACATCGCTGGCGTACCGCTGGTGGGGGTGCTGATCCTCGTGTTTTCACCCGGGCTCAGCCGGTTGCATGCGGCGAAAGGCGCGGAGGAGCGACCGGTGACGGGTGCCAGAAACCTGCTTGCCAATGCGCCGCTGCGGCGCACGCTGATTACCGGCGGTATCGTGCTGACCGGCACCGATCTGTTCCAGTTCTACATGCCGATCTACGGTCATTCGATCGGGCTGTCGGCCTCCGCGATCGGTATCGTGATAGGCTGTTTTGCCGCCGCCGCGTTCGTGGTGCGCCTGGTGATGCCGGCGATGGTCAGGCGCTGGGGTGAGGACGCGGTGTTCATCTGGTCGCTGTTCCTCGGCGCTGCGACCTACCTGATGTTTCCGCTGTTTGAGAGCGCGGTGTTGCTCGCGACGGTCGCTTTTGCGCTTGGTCTCGGCGTGGGCTGCGGCCAGCCGCTGTCAATGATGCTCATCTATGGCCGCGCGCCGCCGGGACGCTCCGGCGAAGCACTCGGACTGCGGCTGACCATCAACAATTTCATGCACATCGCGGTGCCGCTCGTGTTCGGCACCATTGGCTCTGCGTTCGGCGTGGCGCCGGTGTTCGTCGCCAATTCGCTGCTGCTGGCGGGCGGCGGCGTGTTGATCCGCAGCCCGGTCAAGACTTAGCTTTTCGCTCACGAGGGCGTGAGGCGCCCGCTATTACTGCTCGTCCTCGACGTGCTTATATTGCGACGCCAGCTGCTGCTGCACGGTTGGCGGCACCGGTTCGTAGCGATTGAGTTCGATGACGTACGAACCCTGGCCTGCGGTCACGGATTTGAGCCGCGCCTGGTAGTTGTTGAGTTCCGACAGCGGCACGCGGCCGGTGATCGTCACCGTTCCCATCGTGGCGCCCTCCGTGCCGCTGATCTGGCCGCGCTTCGATGAGATGTCGCCGGCGATGTCGCCCATGTTGGCTTCGGGCGCATTGATCTCGATGTTGACGATGGGCTCGAGCACGATCGGCCGGGCCTTGAGTATCGCGTCGAGAAACGCCTTCTTGCCGGCGGAGACAAACGCGACCTCCTTCGAATCGACCGGATGGTGCTTGCCGTCGTAAACGATGACGCGCACGTCCTGCATCGGAAAGCCGGCAAGCGGTCCGGCGGTGAGCACATCGCGCACGCCTTTCTCGACCGCCGGGAGGAACTGCGTGGGTATGGTGCCGCCTTTGACCTGGTCGACGAACTCGAAACCCTTGCCGCGCGCGAGCGGCTCGATGCGCAGAAACACTTCGCCGAACTGGCCGGCGCCGCCGGTCTGTTTTTTGTGGCGATGATGGCCCTCGGCCTTGGCGGTGATGGTCTCGCGATAGGGAATGCGCGGCGGCTTGGTGCCGACTTCGACGTGGTATTGCTTCTCCATCTTGTCGAGGATGTAGCGCATGTGCAGGTCGCCGAGGCCGCTGATCACGGTCTCGTTGCCGCTGTGATCGACGCGGAAACACGGGTCTTCGGCAGCGAGCTTGTGCAGCACTTCCGACAGGCGCTGCTCGTCGCCGCGGCGCTTGAGTTCGAGCGCCAGCGCGTGCATCGGCACCGGATATTTCATCGGCCTCAGGTGGATATTGTCTTCATCGTGGGAGTCGTGCAGCACCGCGTCGAGCTCGATTTCGTCGACCTTGGTTACCGCGGCGATGTCGCCGGGCACGCAGGCATCGGTTTCGACGTGCTCCTTGCCCTGCAGCACGAACAGGTGTCCGACCTTGAACGGCTTGCGGCCGTCGCCGATGAAGAGTTGCGAGTCACGCCGGATGGTGCCCTGGAACACGCGGAACACCGAGGTCTTGCCGACGAATGGATCGATGATGACTTTGAATACGTGCGCGATTGCGTGCAGCTTCGGATCCGGGGCGGGGCGGATTTCAACCGCGGCGGCGGGCTCGCCTTTATAGAAGGGCGGCGGATTGCCTTCGGCCGGGTTCGGCATCAGCCGCGTGAACACGTCGAGGAGTTCCGACACGCCCGCGCCGTTGCGTGCCGACACGAAACACACCGGCACCAGGTGGCCGTCGCGCAGCGCCTGCTCGAACGGCGCGTGCAACTGCTCCGGGCTGACTTCGCCCTGCTCGAGATAAAGCTCCATCAGCTTCTCGTCGACTTCGACCACCTGGTCGACCAGCGCGCTGTGCGCTTCCGCGACCGAAGAAAAATCAGCGTCGCCCGAGGGGTTGAAAAAGCAATCGACGACCTGTTTGCCGCCTGCGGCCGGCAGGTTGATCGGCAGGCATTCCTTGCCGAATACGTTCTGGATGCTCGCGAGCAACCCGCGCAGGTCGACATTCTCGGCGTCGATCTTGTTGATCACGATCATGCGGCACAACCCGCGCTCGCGTGCCCACTGCATCATGCGCTGGGTCACCATCTCGATGCCGTTTTGTGCGTTGATTACGACCGCCGCGGTTTCGACCGCGGCAAGCGCGTTGAGCGACTGGCCGAGAAAATCCGGATAGCCGGGCGTGTCGATCAGATGAATGTGGGTGTCGCCGTGCGCGAAGTTGACGATCGCGCTGGCGAGCGAGTGCTTGAATTCCTTCTCGAGCGGGTCGAAGTCGCATACCGTGGTGCCTTTTTCGACGCTGCCCGGTGCAGCAATGGCACCGGTTTTGTGCAGCAGCGCCTCGGTGAGCGTGGTCTTGCCGGCGGCCCCGTGTCCAACCAGGGCAATAGTGCGGATTGCATCGGTGGCGTACTTAGGCATTGCAAACTACCTCCCTAATCGTTGCGGTCGGTTTCGAGTATAGAGATGCGGTCACATCGGTTCAAGGGTGCCTTAACCCCATTTCGATGGGCCGTTCGTTTATAGCGCTGAGATTGGCTCGAGGTTCAACTTAAGGAGAAAAAATCGTGCAAAAAGCACTAATTGCGGCAATTCTACTATTTGGCGGCACGGCCCAGGCACTGGCGGTGGGAAGCATAGCCGACGTGACGATACATGACCGCGTCGAGAACCGCACGCTGCCGGTGCATTACCACGAAGGCCGCTATTATGTGGTCGGCAAGCCCGGCAACGAGTACCAGGTCAATGTGCGCAGCCGCCAGCCGGGCGAGGTTCTGGCGGTGATTTCGGTCGACGGCGTGAACGCTGTTTCCGGCGAGACTGCCGACTGGAGCCAGACCGGCTATGTGCTGAGCCCCTATACCTCGTTCGGCATCAAGGGCTGGCGCAAGAGCACGCAGCGCGTCGCCGCATTCTTTTTCACCGAGCTTGAGAATTCCTACGCAGCGCGCACCGGCCGGCCCGACAACGTCGGGGTGATCGGCGTCGCGGTATTTCGACGGAAGCCCGAACCGGCGGTCAGCATTAACCGCGATTATCGCCAGCGGCGCGACGCGCCCGCCTCCGAGGCGGCGGGAAGCGGTGCTGACCATGCGGCCAGGCAGTCCGGGCGCGCTGAGGCCGCAGACGCGGCGGCGCCGCGGGCGTCGACCCTCGTGCCGCAGCCCCCAGCGTCCGAGAAAAGCCTCGGCACCGGTCATGGCAGAAGCGAAACCTCGGTGGTGCGCTACACCAGCTTCGAGCGTGCTTCGAGCACCCCTGACGAGGTGATCGCCATCCATTACGACAGTTACCGTAATCTGGTGGCGCGAGGCGTGATCCCGGACGCGCCGCGCATGGCGAGGCCCAATCCTTTTCCGGGCCAGTTTGTGCTGGATCCGCGCTGAATCTCCGGTGCGGCGTGAAGCTTGAGGCGTGAGAGGTAACGCCGCGATAAGCCAGGGTTGCCGGTATGCGGCAGGTTCCGCATACTGGCAACCCGAGATGGCCACTGCGCAGAATTTAAGTGATGAAGAGTTGATGGAACGCTACCGCGATGGCGATGCCGGCGCGTTCGACTTGCTCTACGGCCGCCACAAAGGCGGTTTGTTCCGCTATATGCTGCGCCAGTGCGGCAGCCGCAGCATTGCGGAAGAACTGTTCCAGGAGGTGTGGATGAATCTGACCCGCGCGCGCCGGACCTACACCGTGCAGGCGAAGTTCACGACCTACCTTTATCGTCTAGCGCACAACCGGTTGATCGACCATTACCGCTCGCAAGCCGGCGGTGTGCCGGTGTCGTTCGAGGACGACGATTGTCCCGCGCTGGACAGCATCGCTGGGGGACGGCGCGATGACCCGGCGCTGAGCGCTGATCACCGCCAGCAAGCCGAGCGGCTGCTGCAGCTGATCGACGCGTTGCCCGAGGCGCAGCGCGAAGCGTTTCTGCTGCAGCAGGAGTCAGACATGAGCGTCGAGGAAATTGCCCAAACAGCCGGCGTCAGCCGCGAAACCGCCAAGAGCAGGTTGCGCTACGCGATTGCGAAATTACGGGAAGGCATGCGGGAATTCCAATGAGCGACATATTTCGCGACGAGGGAACCGGGCGCGACGCGAAGCTCGCCGCGCTTTATCGCGCCGCGGCGCGGGAAGAGCCGCCGCCCGCACTCGACGACGCGATCCGCGCCGCGGCGCGGCGTGCCGTTGCGTCGCGACCGCAACGCGTGATTACGTCTTTCATCCGCGCGTGGCGGGTGCCGCTGTCGATTGCAGCCGTAATGGTGTTGACGGTGAGCCTGGTGACGATCATGCGCGAGGAGGCGCCTGAGATCATGTTGCCGGCCGGCGGGCGGCCCAGCGAAGCGGATCAGAAGCGGGCCGGGCCTGCAGCCGATACCGGCGAGAGCGCGACTGTTGTTCCGAAGACCTTGCCGCCTCACGCGCAGCGTTCAGACGGCGTCGGCCTCCGGCCGCCGGCGCAGACGGGGTCTTCGGGTATCGGCTTGCGGGACAGTCGGGTAGCGCCCGACTCGGCCGCGGAGTCGCGCAAGGATATGGCGGCTGCGG
>Ga0102851_10000027_pt1 | contig 47445 bp, 55 predicted proteins | sample Mud3Dept3metaG_FD_79558 | JGI IMG/M metagenome (GOLD analysis project Ga0102851, IMG submission 79558) | Freshwater wetland microbial communities from Ohio, USA, analyzing the effect of biotic and abiotic controls - Mud 3 Core 4 Depth 3... | ecosystem: Environmental > Aquatic > Freshwater >... | reverse complement strand
GTTGTATTGTCTTCTGGTACCACTGTATAGCTTCGCCGGTTGCCCCAGCAATGAGATCAGCTTGTGTGTTAAAGTCTAAAGTAGACCCCGGTTGAACTTGAAGCCGGCGGGTTCTAATATTCTCAGCTGCCTGACGGCGTCCTTGATACGTACTATCCCATATTCTTTCCATGATCTTTCTGTACATATCTTGGAGGTCTTTCGGCTGTGGCTCACGTCCTTGACGTAAGGAATCTTGTATGGCGTTACCATACCCACTTCCGCCCGAAGAGCTGGAAGATACGACGTTGACGCTGGGAGCCCCCGGGACTCCGCCCCCGCTCAAGGAGCTCGCTAAAGGGGAGTTTGAAACACCTCCCGGGGTTACAGGTTGCCCCGGTACCGGAGGAGTTGGGGCAGTTTGTGAAGGAGGAGGCTGCGTAAAGATCTTTCTCCTCATCCAAACATTGCCCTTTAATGTTTTAAATTCAAAGTCGTCAGCAGGGCCACGCTGAGATATCATTTGTTCCAGTTGAGGAGTTTTCTTGCCCAGTTTCTGCCATCCAGCAGAAGCCAGTTGTTGTTCTTCTGTGACTTTTGGAGCCGTAGGAGTAGCAGGAGTAGTCGCGGGTCTTCCAGTAGGAGGTTGAGCAGCAGGAGCAGGACCACCAATTCCATGTTCTTTATTCCATTTAATTTGTTCGGGTGTTAGTTTGCGTTTGACCCACAACCAACCTTTGTCGTCGACTCGCGTTTCAAATTGGTCTTTCGGCCACTTAAGAGCATTCTTTCCTTTCTCTGATTCAGCCAATGCGTAGGCAGTCCAGTTCTCAAACTTAGAAGGAGCTGTCGGCCCGGGTTTGGGTCTAGATGTAAAGATCTGTTGAGCCGGCTGTTGAGTTACCTGTTGTATCTGAGGTTGACCTGCCTGAACTGGCTGTTGTACCGGCGCTTGTCCCGCCGCTTCTACCTGTGGTTGAGTAGTACCCTGAGACGGAGGAGCTGTAAAGATCTTCTCTTTCGCTCCTTTCTTAGGTTTCTCAGCCTTTGGTTCCACGTGGGTCTTAACTTCTAGTTGGCCTTGGGCATTCCGGCGGACATCAAAGTACTTTCGATCCCACTTGGCTTCAATCCATTTAGCTTTATCTGGATCGGTTATTACATTCCAGTTCTTGTATGCGTCTTTATTAGGGGCAGACAAATCTCTGGGTTTGTGAAGAGGTACACCCTTTGCATCATACTTTTCAACTGCGGGTTTCGGTTGTGCCTGATAAACCTCTGGTTCACCCGGTCCAACTTCAACTTTAGGTTGACCCGGTTCTATACCCTGAGCTCGCATCGCAGTTTGGTCAGCTTCCAGTGCTTCTTCGGCTTTCATAGCTACCTGTTCTTTGGCAGCTCTCTCAGCTCCTTTAGCCTTCTTCCATTCATCTGTCTTTTTGTGAGCTAGATCATTGACCACTTTCATTTGGGCGTTGATTAAATTCTGGTCTTTGACTTCAGCAGATTGGAGGGACTTTAACTTCTGGTACTCGGCTTCTACCTCTGGGAACTTCTCACGGGCGTAGCGAACTTCTTGAGTCAGCCTTGGTTTCCGTTCTCCATATCGCAGTTCACTCTTCCGTTTCCTGACAATCTCACGGAAGTCATACAAGGCTACAGCTCTGGCCTGTTCGTCCGTAGAAGTCTTTAGGACGTCTGACAACATATTGGTAGCTTTCTTAATAATCGGGTCATTAGTAAGAACCTGAGTGTTATCCAACACTTCACGTTCAAGTAGTTTGATAGCTTTCTCCGAATCAATCGGAGGAGGGACTTGACCGGCCGCGATAGCTTTCCTCTGCTCCATTGATAGGTCGTCCCACATGGCGTAACCATAGAACCGACCGTAAGAGTTTTCCTTGACATCATCTGGCAAGGCATTGAAAGTCTTAGAGGCCTCTGTTAAATTGGACCTACGCACCGTATCCGTGGTAACAGTCTTACCCTCAGTCTCTCTAATGACTTTGGGCAGTTCAATCGGGGCAGCCTGTGGTGTAGACTCCGCAGGTACGAGCTTGTTATTCGGTACGTTCTTGCGCTCAATTTTACCAGACGTTGGGTTGATTCCCTCTACAAGAGAGATATTGGGCCCTTGACTCTTAATTGTATAGACGTTGTCAGAGTAGATAGTCCTGCCCTGTTCGTCGGCAATGGTTTGTATAATGCGAACCTGTTGACCGACCTTGGTAGGCTTGGCCTTTGGAAGAGTTCCACTGACAGAGGCTTCTCCGTGAGGCGATGGCATCATGGGAGCATTGAGTTGCTCACCGAGACGTCGGACCTGTTCTCTAAGAGCATCTATACGGAGTTGATTTCGTGTGCCCTCAGGTAGATCCATTTCATATTCTAAGTCTGCTTTGGCTTGGTCGTAGGCGGCGCGTCGCTGAGCTTTGATTTGCAGAGCAGTATTCGGGGCCCCTTCAGGCCGTTCAGGTATTGGACCACCTGTCCTTGCTCTACGCGAGCCCGTTGGCGTTTGCCCACCAGTCTCCGGCGATATCGATTCACGTGGTTCTCCTGTAGCGAAACGTGTCTTTCTTCCAGTTCCAGTTATATTGGCACCCGTATCCCCCATACTTGTTCTTGACCAGTCCCACCCCATCCTCTGGGGCATATGTTCTCGGAGCATACGGTTGTATAGACGTTCTGAGTATTTGGATAAGTCAGCAACGTCAGTTGGGGCTGTCACATTTAAGGGCTTTAGAGATTTCTGTAGATTGACAACGAATCTTGCTTTTTCCATCTCAGACAAAGCTGGATCAATAGCGATATCATGGAAATTCCACTGACCCGGAATGTCTTGCATAACTCGGGCGACAGCTTTAACCATACCACTTTGATCTGTCCACTGATATTGGTAACCAGCGATTCTATCGGTGTTACCTTCTACGATGGGTTTGGCCTTGTACCCCGGCTCATTGGTAAATGGTTTAGAGATCATGCCGGGACTATTGGCTCTAGAGAGAACCGTTTTGACGTAGTCACTTGGTTTGTAACCAGTCTGTTCTGACAATTTAGCCAATTCAGAACCGTCTGCCCATTCGTCAAGCGGACCAGTCTTGGAAGTCCGTATTCTTTCTATACCGCCACTGATTGTTCCAGACGCTCTGTGTCTCGGAGGAAGAGGAGTCATAGCTTCTTCAAGTTGCTCATAGAAATCTTCGTCCGTGATACGCTCTTGCAAGATATTATAGTCAGGCCGACCGATTCTATCTCTAGAGAAAGTGTCCTCTAAGTTGGTCACTCTATCAGATAGTTCTTCAGGAGAAAGAGTGGGAGGTCTGTTTGGTAAACTTTCAAGTCTGGCTAATTGTCTTAGATCTAATATCGGTTCCAGATCTCCCCCGGGTTGAAGTTGACTTACTTCCGGATGACTTTCTACTCTTCGCAGAACATCCCTATAAAAAGTTTGAGATTGGGCTGAGTCACTTAAGGCTCTGAACTCAGCCTCTGCTACTACCCCACGATCTACCAGCTCATTTAGTAAGATATCTCTTCGATCTTGAGTAGCCCAATTAATTCCTTCTTCAGGAATTCCAGCTGGTAACTGTCTCTCCGGCCTTAAACCTGTGGGAAGTTCACCGGCTCTGTACCGGTTCATCCGATCAGCCGCTTCTTTGATTACAGCATCGTCAACTTGATCGAGGGTGACATCCATACCTTGTCGGGCCGTCTTGTTTTGGATGGCAGCTTTGACGACGTTCTCCATGATGTTTGTGTCGTCTTTCATCAGGTCAAACAGTTCTCTCATGTTCTTCGGAGCATAAGCATTCTTGCCCCAAATCTTAGTAGCGAGATTAAACATCTCTTCAGATTCTTTGGCCGTGTTCTCAATCAGTTCCTTAGCTTGGGCCCCTCTAGCTGCATTGCCAGCAAAGGGTACTCCAGCCACAACATCTAATGGATTAGGTGTAAAAGTTTCAACTGTTTGAGCAATTTGGGCTGGTGATCTACCACCATACAACAGACCTACATCAACCCCCGGTTGAAACCTCTGGGCAGCCTTGTTTATCGTTTCATACAAAGACCCTTGTGGGGTAGTCTGAGATGCCCACTGTTGATACTGTTGCTGTTGGGCTCCTGTTTTACCAGCTAGTTCAGCCGGCATATAAGATTCTATACCACCGGTAGATTCAAAACCCTCTCCTCGCATTGGTTGAGTTATAGCTGCCCCGGCCATTCTAGCATAATCCGTGGTAGATGCTTTACCAAACTGTGTTAAAGGGTTCTGGTACATTTGCTCTAAGAATGAAGGAGCTTGCCCTTGAGAACCATAGATAATAGGTCGAAGCATAGGGTTCATAGGAATCTGGCCGGTTGGAATATAAGGTTTAGACTGCCGGTTCAAAAATTGAGCAGCCGGGGATAGACCGTTGGTTAACGGTGGTTGATTCCATTGGTTCAGATCGTCATAAAGTATAGGCATTTTTACCTACCTTAATATCTGTAGGACAATGTTTGAGCTGCCTTGGGAGGAGCTAACTGCATCATTTTATAGAGTGTGTCTGCCTCAGTTGCTCCAGTTCTAGCTCGTTCATAACCGGCATAGAGATCCTGTTCTGTCGGGGTGAACTTCGCGTAGGTCTGAGCCCCCGGGGTTTGTAGTTGGGGCAGCCCCATAGTGTTTGGCGCTCCAGAGACACGAGTGCCCGGGATTGATGGATTAACAGCGCCTACTGCCGATTGTCGTGGGGTAGGGCTAATAGTTCCTAGTTGTGGCTTAGTAGGATCAAATAAATTTGCACCGGCACCGAACGTACCAGATTGCTGATTAATAATATTTCCACTGGCATCATAATACTGCGTAGGATAAGGATTTACCTCAGGCATGGTTCCCGGGGCCCAGTTAGTAAAAGTATCCATCGAGGATACCGCACCAGACGGAGCTCCTTGAGGAACAGACGGACTAGCTTGATAACCAGTGCCGGCCGTGTAGTTTTGATAGGATGTTGCAGAAGGGTTCTGTCCTAGTACAGTCCCCGCAGCAGGGCCACCTAGTTGTTCCATAAATGGTTGAGCTACTGATGGATTGCCCGCAGCTTCATTATATTGCATCCAGTTGATAGGATTGGCAGCCATGTTAGCCAAGTAGTTGTTCTGAGCTATTTGCTGCCCTGATCGTTCAAGATCCAACTGCCCACCCTGATACTGTTGCAACCAGTCCTGTGCTTGTTGAGCCAGCTGATGGGTTTCCCCAAATTCCAACTGTCTTTGCTCTAGCTCGGCTTTATTCTGGGCAATCTGTGATTCAAGTTGCATTAAACTCTGGCGAAGTTGTTCCTTGGTGTTAGCATCCTGAGCTTCGTAATATTGTTTCTGGATGGTAATCCTTTGCTGTTCAAGAGCATTGGTTTCTTGGGCTAGCTGATAATTTTGAGCCATCAGATTATTCTGATAGTCGACTAGGTTTTGCTGTTGGAGCTTTTGAAACTCAATATTCTGAGTGAACTGACTTTCATATCCCGGATGCTGGAGATAGTCATTCTCCATGTTAGCTATTCTTTCTTGAAGATCCCTGTCGGCCTGAGAACTAGCTCCAGTTGTTCCTGCCCAAAAAGCTAATTGATCTGCTAATGACATCTGATTGTTAGAAGAGCCGCCAGCAGATTGTGATTGATACCATTGGAAAGTGTTTGGGTCATATTTCCACTCATATCCCGGGGCAGGAGCTCCTGTTGGAACTGTACCCCCCCTTGAACTAGGGTATGTGCCCGGGGTAGTAGGAGGATTAGTCGAACTTCCTAGAGTTAATTGACTAGCGGGTTTGGTAGTATCATAGAAAGGACTGCCGTCGACCTGACCACTGAGAGGTGTGTTGGTAAATGCCTCAGGAGGTAAGCCAGCTACAGCTAAAGCTTCCCAAGCGGAGTATCCTTCAGGGACGTACGAGATTGGTTCGTTAGCTACCTCTTCCCATTGACCTGTTTGTGAATTATACCGAAGAGCCATTAGAAGCCTCCTGTCTCGATCTTCTCTTGGTCAAGTTGATCTGAGATCTTTTTAATCATAAGTCTGGTGTATGGATTTCCTTTGCCTGAATAAATTTGCCTGAGACGTTGATGATCCTCTTTAGTCCAAGTCTCATATGGCCGGCCCATTAGTTTCTCTGGGTCGGTAAGAATTTTCATAGGTTCAACATAAGTACTTAGCCACTTAGCAATAGAGTCCATCTGGATAGCTAAGTAACGTTTGATAGCAATTTGATATGGCGATAACTTTTCCATTATGGCCTATTGCCCCCGCCACCACGACCGACATTAGGATTCACTGGAACCGGTCGTCTCTGAGCGCGCATTTGATTCTGCATCGCTGGGGCAGATCCCGGTACAGGAACCTGAGGACGTGCTCTAGGTGGCTGTTGTGTTGACATTGGCATAGCCCCGGGCTGCGGGGTTGGCCCCTGTGGAGGAACTTGCGGTGCTGTTGGATTAGCTACTTGAGAAGCTAGGCCCAAACGACTCAGGGCCGCGGTTAGTTCCCCGGCAGCCAGCTGGGCGGTTAACTTTTGTAACTCAGGATTGTCCAAGAGCTTCTGGAGTTCTGTTTCAATCTCCAGTTCCTTGGGATTCATACTAGACATCTGTTTTCGAGCCCAGTTTACAGTGGCGATTCGGCTCTCAACTAGACGTTCTAGATCGTCATGCTGACGGTACTCTGTCTCTTCTGACTCCGGCCCGAATTCTACGTAGCAAGTGAACGGGGGAGTGATCAGCCGGCGGTCAATCTTGACATCGAACTCGTCATATGGAGTCCGGGCCCAGACCCTAATATCTCCGGGCACAACATCCCGAATCAATCGGGCGCAGTTAGTTAAAATCTTGGCGGTTCCATTGCGGAAAGCCTCTTGACTATATCGATACCGAAGGGCAGCTTGTGCTATAATTTGGCTGCGGTCGGTTCCTGACCTAACACCCGCTTCACCAAGACCACGTACGGAGTTCGGGGCGGCATGAGAAGCGATAACTGAGGATGAGATATTGAGCTGTTGGAACAGTGCTTGGGGCGGCAACTGTGGTGTCTGTGCGACAAGTTTAGTTTCTTTGGGCATCGGAGTCCATGTGCCATAAGTTTGATCGAGGTCTCCAACTGTCATAGCTCCCGGGCCTTCAATTGTTCCCCAAGGCCACGCTTCTTTACTTAGAATGATGTCTGAGATACTGTAGTCACGAGACTCTGAGATCAGTACGTCCTGAATATACCGTAAAATTCCGACGTATCGTTTGGCCATGTCTCCGTCTGCAGAGAGGTTCCCTAGGCCGGTGTCTATTAAAACGTATGGAAGGAAACCGTAGTCATGTTCTACAACTCCACCTTTAAGAACAGGTTCTTCATCCATCAGTTCACACCGATAATTTGGAGTCCAGAAGCTAATCTGCTCTACCTTTTCGTTAGTTCCCCGATCCTTTGGATTGGTCCAATCTTTATAGCGACTCTTGATATCTAAGTAGTTTCGCTCGCGAATTTCAAATATGAACATGGGAACTTCGTTGTAGGGATCAATCATAATGTTCTGAGGGTTGACTGCCTGTATGACCACTGGTAGGGACTCCCCAGATTTTGCTCTCCATTCGTCAGCGCGTTCATTATAAGCTTCATCAGACTCCCGGGGCTTACGCTTTGGGGCATCTGGCCGACGGTCAAGATCCCATACAGTTTTGGCCACCGCCACACCGTAGAGCCAGTAATGTTTGGCCATGACGCGCCACGGGCTAATCGAGTTCTCCACGGCTGTGCGATGAATTAAACCTAAATAGAGCTTCCGCATCATCTCTTGCTGTTCTTCATCTTTGTCGTCAGTTCCTTTCTTATTGACAAAGACCCGGGCGTTGGCAATGTCTGTGTTGTCCACACAAGTGTCCACCATATCGCGACCGGTAGGAAGAACGACGCCCTGCTCGACAAATTCATCGGGCAGTTTTAGACGCTCTTTAAATTCCAGTTCATAAAAGATATCATCCTGCTTGAACTTCTCGTAGACTCCTGAGTATAGTTCAGCTACCTTGACTTTAAGTTCCAGTATTTCGTCTACTGTAGGCTTAAATAGCTCTGACATTCAAATCTCCCTGTTAACACTGGGTTCATGGGCCAAGTTAACTGGATGTACTCAATAACAGGTTCATATTTATTCTTAGGGCAGGTCATGCAGACAACAGGATTAAAGGGGAGGTCGCATTTGCATCTGAGCACGTCTCCTGCCTCCTTGTTTATCAAAATGTAGGGTGCGGATACTGACTCCGGGCCTTGGTCGGGCCGTGGCAAAACCATAGCGCTCGGTGATTCCATAGATTGCATAGCGCATGGCATCCATAGCATGATCGTTAAACTTGACAGGCTCGGATAAATAACGGTTGGTATCGGTCGGGTCTTTCTTCCATTGGTACGACTGGATCTCTTTTATAATGTGTGTTGAAGAACTTGGTATATACAGAGTCTGACGTTGGCAGAGATCAATAGACTCCTTAACACCTTTAATACCCTCGTACGCATTGTACCCTGCCTGACGGATTTCCTCCAGCAACATCTTAGCTGATGGATCTCCGAATATGTCTCCTTTGGTTTCATGACTGAGACGCTCGATAATGTCTAGGGTTGTCAACCCCGGACTGTATAGACGTTCTTCCAGATAAAATTTGTCATCCCATAGGTATACCTTGACCAGTGCTGAGGGGTTGACAAGACCGAAGTCAAGTCCATAGGCCCACTTAGCTTCTGGCATTTCGGGCATCTCTGGGATAACCTTGTAGTTCTTATAAATAAGGCCCTCCAGATGCCCCCATTCTCCTAAGGCGTAGACTCGGTAAAAGTTTTCGTCTTGGTAGATGAGGTCTGTAAGGGTCTTGATGTACTCTTTGCTAAGGAAAGGATTGTCTTGGAACGTTGACTTAATAATTGTGATATCAGTTTCTTTACAGGCTCGCTGTGGGATCCAACCGAACTCATCGATAGGGTTAAGTGTGAGGTATATATGATTGGATTCACCGGGACTGATGGGGCCGGATAGACGGGTTTTGAGGACAATATAGTCCTCGTAGGTGAACTCGTTCGCCTCTTCCATCCAGACGTAGTTCCATTCTGTTGATTTGATTTTCTCAGATTCATCCATCCCTGCGAACTGAACTAAGTTGTCGCCGAACTCATAGGTGTTGAAAGTCTTGTTGTGTTTCTCAGGATCGTACATGCCCCAATCTTTGAGCATGTCAATGAACACAAGCATCGCGGTCATCCTGAGGGCAGGGAATGTTTTACGGGTGATCAGGATCTTTTTCTTATGCTCATGTAAAAGCTTAGACGCCAGTAGCTGGCAGACGGAATAGGACTTGGAACTCCGGGCTCCGCCTACATTAACTATTACTGGGGTCTTCGCGTCTCTCGTCTTTTGGAAGATCGGAGTGAAGTAAACTTCCTTGGTCGTGACTTCCGCTATCTTTGACCTCCACAGGTTCGATTGTAATAATCGGTTGAGTAGGACTTGGAAGTTGCTGCGCTTCTGGGGCAGGTTTGAACACGATAGTTACAGGTATTCGCTGTTCAACTTCATGTCGTTCAATAACGCGGCCGTCAATGCGGTTGAAGATCTCTTGTATGGCCTGAGTGTTTCGGTCAGCGACGGCCATGTCGAAGAGAACTTCAGCGAGAATCTCGGCATTGAATTTTCCGCGCACTTTATCATAGGAGCTTAACACTTTTTCTAGGAACCGTTTCAGCTGAATGGCTCCCATAGGGTTACCATTGGGATCGGTAGGTGCAAATCGACCACTGGAGTCACGAGTAATTGTAGTTGGCTCCATGGCCTCTTCGAGTTTGGCTCGCATCAAGCGTTTGTGCCGGCGGTCCTTTTCTCGTTTCTGGCGTGCGGTCAGTTTCGGGGCAGTTGTACCTTTAAGGAACTGTCCGGTAACTGGATCTCGCGCGCACTGGCGAAACTTAGTGGCCACGATCCCGCCTTTGAGTGATCTCCGCTCCGAACATCATCGCCGGATTGATCACAGCGTGGATTGGGCTCTCGTCGCTGTAGTTAGGGCACTTGGATTTTAATGTTGCACAACAGGTACAACAAAATGGAAGGCATGGTGCATCTCTGGAGATGGCCTCCCCACAAAGGACACAATATAATTTCATCATACCCCCGTATTATACCATATTTTGGTCTAAATGTCAAGTGGTCCGGAAGGTCTACATTATATTCTACACCCACCTCTGTATTATATACAGAGGAGGGAGTGTAGAATTAATTTACGCACGACAATTTTTGGCCTTTTGAGCGTGGTTGAGCGTGAATTTTGAGTTCTACACTGTGCGTAAAGTTAGTGTAGAGTTGGTCGGACCTAGCCCCTAGCCCAAAAGTTGAAATTTTTCGTGTGTAGAAGTCCACATCGCATTATGCGCGCGCGCCCGGGCCCACCTGCACAGCAGCGTGCTCACGAGCGGACAGGCAGGAACAGCCTCGAATTTGACTTTTCCGCTAGGTTCGAGTAGATTGTGGTTAGCGAGAAGTGCGGTCTGGAGTGTATGGGATAGCCCATATGCTACCGTGCACGTAAGCAAAGGGGGTACTATGGGTACTAAGGACACGGAGACAATCTTGGCGGAGTTAAAGGCTATGCGGGCAGACATGGAGACGCTCAGGCAGGAAAACGCTGCCTTAAAGGCAGCGAAAGTCGTCAAGGGCTTGGAACCAGCTACGCTGGTTTTGCCTTGGAAGTCAGGCAAAATCACGTTCATGCTCAAGGTCTCGCATAAGCAGGGAGAGCGAGTCCACATCAATCCCGTAGGGATTGACGGTAAGCCCATAGAGGGCTTAGAGCCGTTCGGTCAGCTTTATCTGCTTGCAGATAAGCTGGACAAGCTCGTAGCTGCTGCCGCCAAATAAGCCCAGAGGGGGAGTTTCTCCCCCTTTGTTTTTGCTCAGTTTGAGCAGGGACAAAGTGGGAGAAGCCGCAAATAAAAGATTAGGGGGACAAATATGAGTAAACCTATCAACCACTATCCTGCCGAGTTTAGGACTAGAATAGTCCTACGCCGCTTGGAAGAGCAAACCAAAGGCTTGGGTTATTGGGCTGCCTATGATGCTGCAAAGAAGTACGGAATATCCGTACCAAAGAAATAGGGTTGCGACCTACGCAAAGGAGAACAGGCAAGTGTTTGAACAGGAACAGGAACATGAACCATCTGGTTATCAGGAAATCATAGCTACTCTGGAAGAGCATGGAGACAAAGTCATGCGAAATGAGCCAAGTTGTGTTCTCTATTTGGCGGAACACAAAAATTGCGTTGGCTGCCCAACTGAGATTGGCTGCTGCAAGGTTGCCATGATTGGCAAACAATCCATGCTCACACAGCTTTGGGTGGTTACTCAAGGAACGAGCCTAACACCACAAAAGCTGTCTTCTTGGATGGAACAACAGTCTACCCTTGTTTGGAAAATCATCGAAGCCAAATCAGTCGATGAAGTCCTTGCCTTGACAGGGATGCCCAAAGAGGACATCGAAGCCCGAAAACAGCGGCAAACTTAGTCCAGACCGCCTGTGCTTGACTCGATGGTCAAGCATAGTAGGGCATGACTAAGCATAGTCATGACTATTATACAAGGAGAACACAATGGTTAGCAAAGGAAAATCAAACAAGGGAAGCGGAGATGGGATGGGCAGCTTTGAGGAGTTTATGCGTAAAATGGTGGAGAAAAGCGAAACTCCAGAGCAAAAAGCCGAAAGGTTGGCTGAGGAAGCCAAAGCAAAGGCTAAGCAGGAAGCCATGTTTGAGATTATCAGGGCAGCTGGTTATCCAGTCTACATGAACACCCCTGAATGTGATGCATGGCAAAAAGACCATCAGGGTAATTGCAAAGGCTGTGCTTCAGATTTGGGCTGTTGCAAGGCTCAGATGATGAACGCCGCCAATGAAATGATTGAAACCCTGTCCGAAATGCCCGCCCTATCCAAAGAGACCATCAGCCGAGTCAAAGAGGAAATCACTTTGGGTATCATGGGAAGCAAAACGGTCAAGGAAACTTTGGTTGCCGTTGGCAGAGCATCAAACCACGCTTGGGAAGATGACTCCGAATAATTAGACTTGCCTGTCTGTCCTTGACTCGTTGGTCAAGGATAGCAAGGCACGCCTAATAAAAGCGTGACTATTTTGTAAGGGGGAACACAATGTATAACGGACACACCATGACAAAAGAGGAATTCATCATTCTGAACAGGAAGTATGGCATGAAAGAGGAATATGCCGCCCGCATTTGGGATGCCCGCCCTGCTTGGTTTCCCTTGGAAGATGTTTCTGAGGAAATGATTGCGGACATTAATCCCAAATACTTAGCCCAGTTTCCTGAAAGACGAGCCTAATCAAATGCCCAAACTTGACTCGTTGGTCAAGCAAGGGCAAATAAAATAAAAAGGGGGTGAATATGGATGACAAAGTTTGGGTTTGTATTAAATGCCATACTGTCCATGATGGCAAATTAAACGCCTGTCCCAAATGTGGATGTCAGTACAGTTTGAAAATAAAATAAGGAGAGTCCAATGCTTACAATTTGCAAATGTGGTGAAACATGGTACATAGGTGAGCCAAAAGACTTCCGTTCCAAAAAAGAACACGGCAAGGAACTTGACCGACACATGGCTCACATCCAAGAGCATCTCAAGAAATGCACTTACCGACAGCCAAAGGGTAGCTAAGATGAAACCAATAGAACAACTCAAACAAGAATGTCCAGAACTCTACCGACTCATACTCGCCATTAAATATCATAAGCCAAGAATGACAAGAAAGGAGAAACAAAAGTGGATGGACATGAATTCAAAGGTAAGCTATGGCAAATAAATAAACACAACTGCCCTGAAGAACTGCATCACCTGTTTGAAGAGCCGTTTACCAAATCTCAATTTGAAGCTAAAATACTTCAAACCCATGCAAGTATTAGCTTCGGCGATGCAATCAAGGCACGTTGGATAAGGAAGGTAAAGGCTTGGATACCAAACGAAAACTTGACGCATACTTTTGTGGAACAGACGAAGCCAAGTTTGCCCACCGTAGAGATTTGAAGCCTAAGCCTTACTTAGTCAATATAACTTGCAAGATAGACACATACCAAATCGAAGCCCATTGGAAGCCAACAGGTGCTTTAATTATTCTTAAGTTAGGTAAAGAACAAGTTGGCAAACTTTACCTAGCCAATCCCAAACAGGATGAGTTTCAGCGTGAGCTTGAAAGGCTCAAGAATATAATTAAAGGAGTAGACAATGGTAAATAGTCATTGTAAACGGCGTGGAACATTGTGTCAGCAAAGGGAATGTGATTATTGTTTGCTGATGAATGAGCCTTGCCCTGACTTCGACTTGATTGCAGAGCCGCTTGACGAGCAATCAAGGGCAGCCCTGAACAGGCAGATAGTCAAGGCAGGGTATGGGGATGAAGAACTAGAGAGGATTTTCCAAACTGACTCAAGGAAACTATCAACCCATATAACCTACGGAGACTTGCCTCAACTAAGTTTGTATGAACTAAACCAACATCGCAAGTCTGAACTGCCTATCACTGGTCAGCCAATTAGCATAAGTTTTGATTAAAGGAGAGAAACAAATGAAGAACTCAGAAATTCCCACTTGCCATGAATGTGGCAAACCCATTACTGAAGCCTCTGTACAAAAGCCTGAATATACAACTGCCCGAATAAATTGGAACTCCCACACCATATATGAGCATGGGGACTATGATTACGGAGACGCCACTTATACTTGTGCCAATTGTGGTTCAAGTATAGAACACGAATTGTTTGACACTGACATTCAGTGGGATTGGATGTAACCCAAACAATCTTTACGTATAAATTAATAATACGTAAAGGCACACACGAACTTGACACCCGATGTTCGGGGTGAGATACTGAAAGTGCGAAGGGGAAATTCGTTCACGTATTATAATATAAAGGAGAGGCACATGAAAACAATATACTATCCCATAGTAAACAAACGTACAGCTACCAAAGCATTTAATTGTTCTTCCTGCCAAACGCTAGTAAGCAAGGGTGAGACTTATTATAAGACTCATCATGGTCGATATTGCTCTGCTTGTTTGGCTGTCGCAACTGAAGAAAATAACCACAAGGGGGTGGTTCAAACTGAAACTAACTAAAGAGAAAGCCATCGATATAGCCATAGACCTATGGACTTACCTTGCAGAGACAGGGGGGGATGAAGTATCCAAAGCCGAGTGGCTTACCAATAATGGATACCTTGACTTTGATTGTGACTGTTCCCTCTGTGAATATGATGTCCTCTATGGCAACGGAACTTGCCACAACTGTCCTCTATGGCAACGGTTTACCTATTGCTCAAGTCTTTCGAGTTTTTCTCGATGGTTAAGAGCCAAAACAGCTGACGCCCGAAAGAAATACGCCAAACGATTTTTGGTAATAATAAAAGAATTAAAGGAGAAATAAAATGGCTTGGAAAGTAAAAGACGATGAAGTAAAGTATGTCCTTCTTGACAATGAAAATCAGTCACTCCATGTAAACTACTCTGCTCAGGAAGTCAAGGAAGTCCTGTCCGAGTTAATGGATGAAGAAGGAACGGATGACGTAGATGACATCAGCTACGAACTTTACAAAATTGGAAACGGTAGACTGGAACCCGCAAGGGTGGAAGTAACAGCAAAGAAAGTCGAATTCGAGATTACCTAGTATAGAGTGTTGGTCGGCTCTAGTAAAATTAAAATTAAAGGAGAAAATCAAACTATGTGGACTTCTGGTTCAAGAAATATAATTCATACCCCTAGAGGGGATTATGTCTGTGTTACAGACGACATCGAGACTGAAGCCTATGCAGCTGCAAGGTTTGCGGGCATCAGGGACTTCAATTTCAGGATTAACGGCAAATACTACAACAACCCATCAGAGCTGCCTACCAAATCTATTTCGGCTCTGTGCCAATCCATGACAATTGAGTCCGTAGATGTCAGTCCCTTCGATACCGCTGGAAAGCATCCAGCTTTCCATAACTAAACCATAGCCCGTTGTTACTCCTTGTTTCTGGGGGCAGCCTTGACGACCAAAGGTTGCCCCTAAGAAGCTAGGGGAACAGAATAAAAACAAAGGAGAGACAGTAGATGTACTTCGATACAAAAGAAGAAGCCCAAGCTGCTGGAATTACACGCTTCAGACACTACCCAACAGGGGAAGAAGTTATAGTTGGAGACCGAGTTGCCTTTATTGGCAGCGGTTATGAGTCCTATGGCTTAGCCAATGGAGACGTTGGGCTTGTCATAGGCTACTCTGACCAGTACCCAATGATAGATTGGCAGAAGCCTTTGGTTGGTGCCAATGGCAGCTACATGGGAACTAACTATGAGCATCGTCTCAATGATAGGTCTGGTTATACATTTGACCTAAACCATCTAAAGTTTCTGGAACGTGGCAAAATTCCAACAGAGGAAGAAAAATTAGACCTGTTTGTGGAGACAGTAGACAAAGCTCCACGAACCTTAATCGTTGATGGCAAAGTTTACAAACTTGAACTAGCCGCCAATGCACCAGCTATGGAAGTCAAGCGTCAATTACTTGACTCTATGGCTACTCGTATTCGGACAATTCGTAGTCAAGCCAATGCCGAAATTGACAAGATGAGAACCAAACTTGATAAGCAACAACTCATGCCCGCAATAACAGTCAATGATGCGGCAACCTTTGACATCCACTTAAACGTAACCAATGGCTACGTAGCCTATCTTATGCCCTTTCATTATACCCCAAAGTACATTGTTACAAGGGACTCGGAAGGTCGGATACCAGATAGGGAAATCAAAGCTGAAACGCAGAAAGCACTTAAACGTGATGTTTTTGTAAATCTCTTAACTAAGGCTGGCAAAGTTGTTGAAGCTGGCTTGTATGAACGTCTGCCCAACGGCAGCATCACAGGTTTCTACCACTATCATGGCGGCGGACACGATTGCTTAGGAAGCATGGGTGCTTTCCGTACAATGAAAGCGGAGACACTAGCCGATGTAATAAGTTTTAGAGCAGAGATGGAGAAAATGATGGAGATTGTCAATTACAAATCGCTTCTCCATAGAAATCCGGGCGGTGATTTTCCAGATTCAGAACAACTATTGCGTGACTCGAAGCCTCTAAAGCAGGAAGTCGCATGGTCTGCAAGCCCAAAAGAGCTAAAAGTGGGAGACTTAGTTGAAATCATAGAACCCATAGATAGTTTCCCACCCCATATGGTAGGAACTATCGGTAGAGTCGTTAATAGCACTAGGGGGGGTGAGTACAATTATGGTATTGAGTTCGCCGTCAATTTTGGTGGACACGATTGCGATGGCAAGTGTCGTCATGGTTACGGATACAACTTCCCTGACAGATGTCTGTTGCTAGCCAGAGAAGGTGCGGTCAATCCTTTCACTAACCCAACTCCAGCTGACACAGGAGAGCCTAGAATGGTTCCGCCAGCCACTACTGACCGACCAGCTGCACCCTTTGGTAGCGGCGGTATTCGTTTATCTGGGGCAGCTAGTGTGCTGGAAACTATAGCAGCTCAACAGCAGAGAACACCTGAAAACTGCCCAGCTAATGAAAGAGGAGAGAAGTTCCCTGCTTATGGCTACGAACTACTCCAATGCACTCGATGTGGTAGAAATTGGGGAGACCATCACGATTGGCTCTGTGAAGACCAATACCAAGCATGGATGCAGGAAGGGCGTGTGATACAAAATACAGACACTTCTCCTACAGCTTCTGGCATCTTTACTTTCAGCCCATCTCCAATCCAACCTCAATCCGCTGGAATAGACGGTTGGACAACAACCTTTACAACTTCAACAGGGGGTGGAACAATTGCTTAGACTATTGAACAATCAAACAACGGAAGAACGGTTACGCCTTTACACTAGACAGCAACCAATAGGGTTGCTATTCCCATCAGGGGCAATCGTTGTAGGCTGCGGCGGAACAGGAATGTGGACAGCATTTCTTTTAGCCATGTCGGGCGTTGAAAGTTTAATGTTAATGGATGGCGACCATCTTGAGGAAAGCAATCGAAACAGGCTGCCCTACAAACCAGAGGATGTAGGTCTGCCCAAAACAGTAGCCCTTAGACAGATTATCCAATCAATTAGACCTGAATGTTCCATTGACACCGATGGAATAGCCGATACCTTTACTTTAGCTTTGATAGACACTAGAAAGTTCTGTGTCTTGTTTGACTGTACTGACAACATTAGAACTCAACGCTTCCTCAATCAATGGTGTAAGGACAATGATGTTGAGTACATTCGGGCAGGATACAACGGACTTCACATGACAGTCGGTATTCCACCACCTGCTTGGACAACTGACGATGCAGAACATACAGGTTATGACATTATACCAAGCTGGGTGATTCCAGCAATTATACCAGCGGCTTTAGCAGTAGCTAAGGCTTGCTTGTATCCTGACTTGACTTTCTCTGGAGAGTTAGGTACAATCACATCAGGTACCCAAAGATTAATGACACATGAAGAAAAAATAGAGGAGAAAGAAAATGTGGAAAGACAACGAGAACGAGACGAGTGGGAAGAAGAAAGAGAAGATTGCTCAGAGTCAGCTACACATGAAGATTGCAACAGCTGTGAGCATTCCAACGACTGCCCATTCAGACACGAAGAATGAAAACAAAGAGGACACACCCAAAGAGGTGGACACACAAGAACCAAACTTAGCAGAGACGTCAGAGCCAAAGGTTAAGAAGATTGAAATCAAACCAGACGAGCTAAAGCAACCATCTACTTGCTGGACTACCAGACTTAAAGTAATAGACAAGTGTGAAATTGGCAAGGATGAGGATGTCTACATTGGGATGAACAGCGATGTCCATTCCAAGATTGATGCCCTAACCCTTGAGATGGAAGGTTGCGAGTGGCTTGGTTATCTAGTTGGCTTTGAGGCAGATGGAAACTACGTCATTGAGGACATCATTATTCCAGAACAAACAGTCGCCTCAGCCAGCGTCAATGTAGACAATCCACACATCGTGGATGATAACATCATTGGCACAGTCCATAGCCATCATAGAATGGGTTCGTTCCATAGTGGAACGGATAACGAATACTTAGTCGGCAACTATCCAGTTTGCCTTGTCTACTCAAACACAGGCAAGTATGCTTGCAAAGTTCGTAGACAACTTCCTTGTGGACATTACTTTGTCAAAGAGTGTGAAGTTACAATCGAGTACCCTGAAGCAGAGGATGTTGTTGCTTTTGTTAAGGAAGCCAAGACTAAATTCACTCAACGAACTTATGGTAACAGAGATTACAGTCGTAACGTCTATCAAAGGGATGTCTACCAACAATCCAATCGCTTCTGTACAAAATGTCGGAAGTGGGTTGTCTATGGAGAAGGCTGTTACGATGACCAAAAGCAGCTGTTTCATGATGAGTGTCTCGATACCTTGCATACTGCAATGTGGGAAGTCCCAGATGCATACAATTACGGTTGCTGTTAGAGAGTAGTTATTCTACACTATATACTCTACTACGTAGAGTATATAGTGTAGGGACAACTGCTCTCGTCACTTAAACTTTGCGTCGCCCTTAGCTAAGGCGATGTAACCTCCAACATGGGGCGGCGAGTTTTCCTTTGTTGTGCCTCCAGCAAAGGTTTGTAGTCGCCCCGAATTATCTTGAAAGGACTAGACTATGAAAGTATATGTAGACAGCAGTACCAAAGAAAGCTGTTTCGTATTGCTCAATGGACACTCCCAACAAGTATTCATTGAGGAGTACGAAACCAAAGAGACAAACAATTCTGGTGAGTACAAAGCGGTTATCCGTGCCCTGACGTATTTGAAGGAGAACGGAATGACCGACTTTATCATTTTTACGGACTCCAAACTTGTAGTCCAACAAACCAAAGGCTTCAATAAATGTTACAGTCCAACCCTAGCACCTTTACGTGATGAGACACGCCGTTTATTAGGGGCAGACCATATCATGTTCAAGAACCTGCGTATTGAATGGGTTCCAAGAGAACAAAACCTAGCTGGAATAATTTTAGAGCATAGGAGTTAAGTATGCACTACACACTACATAACATACCCGAAATATTAGAAATACATAAAGACCATGACCACACTTACATGGACTCAACAGGGGCAACCAATTATGAATGTACAGTCTATGAGCTAGTGAAGTCAGGAAGTACTAATCAACAAATATTAGTCGCTCTCAATGAGGACAGGGGGTTTATGACAAGAAGGAGAACCCAACAGTGAAAGATGGATTATGGGTTACAATAGATGGGCAAGATACCTTTGTCCATTACTCTGACCTTGAAGAAGAACTCATGCCCCAAGTACTACGCCCAATCGGGGGCTTTGTTTACCAAGCTGATGCCTTTCGGCACATGAACCTGCCCAGAGTCCCATTCTACATTGAGGATTGGCTGCCCAAACAAGGCAAGATGTTGCTTTATGGTGAAGCCAAATCTGGCAAAAGCTATCTGTCAATGCAAATTGCTCGGTGTTTGGGGCAGGGTGAACCGTTCATGGGACTGATAACCCAACCTTGCCGCTCGCTCTATACCCAATTTGAACTCGGTGAAGCTGTCCTCATGGACAGGATAAACCAAACCAACAAGGACTACGAGAACGTCTACGTTGGAACTCGGCTGGGCATGAAGCTCGATACCCAATCAGGGCAGTCCGATCTACGCCGTGCTATTGAAGCAGTAGAACCCAATGTCCTCATTCTTGACCCACTTTACAAAGCTATCAGGGGAGATGAAAATGAGGCGTCCGATGTCATGGCTGTCCTAGATTTCTTGGATCAAATGATTGAGGGCTACGAGTGTTCAATAATTCTTGTCCACCATGCTGGCAAAGACCTGACCAAAAGAGGTCGTGGCTCCTCAGTCCTTGAAGATTGGGTGGACAGCTATGTCCAAATTAGAAAGATTAAATCCCAATCTCACGAGTTGATCATTAAGATTGAGCCCCAATTCATGCGTCATGCAAGTCTGCCCGATGAACCCATCACAGCACGCCTTGTCAACTACGAATTTGTACCAGAGGGAGTCCAATCAGTGACTTCAAAAGTTCTTGACTACTTCAAGAGCAACGCTGACAAGGAGATCGAGCCACATGAATTGCTCGATGCCAAATTAGGGTCTAACACAGCCGTTTATAAGTCCCTACGTGAGCTTCAACAGGCAGAGCTAATTGAACGCTTGGATTGGGGCAAATATAAATTAAAGGGGGGTGAGGACTTGACAAAACCATAATCGATGTGTATAATGAACTTAGAGATTATATAAAAGGAGTTTAGTATGGCATTTGTAACTTCATCTAAGGAAGCCTCTCGCGGTGGGTTTTCCAACATCAAGACAATCAAGGGAACCGTAGTAAAGATTGACGAGGTTGCCGCTCCCCCAACATGGCAGACAACCAAGTCCCAAATCAAGATTTGGCTAGAGAATGCCCAAATCATTGATAAGTTTGACCCCGACGATGAGTTCGAACTGAAAGAGGGTAAGTTTGAATTCCAGTATCCCTATGCAGAACCGGGAAAGAAACCCTCGGCAATCGGTCCGTACATGAGATGTCTTATCATGCCCCTAGAGAAAGCCGGCAAGAAACTTGAGGACTTGCTTCATCAGGAAGTGACGTTCACCAAGAAAGAAATGGAAGCTGGCTTCGATCAGAAAGACAAAGATACCGGTGCCAAAACCAAAGTAACCTATACCCAATACTTCGTTCCTGTAGAAGATGAGGGCGTTGCTAACGTCAATACTCTAGCCTACATCAAAGCCGGCGTCAAAGACAAGAATGTCAAGCAAGCACTCCGCTGGTTGATTACAGACACCAGAGCCCATTCAATGCCTGAGTTTAAGGATGCCCTGAACGCTGGCACATTGGCTGGTATGCTCGGTCTAACCTTAGTGAACGATGTATTTGTGGAGCAGCCTAGTGCTTAGGTTGGTTTTAGTTCGTTTCAAAGATACCACTACCCATGACCACTGGACAGCCGTGGACATAGTAAAGAGCTCGATGGAGTGCATTGACTGTAAAGCTGTAGGCTGGATTATGGAAGAGACTGTAGATACAATCAAGCTAGCCAGCTTAATGGACTCCCAAGAAAATGTTTCAGGCACAACTATTCTAGTGCCTAAAGGTGGGTGCATAATTGAAGATATCTCCATCCCCGGAGTTCAAAACAACAATTCTCCAAAGAATCCATGACCGAGAGTTTAAAGAAAGGACTGGTGTCCACTGTTCAGACCTACTCTATTGTCTGAATAAACAAGCTCTTCGGAGACTCAATCCCCAACCTGCCCTAGAGCATGAGACCTTGACCTATAGTATCGGCTGGTCTACCCAACGATGGCTAACAGGACAAGATCGAGATGCAGAAGAAAAGGAAGTCGATGGGATTATCGTAACCTGTGACGAGCTTATCCAAGGGGAGCCTTGGGAACTAAAAGCCACGTTCACATCTAAGGACAAACCCATTGACGAGAACGACTCATGGCTTCGGCAGATCATGGCTCAATGCTACGTGCAGGGCACGACCAAAGCATACCTAACTCGCCTTGAATTGATGGGCAACTGGAAGTCTGTGTTCGGCAAGAAAGAAGAGAAAGACCTGCCTGAAAACAGAAAGCCTACTCTATCAGCTTGGCGTCTGGAGTTTACCGATGAAGAACTCAGGGACAATTGGCTCTGGCTAAAACGCCGAGCAAGTTTGTTCCGAGAGCTTCTCCAACGGCAGAACTTATTATCTCCCAATGCGGCTTTGCCACCTAATCACGAGTGGGAATGCAAGGGATGCCCCCCAGCTTTCAGAAAGGTGTGCAAAAATGAGTGAAGTGATCCTACCTGTTGTTGTTATTGTAGCGTTCCTAGTCATATTTAAGATCATTAGGGAGAGACCATGGAAAAGAAAGTAGAACATCCCTTCGTATCCTGTTCAATCTCAGCACCGCCCAAGTCAGGAAAGACCTATCTAGCTTGCACTTTCCCTGAGCCAATCAAGCTCTACTCGTTTGAGCATGGGGCAAAGTTCGTGGTAGAGAAGTGTTTCCCGGGCAAGAAGATTGACATTCAGGAGTTCAAGTTACCAATCATTGATTCTGATAGCCCTGCCCCATATGCTGAAAAGATATGGGAAGAGTTTCAGAAACAGTTCAAGGAAGATGCTTACAGCGGTAAGTATCAAACCCTTATCGTTGACACAGCCACACATCTTTGGGCAGTCCTACGTCAGGCTATCACTGAAGCCAAGAACCGAAAACGCTTGACCGAAGTTGAGTATGCCCTGCCCAATCTTAAGATGGGCTCAATCTACACCCATGCTTACGAAGCTGGTGTCAACTTTGTTGTCATCAACTATCTTCGGGACAAGTATGTTAAGGGTGAGAACACAGGTGAACTAGAGTTGAACGGTTGGAGCCAAACGGAAGGCTTGGTTGACGTTGTCATTGAAATGAAGCGTGAAACTAAGGGGGGCAGAACCCAAATGACTGCCCTCATCAAAGACAACCGCTTTGACCGTGACCAAAACGGCAAGTCCTTTATTGACACATCATATGATGAGCTTATGTTAGTCTTAGGAGTCTAAAATGACCAGCGACCAGACCAAACTGCCAATCGAAATGCAAATGCTGAAAATTCTACTAGAGATGTCAGAGAACTTGGAGCGTATCGCCGATGCTCTGGACAAACTAGAGTACGACGTGGCCCATGGAGATGTGCATTTCAATGAATGAAGAACTGGATCGCATTGCCCAAGAGATTAGGGCGTGCCAGCGGTGTCCATTGCGTGCAGGGGCTACCCAACCAGTGCCCGGATTTGGGCCAGATCAGGTTAGATACGTGCTAATTGGTGAAGCTCCCGGCAAACAAGAGGACGAAGCTGGCATCCCATTCGTTGGGGCAGCTGGACGAAGATTAGATAAGCTCATGGACTTAGCCCAAATGGATATGAACACAGTTTACCTGACCAATGTCTGCCGTTGCAGACCACCCGACAATAGAGTACCGAAGAAGAAAGAGATCAACGCATGCAAACCCTTTTTGTTCCGCGAGTTGCGGATACTTAAACCAGAATACATAATCACGCTAGGTCGAACGCCACTAGGATTGTTTTCAACCAGTGGTGTAAACCAAATGCATGGGACAATGATCGATGTGGAGATACCAGAATGAGAATAGAGCACGCCTTAACTTATTCCATAGACGGAGACGTTATTCTAAGATTAGAATTTCCAGAGAGTGCTTACTTTGCAGCAGGAGACTCAATAACCATTATTCTTCTGCCAGAGGTATCCGTTGTCGATTATACCCAATTTCCGACCAATGCTGAAAGAGAGAGACGAAATCGTGCCAATCAAATGCAAGCTTATAGCCCAATACCATCCGGCGGCGGCTCTACACAACCCGAGACTCTGGGCGACTTTGCTAGAAGACTGGGAGCATCTGCCGGAACACGTATCAGCAGATTTCCAAGTGCTCAAGGAGAAGGATTTGCCGACATCTACGACTCCCCCAATGTCGTTGGATACGGAGACAGATCAAGCGGGGTCGGTAGGTACATGGTCAGTCGCTTTTCGGAACGAGTCCGGGACACTTTGCGTAGTGCCATTCAATGGGGACAGACACTTGACTTTCCCGGGCACCATCGTAATGCACAACGCGAAGTACGACTTGAGGGAATTGAGGAAAACCCATATCAAAGTCTCGCCGAACATGGTTCACGACACAATGATCATGGCGTACTCCCTTGGGCTGGGGAAGCAAGGAGTCAAGGACAGCTCTAAAAATGACGATGGCGGCAAGATGACCGGCGGACTTGGACTAAAGTACCTTGCTCGCCGCCAGCTTGGTATGACCATGCTAACCTATAACGACGTCAAGGACTGCCCTGAACTTATACCAGAGTACAACGCCCGAGACTCCGTGGCAACTTACTTGCTGTTCGAGAAGTGGATTGATCAAATGCCTGAGTTTTATTATCGTATCGACCGCCCCCTATTGGATGTCTGTATGTCCATGGAAGATAGGGGCATGCTCATTGATGTTGATTACCTCACTGAGTTTGCGGGTGAGCTAGATAAAAGACTTAAGGAATTTGATCTGCCCTTAAACCCAAATGCTCCGCAGCAAGTACAATCCTATGTATACGGAGCCTTGGGCGTTGAGCCGTGGAAGTTCACAGACTCAGGTGCCCCAAGTGTGGATGACGACGTTTTGGAAGTGCTACATGATCCACTCATCGATAAAATTCTTGAGTACAAGGCCATTTTCAAGGAGAAAGGAACCTATGTTGACAACTACGTCAGAGCGATGGACGAAGAACATAGAATACACCCGGAGTTTAAGCAAACGTCGACTTCCACTGCGAGGTTATCCTGTGCTCGTCCCAATCTCCAGAATGTCTTTAAACGTGACGATAGAGTTAGGGTTCGTCAGCTATTCATTGCTCCAGAGGGTCAAAGCATTGTTCGCATGGACTATAACCAGCTGGACTATAGGGCTTTGGCTGCTCTCACCAAGGACGACGTTCTTATCCAAGCTCTGGCAGCGAATAAAAAGATCCACCAAGTCACGGCAGACGAGCTAGGTATAAGCTACGACGACGCTAAGACCACCAACTTTGCCCTCTTATTTGGGGCAGAAGCATGGACAATTAGTCAGTCGTTACACATTACAATTGAACAAGCCAAGGATTTCATGAAGCACTACTTCGAAAGATTCCCGGGAATCAAACGGTTCCGAGATATGATGACCGCTCAGTTGAAAGAGACCAAGCGAGTCGTCGGGTACTATGGCAGGGAAAGACGGATAGATGCAATGTTCGTGGAGAACTGGCGAGTTCAGCAAGAAGGACTCAAAGAGGGCGTCAACTGGCCTGTCCAGAACCTTGAAGCAGAGGTTGTCAAGCTAGGTATGAATGACTTGCACTACCGACATGCTGCCCCAATGGTCTGCCAAATCCATGATGAACTCTTGTTTGAAGTTCCAACCACCCAAGCTCAAGAGTTTGGTCACTGGTTGTTAGAATACGTACCCACAATAGTAGGAGAAATAAATGGAGTCTCGTTTCCAGTAGAAGTTGGTATTGGAAAGAACTGGTACGAGGCCATGCAAAAGGAGAATGCAATCAAATGAACCGCGTCGAAATTATCAACGACAATTATCCTAAGACTAGCGCTAAGAGACTAGTGGAGAGCAGCACGACAACTAAGATATCTGCTTTCAAAGACCACGTCAAAATCTATACCCGAGACCACTGTATCAAGCTGCCGGCTATTACAATCATAGCGGCTAACAAAGCTTTACAGGCTAAGGAGAATGATTAGTGAAGCGCATTCAACCAGAAGGTAGTGAGTGGGACGACTTTGTTCGAGAATGGAACAAGAGAGACCACATAGGTAAAGTAAACATGGCTAGACTTTATGGTGTCTCATATGACCTAGCCAAGCACTGGATATCCAATGCAGGTGAAGCTGGAAAAGGCCAAGTCAAAGAGGAAGAGACAGACGATGACGAAGTCTTAACAGTTGATGATATTCTCAAGTCTACCAATGGAGTCAATCTTGACTTTGTCACCTTTGACCTTGAGACTACCAACCTTAAGGCGGACTTCTCAATTGTCCTAGCTGCTGTTATCAAACCCTTTGGCCGTCCGCCTGTTGTGTTCAGGGCAGACGAATTTGAGGCATGGAATAGGAACCGTGCTGACGATTGCGAGATTATCTGTGCCGTCGCTGAGGAACTATCAAAGCACGCAATTGTTGTGACCCATTATGGCACTGGCTTTGACATCCCATATCTCAGGGCAAAGATGGTCAAGTATGGTTTGCAACCCCTGCCCCCAATGTTTGGGGTGGACAGCTACTCAATAGCCAAGCAGAACTTTGAAGTCAGCTCACGTCGTTTGAAGAACCTCGCTCGATACTTTGACCTTGGAGACAAGACTGACGTAGAGGGAGAACTTTGGATGGAAGCAGCTTATGGTGCCCCAAAGGTAGCCAACAAAGCCCTTGACAAAATCGTAGACCACAACATCAAGGACTGTGAACTACTTGAGAAACTAGCTTGTCTGAGCTTCCCCTACCTAAAAGCTATAAGGAGATTATAGTGTACCGCTTATCAATTAAATTGGACGACCACATCGTAATAACACAACAAGCCGAAGATAAGGAAGATGTAGAGTACAAAATAAGTACTATACAATACGACGGACTCTACAATAAAGAGAACGGCTACACCGTGTGGTACCCACCTAGACGGATAATGGAAGTCCACATCGAGGAAGAACATGTTAAGCTCAGGAAATAGTAAAGTTGGGAACCTCTTAAACTTCTCAATCCCAGCGTATGAGACATGCCCCGGGCATACCGGTTGGTGCGAAACCCACTGTTATGCCCGAAAGGGCCGCTTTGTATTCGCTAACGTGAAGACTGCCCATCGTATGAATGCAATTACCAGCTCTAGCGACAAGTTTGTTTACGACATGCTCTGTGAACTAGACCGTCACCCAAAGGCGAAGTATGTCCGCATCCATGTCTCTGGTGACTTCTACGATGTTGACTACACGGAACGTTGGCGTCGTATCATTGCGGCTAGACCAGACATAAAGTTCTATGCCCTAACTAGATCGTGGCGTATCTCTGAACTCAAGACGAAACTTGAAGAGCTCCGTGCTTTACCTAACTGTGTAATCAGAGCGAGCACAGATGAACAAACAGGGCCCCCGCCAGAGGGTTGGTTAGAGGGTGGCATAGAAAAGACTTACACTGAGGGAGGAATACTCTGCCCTTACTTTGACAAAGGTATCCAATGTGATAAATGTTTACTGTGTTACAAAGGAACCAAAGCAATATACTTTAAGGAGCACTAAATGGAACTGTTAGTTTATACTATAGCAATAGCAATCATCGGCTTTCTTGCTGGCCTTGTAGTTGGGAGACAGAAGTAATGGACACTAGATATGAAGACATTACAAAAGAAGAACTGGTTTCTCGTGCTAGAAAAGCTCGCGACTATTCTTACGGTGGCGATACTCTTGGCAACTTTAAGCGTGTTGGCAGCATTATGGCTAACTATCCGGGGCTTAATGTGGACGACCCAGAAGTTGTGGCACTTACTTACATGATGAAACAACTGGACTGTATCCTATGGGCAACTGCCAAAGGGTTCACGCCGGAAGTGGATAGTAAGTCCGAACGATACAAGGACGTGTACACCTATGCCAAACTAGCTAGAATGTTGTATGAGGAGAAGACTCATGCCGCGAAAGAAGAAGACTCACGAGAAGGTTACACCATGGTTGACGGAAGCGGAGTACCAATCTGCAGTGGACATTTACGCCTTAAGATCGGGGCAATCATAGGCTCCACTTACAACATGCACGGTATGGATATGTACAACGTTGGTGTCATCAACGCCGTGGTCAAGCTTGCAGAGGACTTTGCCCTACAGGTACGAGGGGCAGAGCAGCCCATACAGATCGTCTATCGTGCACCAAATGGGGACTTAGTAGAATAAAGTTTGCCCTCTAGAGCCCTGCCGAAATCTGGTTAGAACTAAAGAAAGTAGGCCAGCGCTAGAGGGCGGGCAAAAATAAAAGGGCAGGGGAAATAAATCCTCTGCCCTTCTTTTTACCTGAGATAGCCTATTCTTCTATATACGGTGGGTCTTCTTGTTCTCCTACCTTATGGCCCCCCCAAGTGACGTGCCCATTTACGTACCATATGAAAGCGATGAGTAAAATCCATGGGTTGATCCACCAAGCAAAAGCACCAAGTCCCAAAATGTGGAGAGTCCAATATACTGCTGGACACTTATGTGAGAAATCATGGAATATGAAGGTGAAGGGACGTCGTGCCCAAGGGTTCTTTTCCCAAAGGGACTGAACATTGAACCAGAACCAACAATATAAACGTTCAAGCCAATTCATTAATGTTTCTCGCTTTGAGTTTTACGATAGTAATGCTGTATCAGCAAACTCCAAGTAACAAGAAGTCCCCCGGTGATCTGCGATTCTAACTTGATTAGGGCGTACCCACAGAGTATCCACAAGGTTGGAATTAGAAAGATTAGAATGAGAGCTAGGAAGTCGTTGAAATTTTGCGGTAGAAACTTTGCAATCGCTTGTTTCATATTTCTCACCTAACTTGGGAATACATGTTTAAACATCGCTGTTAGCAAGGCAATTAAGGCTGCTCCAACTACTCCAACAACCCACCAGAATGCTTTGGACACTGGAGCGAAAGCATTTATCTCTTTCGCTTGTGACCTCATTATAGTATAGAGATCAGATAACGTATCAGTGCTTTGTTTAGTCACAGCAGCTTGTTCTGACATAAGTCTGGCTATTATAAGGTCATGACCAGCAATTCTCTCTCTGTTATTATTAGCGTAACTCTCTAGCTCTACAGCTTTAGCTACCAGCTTTTCCGTCTTTTCATTCAACGAGTTAATAGCTTCAGCTACAACTATGAGTAACTCTCTGTCACTTTTGGTTTCATAACGGATAGGTTCAGGCATGTCCATAATACTCCTTCTAAGTAAAGTTGGTCTCTCGGAAAGTTACTCTGATTGCAAGATCCGGCTCTCCAGTCTTCTCATTATAAATTTCCTCAATCTGTGGCTCACTCTCCATTGTAACATAGTAGTAGTTCGTTCCAGCTGTGCCACTAGTCGTCTCATCGAAACGAAGGTCGGCAAACTTGATAAGGTCAGTAGTTGTTCGACCCCCACGTAGGAAGTCTCTGATTGTTTTAACTGCCTCATCTGGATCTGCCCCAAGTTTATAAACACACTGGTGTAGTCTATAAAGGGTTGGTTTCTCTACACCCAACACTTCAAAGTAACGTACAGTAGGGATGAGACCACTTGTATCTGTATCCAAATGTATTTCATAGCTAAATCGTTTTCCCGTTATGGGTGTAGACAGATCTATCTTTTGAATACCATTGGTATCTATGGTAGAGACAATTTCAGTAGCGGTCGTATCCTCATCTTTTAGATAACTGACAGAAACACTGGCTCCATAGAGAGCATCAGAGCAACCAGCAGTCTCTATAATAACTGAAGTAATAATCTTGTCCCAATTTGGATGTGTGCCGTAGTCGTAACTTGTTCTAAGATAACCTCCAGTAGTGTTAGAACTTCCTGTAGCTAGTGGATTATCCAGCAGTGCGGCGGTTCCAAAATCGTAGTCATTGTTCCAATAGAGCATGGTAGATGAACTCACGGTCAATCCTAACCATAGAGCAGCAACCGCCACGTCTACCTTGACTAGCGGTGACCAATTGAACACACCATCAGAAGTTGGTTTACTTTTATAAATGACAGTGTAGTTATCTGTGTAGGGATCTGGCCCTTCATAGGTGACCGCGATATAAAGACCATTAACATTAGATGTTATACCTGAATAGAAAGGCCAATAATCAGTGGCGTCAATACTCTCCGTTGGAAAATTCAATGGACCGATCTCTCTAATAGAGCCGTAAGATGTTATCTCTAGAACACTGTTCTCCGTAATGAAGTAAAGGTTATTCTGAAAGTGTGTCTGACCCATTTGAGAATCGAAAGCTCCATTTAATCCAGTAAAAGCATGGCTCAATTCGTTAGGTTGGTAAAGAAGATCGAGACCCCCATCAGAATTATACTCATAGATAAGTCCAGTATCTAGACCAACCAGTAACGTTCCAGATGGAGATAACATTAAAGTTTCTATTGAAGAACGGACTCCATCTCCCACGTAGGCAGGGCTAGTCCACTGTTCTCCACCATTTACAGGATTGGAAGAGCTAGCTATTTCGTTAGCATCAGCTTTCCAAAGGATACTGTCTGTCTTAGTTACATTCTGTGTAACTATAAATATTGTAGCATCATTATCAGTTAAGGTGGACTCCGTGAATGTATCGTAGGAGTCATAATAGTAATAAGTTGCCCCATTTAGAGCAATGAATAATTTGCTATCGTACCAAGCCATACTGCTAATCCGTGAGGGGGCTTCCCAAATTTGATACATGTAGATGCCACCGATATCAGCGAATAACTTGTACGTTCCTTCCATGTTACAAGAGATGTAACGACAGTCCCAGTACAACTCAAAAAACCCATTGACAACTATTACATGTTGAGCGTAAATTTCCGTAGCTGGAGCAACTGGAGTTGTCCAGAATACAGCAGCTTTTGGCTGTGTTGTTAAAGATGTGAAGGAAGATAAACGCGCTCTTATCCAATAAGCTTCTTGCCCGTTTATAGTGGTAGTTGTCCATGAAGATGTATCGTCGATATCTACCCACGGAAGTAAACTATCTGTTTGAAACTGTGCTGCTGTAGAAGCAGTTATATTAGCGGAAGACCAGCTACCGCCTTCGTAGATTTCCCAAGTGATTGTCCATGTTCCTGCGCCAGCTGTAGTCTCATCGTAGTTAAGTCTTTCAAACTTAACGTCCGATCCAATGTAAATTGCGTCTTCGGCAGCAGGGGCAGCTGGAAGTAAGTTTATATCGTCCGCTGTTAAGTTTTGCGACTCAGCACTATAGTCGGTAAATGCCCCACCATCATCAAGGTAAACATACTGAGCGAAGAACCGTGGTGTTACACCCCCCACGTTTGGGCCAAGGATTATCTGCCCGAAACTGGTTTCAATGTTTTCTCCAGACCGGTAGGCCGTAGGATTGGACATGCGATATTGGTTGAAACCACCTGACCAATCTACCTGACGAAACAGGGAGCCAGTTCGATGTTCAGACTGTGGTTCTGTCACTGAGTACATGGCCTTTCCTTGGGCATCTCTTAATAGAGTGAGAGTCTTAGTTTCAGAGCCAATAGTAATTTCGTGATCATGTGTTCTAATTGTCATAGTCTCTCCTGTTTATCTAGCTTGCCAGAGTTTGGGGGCCATAATGCGGACATAGCAGTTTTGCGAAGCTGAACCGTTAGCTGCGGATATAACCAAGTATCCACTGGCAGAGCCCATACCAGATGGAATGTAACCAGCTGTTGATTGAGTTCCACGGAGTGTACCATTGGTGTACCATTTTATGGATACTCCGGGGTCTAAGACAATCGCTACTTGAACATCTCTGGCATCCGTAATTAAGTTGTTGCCCAAAGAAGTTGTTGATCTACCCGAAGCCCCATAACTTTCACCAGAGTAAATTGCGTTTGCCCCATCTGATGTGATCTTTATTCCTATGCCTTTGGCAGCTAAATCACCTATTGTGCTAACCTGTTTAAGCTGGACGTAGCCAGTTAGTTGGGAGTTGGTACTAAAGTATGACTGAGATAAGTTAAATATAAGAATTAACTTCTTGTCCCAGTTTATATAGTTGTAGTCCGCCCCTCCTGCACTCAAACATCTGATACCACATTGAGCTAGGTCAGAACTACCAGAGGTCGCAGAAGAGTTAACAGATACCATAGTTGCATTGGTTACTGTGCTATCTGATCCACCCCCACTAACCTTAGTTTCAGTCCAGCCAGCTGCCGTAGGAAGAGTCCAGAAGTTTACGCCAGTATCTAAAATGGTTAACGCCCCGAGGTCATGTTCCGTAGTTGATCTAAAACCATTGATCCAGATAGAACTCTGGGTGCCACTGTCTTCCACAGCTGTGCTTGCAGGAGCTCCACTTACATGAGCTTCCGTATAATAAACTCCACTAGCAATACTTAAGGCTGGAGAGTTGGCGTCCCAATCCCAAGCAAAGATATTATAGAAGATGTTCTGTCCGCCATTTCCAGCGAGCAAACCTACTCCATAGTTCTCACTTCCAATCCACTGCATCATAATAGCTACAAATTGATTACCGCCTGCTGCTCCCCCTGAAGTGCCATTAATCCTAACATGATTCTTAGAGTTGTGGGTGACTATGCAACTAAAGACGTTTCCGTTTACCCATGCTGTTCCAGTTCCAGTTTCATCAGCATAGATATCAAAATCAGTTTCGAAGCCGTACACAAAGACTGAACCGAACTGACAGAGACCGATATGCCTATCACCAGAAGAAGCTTGGGCATATAGCCTGATTCCTATAGAGTTTGCTTCCCTACCTCCCGGACTGTTGACAACAAAGACATTATCAAGCAAGCCGGTAGATATATGATAGCTGTCAGTACTATCTGTAGCTTCCAGTTGGATGGCTGTGCCGGCAGTTACATTGTTTACTGCCCAAACTATACAGTCAGTCAGGTTACCCGGATGGTGTAATGTTATCGTTACTCCACCATCCAAATATAAGTTAGTACGATGTACATGGACATTGGAACCATAACCTTGTCCTTGCACCCATACAGTTAAAGTTATGTCTGCTTCAATGTTAAAAGTCTTTCCTAGTAACAGAACTTTACCATTCGAACCAGCTGCTGTTTGGGCAGCTGTTATATCAGTTTGATCGTTGGTTCCATCGCAGACCGTACCGCCAGAAGCCAGCGCGTAGGCTTGCTCTGCCGCTGTAGAGTCACTGGCAGCTACAGCAACAAAGGCTGTCACAGCACTACCGCCCGGGGGTACTGCCCACGTACCATCCTCTTTCAAGTACTTACCAGACGCTGTGTTCGGATACTTCATCATCAAACCATGCTTCGAAGTAGAAGCATTAAGGTCTGTGTTGTCATCAGGGGCAGTTAAGTCATCCAGTTTGGTAGCAGTGACGTTACCGTTGTAGTAAGCGAGGCTATTCCACGCGGTGGAGCCGTCACCTAACTTCCATTTCTTAGTGTCTGTTTCCATGCCCAATTCCCTTAGGGCTAGTGTTGGATTAGCCGCCGACCAGTTAGCTGCGGTGTCTCCACGGGGTTCTATTTTATAATAATCTACCATTTAAGCAGTTCCTCCATCAATAATAAGTACCCAAGACGCCGTGGAAGAATCTCCACCGTCTATAGTCGCAACCCATGAAGCGGTAGCAGCTAAGCCACCATCATAAACAGGGTAGTCAGGATGTATTAGATCATCAAACTCATCTTCCAAAGCAGCCAATTCTTTTTGCAACTGCCCGAAGTTCGTGTTCAAAGATTTGATCAGCTTAAGTAATTCATTGACTACCTTGTCTGTAGGCTGATCCCCTGTAACAAACTTAGTTGAGTCTAGTAAGGTTGAGTTCATTGTATGCCCCTCCTACCCCGAATGCTTATAGTGGGCATTTGAAACTTATACTGAAGACGATCCCTTTCTAGTGCCCAATATGACAGTCTCTCAATAGAGTACTTATTGCCCCCATCTGTATACTGCGCAGCCATGGAGCTGTACAAAGATACGGCGGCCTCAGCTATCAAGACTTGTAGTTGGGGCTCATCAAGCGTAATAGTCGCTGTCCATGCGGTAGAGGCTACTCCAGAAGAAAGAAAGTCAAGATACCCATAGCCTTCGATCCGCATTCTGTAGTCTCTCCAGTCTGACTTAAGATACAGATATTCAGAATCAATCTCATACTCTCTGATGGGAATGGGTTCATCTTTGACTCCATCCAAAGAAAACAGGCTGACTCTCCTTGGATAATCCTGAGCTAGACTTAGATTTCCAATATAGACCTTTGGATAGTTAGGCCCGATCAATCTAATGTCGTCTACAATATCAACGGCAGCAGCGTTGTCATGATATACAAGAACCTGTACTGCTGTAGCTTCAGGACTAATATCTACTTCTTTATACCAAGAGGAACTCTCACTATCCCAAGCCGAGTCTCCAGCATGGTAGTCCGTATACGTTAGAGTTAGACCATCATATACACCTGCCCTAAGAGAACTGGCTGTATCCGACTTACCCCTCAACTTAAGAGTAACTCTCTTGCCTCTCAGATATTTCAGGTCATCATTGTTAGTAATAGATTGAGAGATATTGCCAGCGGATCCAGAAAGTTTAGCTGAGTAATTACCATGTATATACTCAAAGGCCGTGGAGTCCTGAGTTAGTGTACAAGTATCTGTAGTCCAGTATGCCAAGGCAGACGAGGATGACCAGTATTCCAATGAACCATCTTTCAGCCAGTTACCTGCAACTTTAGTCTCGTCAAATATTTTAGAATATAAAAATGGAAAGACCTTTGGGGCAGCTCTCACGAGAGCGAGCTTAATCTCCGATGGACTGAAGATTCTATTTAGATAGTAATCGATGCCGGTGCCCGGGGCAGCTGCAAAAGTTAAAGTAGTAAGCGTTCCTGTAGTATTGTCTAACGCTGTCACTTTTCGTTCATCATAGATAGCTGCTGAGCCACCGGGTTCCTCAGCTAAGATGACATGGCAGTTGCCTGTCTTTACCCAATCATTTGACTTGCCCATCAACGAGGAATCAACTAATGTAGTCGCTGTGCCAGCATCTGTAGTTGTACCTGCCCAATAGTCTCCAATAGCTTTTGAAAAAGCTACGTAGGCGTTAAATAATGTGGTGCTCAATTTGACCTCCTAATTCTGAAACCCTTGCCCAATTGTAACCTGTTCGTGATATGAACTATATTCTTAACAGCTGAAACTCCAGCTGTATAGATTGCTGTAATTGCTGAGCTCAATGACAACGCTGTAGTTGACGCTCTCTTCCACGCTACTGACTTAGAGACCGAAGCCTGTAAACTCAGGGCAGCTGTTGTCGCTCTGGTGAATGTCTTGGTTACTCCGACTGACGTTGCCAGCGCTAAGTTGACTGTCAAGGCAATTGGGTAATCCTTGACAACTGTGGAGACAATATCAATTAAGGTCTGTAACCTGAGTCCTGTATTTATAACAACATTCTTAGCTACTCTGCGAGATACAGTTGCTAGCAAATCTACTCCAGTTGTCGTGGCTCTCTTGAATCCAATGAGTTTGCCTACTGTAGTAGACAGGTTTAATTGGGAAGTGGTAGCAATTTTCTTTCCAAGGTTTCGGGACACTAATGCTTGTAAACGAAGTCCCGTTGAGATAGCGAAAGTCCTACCCCTAGATTTAACCAATGAGACAAGCAAGTCTAGAAGACTCGTGGTTGCTCTTTTGTAGGATACAGTCTTACTAACTGTTGTAGACAATCTTAAGTTTGCTGTGGTAGAAAACGACTTTGCTCTTGACCTTATTATATTAACAGCTAAGTCAAGACCCGTTGTAGTAGTTACCGTCTTACCAAAGCCTCTGACTAAAGTCACTAAAAGGTCTAAGGCAGAAGAGGATGCTCGGTTGTAAGCCGTCTGTTTTCCTACTGTTGTAGATAAGTCTAAGTAACTATTCGTCTCGCCAATCCAGTCTGTACCAGAGTTAACCTGTAGTTTGATACCACTAGTGGTAGATATTGAGTAGCCAAATGCTTTGGCTATAGTTGTTGCCAAACTTAGGGCAGCTGAAGAAGCCCTTTTAGGGTCAAACTTCCTAGCTAGAGTAGCTAGCAAACTTAGATAGGACGTACTAGCTCTGGTGTAAGCTAGTGATCTACCAACAGACGCAGCCAAAGAAAGACTAGACGTAGTAGTTTCTGTCTGCCCAAAGCCTTTAGTAACGCTTGGGGCTAATCTAAGATTGGTCGTTGAAGAATACGTCCTGCCCCTAGATCGAGTTAGACTAGGAGATAGACTCATATTGGCCGTACTAGCGTATTTTTTACCGAAGCTCCTAGCCAAGTTTGTTGATAAACTAAGACTAGCTGTACAGCTGATAGGATAATCTGTGGAGCCAGCAACCAATTCGAACTGGTAGTTCATCATGGTTATTGAACCACTAGCAGCCGCATTCGTATCTAAATGTAAGTTTATTAAATCAGTGCTAGCTAACGTTACTTCATTAGAAGTATCGACATTATTGCCTGTAGCTGAAAGACTAGCAGACAAGTCAGAATCTGCTCCACCTACTTGCAAGGCCATTGTCCCTGCCACATTCAATGAGTAGGCTGAAACGTAGACCTTCAAATTCTTAGCCTTTATGGTTGTTAGGGCATACTCTTGCATATAGGATTGGGTAGTAGCACCAGAGTATCCATCCATAAATGGATACCTATCGTTATCATAGTTGATAGCTGTACCACCTGTACTACCACCAGCTATGACCTGCCCATCAGATACGACTTTAACTTGCGTCATTCCTATTTGAGGGCCAGTTCCCGAAGCTTCGTTTATTAACCCGATAGTCTGCCCTGCTGTTATAGTATCTGTATGGGTCGGGTCTTCAAATGCCCCAGAGCCACTAACCGTGACTGTATTGGTAGCTGTTGCTCCATTATCTCTTATTGATACAGTCGCTGAAGCCCCGTTATAGGTCGCGCAGTATGTTCTTAAATTAGATACTGTAGATTCTGTGTAACAGATTAGTTTCGTGTTATTCTCTGTAGAAGTGTAAGATTGATGACCACAGAGGAAACTATAAGAAGTAGTAGTAGACGTCATTGTACCGACGTTAGCATTGGACATTATATAAGAGCCATTGGCACTGTAAACTTGATAAGCACTTCCAGAGCAGTAGACATTTCCAGATGCTCCACCGTTTACCATTCTCGTGCAGACTAAATCTCCATCTGCAAAGTCAGCTGTGTGAGAAGGGTCTTGCTTAATTCCTGTTTCTGCGGCACTGAAGGATATAGTGCAAGTCGTTGCACTGGAACCATCCATCAATGTGAATACACTTGATCCTGTGTTTAGGGAGTTAGTCGCTATTCGGACTGTCATATTGGAAAAGGTGTATGAGTCACGGATAAGTGTCTGGGTATTAGCCAAGGTAGTTGTATATACTGTCGGGCCAATGACAGGGCCGTACGCTGTTGTAGCGTAGTTTACAGCGTAAGCGTTAGAGTTACAAGTAGTTATAAAAAGAAAGTTCTCCACTACTCTATTCTAACCAATCCTTCTCCTAGGCGGTTATCAATTATCCTTTGCAAGTTATTCTTTTGTGCTTGGTTTAACACAATGCCCAAACCTTCCAAACGAAACACCAGTACTCTATCTAAATCGAAGAGCCATTTGTAAACAGCAGCCTTTAAATTGTTTCCTTCAAGGTCGCCCTCTATATATCTCAGGGCAGGAAACTGTTCCTGTAAGAGCAAGAACACATTATTCTTTCTATCGTTCTCTACTTTTATAGCTTCTTTTAGGGCAGGAGTATTTCCATGTTGAGTGTGCACTGGACAGAGTCTAGCTGGAGACAGTGGTTTTTTATTTGTATGTGGTGTTCCAGAGTCTATTCTAGCTTGATGAATTTGCCGAGCGGTCTCTTCAGTAACGTAAGTATATACGCGCTGTTCTATTGGTAAAGTGTCATCATAAGATGAGTAGATTTTACATCCGCATGTGTCTGGCATCCAGATTTCAAGTGCATTATCAGCCATTTAATCCCACCTTTTAGTTTGCCTTGTGTTTGTCCATGAGTGCGCCCAAGACCTAAGCAGTGTGGACAAGACGCTTAGTAAAGAGGTTGAAGAGCGATTGTAATCTATACTCTTTGAGACACTAGCACTCAGCGATAGATTTGCTGTGCAACTAATTGGATAGTCAACTGCCCCACCGTCAAACGTAATAGTAGCAGAGGGGGCTAAAGACAAATTGGCCGTCGAGGCTCTGTGATAAGCCCTAGCGACGGTAGTTGATGCAGACAGCGATAGGTTAGTTGTTATGCTAATTGGGTAGTCAATACTGACAGTATAGTAGACTGTCATGCGAATGTAGTCTACAAACGCATCAGAGTCTGTACCGGTAGACTGACACCAATAGACAACACCAAACGTAGAGGTCTTGACTATGGTAGCTGAGATACCAGTATAGCCCCAATTGCTAGTTGAGCTACCAATGGTTACTATCCCGACGCTAGAGGGGAATGCCCCCCAGTTCGTACCAGTTGTCTGGGCAGTTCCTTGTAGGGTTCCACCGTAGATTAATCTGGCTTGATAGTCAGAGACAGTACCATTGGCATAATATCGCTCAACTTCTACAACAATTCCATTAATTGTAGCACCGCTAGGTAAGCTAGAGAAATCAAAGTTAGTAGCTGTCAGACCGTAGCTAATGTCCGTGTTATCAAAGGTTGAAGCCGTGATAGACGCATAAGACGCGTTGTCACTGACAATGTTACCAGAATCTGACCAAGTGTTGTTTTCTCCGCTATACTTAGTAGTCGCTGTCGTACCGGGATAGGTCGCTGCGGTATTGGCCATCGACTACTCCTAGGCTTGATCTACAACAACATGACCGTCAATTGTTATGGTGTCTGTATTTTCTACTGCCAAGACGGCATTGAAGCAACACTCTACAAACGTGACGTCTCCATCGCTATTGCATAGATGGATGCCCGCAACGTTCCTAGTACCTGTTGCCGTGAACACATGGTTGAAACCTATGGTATCTCCAGTAGTGTTCGTAGTAGGCTGAGACATGGTATCTACCGTAGCGATTAACAGACCAGCATCAGTATGATGGGTGGCTGTATCCGCAGGGTCTGCAAAAGTAGAAGCGGCCGCAGCGGTGCAGGGTGTAGCCATGTTCAGACAGACTATTTTATTTGCAGCAGTAGCAGCAGGGGTGACATCAGACATAAGGATCACCCACTCTGTAATGCCCGTATTGGTAACAGTTTGAGTTTGTGCCATTTAAACCCTCCGATAATTCTTGTCGAATAGTAATGGATCGACGTTGTATTTTCTGCAAACCGGGCAGGTTAGTTTTATGTTAGCGTGGATTGCTTGCCATAGATTCTTTGGGCTAGGTTTTCCAGTTCTGTACCGCTCAAGTATCTTCTTGTCTCTATTATGCGTAGCGTAGTAAACTCGGCGTCTATGGTAGGATGCTAGAAATGCTACATACAAAGAGTCAATCACATACTTTAACAGGCACCGGAAACTGAGGCATTGAGGAGGAGCTGGCGGCTGGATACTTACAACTGTCGCTATAAGAGTGCCGTCAGCTTTCCTTTGTTCAGCAGTATAGTCTACTCTAAAACCCGCCCCTGTATTGGTAGCTGGCATTAGACCGTAGCCTCCGAATCATCTTTAATCCACGTAACGTTGATTGTTGGCGTTCCAGCTATATAGAACGCGACGCCCCCAGACTTGTTAGGATCGATGCCAAAGGTATAGTCCGTTGTGGCAGCGAAGTAACCAAATGGTAGTGTTGCCACTGCAGCTGGTACTATAGCTACCGAGTTCAAAGTGGTCGCTGCATCTAGGGCAGCTGATACTTGGAACCTAGCTACGTACTCATCTGGTTGACCATTAAAGGTTATGCGTTTCCAGTTGGTTGGCACAGTCCAGTAGATCATACCATCCTGTGCGAAACACGCGCCACCATTAGCTGTGCCATCAGTTATGCTCAAGCTCGCCCACTCCGTACCAGTCCAGAAGTAACCAGACTGAACAGAGGCGTTGCTGTTGACACTGTCTACATCACAGATAACTCCCCCAAATGGTTTCTTAGATGTGACATACCAATAGTCGCCGTTGGCTGCCGTACTCAAAGAGCTTAGGTCAACATCAGTTGATGTGCTCTTATCTGTGGCGTACGTTGTATAGTCGGTAAAGGTTACAGCGTCGTCAGTTGTCTTTAACACCTGACTTATCTTACCACAAATCTGGGCGGTGAAGGCTGCTGTGCCATTGAGCATGACCATACGGGTTCCAGCGGGGGCAGCTAGAGCGGCATAAACGGCCGAGACTAGGGTGACTTGCTCACCATAGAAAGCGCTTACAGGTTGTTCACGTATTGCTACTTTCATTCAACACCCCTTATAGACGTACCTGTTTATTTGACACTTTATCGCCTACAGGTAAGGCAACTCCCTCGCTGTTAAGTACGTCCGTCTTATCGGCGAGCTCGTCGTTTAGCTCCCCCAACTGTACAATGAGTTTCTCTAGTTTAGCTTGTTTCTCTTCCATGCTAGACTTTATGCTAGCTAGTTTAGAGAGTTCGTGATTGTCGTTCGCTATTGCTGTTTTGAGACTATCCATTGTACGGGTGATACCATTTATTTTCCCTTGGAGAGCTAAGGTCTCGAGAACAATTTTACCGAGTAATTCCAGTTCCATTATTTCTCTCCCTTAGAGAATGCCCTTTTAAGCAAGCCACCAAGTTCTTTTTCTTCCTTGGCTTTCTTTTCAGCCTCAATTGCAGCCCACTCTTCTTTATGTTTACGCTGCATATGCCGAGTCCTCTGGAACTCATTGATTAAGTTCGATTTCTTACAGGTGGCCAAGCCCATCTCATCGAAGTGTGATCTCTGAGGATTGTTAGGGTGAAGGTAACATTCTAATGCTCCTCGTTTGGGTTCGAAATCTGGTTTGACCGTTGTGAAGACTCGCTTACCGTTTCTGGTTTTCTTAAGCTGGGCCGGCAACATGTTGATGTTGACCAAGCTTCTCTCACCAGTTACCATGTCGTAGACATAGACATAGCCAGCCGACTTAACACTCGCGACGGTCATTGGGGCAGGTAAATCTGCGTCCTTACCGTCGTGAATGATCCTGTCCTTTAAAGAATCCATGGGTTCGGCTTCCTGCTTTGCTTTGAGCATTTCCTCGATTAAAACTTTATTTTCCACATCTTGCGGTTCCATTAACGTTTGCTCCTTATCTTAGATTTAAGTTCGATTTGATCTATCATTTTCCTGATCAGGTCTGGCCCTTCTAAATGTTTTAGAAGTGCCTTAGGAAATGGTTTTGCCCGGAGATCATCGGCTATTTGTCGAAGCTCCCCCACCGTATGCTCTACGTAGTACCTATCCTCGTCGGAGTCATAAAATCCACCGGGGATTCGGAACTGATCATGCTTGAACTTCTTAGTTGCCCCAAGATCCTTACGGTACTCGGCCGGCTTGTCTTCTCGCATGACGTAGACAATCTGGTAGCGATGGAAACCTTTGCTGTCAGGACTCTGCAGGTTCATCTCGAATAAACCTAAGCAGGGTTCATCTTCGTTAACGTAGTGGGTTCCGAAAAGTATTTTAGCCATTTATCTCCTTACTCTAGAGGGGTTGTTTTCAGGCACAACCCCTTTAAGCCTCTAAATTTTAGTGGATGATCGCTAATGACACAGCAGTGGAGCTTGTTCTCCAGATTAAAACTATAACTGCTTCATTAGTTAGGATGGTCGAGCCAGTGTCAACTACTGTGGTAGTGCCATCGCTGGCGAAGGTTAAGGTCTGTGAGCCATCATTTATATAGTAACAGGTGACGGCCTGATTGTCGGACTGCAACGGAATATTGGCGATATAGTTAGCCGCCGTATCCGTAGTTACAGTTCCGCCACCAACAGCAGATGTGTGAGTAACAAGACCAGCTGCAACCTGAGCCGCAGAGAAGGTATTGTTCTGAGCATCTACATCCGTGTTGGTAATAGTTTCCTTTAGCCTACCAGCTTTGACGCCTACACCATTAGTAGCGTCCAAGGACAGGACCTCGGTTCCATCTACAAAGATATCTAACTCTGAGTTAGCTGGATCGTAGCTGAAACCTCTTTTGATCTTTGCCGTATTTCTTGCCATTCTTCTCCTTGCTGAACGTCAGCACGTGAAAGGATTGGGGCAGGGGTTAGCTGCCCCTTAGATTATTCCCGGGAACCCTCAACGAGCAGGTAGTCAACGTACATTGAAGCAGCCGCTGCGTCAGAGTTCTTCAACAGAACCTTAGCGCACAGGTCGGTGTTGGCAGTTAACGAACTAGCCACACGAGCTACCTCTTTTCCATTGATTGAACCTACAGCGGTGCCGTCCTCATCAATGCTGACACGGAAGGTCTGCCAAGTCGCAGCCGCAGCTAGAGCAACCCCGGTGTTAACCTGAGTTGAATCAGCGTCAGCTTTGACTCCGCCGAACCTAATAGTATCCGTAGTAGCGTCGGTATCGAAGTAAAATCCCACACCGTTTGAAGCTGTGGTAGTTACTGTGGTACCGGAGATGCTAATAGGATTCTCTTCGGTTGAGGCATCATCGGTAAAGCCGATGAATATGCCCCTGCCTTCGGCATCAGTTACCTGAGTCACGCGAGCTTCCATTACACACAGACCGAACGAGGGATTCCACGTCTTCAAAGTATTGACAGCCGCAGAGTCATTGTCGTCAGTATGGGTGGTCAGGACGAGGGCACCATTGTTTTGTTCGTTGATTCCGATGGTTGCGGATGTTCCTATTTCAGTCAACTCGTTAGTAGCATCGTTCTCTTTCTTAACGAAGTCGTTGAAATATTTTACCCGCCCTAGATTGGTATCAGTCGCCATTTTGAAATCCTCCTTAGATTTCTTAGTACTAACCGAAATCTTCGGTGTACTTTATTCTTTTAAGGGCAGAGTTTAGGCCCCTGCCCAAGGCCTTAAGTTAAGAAGTAGGGGCAGTTGCGTCGCTGTAGATTTCATACAGCCAGTTGCCCGAAGACCTCTCACCGTAGGCATACTCGTCATAATGGTAGACGCTAGTAGCGCCGCCACCGATGTTAGGACGCCTTAGGGTTTCAGTCCATGGGGATTTGCCCTGAACTAGTATGATGCCATCTTTCGCGAATACGCCACCTTTAGCATCGTCGCTAGAATCTATGGTAATGTTGCCATCTTCATAGATCTCGCAACCGGCAATAGGCATAGCGAATCCACTCTGGAAGACTCTCGCAGTTACTCCATCGGTAATCGGATAGGTACCGACACCAGAGATCAGTTCATCGAAGATGTCCTTAATCTGGTAACCGTGGAGTACGCAACGGAAGGGTTTCACGCCGGGTTCGGTAGCATTGGATGAAATCCTAGTTACCGCAGCAGTAATATAGCCGGAGGTTAAAGTGGTGCCGGCACCGCACAGGCTGGTCGTAGCGCTATCCAGCACAGTCAGACCATCCTGATCTTTCTTGCGCTGAATGGCATTCTGAGCCAGTCCGCCCATTTTGGCGTAGCCTTTCTTGGTTATCCGACGAGCGACACGATCAGTGATTAAGGTTTCAATACCAACCATTGTCGGAGTAATGGTCAGTAAGGTGTCACTGAACTGTTGAGGATTGTCGAGGATTGTAGTTTCGTTAACAGCTGAAGCGGTCAACGCAGCATAACTCACCTCGTTCCAGTCAAGGCCAATACCTTCGCCTAGAGTTTGTTTGTCTACCAGTTGGGGCATGACTCCCTCTTGTTCTCGGATGATCCTAGCTTCCGCGATAACCGTAGGTAGACTATCAGTTAAAGCAGAGGTAGTAGTATTTCCACTTGCCATGGTTTATTTCTCCTTGTTTGACTTTTCGCCTGTTGGTTTCCACCCGTGCTCTACACCTTGAAGTAGTCTCATTGCGGCTTCCGCTGCACCGTGGCTACTACAGGTTTGCTTCACGGACCATTTTCCATTTTTAAAATGCAGGACTTTGTTGCCTTCAATCTTATACGGCATTGCCGTCCTCCTAATGGGGCATCAGCTCCATAGCTTTAAACCAAACCAAGCCGTCCAGAAGAGACCATAGCAACATAACTCCCAAACACAGCACGCCTTTCTTCCAACTTTTGGTCCACACCAAGCCGGTGTAGAATCCTAAAAAGATGGTCGCAGTGGCCATTACTATGTCTAGGTACTTGTAAGCCTCGTAAGGGAGGTTCATAGTTCTCTCTCATTATAGTCCTACAATTTTATGATATCGATCCATGTTCTTCTTGTTCATTGGGATATCTCCATTAGCGAATTTCGCAATGAAATCCTTGTCTGATAATGAAGATCCCCCGGCAGGATTGGAGGTGTCTACGGAGTTTGCTTCTCCTTTGAGCTCTCGGATTTGCTCTTGTAGCGCTTTTAGTTGTGCCGATTGTGCTGTCTCTACATTCGCTTTTTGAATCTTAGCAGCGGAAGACAACACTCTCTTCTGGATTTCCCAGTAGCTCTTGGCACCCTCTCCCCGGTCCAGATTCTTGTCATTGGGGTCGACTCCCATCTCTTTGACAGCGTCTGTTAAAGTCTGCATGAACTGGTTATGGAATGCCTGTTGCTGTGCTAGAACAGCATTTTCTGCAGCTTCTTTCTGGGCTTGGGAATCCTTAGCTCTAGCTGCCGCTAGTTCCAAGTCCCGAGCCATTCCCGGATCCGTTTCCGCGAGTTCTCTTTGGGCCGCTATAAGAGTTTCCTCAGCAGCTCTCGCCTTTCGTGCTAGCGCTTGTATCTGGGCATCTGCTCGATCTCTGGTAGACTGCAATACTCGGCGTGATTCCTCACGTTGTTCCTCGATTGACTTCTGCAAAGTCGAGATTTGCTTGGCAAGGCCATCCACTGTGGGCGGTACTTCAGGGGTCTGAGGTTTGGCCTCAGCCGCTGGCTTTGATTCCTTCGTCTCTGGGACAACGGGTGTCTCGGAAACGGGAACCTCTTGAACGACTAATTCGTCCCCCGGCATTTTAAAACTCCCTTATATTATTCCGTTAGAATGCACCAGCATACCAACGGTCATAAGCGTTCATTATTGATTCGTAATCATTTGGATCACTGGTTAGTTTCATCTCACGTCTCTGTGAAGAGATCTCAGCTTCCGCAGGGAAGATGTATTGTCCGTACTCTTCGTAAATATCGTAGGCCTTTTGTTTTAGGGCAGTGTTAGTTGAGGCTTTCAACTGAGCCGCTGTCTTAGCCATCGTGCGCATTGGATCTCCACCGTAGCGAGCCCAGACTGTATCCGCTATTGCCCAATAAGGTCTAAGTAGTTCTTGATCTCTCTCGTAACGCTGTTCTGTAGGGGTCATATTGGCTCTAAGATAGTTCTGCAAGATTGCGCGGTTCTCTTCCGACAGACTTCCAACGTAGGACTCTCTCGCTGCATAAAACTTCTGCCAATCCATGTCGCCGCCAGTTTTCTCCATTGGTTGAATGGCGTACCATCCGGCAGCTAGGAAGTACTCCTTGTAAACTGGGTCTATGTTATTCTGTATATATTCATTGTATGCAGCATAGTATGTATTAGCTTTCGCAGGATCGAGTTGCACTTGAGCCGCTAGTGGATACTCTTTACCAAGAGCTTTGAGGATACCTTCATATTGCTGGGCTCTAACCTTTCGGTTCTCTCTCCACTGTGGCCCGGAGATAATTCCTGCCCCGAGACTATTATCATCTTTCATCTGGGCTTCCAAGAACTCAGGTTTAAACTCTCTAAGTTTCTTAGCTACATCAGTAGTCTCCTGAGCGCTGATACCACTGGCTGCTTGAGCTGCTTCTCTAGCATACTCGTACTGTTGTCCCGATCTTCCCGGCATGAACCGCTCTTTGATCGGGGTAAGAATAGGTAGGCCACGCTCTGGATACTTAAGAGCTATATCAAGTAGAGCCGCATCATTCGGGGATAGGTTCGTCAAGAATTTCGCTTTCTCTGTTGGCCCTTTAAGATTGTTGTATTCTTCTTTCAATTGCTCACCACGAGGATCCCCATGACCAGATAGAGACGACTTGACGAAATCAATGATTGAAAGATAAGCGGAACCTGTTCCACCGGTAATGCCCTGAATTCCATGTTGCATACGTAGCGGAGAAACTCCTAAAATTTTACTCAGTTCATAGACGGTGGGACTTACCCACGGAGCCATCTGTTCAGCTGTTGGTAGATCTTTCTGCTCTGGGGGCAGGATGTACGTATCGCGGAAGAAGTCCCAGTTTGCAGCTTGTTGTAGGAACTCACCATACATTTGGGGCACGACAAGTTCTGTAGAGAACGGGGACATTGTACCGAAGTATCTCTCTGCAAAGCCAGCGTAGTCTGAAGGTGTCCGATTATAGAACTGCTCTTGCGTGTAGATGATAGGGGCAAAGAGCATACTCCACTCTCGGAGTTTTGGAAGTATGCAAAGGTAGTTCGGTTTATTAGTTCCATCCGATTGCTTCTCAGTTGAGGGCAGCATGATCATCAAGGAAAACTGCCGGACATCTTCTGGGACATCCCAGTACTCTTCGTAGCTCATATTGTAAATGTTCAAGCCAACTAGGACGGCTGCTATCGCGGCAAGTCTCATTCGACCGCCACGAGATTGCATTGCCCTAAGCGGTTGTTTCATGCCTTCCATGTTGGCATTTAAGAACAAGAACGCTGGGTTCAATTGTTTTACTAAGGATCCCCCACGAGCGTAGTTAATTGTAGCATTGACTGCTTTGGAAGCAGCAACTCTAGCTCCGGGTTGCATTGCCACATACTCCGGCGGTAGAGTTCTCCAGTTAGGAACCAGTCGGTTCAAGTTCGTTTCAAATACTAGTTCGCGAGTAGTCTGTTCTGTATAGCTGCCCACAGATGACATGGCTTGCATTATCCTCATTGGGACACTTCTAGAGTCTCTGACAATTTCTCCGCCACTGTTGGTAGCCAATCCAGAGAGCCGACTTAAAGCTGCTCGCTCTTGCCATGCTCCAGCCATTCTATAGATTTCTCTGAGCCGTTTGTTTTGTTCACCACGCCAAGCTGTTAACTGTTTCATGAATACACTGGTAGGTGAAACGCCTTCTCGAATGAAAGCTGTGAACATGTCTATTGCCACGTTAGCTGACCACCATACAGGGTTTGATCCTGTGAAGGCGGTTCGGCTAAAGCTGTTCATCCATGAGGCTATAGAGATTAACGGATTTTTAAGAACTTTGGGCAGAACAATTAGCTCATCATAAATGTATCGCGCGGGGCCGGTTACATGATACGTTTTCCGGTCGCCGTTGACGAACATAGAAACGTAACCATCTGCTTGCTTACCACCAGATCGAAACACCGGTCCAGTAGGAGTCCAGATTAACTGAGCTGCCATGTCTTCCTTAATAAAGGGAGCTAACTCTGGATCTGCCAGACCATTTAAGATGTAGGATTGGGCCAGCCGATTTTGAGCACGGATCGTAGTGTTCCGAATCATCTCCTCGGCCATTACTTCAAATGTGTCTTTCAACGGTCGATTGGTACCTGTTGCAGAATACCTACGTAGACCGTTCCAGACTACGTCATGCCCTGTATAGTTTACCCCGGCTACTCTCATGGCATCTTCGGCATCTTGTACATACGAGATAGGATTATAGTCAGGATAAAGTTGATGCAAGAAGTCTGCTCTTTCTCTGGACATCGTGTGATCTATGACATCCTTTTCAATCATGTCATAGTACACTTTTCTCATGATAGCTATAGCATTTTGAGCTTTAGCTGCTTTCTCTGGTCCTAGTCTAGCTAAGGTTTCGTTTATATTATCTACAACGTCTTGTAACTGTCTGAATCCAGCCGGCCATTCAGTACGCCCAGCTAAGTTAGGATTCTGCATCATAGCTTGAACTTGATAGCCCATGGCTAAAGCTGCAATGTCATCCTTGGGTACATCAGCAGCTACATTACGAATCTGTTGTATTGTCTTCTGGTACCACTGTATAGCTTCGCCGGTTGCCCCAGCAATGAGATCAGCTTGTGTGTTAAAGTCTAACGTTGACCCCGGTTGAACTTGAAGCCGGCGGGTTCTAACATTCTCAGCTGCCTGACGTCGTCCTTGATACGTACTATCCCAGATTCTTTCCATGATCTTTCTGTACATATCTTGGAGGTCTTTCGGCTGT
>Ga0102851_10000026_pt1 | contig 47470 bp, 44 predicted proteins | sample Mud3Dept3metaG_FD_79558 | JGI IMG/M metagenome (GOLD analysis project Ga0102851, IMG submission 79558) | Freshwater wetland microbial communities from Ohio, USA, analyzing the effect of biotic and abiotic controls - Mud 3 Core 4 Depth 3... | ecosystem: Environmental > Aquatic > Freshwater >... | reverse complement strand
GCCTTTCGGTGCCCAAGAGCGGTTTCGCCACGAGCATGGAGACGGCCTACGAGATCCTCGAGCAGGTCGGGTTCCCGGCCATCCTCCGGCCGGCCTTCACCCTCGGCGGCACGGGCGGCGGCATCGCCTACACCCGGGAAGAGTTCACCGAACTGATCACCCGGGGACTGGACGCGAGCCCGGTCCACCAGGTGCTGGTCGAGGAATCCGTTGTCGGCTGGAAGGAGTATGAGCTCGAGGTGATGCGCGACGCCAAGGACAACGTGGTGATCGTCTGCTCCATCGAGAACCTCGACCCCATGGGCATCCATACGGGCGACAGCATCACCGTGGCGCCGGCCCAGACGCTGACCGACAAAGAGTACCAGATCATGCGCGACGCGTCGCTTCGGATCATCCGGGAGATCGGCGTGGACACGGGCGGGTCGAACATCCAGTTCGCCGTCGATCCCCGGAACGGCAGGATGATCGTGATCGAGATGAACCCCCGCGTTTCCCGGAGCTCGGCCCTGGCATCAAAGGCCACGGGATTTCCCATCGCCAAGTTCGCGGCCAAGCTCGCCGTGGGCTATACGCTCGACGAGATCCTGAATGACATCACCAAGGCCACGCCGGCCTCCTTTGAGCCGACGATTGACTACGTCGTCACGAAGTATCCCCGCTTCGCCTTCGAGAAGTTCCCCCAGGCGGACGCCACGCTCACGACGCAGATGAAGTCCGTGGGCGAGGCCATGTCCATCGGGAGGACCTTCAAGGAGTCGCTCCAGAAGGCGCTCCGGTCTCTCGAGATCGACCGCTACGGCCTGGAATCGCGGCGCGAGCGCGACGGCGACGTTGACACGGGCCTCGCCGATATCCGGCAGAAGATCAGCGTGCCGAACTGGGAGCGGCTGTGGTACATTGCCGACGGGTTTCGAGCCGGCATGACCGTCGATGAAATATTCAACCTTTCCAAGATCGACCCCTGGTTCCTGCACCAGGTCAAGCAGATCGTGGACATGGAGAAGGATCTGAAAGAGCGGGGGGCGAGCATCCTTGCGGGCAGCGCCTCAGCGTCCGACCATCCGCTCCGGGCCGCGAAGGAGTACGGCTTTTCCGACCGGCGGATCGCGAAGCTCCTGACCACCACCGAGGAGGCCGTGCGCAAGGCGCGTATCGAACTGGGCATCATGCCGGTCTTCAAAAAAGTGGACACCTGCGCCGCAGAATTCGTGGCGCACACGCCGTACCTGTATTCAACGTATGAGAAGCCGTTTTATCAAGTGCGGAGTGCGGAGTGCGGAGTGCGGAATGAGGCGGAAGTCAGGAAACCGGAGGGAAAAGCGGAGTGCGAGGCGGAGCCCACGGACCGGAAGAAGGTCATCATCCTGGGAGGCGGGCCGAACCGCATCGGCCAGGGCATCGAGTTCGACTACTGCTGCGTGCACGCGGCGTTCGCCCTCAAGGACGACGGGTACGAGACCATCATGGTGAACTGCAACCCCGAGACCGTGAGCACGGACTACGACACCTCGGACCGCCTGTACTTCGAACCCTTGACTCTCGAGGATGTTTACCATATTATAGAGCGCGAGAAACCCCTGGGCGTCATTGTCCAGTTCGGCGGCCAGACGCCGCTCAAGCTCGCGGTGCCGCTCGAAAAGCTCGGCGTGCGCATCCTCGGCACGTCGCCCGACAGCATCGACCGGGCAGAGGACCGGAAGCGGTTCAAGGAGCTCCTGGACCGGCTGGGGCTCCGGCAGGCCGAGAGCGGCACGGCGGTCTCCTGCGACGAGGCCGTGGCCGCCGCGAACAGCATCGGCTACCCGGTCATGGTGCGGCCGTCCTATGTGCTCGGCGGCCGGGCCATGGAGATCGTCTACGACGAAGAGAGCATCAGGAACTACATGACCCGGGCGGTGAAGGCCTCGCCGGACCGACCGGTGCTGGTCGACCGCTACCTCGAGGACGCCGTGGAGATCGACGTGGACGCGATCTCCGACGGCAGGACCGTCGTGGTCGCCGGCATCATGGAGCATATCGAGGAGGCCGGGGTGCATTCGGGCGACTCTGCCTGCTCGCTGCCGCCCTTCTCCCTGCCGCAGGACATCATCGCGGAGATCGCCCGGCAGACGAAGGCCCTTGCGCTGGACCTGAAGGTTGTCGGCCTCATGAACATCCAGTTCGCCGTGAAGGACGGTCTTGTCTACGTCCTTGAAGTGAACCCCCGGGCCTCCCGGACCGTTCCCTTCGTGAGCAAGGCCATCGGGGTGCCGCTCGCGAAGCTCGCGGCCCGGGTCATGGCGGGAAAGACGCTGGACGAGCTCGGGTTCACCCAGCCGGTGGTCATCAGGCACATCGCGGTAAAGGAAGCGGTCTTCCCCTTTGCCAAGTTCCCGGGCGTGGACACGCTGCTCGGCCCGGAGATGAAATCCACGGGCGAGGTGATGGGCATTGACACGGATTTCGGCATGTCCTTCGCCAAGTCGCAGATCGCTGCGGGGAACCCCATGCCGACCTCGGGAAGGGTGTTCATCAGCGTGAAGGACAAGGACAAGCCCGCGGCCCATGAGGTCGCTGCCGGCCTGGAGAAGGCCGGCTTCTCGCTCGTTGCAACGCGCGGGACTGCGGAGTATCTCAAGAAGCGCGGCGTCACGGTCGAAATGGTGAACAAGGTGTTCGAAGGCCGTCCCCACATCGTCGACAGCATCAAGGACCGGCAGGTGGACCTGGTGATCAACACGGTGCACGGAGCTGAGTCCCAGAAGGACTCCTACTCGATCCGGCGCACGACCCTGACCCAGGGCATCCCGTATTTTACGACCATGTCCGCCGCGAAGGCGGCAGTGCGCGGCATCGAGGCCCTCAAGGCGAAGCCGATCCAGGTACGATCCATTCAGGAGTATCAACAGCGATGACCAGAAAAGTACCCATGACCAAAGAAGGTTACGAGAAGATCAAGAAGGAGCTCGACCACCTGTTCAAGGTCGAGCGGCCCAAGAACATCAGGGACATCGAGGAGGCCAGGGGACACGGCGACCTCTCGGAGAACGCCGAGTACCATGCGGCGAAGGAACGCCAGGGCCACATCGACGCCAAGAAGCGCGAGCTGGAGTTCAAACTTGCCCACGCCCAGATCATCGATGTCTCGAAACTGACGAACGAAAAGGTCGTGTTCGGCACGACGGTGAAGCTCGTGGACACTGAATCCGGCGATTTGAGGAAGTACACCCTGGTGGGCCAGGAAGAGGCCGACCTGAAAAAAGGCAAGATCTCGGTGCAGTCGCCCGTGGGCAAGGCGCTCATCGGCCACAAGGTGGGCGACGTGGTGACCATCACAACGCCCGCCAAGATCGTGGAATACGAGATCCAGGAGATCGAGATTGCCGTCGAGTAAGCTGCACCGGGCGACCGTGCTCCATCACCGGCCGGCCGGCAGGGGATATTACCGGCTCGTGCTCCGGGCGCCGGCGCTGGCCTCGGCCTCCGCCCCCGGCCATTTCGTCATGCTCCGGGTGTCGGAGAACCTTGACCCTCTTTTGGCGCGTCCCTTCGGTATTTCCTCGGTCATCGCAAAAAGGTCCCTTGAGCTTTACTACCGGGTGGTCGGCAGGGGTACGACCCTTCTCACGGCAGTCGGGCCGGGCAGGGAGCTGACCGTGACCGGACCTCTCGGCAACGGTTTCCCGGCGCCGTCAAAGGGCATAACGCCCCTTCTGGTCGCGGGCGGCAGCGGGTTCCCGCCCCTCCTCTATTTTGCGGCACGGTACGGGAAGCAGTCCCGGCTGTTCGCGGGGTCCCGCGACAAGGAATGCCTTCCGCCGCTGTCGGCCATGAAGGACTTCCGCTCGCGCGTGAAGGCCGTCCATTATGCCACCGAGGACGGAAGCCGCGGCACCTGCGGCTTCGTGACCGACAGCCTCGCGGAATATCTTTCCGGTCCCGCCCGTGACGATCGGCCGGTCATGTATGCCTGCGGCCCCCATGCCATGCTTGCCGCGGTAAGCAGGCTCGCCGCCGAACACGCGGTTCCCTGCTATGTCTCGATGGAGGAGCGCATGGCCTGCGGACTGGGCGTGTGCATGGGCTGTTCCATCGCCATGAAGGCGGGCGGATACAAGCGCGCCTGCAAGGAAGGGCCGGTGTTCGACTCCCGCGAGATCGAGTGGGGCGGGCAGGTGACTTTGAAGGTAGGAAGGTAGGAGGGGAAGAGGGTAGGAAGAGGACGGAAAACAAGCTATACGTATCTTACCTTCTTACGTTCTTACCTTCGTTCCTTCGAGCAGCTTATCATGGCAAAGAAGCTCACGAACATACCCGATCTCACCATCGACCTCGCCGGCATCAGGCTGAAGAACCCGGTGCTGACCGCGTCGGGGACCTTCGGTTACGGTGAGGAGTACGCCGATATCGTCGACCTGAACCGGCTCGGCGGCGTGATCGTCAAAGGGATCTCCCTCAAACCGATCAACGGAAACCCGCCGCCGCGCATCTGGGAGACGCCGTCGGGCATGCTGAACGCCATCGGGCTCGAGAACCCGGGCGTGGACGTCTTTCTCCGGGACAAGCTGCCGTTCCTCAGGAACTACGACACGGCGGTCATCGTGAACATCTTCGGCTACAGTCTCGAGGAGTACGTCGGCGTGGCGGAGCGGCTCGACGGCGTACCCGGCGTGTCCGGTCTCGAGGTGAACATCTCCTGCCCCAACGTGAAGGCCGGCGGCATCGTGTTCGGCACGAACTCCAAGGCGGCCTTCGAGCTCCTCGCGGCCGTGCGGAAGGCCACGCGGCTCCCGGTCATCGCCAAGCTCTCGCCGAACGTGACGGACATCACCGAGTTCGCGAAGGCGGCGCGCGACGCGGGCTGCGACGGGCTGTCGCTCATCAACACGCTCCTCGGCATGTCCATCGACGTGCGGAGCCGGAGGCCGCGGCTGGCGAACTGCACGGGAGGGCTTTCAGGCCCGGCGATCCGGCCGGTCGCCGTGCGGATGGTCTGGCAGGCGGCGAAGGCGGTCAGTCTTCCCCTCATCGGCATGGGCGGCATCATGACGGCCGAGGACGCCCTGGAGTTCATCCTGGCGGGCGCCACCGCGGTCGCCGTCGGCACCGCCAACTTCGTGAATCCCCGCGCGACCGTCGACGTGGCGGAGGGCATCGGGGAGTTCCTGCGGCAGCAGGGCATCGGCAGCGTACGGGAACTGGTCGGGCAGGTGAGGACAGCGTGAGATTCGTTTCAAGCCTCAAGAGCAAGATCATCCTCTCGGTGTCCGCCATCCTGGCCGTCATCATCGGAACAGGCACGTGGATCAACATCGGCTACCAGCGGGCACAGATGGAGTCCGCGCTCGAGGACAACGTCCTCATCATCTCCAACACCATCGAAAAGAGCCTGTCGAACGCCATGCTGGACGGGAAGAGCAAGGAGGTCCAGCACATCCTCGAGGCGGTCGGGACCTATCACAATATCCAGGAGCTCAAGATCTTCAGCCCCAACGGCGTGATCCTGAAATCGTCAAAACGGGGGCTCATCGGCCGGAAGGTCGATGCCACGACCCAGAAGTGGTTCCTGGAAGGTGAGTTCAAACGGCCCATCAAACGAAGGGACGAAGGCGTCTTTTCCGTGCTCTTTCCCATCGAGAACACGGAACAGTGCATTCACTGTCATGGGTCCGCTGCGAAGCTGAACGGCATACTTGCCGTGGATGTGTCCATGGTCCAGACGCAGGAGAAGGTCGGCGAACTCAGCAAGACCATGGTCCTCTGGGCCTTCGGCATCACGGCGACGCTGGCGCTCTTTCTCGGGCTCTTTCTGACCCGGTTCGTCACGGACCCCATCCAGGACCTCATCGCGACCATGGAGCGCGCCGAGCGGGGACTGGAGGCGCGGGTGCAGGTGAAGAGCACCGACGACATCGGGAGGCTGGGCGAAGCGTTCAATTCGCTTCTGTCCAAGCTGGAGCGGGCCCGGCGCCGGGTCGAGCGATACCATTACGAGCAGATGAAGCGGGCCGACCGCCTGGCGTCCATCGGCGAGATGGCGGCCGGCATCGCGCATGAGATCAAGAACCCGTTGGCGGGCATTGCGGGCGTGATCCAGGTGCTGAAGAAGGACATTCAGCCCGGCGACCCGAAACGGGCCGTATTGGAGGAGGTCCTTTCCCAGGTGGATCGCATGGACAAGGCGGTCCGGAACCTCCTTTCCTTCGCCCGGCCGCCTGAACCCAAGATGACCCTTGTGGATGTCAACGAGATCATCGGGAAGCTCATCGATTTCCTTTCGCCGCAGTTCGCCAAGCATGGCATCTCCGCCGAGAGGAGGCTCACGGCAGGACTTCCGTGGCTGGTGCTTGATCCGGACCTGATGCAACAGGCCCTTCTGAACATCTCGCTCAACGCCATCAAGGCCATGCCGGAGGGCGGCAAATTCACAGTGGAAACGCGGACCGAGGCGCCGGACGGGGAGATCCCCGGCGCGATCAAGATCACCTTTTCGGACTCCGGGGAAGGGATCAGTTCCGAGAACCTGAGCCGCATATTCAGCCCCTTCTTCACCACGCGCCAGCAGGGCACCGGTCTGGGCCTTTCCATCACCCAGCGGATCGTGGAGCAGCACAACGGGGAGCTCAGCGTGATGAGCACGCCGGGCCGGGGGGCGACCTTTACGATCACCCTTCCGCTGCCCAGGAACGAACTGGAGACAAGGAGCGTTTGAACCATGCCGCAGAAGATCCTGGTCATTGACGATGAAAAGCTGATCCGCTGGACGCTGGAGCAGCACCTGGTGAAGGAAGGGTACGAGGTCGTGACCGCCGATTCAGCGGAAAAGGGCCTTGCTTTCATCAACGAGGAGGCGCCCGACCTTGTCCTGCTGGACAACCGCCTGCCGGAGATGACGGGCCTTGAGCTCCTGGAAATGCTGAACGTCCCTGAACGGGGCCTCATGGTGATCATGATCACCGCCTACGGGCTGGTCGAGACCGCGGTGAAGGCCATGAAGCTGGGCGCGTACGACTACATCAGCAAACCGTTCAACCTCGAGGAGATCACGTTCGTGATCCGGAAGGCGCTGGAGGCGGGGTCCCTCCGCAGCCAGGTCAAGCAGCTGCAGGGCAAGGTAGACACCATCATCGGCGAGACCGAGCAGATGTCCCGGGTGAAGGAACTGATCCTCCGGATCGCCAAGAGCGACGCAACGACGGTGCTGATCCAGGGGGAGAGCGGGACGGGCAAGGAGCTGGTCGCGAAGGCGATCCACTTCAGCAGCGCCCGGGCCGACAAGCCGTTCATGGCCATCAATTGCGCGGCACTCCCGGTCAACCTCCTCGAGAGCGAGCTCATGGGCCACGAGAAAGGCGCGTTCACCGATGCCAAGGCCACGAAGAAGGGGCTTTTCGAGCTTGCTGACGGCGGTACGCTGTTTCTCGACGAGATCGGGGACATGGAACTGAGCATGCAGGCCAAGCTCCTGCGCGTGCTCGAGGAGAAGAACTTTCGCCGGGTGGGGGGCGTCAAGGACATCAAGGTGGACGTGCGGGTGATCTCGGCGACGAACCAGGACCTGGCAACTGCGATGAACTCCGGCAAGTTCCGAAGGGACCTCTACTACCGCCTGCAGGTCGTCCCGATCACCCTGCCGCCGCTGCGGGAACGCGGACGGGATGTGCTCTTCCTGGCTCAGCATTTCACGGAACATTTCAACCGGGAGTGCCACAAGAGCGTCCAGGGCCTTTCGAAGGAGACCGAACAGATCCTCCTGTCGTATGGCTGGCCGGGCAACGTACGGGAGCTGAAGAATGTCATTGAGCGCGCGATGATCTTTGAGGTCGAGAATTCGATCCTGCCCGAGCATCTGCCGCAGGAGCTGGTCGAGACCCGTACTGCGCCCGCCCAGTTGACCGGCGCCGTGATCTCCCTTGACTGTCTCGTGATCCCCGAGTCGGGCATCTCGATCGAGGACGTGGAAAATGCCCTGGTGAAAAAGGCCCTGGAGATGGCAAACGACAACCAGACCCGGGCCGCTCAGCTGCTGAAAATGCCCCGCGACGCGTTTCGCCGTCGCATGAAGCGGTTTGGTCTGATCTGAGAGCGGTGTTTTCGGCACTGAGGAAAGGTGTTCCCGGCCTCCCGGTCTTTGATCCGAACGAAGGCATTTTGACACGGATCAAACCGGAGAAGGGCTGGATGACGGCGGATTCTTCCTTGATCTTGCTGTCGATCCGCTGCTGATCTGTCGAGAAGATTGTTTCCGGTTGCTACGTCACCGGTGGCGATCGAATATGATATGGAAAGGACTGTCGGGGAGCGGTTGCCGGGTCGGGAGAAGGGAACCGGTGCCGGTCACTCCAGATCAGGGTGGCACCTTTTGCAGTCCTGGACAGGGAAGGCGACCGTGAGGTGGCAGACGCCGCAGAACATCCCGTTATTGATGTAGTCCATGCGGAAATGCTTGGTGCCCTTCTTCTGGATGTTGAAGATGTCAGGATGACAGTCGGCGCAGTCGAGCCAGTCGGTGTGCTTTTGGTGGGGGAAGATCGCCCTGGTCTTGATCATTCTCCATTCGGGCTCGAGACGCAGGATCTTTTCGAACGGGATCGATGCATAGTCCGGATTCAAGAGGCTCTGCTTCGGCGTTATGAGGCCCTTTTTGAGCGCCTTGACCCAGTTGATCTCGTCACCGTATCTGGCCTTTGGAAAATCCTTTAACAGCGCGAAACGGTCTTCCGCCACGCTGATCTTGCCGGTGTGGCAGATCCTGCACGTGGAATCGTTGATGCCGAATGCGACCTTGCCGTTGTGACAGGCACCGCAGTAATCACCCTTCCGGTTCCTCGCTTCCGTGATCTCCGACGTGTTCGTTTTCATTGCGAAGTTCAGCTCGAAATGGCAGACGCGGCAGGTATAGTACTGGCGATGGACCCAGTGCGAGAAGGCGACCGGCGGGTGCGTGCTGCTGCGGGTCAGGCGGCTGATCAGGACGTTGCCGTACTGGGACGGGGGAGGGAGTTTCTCATACTTCCAGACGAAATCGAACTTCGTCCCCGAAAGGCGTTCCGTTGAAGTGTCGCTCATGCATGCGAGCGCAGCGCTCATGACGAGGATGGTCACGAGCGCTGCGCCGCGTAGGTGCAGCCTTGCCGGGGAACATGCCATACAATACCATTGAAGCTCCCTGCAGCAAGCTGCAGGGAGCTTCGATCCTTAAGGAAGTCTCGTTATTCTAATCGCTCGCTAACCCCGCAACAAGCTGCGGGGATGCGCTCGCTCTTGGATTCATCCGGAAGGCCGGATCAATAGACCTCTTTCAGGTGGCAGAGCTGGCAGTCGTAGAACGGGAACGCGACCTTGGCATGGCAGGCGCCGCAGTATTTTCCGGCAAAGATGTCCTGCATGTTATACTTCGTTGCGCCCTTCTTTGCGCCGAAGATCTCGGGGTGGCAGAGCTCGCAGCCGTTGATATCCGCGTGGATCTTGTGGGAGAAGATGATGTCCGGCATGCCGAGGATCGTCGACTTGATGTCGAAGTCCTTCGGGTTGGGGATTGCCTGGCGTTTGATGGAGATCCCTTCGACCTGGTCCTTCAGCTTGACCAGGCCTTTCTCTTCCGCCTTCATCCAGTCCACCCGGTTGCCGAACCGGGCAGGGGGGTAATCCTTGAACGAGGCGTTGAAATCCTTCTGGTTCTTGAGCTCCTTCCCGTACGAGTGGCACCGTTCGCAGTTCTGCACCTCGGTGACGACCTTCTCCCGGCCAGTGGGGCCGAAGGCCTCCTTGCCGTTGTGGCACGAACCGCAGTACAGGTGGTTCCGGTTGTCCGCTTCCTTGATGTCGCTGCCGCCGACCTCCATGGCGAAGCCGAGGTCCACGTGGCAGACCCTGCAGGTGTACTTGGCCCGGTGCACCCAGTGCTTGAACACGACGGGAGCGATGTTGTTCTTCTCCGAGTAGTTGTTTATGACCACATTGCCGAACTCTTCGGGCCTCGGCATCCGCTTTTTTGTACCGAAATTGCTGGCAGCGAACACCATGGACGAGCAAACCAGCAGCAGCACAGCGATGATCAGAACTTTGCGATTCATAGGGCGATTCTCCTTCCTGAGCGGTTCAGTGAAATAGGTAAACAGTGGTCCTGCCGCACCGGCGCCCTCCCCGGTTCTCCGGGTGCCGGCTCCGCGCGGCTGTTCGTTCCTTCAGGAGCCTCTACCGATGGCAATGCTGGCACAGGTCAGCGGGCTTTTCCGCCTTGTACCGGAAAAGGCCTTTCCAATCGGAGCTGTGGGCGTTGTGGCAGCTGATGCAGGCCATGGTGCGGCCGGGACGCCTGGGGTCGTCCTCTTTGTCGATCGGGTGACCTGACTTCCCGCCCTTCGATTTTACCTTGACGTCGCCCGGGAGGGGCGTGTTCGGGTGCCGGCCGTTGAAGGCGCTGCTGTGGCATTTTCTGCAGCCTTCATTGCCGTCGAACTTCGAAAGGCCCTTGAACGGCGATGTGTGGTTGCCATGGCAATCAAAACACCTGCCGTCTGCGACCGGCTTGTGCACATATTTGCCGGTGAATCCCTCCATGCTGTGGCAGGTGTAGCACAGGTCGGGGGACTTCCCGGTCAGGAGCTTCGGCGACTGGCTCTGGTGGGAAGAATGACAGCTGTTGCACATGCCGATCTTGAAGGGGCCGTGCTTTTCCCTGCCCATGAGCTCTTCATTCATGTGGCATTCAAAGCAGAGCGCCGGCGTCGATTTGGTCAGCAGGAACTTGGACTTCGCCGTGTGCGCCTTGTGGCAGGTGGTGCACCGTCCGCCGGCAACGGGCTTATGGCCGTATTTGCCGCCGGTGAAGGACTTTTTATCGTGGCATTTGTAGCAGAGCTCGGGTTGCTTCGCCTGCAGGAGCTTTTCCGACTTGGACTGGTGCGAGGTGTGGCAGGAGAGGCAGTTGCCCTGCGTGACCGGGTCATGGACGACGCCGTCCGTGAACGCGCTCTTGTTGTGACAGGTGTAGCAGAGGCCGGGAGTCTCCGCAACGAGAAGGTCCTTGGCGTTCTGCGAGTGCGGATTGTGGCAGGCCGTGCACTTGCCCGAGATGACGGGCTGGTGCTGCATGGCGGTCCTGTCCGCGATGTTCCCCCGGTCATGACATTTGAAGCAGAGCTCGGGCATGTTGAACGTCAAGAGCTTCTCATGGTTGTCCGAGCTGTGTGCATCATGGCAGAAGCCGCAGAGGGCGGCGGCGGTCGGGAAGTGGATGTTCTTCTTGGCTGCAATGTTCTTGTCGTGGCACTTGTAGCACAGGTCGGGCATGGCGGTGGTGAGCAAGTGCCCGTTGTTGGACGAATGGGGATTGTGGCAGCTGGTGCATTTATCCGTGGTCACCGGCTTGTGCTGGTAGCGTCTCAGGAAGAGGCTCCTGCTGTGACAGTCATAGCAAAGGTCAGGCTGCTCGGACTTGAGCGAGAGGACCCCCTTGTTCGTGCCCCCCGCATGCGGGGCCACGTGGCAGACGCCGCAGCCCTTCTTCATGGCTGCATGCAGCACCCGGCCTTTGCTCATCGCCTGATGGCACTTGTTGCAATCCTCTTCCGGGGCGGCCGAAGCGGCCCCGGCCAGCAGCACGAGGGCCGCAGCGCAGAGAACAGCAGCGAATGTTGATCGGTTCTTGTCGTTCATGCCTGTATCCGAAAACCTCGAGAGTCTATCAGAATTAGAAATAAAAATCAAACAGCCGGCCGGTTATTTGATCTGTTTGATGAACTGCTTCAACTCGGTATCGTCGGGGGCGATCTTCAGCGCCCGTTCCCAGGTCTCGCGCGCCTTGTCCTTCTTCCCGATCGCGTAGTACCCCGAGCCGAGGCGCTTCCAGGCAAGGATGTTCGAGGGCTGCAGCTCGATGACGATCGTGCATTCCTGGATCGCGAGGTCATACCGGCCCTCATAGATATGGTTCAGCGCGGCAAAGAGGTACTGGTCGACGATGTTCATGTCGCCGACCGGGGCTTCCATGGTGCTGAGGATCGATACGTACTTGAGCTCAAGGAAGCTCTTGACGGCGATCGTGAGGGAATTCGGGTTCAGCTGGAACGCGTACCACGCGCCCGCCATGGAGGCCTTGCGGTTCCCGTCGACGGAGATGTAGTTGCTCAGCGCCTTCCGCATCATGTCGCCCGCCTGGTTCTTGTCGTCGATCCGCAGGGCCACCTTGACAACCTCGTCGAGCCTCGAGATCATGGTCTTGACGTCTATGTCCGTCGGGTTGTCGGCCAGGATCTTGTTGTAGTAGTCCCGCGCCATGATGTAGTCGCCGCGTTCATAGGCCTGCTTCGCCTCCCCATAGGTCGCCCCCATCTTCTCTTTTACCGCGGACGCGATATAGCGGGATGCGGCTTCCTGCGAGCCGTCGATATCAAGGACCTTTTTCCATTCGGCGATGGCGAGATCATACTGCTTTTCCTTCATGTAGCTGTCGGCCTGATCATAGTGCTTCTTGGTGCGCACATCGACGACATTGCTCTTTGCGTTGTTGTACAGGCTGCGGGCCTTGCCGTCATAGGGGCGGACCGCGAGGATCTTTTCCAGCTCGTTCAAGGCCGACTTGTAGTCGCCGTCCTTGATGAACTGATCGGCCCGCTCGAACATCTCGTTCGTGGTCTTGTCGGTAATGAGGTTCTTGGTGATGTCGATCAGGTTCGCGAAACGCCGGTCCTCGGGGTTCATCTTCAGGAGCTTGTCCCAGACCTCGATCGCCGCCGCGTAGTTCTCGTTCTGGAAGGCCTCCGCCGCGTCCTTGCAGAAGGGCTCCATGACCTGCTGCCTGGCGATGGCCTGGTAGCGGGCGGCGGTCTTGTCCAGGGGGTCGATGGCCAGGATCTCGTTCAGGAGGGGCGCGGCCTGCTCGAATTTCCGCTCCTTCATGAGGGCGGCGGCCTCTTTCTTAAGCTGTTCGATCCGCTCGAGCTGCTTTGGCGTGACTGCTTCCGCACCGGGAGCGATGCAGAGCAAGCAGACAACGGGAAGTGCAAGGAATCTCTTCACCCTTTGGCTCCTCTGACCACGGTTATTTCGATGCGCCGGTTCTTTGCCCGGTCCGCGTCTGTCTCGTTGGAATGGGCGGGCCTGAACTCCCCGAAGCCGTGGGCAACGAGGCGTTCGGGTGCAAGGCCTTTGTTGATGAAGTAGTAGATAACGCTGAAGGCCCTCGCCGAGGAAAGCTCCCAGTTCGAGTCGTACTGCGCCGTATGGATGGGGACGTTGTCCGTGTGTCCCTCAGCGATGACCCTGTTGCCCATGGGCTTCAACTGTCCATGGAGATGCTCCAGGAAGGGCCCGATCCCCGGCTTCAGCTCCGCACTGCCGCTGTCGAAGAGCGAGAGGCTCTCCATCTTGATCTTGATGTGGTGCGGGGTCATGACGAGCTGGACCTGGTCCGTCATCTTGTTCTTTTCGATGTAATCGCGGATGTTCTGCGCCAGCGCGATCTCCTGCTTCATCTGCTTGACCCGCGGGTCGTTCGGGTTCGTCGAGGCCAGGTCCGAAAGCGCGGACTCGTATTCCACGGAGCCCGAATAGGAAAAGGCGTAGAACATGATGAAGAGGATGACCAGCGTGAGCATCAGGGTGCTGTAGGGAAGCATCCAGAGCTCGGTCTCCTCCATATGCTCTTCGGTGTATGCGACGAATTTCTGGAGAACCGACATTACAGCGTGCTCCTTGCCTGGCGGACGAGCGTGATCTCGATGCGCCGGTTCCGTGCCCGGTCCGTTTCCGAGTCGTTCGGGTAGGCGGGGTGGAACTCGCCGTACCCCGCGGCCACGAGCTGTTTGGGGTCCAGGCCGGAAGCCGTGAAGAAATTGACGACGCCGACCGCGCGCGCAATGGACAATTCCCAGTTGGAGCGGTACGCGCCGCCCCGGACCGGGATATTGTCCGTATGGCCTTCTATGATGATGTCGTTCGGGAACGATTCGATCAGCCCGACGAGGCTGGCGAGGACGCTGACCGTCCCGGGATTGAGCTTGGCGCTCCCGATGGAGAAGAACGTCTCGGGATTCAGCGCGATCTTGACCGTCTTGTCCGTGACCGCGATGGTCGCCTTTCCGGCAAGCTCCCCGTCCGCGGCAGCCTGCTGGATCCGCTTGATCGCCGCTTCCTCGCGCTGTATCCTGGCCTGCCGCTCCAGTTCGGCCTGGTCACGGGCAGATTTGTTCACGACCGTGCTTTCCATGCCGGCGACGACCATCTGCTTCTCCACCGCCGTCATGCGGGTCATGGAGAACAGCATGAGAAAGAAGAGCATGAGGTTGGTGGTGATGTCGGAAAAGATGATCAGCCAGATGTTCCCGAATCCTTTCCGTTTATCTTCGTGTTCATGCATGCAATGGTCCTGGTCCCCTGCTCGGCATCGTTACTTCTGGCGCATGTGCGCCATGATGAAGGCGGTCAGTTTTTTCCTCAGGATAAGGGGCACGTCGCCCTGCTGGATCGACATGATGCCTTCGGCCATCATTTCCTTGCTGATGATATCGCGTTCGCTATGGTCCGTGAGCTTGGTCGCGATCGGGATGAAGACGTTCGCCGAGAAGATGCCGTAGAACGTGGCGGTTACGGCATTCGACATGGCGGCGCCCATGCTGGACGGGTTGGACAGGTTCCGCAGCATGTCCACGATGCCCATGAGCGTGCCGAGCAGGCCGAAGATCGGGGCGACCGTTGCCATGGTCCGGAAGGCGCCGGAGACCTTCTGCTGGTTGTGCCGGGTATAGAAGATCTCGCGGCCGAGATTGTCCTTGATGACGTCGTGTTCGAGGCCGTCGACGAGCATCTGGATGCCGTGGACCAGGAACTTGTCGTCCATCTTCGGGATCTCGGCGGAAAGGGTCTCGATGCCGTCCCGCCGTGCCTTCTCGGCAAGGGACGCGAGAAGGTTGATCTTGTCTTCCATGTCCTTGTCGCTGTGCTTGCTGGGGAACAGCATGATGCGCAGGGAGGGCACGATCTCCTTGATCACCGACCAGGGATAGGCTATCAGGGTCGCGCTGAACGTGCCCCCGTAGACGATGATCAGGGCCAGGGGATTGAACAGCATATGCAGGATGTTGCCGACCGCCAGCACGTACAGGATCGTCAGCAGGATCGCGACGAGCCCGATTATTGTCATTTTATCCATTTTTTCCATATTAGTTGTTTTCAACCTCCACCAGTCCTTCGCTGATCAGCCGGCGCACGAGGACCATCATGTTCTGCTTTTCGCGACGCAGGCGGATCGCGGAGAGGGGACGGCTGAACTCCATTTCCTGTTTGAGCCGCTCGGCAGCGCCGGCGCTCAGGGATGAGATTACCTTCTGCTGAAGGTCCTCGGGGGACGCTTTGAGGACCTGGGCAAAGAGCGCGGCCTCGACGTTCCGGAACAGGGTCTGTATCCCCTGGGCAGGCAGTTCGCGCAGGATGGTTTCGAAGCTCTTGATCCTCTGCCTGAGGCGCGATGCGGTCTGGGCGTCCTTGGATTCCAGCGTCTTCACGACCTTCTCGCGAACATCCTCATTGGTCATATCCAGGAGGGTTATCAGCTTGTTCTCGCCTCCCACCACATAGGTGAGCTTGCTCTTGACCATCTCTTCTAGGGCGGTCACCTTTTCCGTATTGATCTCTTCCTTCCCGAGGGCAAGGGCGACCTCCACCTGCTTGTCCCTGGGGAAGAGCTCGAGGAGCCGCATCGCGACTGCCGGATCGAGATAGTTGACCACGATGGCGATATCCTGCGGTGTCCTGTCCTTCAGGAGGAAGGCCAGGCTGGCGATGTCCCGCTCACGCACGAAGGAGAAGGGGCGCCCTTCTTCTTTCTGCGCGCTCACGGCTGCTGCTGTTGCCGAAGCGCCTCCGGCCAGTACCTCGCGCTCATAGGTCGTCGTCCGCTCGACCGTTGTCGTCGATGCCGCTTCGCCCGTACCGCGGATGCTGTTCCAGTCGATATCCTTCAATGCCGGTACGACCTTCTTGAGCGGGTCAAGGAAGAACATGCCGGCCGCGACCATCATGAAGCCGCCGACGAGGGTCAGGATCAGCCACAGGAAGTTCGGCATTGCAAAGAGCGTCCGGAAAAAGCCCTTTGACTCGAAGTCGACCTTTTTTACGTTGATCTGATCGCCCCGGGTCTGGCTGAAGCCCATCACGTTCTTGGCCATGTCCTGGATCAGTTCCACGATCGATCCGGGAACGCTGTTGTCGATCCAGATGGACAGCACGATCTTGTTGACCTTGTACTTGCTGCTGCCCGCGCCGAACAGCATCTCCGACTGGCCTGAACCGAACTCCTTCTTTTCCGGCACGCCGGGAAGGACCAGCGCGTTCCCCTTTTTCTTTTCCAGAAGCTGATCGCTGCCGCCGCGGGCCGATACCAGTTCCGCGTTCACGAAGATGACGACCTTGTCGGTACCCGTGATCTCCTGGATGACCTGCTTGAGCTTCCGCTCGAGCTGATTCTCCAGCGAGATCTTCAGTGCGTAGTCATCATTGACCTCTGCGCGCGAAACGGGAAGAGCGACATGAGCGGCAAGCGTTGTCAGAAAGAGACCGAGCAGGATACGAGAGATTGTTCGAAACATTTTTCATTCCCCTGTTGAAATTGAAATTATGTTGATAGGAACGTGATCGCGGAAAGGACGATCGTAGGTTGAGCCCTTTTTTTGCAGTATAACAATAGATGCAATATATGTACCTTGAGATCAAGACGCACGTCCCGGCCGCAAAGATTGCAACCGGTCGATTTTATTTATGGAAAAGAAAAACAGGGTATTACACCCAAAATATTGTGTGAGCGATTTTGCTCATCATAAAACGCTACTAGTTGATTAGCGCTCTTTTCCTGTTCGTTTCAAAACGGCCTAAGCTAGCATACTGGGCGAATACTTGTAAAGTGGAATCTTGTCTTTTCGGATAATTGTGTGTATTATGACCGAGCTCGTTTCTGACCCGCAGGTTTTTCTTTTACGAGGTTTGCCGAGTTCTGTATCATTGCAAAATGTTGATGGTCATCACCGGAGTGCAGGAAAGGACCTATGCGGAAAATAGCGATCATACTGGTTGGCCTGTTCTTGATATCGGCGTTTGGCGGAGCGCATGCCGCAACGACCAAGAAGGCCGCTGCAAAGGACAAAGGCGCTGCCGCGAAAGAGAAACGCGCATCGGAGGCCTCCGGCGGGCAAGGCCTTCCCGCGAAGACCGAGAAGGCGGTTCCGATCAACGATCGGTATACCGAGAAGGGAGATGGGACGGTCCTTGACAAGAACACCGGCCTGATCTGGCTGAAGGACGCGAACATCAGCAACCTGCCGCTGCCCGGCGACGGCGCAAAGCAGTATCTCCAGGAGATGAACAGCGGCAAGAGGCCGAATTTCGGCTATTCGGACTGGCGTCTCCCGACCATCAACGAGCTCGAAACGCTCGTGGAAAAGTCGCGGTTCTATCCGGCGCTGCCGGTCGGCCATCCCTTTACGAACGTGCAGAACCATTTCTACTGGTCCTCATCGACCGGGAAGGACGTGCTTGATTACGTGTGGGTCATCGACCTGGCTTCCGGCGACATGACGATGGACTATGTATCCTATTGCAGCTACAAGTTCCTCTGGCCGGTCAGGAGCAGCTGGATGCCGACGACCGCCAAGTCGAGCTCCGTCATGACCGGCGGCCTGAACGAGTTCGGCCAGCTCGGCGACGGATCCACCTCGGACCGGGACGCGTTCCTGCCGGTGAGCGGGCTGGAGAACGTGGTGAAGGTCTCCGCCGGTCTCGAACATGCCGTGGCGCTCAAATCCGACGGTTCCGTCTGGACCTGGGGGAGAAACAACCGGGGGCAGCTGGGGAATGGAACGGTCGAGGACAGCCGCGTGCCGGTCGCCGCCAAGGACCTCTGGAAGGTCACCGATGTCGCGGCGGGGATGTTCCATACGCTTGCGCTGACGTCCGACGGGACGGTCTGGGCATGGGGGAGAAATTCGTACGGACAGCTCGGGAACGGTTCCAACGAGGACAGCACGACGCCGGTCCGCGTCAGCGGCCTGTCAGGCGTCGCGAAGATCGCTGCGGGGATGTACCATTCGGTCGCTGTCAGGTCCGACGGCACGGTCTACACCTGGGGCCGGAACGTGTACGGTCAGCTGGGCGACGGCACGAACAAGGACCGGAACAGCGCCGGCCAGGTGTCGGGCATCTCGGGTGTTGTCAACGTTACGGCGGGACTGCATCACACCGTGGCCCTGAGGTCCGACAAGACGGTCTGGGCCTGGGGCTGGAACATCAACGGCATGCTGGGCGACGGGACGGGAACCGACCAGTTCAAGCCGGTTCCGGTCAAGGGGCTCTCCGATATTGTGGACATCCAGGCCGGGCTGCATCATACCGTCGCGCTCAAGTCCGACGGGACCGTCTGGTCGTGGGGGGGCAATGAGTACAGTCAGCTGGGGAACAAGGCCGCTCCCGGATCGACGGCCATCAAGATCGACGGGCTCGGGAACATCAAGAAGGTGTCCGCGGGGATGTACCACTCCATCGCGGTGATGACGGACGGCACGATCTGGGTATGGGGCAAGGACCTGAAGAACCAGCCGTTCAAACCGTCTCCGGTGCGGATCTGGGACGTGGCAGGGATAAACGATGTCGCTGCGGGAAGATTCTATACGGTCGTATTGAGCGGCGGAAAATCCGCGGTGCAGTAAACGCCCCGATCGGCGGAGAGCGGCAGGGCGGTCATTTTCCGGCGTTCTTTTGCGTGTCGATCGAGAACTCGAACATGGAACGGCAGTTCTTCAGCCGCCGCAGATAGACCTTCTTGGCAGGGTCTTCCGATTTCTGGATCTCCGGCATGAGCTTGTCGGCCCGATCGATAAGCGCTTCCAGTTCCTTGATGCTCAGGGTCGACGAGGTGTCCACCTTCGAGCATATGTCTTCGAACGAGGTCTTCCAGTTCTCGGCGCAAGGGGCCGCCGGCACCGCTGACAGGGTGAACAGGCAGGCCAGTGCAAGCCCGGTGAGAAACAGTACGGTGCGGGTCGGGAACACGCTGAAATTTTTCATGGAGTATATTTAATCGAAAAGCGCTTGATCTGTCAAGAACAAATTTTCCGGCGCGGTGACGGTCGACGACCTCGCGGGAACGACCGGCGCAGTCGGCAGTTCACCCTGCATCCAGGGGCGAGCGCATTTCCCGCAGCCTGTGCGGGGTACCGGCAAGCGATCAGCGTAACGTACTTCCTTAAGGATCTTAAGGATCGAAGATCCCCTGCAGACTGCGGGGGGCCTCAACAGCAAGGAGCGCGGAGAACATGCAGAAACGACATGCGGTAGAAACGATCTCAATGGTCACGGCGCTCCTGCTCCCGCTGATCATTATTTCTCTTCCGCTCGATCTGGGCGCCCAGCCAAAGCCTGATGCCGCGCCGGCCCAGAGCGCGCCGGCGGCCGACAGCTGTGTTACCGCCAGCTGCCACGCCGCCCTGGGAAAGGAAAAGACGGTTCACAATCCGGTGAAGGAGGGGATGTGCACGACCTGCCATCAGGCCGCGAACGACCCCGAGAAGAAAACGAAGCATCCGGGGAACCTCATCATCAGCCTGGTGCAACAGGGCGCCGGGCTGTGCGCCATGTGCCATGAACCGAAGGACAAGAAGAAGACGGTGCACGCGCCGGTCAAGGGCGGGGATTGCACCTCCTGCCACGATCCCCATCAGTCCCCGAACAAGGGCATGCTCAAGGCCGCGATGCCCGCGCTCTGCTTCACGTGTCATCCGGAAAGCATGGTGCAGCATAAGGTCATGCATCCTCCGGCGGCCGCCGGGGACTGCTCAGGCTGCCATGACAACCATCAGAGCGATTTCCCCCACCGGCTGGTCCAGGAGGGGAACCCCCTCTGCTTTCAGTGCCATCCCGACAAGGAAGAGGCGATCAAGGCCAGGAAGGTCGTCCACTATCCGGTGAAACAATCCTGTGTCCAGTGTCATAATCCGCATGGCTCCTCGTCGCCCGCCCTGTTGAGCGCCCCGGTCCCGGATCTCTGCGCCACCTGTCATCCCAACGAGACGGCGCTGCGCCAGCGGGCCGCTACCAAGCACGGCCCGATGTCCGATCAGAAAAGCTGCCGCAACTGTCATGACCCGCATTTCTCGGACCAGCCCCGCCTGCTTCCCACCACCCAACTGGCGCTCTGCCTCACGTGCCACGACAAGGAGCTGGAGAGCGGCAAGGGGAAGGTCGCGAACATGAAGGCGCTCCTCGAAGGGAACAAGAACGGCCACGGCCCCGTGAAGGACGGCAGCTGCGTGTCGTGCCACAACCCGCATGGCTCGGATTACTGGCGGATCCTGGTGCAGTATTATCCGCCGGAATTCTATACGTCCTTCTCGGAGGGGAGATATGCCCTGTGCTTTTCCTGCCATGACAAGACGGCGATGACCGAGCGGCTGACCACTACGTCCACCGGGTTCCGTGACGGCGACAGGAACCTTCATTTTATCCATGTGAACAAGGTGTCCAAGGGGAGGACCTGCAGGGCGTGCCATGAGGTCCATGCGGACAACGGCCAGCAGAACCATGTGAAGCAGTTCGTGGGATTCAGCGGCTGGGCCATGCCCATGAACTACGTGGCGGGCAAGAACGGCGGGACGTGCGCCCCGGGGTGCCACGGAGAAAAGCGGTACAGCAGGTAGGAAGGGCCCGCAGCAGACGCAGCGGGCAAGGACCGGATGAAACAGAGTACGATATCCATCGCCGAATCTCCGAGGAATGCCTGTGCGTAGACCAAGGTTCATCACCGCCGTTATGACCGGAGCACTGGCCGTGTCGCTGCTCTCTGCGGCATTTTCTGCGGACCAGCCGCCGTCCGCCCCTTCGGTCACGATCCTCTATCCGAAGCAGGATGCCGCGGTCGGAAGGCGGGTCAACCTCGTGCTCGACCCGGCGACGGACTGGTCGGCAGTTCCCTTTTTCCAGGTCCTGGTGGGCAGCACCGAATACCCGGTGGTCGACACGTCCACAAGCCGGCATGCGGTCCAGGGACTTGCCCTTGAGCGCGGGCTGAACAGCATTACGGTAAGGGTCCTGGTCCCCGCGCCTGTGCCGGGCACCGGGGCGGGGAAGGACAAGGATGCCGGAAAAGGGACCGACCCCGAAAAGAAGAGCTATCGGGAGGTCCAGTCCCGATCGATCGGGGTCTACAACCGGGAAGGAAGTTTCTCCGTGACCCCGTCCCGGCATGCGCCATCGTATTTTCACACGCGGGAGAACGAGGGCGATTGTTCAGGTTGCCACCGCCTCGAGGCCGAGGCGAAGGACCGCAAGCACGAAAGGCCGCAGGACGTGCTTTGTTACGCCTGTCATCGTGATATTCCGGCCGGGAAGCACATCCATGGCCCCTCCGCGGTCTGGAACTGTCTTGCCTGCCATGATCCCAACCGTTCTCCCGTGCGCTACCAGTTCACGGCCACGGACCTGTGGAACGTAACGAAGGCAACCCAGCCCGTGGAGCCGGCCGTCTTTACGCTTTCCGCCGATGCGCTGTTCGTTCCCCGGACAGCGGTGCTCCTGACCGAGGAATCCGCGACCGACCCGTCCACGCTACGGGGCCGGGCGAAGGATAAGAAGAAGGAACAGGAGCCCGACACGGCCCGTCAGGCGGAGCTTGCGGGAAGGCAGGAAAAACAACGGGAGCTTTTTCGGGAGCTTCTGGAGCTGGTGAAGCAGAATCCTCTGGACAGGATCCGGGTCGAGGTCCATGGCGACAGCGAGGCGCTCTCCGGCGAAAAGGGTGACAAGGCGAACAACCGGATAAGTCTCCAACAGTTGACCGATGCCCGGGCGCACGCGCTGGTGAGGGTCCTGCAGGAATACGGGATTGCGGACACAGGCCGGATCATTGCGGCGGGCATGGGGAATACCATGCCCAACGAGCCGGGCACCTCCAAGGACGCTCCGGCCTTGAACAACCGGATCGAGATCATCGTATACCCGCGGGACATGAATGTCCGGAGCAGCCGCGAACTTCCGACGATTGCGGACCGTGAACGTGTGGTCGTGAACATGAGCTATGCCCGGGGGCCGGCGGTCGGGAACCTGAAAGTCATCGAGCAGCTTCCGATGGGCTCGCAGTATGTGAAGGGGAGCGCGGTGGTACGAGGACACGCGAAGGAACCGCAGATCAAGGGCAACGAACTGGTGTGGCAGCTTGGGGATGCCGGTACGAACTTTCAGGAGAACATAACGTACATCGTCAAGAAGGGGAAGAACGCCGCCGCAGTGAACCCCGTGGTCAGAGTGGAATTCACCTCGGGCAAGAACGAGCAGGTTCGCGACTTTGATCCGTCCCTGCCCGACCGGCGTGTGCAGGCAGTGCAGGATGTCTGCGCACGGTGCCATCCCAACGTTCTGGCAGGGCCTGTCAAACACGGGCCCGCCGAGATGGGATACTGCACCCTTTGCCACGATCCCCATGCCGGCAATTATCCCTCGTGGACGCGGAACCAGGCATGGCAGCTCTGTACGACCTGTCATGCCGAGAAAAAGACGGAAGTGCACCTGATCTCCGGTTTTGTCCGCGGCGTCAGCCATCCTACAGAGAAAGCACGGGACCCGTCGCGTCCGGGAAAGCGTCTCACGTGCGTGAGCTGTCATGCCCCGCACAGCGCCCAGACCAGGGAACTGCTTGGCTTCGATGTCCGCAACAAGTTCGAAATGTGCAAGTACTGCCACCCCGGAAAATGAACGACGGTAGACTGTTTTTATGGTATACTAATTTACGGTTATTGGTTCTTACAGGTAAACCTTCATGAATATGATCCGCACCCGATCCCTCATTGCTGTCCTGATCGCCGCCGTGACCTGCACAGGCTGTGCTATCATCGCGGGCCAGGACGATGCTGGATTGCCCGGCCAGGACGAAAAAAATATCCGGCTCAACTACGTCGAGACGCTCAGGAACCAGGCCAGCCTTCGCGGCGAAAGCTTCCGCGATGTTGATTATTCCGCGGGCACCCCGACCACGCTCCAGCAGCCGAACAGCGTTTACGCCGATGCGTTTCGCGTCTACGTTACGGACCAGGCGCAGCCTGCCCGGGTATTCATCTTCGACCGCGGCGATCGCACCGCCAGCATACTGGCCATACCGGCGCCGCCGGCCGATGGAAAGCTCCTGAACCCCACCGGCATTACGGTCGACAGTGGAAATGTCATCCTGGTCGCTGATGCGCAGCAAGGCAGGGTCTTCGGATATGACAGGAACGGCACGCTGCTGCTGACGTTCGGGAAGTGGGGGGACCTTGCCTACCCGATGGCCATCGCCATCGATAAACGGAGGAACCGCATCTACATAGCGGACTCCCATGTCCATCTCGTCAAGGCCTTTACCTTGCTGGGGGACCGCGTGTTCGACATCGGCGTTGAAGGCCCGGCGGAAACCCGGCTCAAATCCCCTGTTGGTCTTGCGCTCGACCAGGAGGGGCGGCTCTATGTGCTGGACAACCAGAGCAAGCGGGTGCAGGTCTATGATCCCGAGGGAACGTACATGAGAATGATCCCCCTGTCCAGCGGCATTCCAGGGGCGTCCCTCAGACCGGCGGGAATCGCCGTGGACTCAGCGGGACATATCTATGTAGCAGACCGTGTGAACAACAATATCCTCATTTTTGGGTCCGATGGCAGTTTTCTGAGAACCTGGGGCAAGACCGGAAATCTGAACGGTGATTTCTGGACCCCCCAGGGCCTGTTTATCGATGAACGCGATCACATCTATATTGCCGATCAAACCAACGGCCGTGTCCAGGTCTATCAATTCCAGAAATGACTGTGCACCCGATGCGCCTCCGCGCGTATTCAGCGGTCCTTGCGGCCCTCGCGCTGATGTCCCTTGTTTCTTGCGGTCCTCCTCCCCGGTCACCGGAACCGGACAACCTCGTTTGGCCGTTGCCCCCCGATCTTCCGAAGATCAAGTATATCCAGTCGATCTACAATGAAGACGATATCGGCCGTGTCTACTCGCTGAAGGAAAAACTCTTCGGCAAGGACTACGCTGACAGCATAAGCAGGCCTTACGGAGTGAGTTCGCGCCGCGGCAGCGTCCTTGTTTCCGACATCGCCCTGCGGAGGGTGCTGGTCTTCGACCTCACGGCAAAGCGTCTGCGCGTCCTGGGAGATGAGGGCGGCTTGATCACGCCTGCATCCGCTGTTGCGGACAGGTCGGGGACCATTTACGTTGCCGACGCCGGCGGCGCCAAAGTCGCGGTCTATGGTCCCGATGGCGCGTATCGGACGGCATTCGGCCTCAAAGGGGGCAAGCCGGTTGCCGTGGCGCTCAATGAGGCCATGCAGCAGCTGTACGTGGTGGACCGCGAAGGACACCGCGTCGTGGCTCTTGGCCTTGATGGCTCCCCCCTCCATGAGTTCGGAGGGCGGGGCAACAGCGACGGGAAGTTCAATATCCCGCTCGATATTACGGTTGGCGCCGACGGGAACGTCTACGTTCTCGATGCGGGGAATTTCCGGGTGCAGATCTTCTCTCCCGAAGGCACGTTCCTGTCCAAGTTCGGGGCTGTGGGCGATCGACCGGGCATGTTCGCCAACCCCAAAGGGATCGCGCTCGATTCAGAGGGCCACATCTATGTGACCGACGCGGCCTTCAGCAATGTCCAGATATTTGACCCTCAGGGGAATGTCCTGCTCTTTGTCGGGCAGCTGGGGCCGCGGCCAGGATATTTCCATCTTCCGGCCGGCATCGCCATTGACGAGAACGACCGCATCTATGTGGCAGACCAGCTGAACGGCAGGGTCCAGGTATTTCAATACCTCAAGGAGCCCCTGCCGGGACGGGCGCAATGACGCAGAAAAAAAGCTCTCTCCGCGGCATCATCCAGTCGCTCGGTCTCGTGTTCGGCGACATCGGCACGAGCCCTATTTACACGCTCACCGTAATTTTCCTGCTGATGCCGAAGCCGGTGACGGATGAACACGTAGTCGGCGTCCTGTCGCTCATCGTCTGGACACTCATTCTCCTGGTCACGGTCCAGTATGCCTGGCTTGCCATGAGCCTCGGGCGCCGCGGCGAGGGCGGGACTATCGTGCTCCGGGAGCTCCTCGTCCCGCTTCTCCGGTCGGGCCGTCAGGTGGTCTTCATCACGCTGCTGTCCTTCATCGGGATTTCCCTCATCATCGGCGACGGCGTCATTACGCCCGCCATCAGTATCCTGAGCGCCGTGGAAGGCCTGCTCCTGATCCCGGGGCTCGAAGAAACCAAGCAGGGGGTACTGATCGTCATCGCCGGGCTCATCGCCATCGCGCTCTTCGCGGTCCAGAAAAAGGGCACGGAAAAGGTGGCCGCGGCGTTCGGGCCGATCATGATCGTCTGGTTCGCGGCACTCACGCTGTCCGGCCTTGGGTCCATTCTCCATGCCCCTTACGTCGTCAAGGCCGTGAATCCTTACTACGCGGTTCACTTTCTGCTCGAGAACGGCATCACCGGGTTCTTCGTCCTGTCCGAGGTCATCCTGTGCGCCACGGGAGGCGAGGCGCTGTATGCCGACATGGGGCACCTGGGCAGGGAGCCCATCGTCCGCGCATGGTATTTTGTCTTTGTTGCCTTGCTCATCAACTACCTGGGCCAGGGCGCGTTCATCATCGCCCATCCCGAAGCAAAGAATGTGCTCTTCGAAATGGTCTTCACCCAGGCCCGGCCGCTCTACATCCCCTTCCTCGTGCTCAGCATCATGGCCACGGTGATCGCGTCCCAGGCCATGATCAGCGGCATGTTCTCCATCGTGTACCAGGGCATCGCCACCCGCGTCATGCCCATGTTCCGGATCGACTACACTTCCCGCGAGCGCCAGTCGCAGATCTACATCGGGTTCGTCAACTGGTTCCTGTTGATCGCCGTGCTGTTCATCATGTTCGAGTTCCAGAAGTCGAGCAACCTCGCGGCCGCCTACGGCCTGGCGGTCACGGGCACGATGACGCTGACCGGGTTCATGATGACCTGGATATTCCTGCGGCGGGGAAAATACTGGCACGCCGGGGTCTCGATCTTCGTGACCATCGTCAACATCGCCTTTCTGGTCTCCAACACCTACAAGATCCCCCACGGCGGGTTCTGGTCGCTCATCATCGCCGCGATCCCGTTCAGCATGATCATGCTGTTTACGCGCGGTCAGAAGAAGCTCTACAACGCGCTCCAGCCGCTGCCGCTGGACGTGTTCCTGCTGAGCTATAATCAAATCTACCAAGCCGTGAACAAGATCAGCGGCACGGCCCTCTTCTTTGCCAAGGATGCGAAGGAGATCCCGCCGTATGTTGTTCACACCATGTTCAAGAACAACATCCTCTACGAGGACAATATCATCGTCTCCATCGTCCGACGGGACGACCCCTTCGGCGTGACCGGCTTCTTCAAAGAGGAGATCGCCCCGGGGCTCCGGTCGTTCGAGATCCAGATGGGCTACATGGAGATCCCGGATGTGGAGGATATCCTCCGGGAGGCGGACATCCGGGAGAAGACCATCTTTTACGGGGTCGAGGATATTACGGCCACGAACATCTGCTGGCAGGCTTTCTCGATCATCAAGAAACTGACGCCGAACATCGTGCAGTTCTTCAAGCTCCCGGCGAACAAACTGCACGGCGTGGTCACCCGCGTCGAAATGTAGCGTCGGGACGCGATCACCGCATGACCATGTCCCCGCCGCGGATGTCCTCGAGTCTCACCAGCCTGTCCGTTGCCGGTTCGTCCTTTACGTTCAACAGATGCCACAGGATCGGCAGACGGAAGAAATCTGATCGTCGTCCCCCATATAGTGCGATATACTGCATCGTGTGGTACAGTCATCGTGAGATGACCGATATTGTTGGAGGCTTCTGCGAGGTGCGCTTATGAAAGTGTTCGACGTTGCCGGCAGGATTGCGGGGTCCGGGGAGCATGTCCTCGGCGCTGACGAGACGGGCAGTCATGCCTGCTACCTCATCTACGGCGTGCTGAAGGCAGGGGAGCAGGGGCGGGAGCTGAAGCCGGGAAGGGGTCACGAGGAGCTGGTCCTCGTGGTCCGGGGCGAGCTCGGTCTTCGGGGCGTCTTTACGGGAACCCTCCGCCAGGGCCAGGCCCTCCAGTTGCGCGGCGAGGAGAGCTGCGTGGCGGAGAATGCGGGCGAGGCCGAGGCGTGTTACGTGATCGCCGGCGGCCACGCTGACGGCGGTCATCACCACTGATGCGCCGCAGCACGGACAAGGGCGGGTCCCGGAGGAGGGGGCATGATGAGGACCAGCACCGGCCGGAACCCTGATTGGCTCGACCGGTACAAGAAAAAGATCATTCTCGGCATCATTGCCATCCTGACGCTGACCATAGCGGTCACGATGATGTTCATCGCCTGCACCATGCGTTCCCGTCTCCTGCAGGAGAGCAAGGTCCGTGCCGAAGAGCTCGGGACGGTCATCCATTCGAGCCTCGAACACCTCATGCAGGCGCGCAATCCCGGCCGGATGCAGAGCACGCTCATCGCCATCGGCAAGGAGGAAACATCGCTCGTCGGGGCCTTTATCATCGACAACCACGGAAAGGTGGCCTATTCCTCGCGCGAGAAGGACCTCGGTACGACCCTGGACCTGTTCACGGACGTGTCCTGCCGCGGGTGCCACATCGGTCCGGTCACGGTCTCCCACGACACGACCACCAGCATTACCGTGGACGGTCAGCGGGTGCTCCGCTACGTCCACATCATCGAGAACCGGCCGTCCTGCCACGGGTGCCATGCCCCCTCGGTACGGATCAACGGGAAGCTCATCATCGACCGGTCCCTGGAGCCGACCTACGCGCTGGTCAAGGCTGTGGTCCTGATCATAACCGCGTCGGGGCTGGTCAGCCTTGCCGTCCTCGTCCCTTTTCTGTGGCGGTTCCTTACGAAAGGCGTCGACACCTACATCAACGAGATCCGCATGAAATCCGCGGAGCTCACGGTGCTCTACGGCATCGTGGAACGGCTCAGCACGACCATCGAGCTGGAGGGGCTCAAGGGCATCATCATCGAGATCATCAGCGAAGCGATGGGGGCGGACGAGATCGACGTGGTCATGCCGAGCGAATACCGGGAGCTCGGCGCCATGGTATGGACCAAATCGGGGAACGAGATCGAGCGGAAAAAGGTGGAGCCCGGCTCTTCCCTCGAAGAGGTCATTCATGCCTGGTCCGACGGCAGGATCGCCGATCACGCGGTGGTCAATGACGGGAAAGAGATCCGCATGCCCATCGTGAAGGGCAAGGAGCGTCTGGCGCTCATCGTGGTCCGGTCCGCGGAGGGTAAGTTCCAGGGCTACCAGCTCGCGCTGGTCAGGGCCATGGCGAACCATATTGCCGTGGCCTTCGAGAACGCCATGCTGTACCACATGGCCATCACGGACGAGCTGACCGGGCTCTTCTCCAGCCGGCACTTCCGCCAGGCCATCGCAAAAAAATACTCTCTCTATCAGGAATTCGGCGAGAAGATGACGCTTCTCATGATCGACATCGACAACTTCAAGAAGATCAACGACACCTACGGCCATCCGGCCGGCGACGCGATCCTGAAGGACGTGGGCCGCTGCATCATGAGCTCGATCCGGGACGATGACATGGGATTTCGCTACGGCGGCGAGGAGTTCGCCGTCATCCTGCCGGTCACGGACGTGGCCGCCGGAAAGGCCGTGGCGAACCGGATGCGGAAGCTGATCGAGAGTTATCCCTTCAAGGCCGACCAGCATGTCCTGCAGGTCACGGTGAGCATCGGCGTGGCGTCCTGGCCGGCGAGCGCCGAGACCATCAGGGAGATCATCACCGAGGCTGATAAGGCGCTGTACGAGGCAAAGCACGGCGGGAAGAACAGGGTTGTTGCTCGTAGGCGCGAGCGGTAGAGATCAGGGACAGGAGTAACCATTTAAAGACCGACGCGGGGACACGGAGACAAGGGGACAAGAGTCAGGAGTAACCTATATCTAGAGCGGCAGTTTTTCAGTTTCCTCGAGCGCCGCGGATGATCCGCTCAAGGATTCGAGCTTGTCGTTGAACTTGGAGAGCTTTTTGTCCGCCTCGTCGTACCGCGATTTCGTGTTCGTCAGATGCTTCCCCACCAGTTCGAACTCTTCCTGGAACTTCCGGAAATCCCCCGATAATCTCGCAAGATTGGTCAGGATCTCTTGGGCGCGCTCTTCGATGTGCATGCCTTTGAGCCCCAGCAGGATGGTCTGGAGGTAGGCGTAGAAACTGTTGGGAGAGACCGGGATAACGCGCTTCGTAAACGAATAGTTCAGCAGCCCCTTGCCGGTGTCAATGGCTTCGTCCTTGATGATCAGCTCGTAGTACACGTTCTCCGCCGGGATGTACATGAGGGCGAAGTCGAAGGTGCCCTCGTCCGGCAGGATATATTTTCCCGCGATGGCGTCGATGTGCTTCTTCACATCGGCGATGAACTTTCTCTTTGCCGCCCGCTGCTCCTCTTCCGATGATACCACGATCACCCGTTTGAAATTTTCAAGAGGGAATTTTGCGTCCACGGGCACAAGGTTGTGGCCGAGCCGGATGACAGCGTCAACGGCCTCGCCGCTCTTGAACCGGTGCTGGAGCGAGAAGTGCGCCGGCGGGAGGATCTGGGCCAGCAGTTCTCCCAGGAACAGCTCGCCGAGCCCGCCGCGCAGCTTGGGCGAACGAAGGATCTCCTGCAGGCTCGCGATGTCCTTGCCTACCTCAAAGACCTTCTTCGTGGCCTCGGACAGCCCGCCCAGCCCTTTGCTCACCTCGGAAACGACCTTGGCCGCGTTGTCCAGACGGGTGTTCAGGTCCCCCGTGGATTTCTGGAGCTGATCGGTGACCTGCCCGAGCCGCGTGTTCACCTGCGAGGTGATCTGCCCAAGCTGCGCGTTCACCTGCTGCATGACATGGCCGAGCTGATGGTTGACCGCATCCTGGCTCTTGAGCATGGCGTCCGAGAGCTGGCCGCGGAGCGACTGCACCTCCTGCTGGAGCAGGGGGATGGTGGGGTCGGCGGTCCTCTTCTGGCTCTGGACGATGAACCAGATCAGGACCAGGAGGACGGCAACAAGGAGTATAAGGATGGCGGTAAGCATATTAATACTTGGACAAGGTGACAAGGTGACCTGGCGACAAGGTGAGAAGAGAAAAAGGTGCAATAGATTTTGTCACCCCGTCCCCCTGACCCCTTGTCTCCTTGTCGATCTTCAAATGATCTCCAGCATCCGGTCGAGCGCGCGCTTGGCCTTGACGCGGATCTCGTCCGGCACCTTGATGACGTGCTGCATCTTCTCCATGGCGGCAAGGACGCTGGAGAGGCGGGTGCGCTTCATGTTGGGGCAGACCATTTTCCGGGAGAGAAGATAGAATTGCTTGTCCGGGCTTTCCTTCTTCAGCCGGTGAAGCAGGCCTTCCTCGGTCCCGATGATGAACTCTTTATGCGGAGACTCCCTGCAGAAACGAAGCATGCCGGAGGTGCTGGTGATGTGATCGGCCAGGTCCTGGATCTCGGGAGGGCACTCGGGATGGACCACGAACAGCGCCCTGGGGTGTTCGGCCTTGGCGTGCGTCACGTCGTCCAGGGTGATCTGGACCTGATGGACGTTGCAGAACCCGTCCCAGGAGATGATCTTTTTCTTGGTGCGCTTGGCAGCGTAGGCCGAGAGGTTCCGGTCGGGGACGCAGATGATGGTGTCTTCCCTCAGGGATTCGACGACCTTGACCACGTTCGACGAGGTGCAGCAGATGTCGCTCTCCGCCTTGACGGCCGCCGAGGTATTCACGTAGGCTACGACCGGGACGCCGGGATGCTGCCGCTTCATGTCCCGGAGCGTGAAATCATCGGCGAACTGGAAGGTGATGCCGTACAGCTCCTTGAAGAGGTCCCGCTTTATCTTGCGGGGGCCGTCCACGGTGATCATGTCGGCCATGGGACAGCCTGCGGTGATCTCGGGCAGGAGCACGGTCTTGTCAGGGGAAAGGATCGAGGCGCTCTCGGCCATGAAATGGACGCCGCAGAACACGATGACCTTGAAGTCCGTCTTTGCCGCGGCGCGGGAGAGCTCGAGGGAGTCGCCGGTGATGTCGGCGATATCCTGGACCTCGGGACGCTGATAATTGTGGGCCAGGATGATGGCGTTCAGGTCCTTCTTGAGCGTGAGAATGCGCTCGCGGATGGCGGTCTGGTCGGTCATAGGTAGGTTGATAATACCGATAACGTCGGGATATTGTCAAATGGAAAGTAGAATTCTTTTTCTCGCTGTAGCGATCGCAGAGGCGAAAAGAAGGCAGTGACATAATAAAGTTCCTTATCTCACCGCAGAGGTCGCAGAGAACGCAGAGGACGGCTGGCTTTTGTTCATAAAGCAACGACAGATTACGGGAGGCGGGGGGGTCTGCAAAAGCAAAGGTTTACATCTTTACCCAACCCCGCCCGTCCCCGGGTTGGCCCTACACCCGCGGGGTGCAGACGAAATTATTGGGCACCCACCGTGGCCTGCGCGGGGCAATCGGAACCAAAAAGGCATCTCGCGCAAAGCACGGGTCAGATGTAGAGTTAAATAAAAAAGCCGTTACGCCTTGGTTTAAACCCAGAATATTTTGACGCTTTCTCTGCGATCTCTGCGTACTCTGCGGTGAAAAATTTAAAGAATCGCTGTTAGCTGTTCTCTGTCGTGGAATTCTTCTCTTGCTCGTACCGGTCATTTCGGGTATGCTACCGCCATGACCGACGCGAAGAACTTCAAGTCCGGCTTCATCGCCATCATCGGAAGGCCGAACGTGGGCAAGTCCACGCTCATGAACTGCCTCCTGGGCGAGAAGATATCCATCATTTCCGACAAACCCCAGACCACGCGGAACCGCATCCGCGGCATCCTGACCCGGCCCGACGCCCAGCTGGTGTTCATCGACACGCCGGGCATCCACAAGCCGCTCCACAAGATGAACGAGATCATGGTGAACATGGCGCTCGGCACGTACAACGAAGTGGACGTCATCATGCTGCTCGTGGAGGCCACGGATAAACCGGGCGGCGGCGACCGTTTCATCATCGACTCCCTGGCAAAGGTCAGGACCCCGGTCCTGCTGGTCATCAACAAGGTGGACCTCATCGCCAAGGAGAGGCTCCTGCCGCTCATGCAGCAGTACAGCACGCTCTACTCCTTCGCCGAGATCATCCCCGTATCTGCCCTGAAGCAGGACCTGGGCGGCCTTGTGGACGCCCTCCTCACGCGGATGCCCGCGGGTCCGAAGTACTTCCCCGACGACCAGCTGACGGACCAGCCGGAGCGGTTCGTCGTCTCCGAGCTCATCCGCGAAAAGATCTTCGAGCTCACCAAGGAGGAGATCCCCTACTCCACGGCGGTGATGATCGACCAGGTGAAGGAAGAGCCGGGCCTGACGCGCATCGAAGCCACCATCTTCGTGGACCGCGATTCGCAGAAGGGGATCGTCATCGGCAAGAACGGGGCCCTGCTGAAGGAGATCGGCACCCGGGCGCGGCTGGATGCGGAAAAGCTCCTGGGCGTGAAGGTGTTCCTCCAGCTCTGGGTGAAGGTGAAAAAGGGCTGGCGCGACAACAACCGGATGCTCAAGGACGTCGGGATCATTGAAGAAGAATAATTCGAGTGCGGAGTGCGAAGTGCGGAATGAGAAGTACTGCAAAGGCACGCCTTAACCTGTTTTACCGCTGAGAACGCAGAGCACGCAGAGAAATAATATTGATTTTGAGAAAAGCATCAAAACTCAGCGATCTCAGCGACATCTGCGGTGAAAATGGATCTGGAGGAAGAATAATCCGGATTTCGGATTGCGGAATATTCATCCCCGTTCATCGGTGGTTACTTTTTTGAGGTTAACGTTATGCATGCACTGATCGACTGGCTGCTCATGACCATCGGCGCCCTGGGCTACCCGGGCATCTTCCTGCTCATGGCCATGGAGAGCTCCGTCATCCCCGTCCCGAGCGAGCTAATCATGCCGCCGGCGGGATACCTTGCCCAGCAGGGCCAGATGAACGCGCTCGTCGCCATCCTGTGCGGCACCCTGGGGAGCCTCGCCGGCGCCTACGCGAACTACTACGCGGCGCACTATCTCGGCAGGCCGTTGCTGCTCAAGTACGGCAAGTACGTCTGGATAACGGAAGAGAAGTTCGCCAAGGTGGAGCAGTACTTCAAGGACCACGGCGAGATCTCGACCTTCATCGGCAGGCTCCTGCCTGTCGTGCGGCATCTTATCTCGCTCCCGGCCGGCCTCGCCGGCATGAACCATGTGAAGTTCTCGCTCTACACGCTTGCGGGAGCGGGGATCTGGGTCACCATCCTGACCTACATCGGCTACTTCATCGGCGCGAACCAGGAACTGATCATGCAGTATTCCCACCAGGCCGTGATCGGCGTGGTCATCGTGAGCGCGGCCATCATCGCGCTGTATGTCCGGAACCACAGAAAGAAAAAAACTGCGAGCATTACACGGACGCATGAACCCTAAGCAAAGTGATCCGAAGTTTTGATCATGAAATTGCATTGATTCCCTCAGAGCGCACCTAGTTGCATTCAGTTGTATATTGAACCCACCATCGCCGATCGAACCGCTGAAGTAGGGAGGATGACCATGCCCGACCTCGTTGAAGCGAAATATGTCACCGGATATACATTAGAACTCGTATATGAAAATGGCAGGAAGGCCTCGCTTGACTTTTCGGATTATGTGAAGAAGGGCGGTGTGTTTGGCCGGCTTTCCGATCTTACCTACTTCAAAAGGTTTTTCGTCAATAAGGAATTAGGCGTTTTGTGCTGGCTTGATGGGTTGGATATAGCGCCGGAAACGCTCTATCATAAGGCGACAGGGGAACCTCTTCCCAGATGGATGACAGGGGAAAAACCGACGCTGGTGAAGGGGTAATATATTTGAGGTGAAGCGCAGCGTCAACATACACATCAGCACAAAGCCGGTTGGAAATGAAGGAATTCATCTTTGACCGGCTTTTCTTTTCAAAGGTGACCCATGAAAAAAACTAATCGCGGGGAATACATCAAAGACAGATCACTCTTGAGTCTTGGCGGAATAGCCAAGGGCAAGAAGAGCGGAAAAGGAAATGAGCGAGAATTTGTGAAGAAGATTGTTGCATGGAAGATCGCCAGGGAAGGTCGCTGAGTGGGCAAAGAAGCCTAGCTTAAAGAGGAAGGTAGATGGGAATCACGATATACGCAAGCGGAAGGATCGGCCTTATAGGGGACATCGCTCGTCTGATCGAAGATGTGAAGGCGATTGCCGAAGAAAGCAACTGGGCACATCGGATCCTGGACGACGACTTCGATGAGCAGCCGAACGCGGTCCTTTCCGGACAGGGGCGGGATGGCAGCGCCGCGGTGATCGAAGGATCTTTAGGGCTAAAAGGGATCATAGTAAGCATCGACCCCGGAGCGGAGCCGCTGTCCATTCTTTTTGACCGGTCCGGTACGCTGACAGGTATTATAGAGCAACTCTCCTGGGTCCAGAGCAACGGGCAAAGCGAGCGATTCACGGCATGCAAAACGCAGTTCGGGACCATCGATACACATATCCGAATCATAGAACTGCTCGCAAGTCTCAAAGATAAATATATAACCGACCTTATCGTAAACGACGAAGGAGCTTACTGGGAGACCCGCGACCGGAGAATCCTGGCGGAAAAACGCATCGCCCTGGGGCATTGTCTGCGTCATACCGAACGGGTGATAGGCAATATCGAGTCCTCCGGCGACGAGGTTCTGGATCCCGAAACCCTTGCAGCCCGAATTGAGCAGGCATTACTGAAAACGGACACGAGTGAATAGAGTTTCCCAGATGGAAAAGCGAAAAAAACTGCTTGCGGCATTCATAGTTGTTCTCCTGCTTGTACTTTCCTCCTGCGGAAGCGAGTCGGGCCAGAACACCTTTTACAGCGTCGATGTGGTCAACCATACCGACGCTTCGATCACTATCAGGTACGACTGGACCGCCATTTGGTGGACCTCTGAGTGGATTGGAAAAGATACGATCCCGCAGGGTAGCAGCAAGATCATCGAATGGAGTTCTGACAACGCATTCGGTGAGAAGATAGAGGTGGAGTACCTGGGGATCAAAAAGCTCTATACTGTTTCGCAAATGGGCACGGTCATTGTTGTTGTCCAGGATTTTCAGAGTTGAGCACCTTCAGGAATCGAAGGGTACCTGTCTCATATACGGGCCGATCGTAAGGGAGGGAATATGCGAATGATCAGACTGGCGCTTGCCGCATTCATGTTCATGATTCCGCTCTCCGCTTCTTTCGCCGAGGAGGCAAAGGACATCAGGAAAATAACCGTCTCCGGGAAGGCCGAGAACACGGTCGAGGCGCAGCGGGCGGAGATCGGCCTGTCGATCAAGATCGTGAAGAAGGAGATGAGCCAGAGCCATGAAGCGCTCACGGGAGAGCTTTCCAAGCTGACCAAAGAGCTGAAAGCGATCGGCCTCCCGGACAAGGACATCAGAAGGTCCCTGGTCCTGCAGGGTGCGGAATACAACTGGGAAAAGGAGTCGCGCGTTCTGAAGGGATACTATGCGGAATGCTACGTGGACGTAACTGTGAACGACATCTCAAAAATGGCCGACCTGTACCGGACGCTGTCGGGGCACAAGGATATCACCATTCAGAGCACGGAGTTCAAGCGTAATGACGAATTCGAACTGAGAAAAGCGGAGTACGAGAAGGCGCTCCTTGCAGCGAAGAAAAAGGCGGAGTTCATGGCCCAGGCGCTCGGCGTCAAGGTGGGCAGGGTTCATTCGATCGCAGAAGAGAACACAGAGAACTGGCTTGAGGCAAAGCCCTATCAGAATGTCATGACAAAAGACGAAGCAAACGGAGCACCGACGAACTATGGGACCATAAGGATATCCGCCAGGGTGCTGGTAGAGTTCGAGCTGGAATAAAGAGGCTGTACTTAATTAACGCACCAACTCAAGTCTGACCCGCGACGTTCGAAAATGTCTTCTCAATCTGTCCGGGCTTGAATACTTTATCATTGATCCGCCGGACTCAACCTATAAGTATGCTAAGCCAGGTACATTATGGATCGATGCTGGCCCATTGGAAGCAGCGAAATCGACTTCAAAAGTAAAGCTACCGCCGCTTCAATCTAAAATAGCTTTCGCTTATCTGTTTTACGTTCAAGATTGGAATTCATCATTTTATGTAGCAGCTACCGACTCAAGTTTTGAATGGCTATCCGAACCATTTTACCTGACTGATCACAGGTAATTCACCTATGCGTTTTCCCGGTAAATTACTATGAGCTATATAGATCAGTGGCAAGCAGAAACCCTTAAGCGGGACAAACAACTAGAGAAAATTGCACCATGGATTGGCTATTTAGTAATGGCATTTAATGAGCTTGAAGAACAATTGAATGGTCATTTGATCTGTGAAATAACTAATCATGACGATTTCGAAGAAGATGCCGTCGGCCATGCAGTAATTGCAGGAATGAGCTACTCAGCAAAAGCAGATTTATTGGGTAAAATTGTTCGAGTCAAACTAAAGGCTTGTGGTTGCTCTCCATCACGTCTCAAGAAATTTAAGAAGATATACGATGCGTTAAAAGATGCCAATAAACAACGAAATGATATCGTACATGCCGCTTGGGAAGAGTATGACATCAAGACAAGAACTGTCAAAACGAAAACAAAGGTTAATATTGATGAGGGAGAGCTAGACTATATTACGAAAAAGATAATGCCGCGGGATATCAAGAAGGCGCACACTTTCATTATAAACTTGGCAGATAAGCTAGATGAGTTCTTTGATGCTGATCCTTATCAAACGACCCGCATCAACAGGAAACTAGCCGGCGGGTCGAGCCCGACGCGCGAGTAACGCGCGTCTCACCCGCGTGTTCAAGTGCATACTGCACCCAGTTTCGATGATAGATGCGCTTAAGAAAAAATAGTCTTCTAAACAAATTACACTTCTATAACAGTTTCGAAGCGCTCTCCGAAGACCTCTATGAATGCACCTGAAATTAACGGTGCCGTAAAACGCATTGCGCACATTGCAGTGCCAATCATGGTAATAATAATTCTCCTCCGCCTCCTTTTCCCCTCCCTCCAATCCGACGTGAGTTTCTCCCAGGCGATCTATGACCGGAGCGGCAAGCTCCTCCGCCTGACGCTTTCTCGTGACGACAAGTACCGCCTGTGGCTGCCGCTGAAATCCATATCTCCGGTCCTTATCAATGCCACGCTCCTGTACGAGGATAAGTGGTTCCGGTTCCATCCGGGGGTGAGCCCGACTTCGCTGGTCCGGGCAATCTGGCATACCTATATCAAGAAGGACCGGAAGATCGGCGGGTCCACGATCACCATGCAGCTGGCGCGCGTTAAGTAAGATATCAATGCGCTCGCTCTTGGATTTAAGCTCCATACAGCAAACGGCATGGAGCTTCGATCCTCAAGGTTGAATTAATTATTCTAATCGCTCTCTAACCCCGTAGCAAGACTTCGGCGAGCTCAGTCGAGCCGCTATGGGGAATGCGCTCGCTCCTGGATTTACAAACAAGAAAAATATTTCCCGGATATTTTCTGGTTACGAAGAGAGAAAAATCCATCGCTGCCGTGTCAAATTCGTCTATAATTGAATCGATTGCCGATCGTGTCCATGAAAAAAAGGAGGATTTGCAGATGAGACGCATTCTTGCTGTGTGGTACGCGAGGCCGCTTTCGATCTATCTCATCGTTGCGCTGATAGCCGTGTCCACTTTCGCTGCACCTGCCGAGGCGATGTTCCTCCCCGCCCCCCAGACCCAGGCCGCTCCGCTTGTTGACCGCTCATCGGATATGGCGATGATCCAGAAAACGCTTGAATCCGGGATCATCCAGCAGCGCCTGATGGATTACGGGCTTACCTGGGAGGAGGCGCTTGAGAAGATGAACGGCCTCACGGACGAGCAGCTCCACGGGCTTGCTGCGAACATCAACGCTCTCCAGGCCGGCGGTCGTCACGGTCACGTACATACAGAAACCGTGCTGATCATTCTGTTGATCGTGCTCCTTATCGTAATTATCGTTAAAAACGACGCTGCGGTACGGACATCCGTATCGTGACGAGGATGGATCATGATAGATTCGCTGAGATCGGAGAAACTGACAGAAAAAAGAAAGGGCGCAGGTCAATGCCTGCGCCCCGAGTATTCATTCTATATCTTAACAGGCCACCCAATAAAGACGATACAACCGCTGTCCCGTCCTATGATATAGAGTTATTCCACCGTTCGCCCCGGACACTGGATCTGCCGTTCAAGGAGGCCTTCCATGAAGAACCTGCTTTTCGCGCTCTGTATCGTCCTCGCCGCGGGCTGCGGACCAGTCCATCACTCCGATGGGTTCCACGGCAACCTGGACCTGATCAAGGCCGAGAACGACGTCATCGCAGCAGCCACCCGGCTGTTCGTCTGCACGGACAACCGCGACTGGACCTGCGTCCAGGACGTGTTCGCCCCCGAGGTGCTCTTCGACATGACATCCCTCGGCGCGCCGCAGGCTGAGAAGAAGACGCCCCGGCAGATCGCCGACGCCTGGGACCAGGGCCTGAAGCCCCTCGCCGCCGTCCACCACCAGGCGGGGAATTTCCAGGCAACCATCAGGGGGAACGAGGCCGATCTCTTCTGCTACGGCATCGCCTATCACTACCTGCCGAACCCGACGGACCGGAACACCCGGACCTTCGTGGGCAGCTACAACTTCCGCCTTCTCAAGGGGGAGAACGGCTGGAAGATCGACCGGTTCAAGTTCAACCTGAAGTTCATCGACGGGAACAAGGACCTTGAAGGGACGGCGATGAAATAGGAGCGGGCGCATTCTTCGCGGCTTGCCGGCGTGCAGGCTTGTCGGCTGATGTATCAGGAGCCATCATATGAGCGAAGCAGCAGAGACATCAACCATGCGGCCGAACGCGGCGGCGAACCAGCAGGTCATCCTGGTCGTGGACGGCCGGCCTGTGCGGCAGTTCTACACCAGCATCTTCCTGCAGCGGTCCAAGTACCAGGTGATCATGGCCAAGACAGCGGATGACGCCCGGCTCTACCTGAGCATGACCGTGCCGCGGGCCGTCATCAGCGACCTCGACCTGCCCGACCGGGGAGGGCTTGAGCTCCTGGAGCACATGCGGCAGGACCACCGCACAAGGAACGTTCCCTTCATCGTCTACACGTCCAACTGGAACCCGGAGGCGCGGCGGGCCTGCGAGGCCGCCGGGTGCGCCGCGTACCTGCTCCATCCCATGAGCCTCGAGGCATTGTACGCGGCGGTCCAGAAGGCCACGCAGGCCAAACCCCGAAAATTCGTGCGGCTCGACACGGCGCTGGACGTCGTGGTGGGGGACGACCGGCCCACGGGCGAGCCGCGGAAGGACCTCATCATCGCCATCTCGGAGCAGGGGATGTTTGTGAGCACGAACTCCCCGCTCGAGCACGGAAGCATCGTTCCCTTCACCGTTTACCTGCCGAACGCGCCTGGGCGGTTCTTCAGGATCGAGGGGCAGGTCCTGTATACCCACTCCGGCTCGGACAAGCGGAAGCTGCCGGGCATGGCGGTCAAGTTCCTCAAGATGGGCGATCAGGAGCGGAAGCTTCTGAAGGACTTCATTAAACAGGAGCTGATGGAGGGGATCGCGCCGGAGCCGGAGGCGGATGGATGAGGACGGTCCACGGCAGAGATCGAGGACGGTGCTCTTTTTTGTCCGAAGCGGGGGGTGGCATCATGATCAACACAGCGAAGCATCTCTTTCTCGCGGCAGGCATCCTGCTGATCGCGAGTCAGGCGCACGCCGGAAAGGTCGAGTTCGTGAAGGAGCACACCTACCGGGCGGGAGATATGGACAGCAGGATTTCGAGCCGGGCCATAGCGCTCATGGAGGTGAAGCGAGCGCTCCTGGAACAGTTGGGCACTTACCTGGCGAGCGATACCGAGGTCAGGAACTTTCAGATGACGAAGGACCATGTCACCCTGCTTACCGCCGGGATTGTGAGCGCCGAGATCCTCGAGGAGAAGTGGGACGGGAAGGAGTTCTATCTCAAGGCAAAGCTCGTGGTTGACCCGAACGAGGTGGCGGAGCGTATCAAGGCCATCAGCCGGGACCGCGAACGGACGCGGGAGCTCGAGGAGGCGCAACGGAAGCGGGACCAGGCGCTCCGGGAGGTCGAGCGGCTCCGGAAGGACATGACGCTTGCCCGTCCGGACATCCAGGGCCAGATGGACCGGCAGGTGGACTATTCGCGCGCGGTGCAGGAACTGGGCATCGACGACGAATACGCGGGTTACCGCTTCCGGATGAAGGACGGCAGCACATTCATCTGGACGAGTTACGAGGAGTTGGCGGACAGCTACTGCACCCGGCTCAGTGCCGGGAGGATCTGCGTCCTCATGAGGGACGTGGCCTCCATCAAGAAAGGGGCCTACCCGGAGGACGCCGAAGTGATCTCAGGCAGGCCGACGGATGAATGGACGAGGAAAGCGGCCGAGCGGGACTGGAGGGCGACGCAGGAGGAAAATGAACGGACGCAGAAGGCCCTGGAGTGCGAGCGGATGAACGAGGACCTGAAGCAGCTCCGGCGTGATTCAGCGGAATACACAACGCAGTATGAGGAGTACCAGAAGGCCTGCTCCGGCGTGAAGAGCGCGCCCGCGCCGTCGCGGAGTGACAGCGGCGCGTCTTCATCGAGACGGAAGGACAGGAGGCAGGGGGACATGGAGAGGATCATGAAGAACGCGAAGGACGGGACGGTTTTCTAAGGGTACGGGGCCGGCGGCGCGCTGTCCCCTTGTCTCCTTGCCGGTCCTATCGTCTCCGCGTCAGCTCTATCCTCCCCGCACGATTCCGTCACGAATCGTAACGCGCAACAAGTTGCAGAACCATCCTCCTAACCCGGACAAGCCGGAACCAAGAGGCATCTCTCGCAAAGGCGCAAAGAGCGCAAAGGAAACCTTGAATCAAAATCTTTTTTGGTTTAACACAAAAAGCAAGTCGTCGCTTAAGTTTTCTTGGCGGCCTTTGCGACTTTGCGAGAAATATTCTTGCCCTTTTGAGTAGAATTTGATTCGTAACTGCGTAAAATACCCTTTCGGAATTGTTGACACGCTCCATCAACTGTTATAAAGTCCTTTCATCGGGGTGCCTTTCTTTACGACCGCGGTTGTAGTCTGTCTTTACCCCACACCCCAAGGCAAGAACCGCTTTTCCCGCTTTACGCATTTCCCGTTTTGATGCAAGACAGAAGTACCGGTTTTCAGGATGCAGACTTTTACGGCGGCTGATTACGCCCTAGTGGAGAGGAGAGAACATGAACGATGCCATAAACATCGGTATGACCTTCTACGGCGGCGTTTCTCTTGCCGTGTATGAGGCCGGGGTGGCGGAGGAATTCATCCGTTTTGTTCAATTCTGCAGGAAGCAGGGGAAAGACGTGGACGTGAGGGTATTGTCCGGCTCGTCGGCAGGCGGTCTGGCCTCGATCCTGATGTCCGCAACGCTCGTAAATTCCTCGGATCCTGCAAAGCATATTGAAAACATGCGCCGCATCTGGTTCGACGTTGCCGACCTCGGGCGGCTCCAGTATCAATCGAACGGCAATATCATCTCCCTCCTGAACAACGACATTCTCGAGACAGAGATCATGGAATTTCTCCGGATCAAACAGGAACCTTCCGTCCCCGCGACCGGGAAGAACGAAAAGCTCAAAATTCTCGTTACGGGCACGAACATGCAGGGGTTCTTCGACGCCGTGCCTGTTGAGTATGATTTTATCGATCCCGGGAAATTCGCCGACAAAGCCTTTCCCACGACCCGCCATACGGAAGTGTTCGAGTTCGACGATGACTATATCCGAAAGGCGGGAGACAGCGCGGGCGAAGAGAACCGGGCGCGGATCGCCAAAGCCGCCCGCGTGACATCGTCCTTTCCTGCAGCATTCCCGCCGCAATTCACCAAAAGCCCGGGTTTTCCTGAAGCGAGCCGGAACCTCTACCCAAATCAGAAGGAAGACCCGCTTTCGTTCTGGTATTACGACGGGGGGGTCCTCGACAACAAGCCCCTCGGCCACGCCATCGATTATATGGAATCGAACAACAACGACAGGCAGTGGTGGTTTTTCTTTGTGGACCCTGACCCGGAGAGCGATAAAAAAAAGCATGAGGACTGGGGACGTGATCCGAAAAATCCTCCTGACCCGGCAACGACCGCTGCATCGGTCTTTGAAATGCAGGGAGCGGAAACGATCTATTACGATCTGAGGCGGATACAGAAAATCAACCACCAGGTGGAGCAGGTCAAGGACCTCACGGCGAACTTGTGGTCCTCGCTGTGCGCTGACCGTCAGAGCGGCATGCAGCCGCAGCATGAGTTGCTGACTCGTCTTGAGCGCAGCGCCAAAACCGCCCGCATCCACCGCTTCCTGCCGGATTATCTGAAATGCACGGCAATGCTGCGATATCGGTTCATCAAAAAGCTCTCCCGGGAGCAGGCCGACAGCCTGGAGATGCTGCAGACCAAAGTAACGGACTGCATCCGACCCTTCGATCTGAGGAGGATCATTGCCGAGTGCCGCGTCCAGATAGCAGAAGGGAACATTCTTCCCCCAACAAAGACCCCCGAGGTCGACAAGCGGCTCAGTACGCTCATCGCGAAGAGCCGGGAGATCGAAAATAGCTCTGTCATGAGCGATTACGAAACGTCGGTGAAAGCCGCGGGTGATGCACAACAGCTGTTCCGGCAGATCGCCTACTGGGTGGAAGACGACTATGACGGCGGGAAAGGGGAACTGGACCGGGAAACGTGGGATGCCTTCAGCAAGGCAGGGCATGACCTTGGGCTGGCCATGGACGAGCTAAACAATGCTTATGAAGCCATGGAACAGGAGATCAGGAAGATCATTGATGACGCTTCACTGTTTGGCGGCATTGCTTGCTATGTGCTCCTGAACGAAGCCATTCATGCCGCGTCCGGGGTGGAGACGCGGGAACAGATCAACGTGGTCAAGATATACCACAATAAGGATGAAGGGACCCTCGCCGGATCAAAGCTCGGGCATTTTTCCGGGTTTCTCGATCGCCGGTGGCGCAGGAACGACTACCTCATGGGCATGCTGGACGCCAGGGAGGTGGTTCAAGGAAAGTTGAAAGAGCTGTTTCCCGAGCAGGTTTGGAAGGAGTATGGCATCCAACGCCAGGAACAGGAAAACGGCATCGCGGAACCCTATCGGCTCTCCAAGGACAAGGACAAGCTCGATGAAAAAGACATGCAGCTCGAGAATCTCCCGGCAGCCGCGGTCATTTCCGACGTGAATGCCATGTTGTCGACCTTTGAGAAACTGCTCGCGAAATACTGGAGCAAGAACAAGTTCATAAAAATAGCGCACAAGCTGCGCGTGGGCTTGTTTTCGAAAATCGTGAGGTTTTTCCTCTGGATCGTGAAGCAAGCTACGGCCCAGCCGTCTGCACGCGAGATACGAGATGGGAGCATGATGTCCCACTACTGGAGCGGATTAAAGCGGTATCTCGGTTTTACGTTCCTCGGTATCGTGATCGGACTGTTCATATCCTTCTTTCTTCCCGATGCATTGCACGATCTCGCGGTCTTCTTGTGGACGCACGTAAAGAAGCTCTTTTTCGGTGGGGCCGGTTAGCAGGGGAGCAATGAGGGACGAGGGAGAGGGCAAGGAACGACCGGAACCTGTTGGCCGGCGTTGTGATGGGTGTCGCGTAGGGTGCTGTCAAAAGTTCTATGAAAAAAACGAAAGATATTTTACCGCAGAGATCGCAGAGGTCGCAGAGAAATGCAGGAGGCAAAGAATATAGATTCGAAGAAGAGGATTTTGAGAGGTCGCAGAGGGGGAGGGAGGAGAAAGAGTTTAATGTGTTGTAACTCAAGAAGTTCTCTGCGTCCTCCGCGTCCTCTGCGGTGAAAGTTTTGACACTCCGTCGCGCAGGGCAGGGAGGGGCTATGGAACCCGTGGAGAAGAACAAAAGCAGGACAAAACAACCGGTCGGAGAACAGCAGCACGAAGGGCAAAGCTCGGCGGATTTTCTCGGGCAGAAAGATTTTTTCTCAACGATCGCAAAGATCGCGGGATTCCTCATGGGGGCGGCAGGTCTCTTCGCGCTGTTCGGCTATACCATTATTTTCAGCTTCATCAGCAGCATACAGCTTTCCGGCCTGACGAGCTTTCAACAGGAGTTTTACAAGGATGCGGCAATAACCTTTGTGATGGATATGTTCAGGAGCTATGCAGAACACCCGTTCTGGTCCATCGTGTTGTTTGTCGTGGTAGCGGAAATGGCATACCTGCTGTTCAAGTCCCGGCAGCAGGGCATATCCATGCTGCGCAACAAGGTTGTGAAAAATGTGACTGTCGGCGCCGCACTGAAATGGGCGGTGACGGCGATCCTCATTGCCGTTATCGCAGTAACCTTGAACATGAAAGGGTTGCCGGATAAATACGGCGTGATAACGGATATCAGGAAACTCTTTCTCTTCGTGCTTGCGGTCCCCCTGCTGATCCTGTCCTTTCTCTACCTGGCGTTCAAATTCAAGGAGTTTGTCCGACGGCCCTTCAGATACTATTATTTCCTGACATTGATATGCCTGGTCCTGCTCGTGTCGATCCCGGTGAGCTATGGGGAAAATATTTTCAATATCGATCTGTTCCACGTCGTTGGAATCGATTATGCCGCGCCGAACGACTCGCTGGATGACTTGAAAGAGGACATCCGCACGCAAGGCGGGGGCGAGTTGTTCTATTTCATGGGACATACGTCGGACCGGGACGTGATCATCGACAATCAGGCGCTCAGGCCGCCGCTCAAGATGATCCTGGTCGACAGGAGCCTGGTCAAATATCTGAAGATATCCACCAGGCATACGTTCACCTTGAAGGATCTCCTGATGAAAGAGGCGGAGACATCCGCAGTGCCTGCGCAGACCGAGAACCTGAAACAGCAGCAGGTCACCGTTGTCACGGAGAAACTGCCTGCCGATATCCAGGCTTTGCTCGAAAAGGAGTAGGGTATGAAGACCGCGTGCGTGGCAATAACACTGTCCCTGCTGATGGCATCCGCAATCCCCTGTCCCGGGCTGGAAGCGCCGGCAACCAGATCGATTTCCGTCATGAGGCCCGGCGACGGGCTGGGCGACATCGTGCTTGGGGACTCCATTCCCGGGGTCATAAAAAAAATGAATGACAGAAAGCCTGACGAGGGTCAGACGGTCAAATTCGGCGCGACCGCGGAATACTGGCTCAGCTACACGGACCTGGGGATCACCTTCATTTTCGACGAGAAGAAGGAATTGATCAGGATCGCCGTGAAGAATCCCGGCATCATCGTCCAGCAGAGCGGACTGCGGGTCAATGGCACCGTCATGGACCTCGATCGGGAATACGGCAAAGGGGAACAGACGAGGCTGGATGACCTCTACGATCAGAAGGTCTACCGGGACCGGGGGATCGCTTTCACGATCAACAGGAAAACGGAGAGGATCGAGACGATCACGATCCAATCGAGGGGCCGGTAGTGCACTACACAGAGTGAACCCTTACCCGTCCGAGGGGAGAGCGCGCAGCCGGAACTGCCGAGAAGGTGCTGGCAATCAGGAGGAAACCATGAAAAAAAAGGAGACACCGATGAAGAAGTATGAGCGTATGTTCCACAACCGCTTCCCAATACTTGCCGCAGCGCTCGTTGCCGGGCTCGTTCTGCAGGGATGCGGTCTCACGCTGGCGCAGAAGAAAGCAGTCGGCGACTTTTCTTCCGCTACGGCAGCAGTCGGGAAAACAGCCTCGTCAGAACTGGCCACAATGCGGGACGAGGTCATCGCCATGAACGTGAGCCGGATCCAGCTCAAGGGCGTTGAACAGGATGAACCGGGCCTCGACAAGCTGGAAGAGCAGTTCACCGTGGAGGCGACCATGACCAGGCAGCGCGCTACGGACGCCCTGAGGACCTATGGCGAGCTGCTGAAGACCCTCGCGGAAACCGATCGGACCGAGGACATCAAAAAGTCGACCGATGAACTGCTCGCCAGCTACCAAGGGCTTCCCGACTCGTACCGGAAGATGAGCAAGGAAGAACTTGACGCCGTGGCAAAGGCGCTGCAGGCAGTGGGCGGCTTCTGGGTCGAGTATGAAAAGGCCAAGGCGGTCAAGACCGTGGTCAATAATTCCAACCTGCAGATAGCGCACCTGTGCAAGCTTTTACAGGAAGACTTCGACCCCGGTGTCGACGGAAAGCTCTCCTCACAGTTCCTGAATACGACCGAACGGCTCCTGGTGGATGCCGATGAGGTGATGGAGAAGTCCAAGAACTTCACGGAGCGGGCGGCGGCCACGGCAGCCCTTCAGAAGGCAAAGGAAAATCGTCTCCGGCGGGATACGGTCGTCAAGGCCCTGTCCAACTCGATCGGCACGGTCAGTGCCGCGAACGCGGAACTGGTAAAGGCCGTTAACTCAAAGGAGTTCACGGTCAAGGACATCGAAGCGCTGCAGAAGAACGTAAAAATACTCAGTGACGCCATTCAGGTGTTGAGACGATAAAATACGGGAGGTTGAATTATGCCAGAAGATCCGGTGCTCGGTAAAAGTCTGGGGAAGATGATCGCGGATCTCACCGATCTGATCCTCGCGACCAAGGAACCAGTAAAAAAAAAGAAGTTGAGGGCTCAGCACAAAAAGCTTTCCAAGAAGCTGCAGGACCTCATCGACAAAACAGTGCCGGTGGATACCGTGGAGTATAAAACGGCGACGGCCGCTGTGGAAGAAGGCAACAAGGCGATCAGGAAGGCCATCAACGACACGGCCCAGGCGGCCGATGCCATTACGAAAATAGCAAAGGCGATCTCAGCGATCGCAAAGCTTGTTGCGATATTGGCTGCGTAAAAAGTATCGAGAGAAGGAAGAGTCCCTTGTGTGCAAAAACCGTCAGGTAGCGGCGCAGAGCGGAAAAGCGACATGAGAGAGGGCTGGCGAATACCGGGCTGCACGGTGGTTTCATCAGTGTGGCCTTTTTTACTTTGTTGATCCCCTTCTTGTCCCTGTCCCTTGACCCTTGATTCTGCCTTAGCAGGTGATGTGCAGCGCGGCGATGACGGTTGTTGCGCCCTCAAGCTCGTTGTACACCTCAACCGCCTTTGTTGTCCGCTCGACCTTTACCATGATCCCGTTACCCGCGATCCGCTCAATGGTCTCCCGGGGAACGCGCATGACCCCTTCTAGGGGTGCCCGTAGCAGACGCAATTAGCAGCAATAAATCATGCGATGCGAATGGCTACCGGAACAGCCAATTGCACTAAGATAAGCCTAAAGAGGAATTAACCCCTTGATAGCGTAAAATACGCGTTACCTGCTCTTTGAAAAAGAGAGCATCTACTGTATCCTTTTTGGGTCTTGGCAAACTCAATAAGGAGGTGACAGATAGATGCTCCCAGGAGAACAGGGTCTC
>Ga0102851_10000024_pt1 | contig 47601 bp, 34 predicted proteins | sample Mud3Dept3metaG_FD_79558 | JGI IMG/M metagenome (GOLD analysis project Ga0102851, IMG submission 79558) | Freshwater wetland microbial communities from Ohio, USA, analyzing the effect of biotic and abiotic controls - Mud 3 Core 4 Depth 3... | ecosystem: Environmental > Aquatic > Freshwater >... | reverse complement strand
GAACGCCCCGGCCTCTGGAACGGCGCCATGGCCGGCTGGTCCTCCGTCTTCGTCGAGGTGCCCGGCGCCACGTTCGCTCCGGTCAAGACCGTGCTCGACCTCGCCCGGCCCGAGCACGCGGTCCCCGCCTGACCGACCCCCGGGCCGCCCGCCGAGCCTCGCCTCCAGCCGTCACCTCGCTCGTTCTCGGGGGCGCTTGCCCCGCCTGAACGGAGGTTGCGCCCCCGTCCGGGCGGTGGGTACGATGGCCGGGCTGGCGGGAGCTCCGGGCTCTCGCCCGAACCCCGGACTCCCAGAAAGGCGACGAGCGTGGCTCGAATCTTCGTTCCGCAGGAAACCCGCCCCGGCGAGCGCCGGGTCGCCGCGACTCCCGAGACGGTCAAGAAGCTGGTCGGCGCCGGTTTCGAGGTCGAGATCCAGCGCGGCGCCGGCGTCGCCGCCGGCTACTCCGACGGCGCCTACGAGGCCCTGGGCGCCTCGCTGGTGACCTCCGCCCCGGCCGCGTCCGCCAGCGCCGACGTCGTGCTGCGCGTCGCCGCCCCCTCCGACGCCGAAGCCGCCTCCCTCAAGGAGGGCTCGATCCTCTTCGCCCTCCTCGACCCCTACCGCAACCTCGGTCTCGTGCGCCGGCTCGCCGAGCGCAGCGTGACCTCGTTCGCCATGGAGCTCGTGCCGCGCACGACGCGCGCCCAGGCCATGGACGTCCTCTCCTCGCAGGCCTCGATCGCCGGCTACAAGTCGGTGCTGCTGGCCGCCAACCACCTCGGCAAGCACCTGCCGCTGATGATGACCGCCGCGGGCACCGTGCAGCCGTCGCGGGTCGTGATCCTGGGCGCGGGCGTGGCCGGCCTGCAGGCCCTGGCCACCGCCAAGCGGCTGGGCGCCATCGTCGAGGTCTCCGACGTGCGCGCCGCGGTCAAGGAGCAGGTCGAGTCGCTCGGCGGCCGCTTCATCGACCTGCCCGAGCTCGGCACGGCCGACGGCGCGGGCGGCTACGCCAAGGAGGTCACGCGCGAGTTCCTCGACAAGCAGCGCGAGATCCTCAAGGCCCGCGTCGCCCTCGCCGACGTCGTGATCGCGACCGCGCAGGTACCGGGCAAGAAGGCGCCCGTGCTGCTGCCGCGCGACATGGTCGAAGCCATGAAGCCGGGCTCGGTGATCGTCGACCTCGCGGCTTCGACCGGCGGCAACTGCGAGCTGACCCGCGCCGACGAGGAGGTCCACCACCACGGCGTCACCATCCTCGGTCCCTCCAACCTGGCCGCCACGGTGGCCACCGACGCGAGCCTGCTCTACGCGCGCAACGTCCTGAACCTGCTCGTCCTGCTCTGGAAGGACAAGCAGCTCTCGGTGCCCCTCGACGACGAGGTCGTGGCGGGCACGCTGCTGACCCACGCGGGCGAGATCCGCCACCCGGCGATCGCGCCCCTGCTGCTCGACACCGCCGTCCGCGCCTGAGGCGCCCGCCTCTGCCCGTCCCCGGGCCGACTCTGGCCGGGGCGGGCGGAGCTGTCCCCGCCCGGGGCCCGTCTCCGTAATCAGGAGGCGAAAGGGAATCGCCATGATGCGCACGACCTCGAGCCTCACCTTCGCCCTCGGCCTCCTCACGCTCTCCGGCGCGCTCGCCGCCCAGACACCCGGTGATCTCGACCCCGGCTTCGGCACCGACGGCGTCGCCCGCATCGACGTCCGAGTCACGAACCAGGACCGGAACAACGTGGCCACCGACCTCGCCGTCCAGCCCGACGGCATGCTGCTGCTGGCCGGAGCGGCGCAGAGCATCCCGCCCGACTTCGGCGAGGAGCGCATGGTGGCCGTGCGCCTCACCGCGGACGGGGAGCCCGACCCCGCCTTCGGCACCGACGGCCGCGCGCGCATCCAGGCCTTCCCCGAGGATCCCGGATCCGCGACCTATTGGGGCGGCAAGGTCGGCCTCGGTCCGGCCGGAGAGATCTACCTGTTCAACGGCGCCAGCTTCGGGCCCACGGTCGGCTGGGCGCTCGCCCGCCTGCGTCCGGGCGGGGGCCTCGAGCCCGGCTTCGGGACCGGCGGCATCGTCGAACGCCAGGACATCGCGACCGGCGCCGGGGACGTCGCCGTTCAGGCCGACGGCAAGATCCTCGTGCTCGAAGACTGGAACGACGAGGGCGGCATCCCGATCAACCAGGAGATCTCCGTCTGGCGTCTCCTGCCGAACGGCGAGCCGGACGGCGGTTTCGGCGAGGACGGTTCCCAGGTGGTGCGGTTCAACGTCGGCGGCTCCTGGGAGGACTACGCCCATGCGCTCGCGCTCCAGCGCGACGGCAGGATCCTCGTCGCCGGACAGGCCGACGTCGGCGGGAGCGCGGAGTTCGACTTCGCCGTGGCGCGGCTCACCGCCGACGGCGCGCTCGACCCGACCTTCTCCGGGAACGGCCGGGTGACGATCGGCTTCGACCTCGCGATCGGCGTCAACGACGAGGCGCACGCGCTCGCGGTCGACTCCGAGGGGCGCATCCTGGTCGGCGGCGTCGCCGGCGGCGAGGCCGCGATCGTCCGGCTGCTGCCCGACGGCAGCCTCGACCCCGCCTTCGCGGGCGACGGCCGGGCGACCTTCCACTTCGCCTCCGCCGAGCCCGGCGCCTACGACCAGGTCTTCGGCCTCGCCGTCCAGGGCGACGGCGCGGTCGTCGCGGTCGGCCGCGGCACCTCCGCCGCCGGCACCAGCCGCCGCTTCGGGGTCGCGCGGCTGACCGCGAGCGGCGAGCTGGATCCCACCTTCGCCGGCGACGGCACCGCGATCTTCGATTTCACCGAGAACTCCGGCGCCTTCTCGGTCGCGCGCGCGGTCGCGCTGCTCGAGGACGGCTCCATCCTCGCCGTCGGCGGCACCGAACTCGCGCTCGGCGACATGGCCTTCGTCGCCGCCCGGCTCCACAACGACTACATCTTCGCCGACGGCTTCGAGGGCGCGACCAGCGACGCCTGGTCCTCGACCGCCTTCTGAGCGCGGTCCCGTCCGCGCCTCCCCCGGGCCTCCGCGGCCGGCACCTCCCCGGTGCCGGCCGCAATCCTGATGGTAGGATCCGCGCCTTCCGACGGACCCCGCCTGCCCCAGGAGCCCGCATGTCCAGATTCCCGGTCGTCGCCTTCCTCGCTCTCTCTGCGCTCTGCCCCCTGCCGACCGCCTCGGCCCAGGTGCCGGGCGATCTCGACCCGGGCTTCGGCACCGGCGGCGCGACGGTGGTCGACATCACGGTCAACGGCGACCCGCGCTCGACCAGCGCCACCGGCCTCGCGCTGCAGCCCGACGGACGGGTCGTGATGGGCGGCTCGACCAGCCTGATCGGGGCCGCCACCGGGCCCGACCGGATGGTGGCGGTGCGCCTGACCGCGGACGGCGACCTCGACGGCAGCTTCGGCACCGGCGGCATCGTGCGCGTGGACGGCCTGACCGGCCGTACCGACGAGGGCTACTACGACGGCCGGGTGGCGATCGGGCCCGACGGCGGCATCTACCTCTTCAACGGCACCCAGGACAGCAACGGCGTGGTCGGCTGGGTGGTGGCCAAGCTGACCGGGGCCACCGGCGCGCTCGACGCCTCCTGGGACGGCGACGGGCGACTGGTCGCCAACGGCCCCGGCTCGCTCGAGGCCGGCGACATCGCCGCCGTGGCCGACGGCAACGTGCTGATCCTCGACGACTTCTTCGACACCGCTCCGACGCCGGACAACCAGAACATGTCCGCCGGCCGGCGGTTGCCGGGCGGCGCGGTCGACACCGGCTTCGGAGCCTTGGGCTGGCGGATCGTGAACTTCGACCTCGGCACCACGCTCCACGACATCGCGCGCGCCGTCTACGTCCAGGCCGACGGCCGGATCCTGGTCGGCGGGCGCGCCGAGACCGGGGGCGGCGGCACGCCGCCGGCCGACTTCGCGATCGCGCGCCTGACCGCCGACGGCGACCTCGACCCCACCTTCGGCGGCGGCGACGGCAAGGTCACGATCTCCTTCGACCTCCCCTTCGGCAACGTCGACGAGGTGCGCGCCCTGGCGGTCGACGCGCGCGGTCGCATCTACGCCGGCGGCATCGCCGGCAACTTCTCGACCGCCAACGACTGCGCCCTGGTGCGCCTGCTGCCCGACGGCACCCTCGACCCGAGCTTCGACGGCGACGGCCGGGTGACCTTCAGCTTCGCCGCGCCGGGCGTCCAGTCCTCGTTCGACCAGATCTTCGGCATCGCGCTCCAGGGCGACGGGCGCGTGATCGCGGTCGGCCGCGGCACCAATGCGGCGGGCGGCGGGCGCACGATCGGCATCGCGCGCCTGACCGCGACCGGCGCGCTCGATCCGACCTTCGCCGGCGACGGCACGGTCGTCTACCAGTTCGCGAGCGGCGGCGGCGCGACCTCGGTCGGCCGCGCGGTGGCGCTCGCCCAGGACGGCTCGATCGTGCTCTCGGGCTTCACCCAGACCGCCGCCAACGACAACGCTTTCATCGCCCTCCGCCTCTACAACGACTACCTCTTCGCCGACGGCTTCGAGCTCGGCAGCAGCGCCGCCTGGTCCTCGGCCGCCCCCTGACCGACCCCCGCGGCCCCGCCTTCGGGGTGCCCGCCACCTGGCGCGGGGCCTGAAGGTGCCAGCCACCTGAAGGTGCCAGCCACCTGGCGCGCGGCTCGTCGGCGCCAACTCCCTGACCGATCGAGCCTTGCGGGCTAGGCGAGGCGCCGGTTCCTGCCCCGCCGGACTCCAGGTGCACCTTGCGGTCAGGGGGTTGACGTTAGCGTCATCCTTGGCTAAGTTGGGTCGAGACCAGCCGACATGCCTCCCTCCCACGACCGCGACGCCCTGTTCTCGATCGCCGAGCTGGCCGACGAGCTGGGGGTGACGCCGCGCGCCATCCGGTTCTACGAGGCCAAGGGGCTGATCGTGCCGCGCCGGGCCGGTGCCAACCGGGTCTACGACTATCGCGACCGCGCCCGACTGCTGCTCATCCTGCGCGGCAAGCGGCTGGGCTTCTCGCTCGCCCTGATCCAGCGCTACCTCGACCTGTACGACGCCGACCCCACCCACGAGAAACAGCTCGCCCATCTGCTCGGCGGCGTGCGCCAGCGGATCGACGAGCTCGAGAGCCAACGCCGCGACCTCGAGCTGACGCTCGACGAGCTGCGCGATATCGAAGAGCAGGTGCTCGCCGCCATGGCGCGGACGGGGATCACCCCGCCGCCGCGCCAGGAGGCGGACACCCGGCCCTGAGCCGCGGACGGGGCCCGTCGGCGCCCGACCGCTACGGAGGTGGAGTCCGCCATGAGAGACGTCGTTCTCGCCGGCTACGTCCGGTCCCCGTTCACCCCGGCCAAGAAGGGCGAGCTCGCCAAGGTCCGGCCCGACGACCTCGCCGCCCAGGTCGTGCGCGCGCTGCTCGCGCGCACCGGCGTCGACCCGGCCGACATCGAGGACCTGATCCTCGGCTGCGCCTTCCCCGAGGGCGAACAGGGCTTCAACGTCGCGCGCATCGTCGGCTTCCTCGCCGACCTGCCGCTCACCGTCTCCGGCACCACCGTGAACCGCTTCTGCGGCTCCTCGATGCAGGCGGTGCACATGGCCGCGGGCGCCATCCAGATGGGCGCCGGCGAGGTCTTCGTCTGCGCCGGCGTCGAATCCATGACGCGCATCCCGATGGGCGGCTTCAACCCGCTGCCCAACCCCGATCTCTACCAGCGCTACCCGCAGGCGTTCGCCGCCATGGGCGCGACCGCCGAGAACCTGGCGCGCCAGTACAAGATCCCACGCCGCCGCCAGGAGGAGCTGGCGGTCGCCTCCCAGGCCAAGACGCGCGCCGCGCAGGCCGGCGGGCGCTTCGACGACGAGATCGTGCCGATCGTCTGGAAGGGCGGCACGGTGACGCGCGACGGCTGCCCGCGACCCGACACGACGCTCGAGGCGCTCGCCGACCTGAAGCTCGCCTTCGACGACAAGGGCACGGTCACCGCCGGCACCTCGTCGCCCGTGACCGACGGCGCCGCCGCGCTGCTCGTCTGCTCGGCGGACTACGCCGGGCGCAAGAACCTCGGGCCGCTCGCGCGCATCCGGAGCATCGCGACCAGCGGCTGCGCGCCGGAGGTCATGGGGCTCGGGCCCGTGCTCTCGACGCGCAAGGCGCTCGAGCGCGCGGGAGTCGCCCTGGGCGATGTCGACGTGATCGAGCTCAACGAGGCCTTCGCCGCCCAGGCGCTGGCGTGCGCCGAAGAGCTCCAGCTCGACCTCGAGCGGGTGAATCTCGACGGCGGCGCCCTCGCCCTCGGCCACCCGCTGGGCGCCACCGGCGCGCGCATCACCGGCAAGGCGGCTCAGCTCCTGGCCCGCAGCGGCAAGCGCTACGCGCTCGCCACGCAGTGCATCGGGGGCGGGCAGGGCATCGCCACCCTCCTCGAGGCGGTCTGACCATGGCCCCCGTCGCCACCCCGGCCGCGGCCGAGCCCGGCACCGCCGAGCGGCGCACCGGCAGCGCGCCGCCCACCATCGCCAGGGTCGGCGTGCTCGGCGCCGGCGTCATGGGCGCCGGCATCGCCGCCCACGTCGCCAATGCCGGCATTCCGGTCGTCCTGCTCGACATCGTCCCGTCCGGCGCCGTCGACCGCAACGCGCTCGCCGCGGGCGCCCTCGACAAGCTCAGGAAGGCCAAGCCGGCGCCGTTCATGGCCGAGAAGAACGCGCGCTGGATCACGCCCGGCAATCTCGAGGACGACCTCACGCTGCTCGCCGACTGCGACTGGATCGTCGAGGCCGTGATCGAACGGCTGGACGTCAAGCAGGACGTCTACCGGCGCGTCGACGAGGTGCGCAAGCCGGGCTCGATCGTCTCCTCGAACACCTCGACGATCCCGCTCGGGCGGCTCCTCGAGGGCCTGCCCGAGAGCTTCCAGCGCGACTTCCTGATCACGCACTTCTTCAATCCGCCGCGCTACATGCGCCTGCTCGAGCTGGTCACCGGCGAGCGCACCCGGCCGGAGGCCGCCGCCGCCGTGCGCGCCTTCTGCGACGTCGCGCTCGGCAAGAGCGTGGTCGAGTGCCGCGACACGCCGGGCTTCATCGCCAACCGCATCGGGACGTTCTGGATCGAGGCGGCGACCATCGAGGCGATCGAGGGCGGCCTGACCGTCGAGGAGGCCGACGCGGTGGCCGGCCGTCCGATGGGCTTCCCCAAGACCGGCGTCTTCGGCCTCATGGACCTGGTCGGCATCGATCTCGGGCCGCACATCGCGGCGTCGCTGCTCGCCACGCTGCCCCCGGACGACGAGTACCGCTCGCTCCACCGCGACCTGCCGCTGATCCGGAAGATGCTCGCGGCCGGGCTCACGGGCCGCAAGGGCAAGGGCGGCTTCTACCGCATCGAGAAGGCGGAGGGCGGCAAGTCGAAGCTCGCCATCGACCTCGCCACCGGCGAGTACCGCCCGAGCTCGAAGCCCTCGCTGGCCAGCCTCGACGCCGCCAAGGCGGCGAGAGGCGCGGCCGGCCTGCGCGCTCTCGTCGAGCACCCCGACCGCGGCGGCCGCTACGGCTGGAGCATGCTGTCGCGCACGCTCGCCTACGCCGCCTCGCTGGTGCCCGGGATCGCGGGCGACGTCGCCAGCGTCGACGAGGCGATGCGCTGCGGCTACGGCTGGGAGCGCGGTCCGTTCGAGCTGCTCGACCAGCTCGGTCCGGCCTGGTTCGCGGCTCGGCTCGCCGCCGAGGGGCGGCCGGTGCCGACCCTGCTCGCCCGTGTCGGCGCCGGCACCTTCTACCGGGTCGAGGGCGGCCGCCTGCAGCAGTTCGGGCTCGACGGCTCCTACCACGACCTCGTCCGCCGCGACGGCGTGCTGCTGCTCGCCGACGTCAAGCGCGCCGGCAGGCCGGTGGCGAAGAACGCCTCGGCCTCGCTCTGGGACCTCGGCGACGGTGTGGCCTGCCTCGAGTTCCACACCAAGATGAACGCCCTCGACGAGGGCGTGATCCGCATGGTCCAGAAGGCGCTCGAGCTCGTCGACGGCACCGCGTTCAAGGCGCTCGTGCTCCACAACGAAGCCGAGAACTTCTCGGTCGGCGCCAACCTCGGCGTGGTGCTGTTCGCCGCCAACGTCGCCGCCTGGGACCTGATCGAGGCTTCGCTCGCAGCCGGGCAGCAGACCTTCAAGGCGCTCAAGTACGCGCCCTTCCCCACCGTGGGCGCGCCCTCGGGGATGGCGCTCGGCGGCGGCTGCGAGATCCTGCTCCACTGCTCCGCCGTCCAGGCGCACGCCGAGAGCTACCTCGGCCTGGTCGAGGTCGGCGTCGGCGTGATCCCGGGCTGGGGCGGGTGCAAGGAGATGATCGGACGCTGGGTGGCGAACCCCGAGCGCCCCGGCGGCCCGATGCCGCCGGTGGCCAAGGTGTTCGAGACGATCTCGACCGCCAAGGTCGCGACCTCGGCCGCCGAGGCCAGGGAGCTGCTCTTCCTCCGGCCCACCGACGGCATCACCATGAACCGCGACCGGCTGCTCGCCGACGCCAAGGCGAGAGCGCTCGAGATGGTGGCCGCCGGTTACCACCCGCCCGCGCCCCCCGAGTTCTCGCTGCCCGGCCCGAGCGGCCGCGTCGCGCTCGAGATGGCGGTCGAGGGATTCCGCGCCAACGGCATGGCCACCGAGCACGACGAGGTCGTCTCCCACCGCCTCGCCGCGGTGGTCACCGGCGGCGACACCGACCCGACCGAGTCCCTCACCGAGGACGACCTCTCGCGGCTCGAGCGCAAGGCGTTCATGGAGCTGCTCCGCACGCCGGGCACACTCGCCCGCATCGAGCACATGCTCGAGACCGGCAAGCCGCTGCGCAACTAGAGGAGCCACGACCATGCCGATGACCTACAGAGCTCCCCTGCGCGACCTGCGCTTCGTCTACTACGAGCTGTTCGACGGCGCCGCCCTCGCCGCTCTGCCGGGCTTCGAGGACGCGACCCCCGACACGGTCGAGGCCGTGCTCGAGGAGATGGGCAAGATCGCGACCGAGGTCATGCAGCCACTCAACGCCGTTGGCGACGAGGAGGGCTGCAGGCTCGAAAACGGCAGCGTGCGCACGCCCACCGGCTTCCGCGACGCCTGGAACCTGCTGCGCGAAGGCGGCTGGATGGGCGTGACCGCCCGTCCCGAGTACGGCGGACAAGGCATGCCCTATTCCGTCGGCGTCGCGGCGAGTGAGCTGATGATCGCCGCCAACCTGTCGCTGTCGATGTACGTCTTCCTCACCCACGGCGCCTACGACGCGCTCGACCACCACGCCAGCGACGAGCTCAAGAAGATGTTCCTGCCCAAGCTGGTCGACGGCAGCTGGGCGGGCACGATGTGCCTGACGGAGCCGCAGAGCGGCACCGATCTCGGCCTCGTGCGCGCGCGCGCCGTGGACGCCGGCGACGGCGCCTACAAGGTGACCGGCAGCAAGATCTTCATCTCGGCCGGCGACCAGGACATTACCGAGAACATCCTCCACCTGGTGCTGGCGCGCACGCCCGACGCCCCGCCGGGAATCAAGGGCATCAGCATGTTCCTCGTCCCCAAGCTCAAGCTCGAGGGAGAGCGTCTGGTCCCCAACGGCGTCACCTGTCCCTCGATCGAGCACAAGCTCGGCATCAAGGGCTCGGCGACCTGCGTCATCAACTTCGACAACTCGATCGGCTACCTGGTCGGCGAGCCGAACAAGGGCATGCGCGCGATGTTCACGATGATGAACGCGGCGCGCCTGCACGTCGGCGTCCAGGGGCTCGCGATCTCGGAGGCCGCCTACCAGGCCGCCGCCGCCTTCGCCCGCGAGCGCCTGCAGGGCCGCGCCCTGACCGGCGCGAAGTTCCCCGAGCAGGAGGCCGACCCGATCCTCGTCCACCCGGACGTACGCAGGATGCTGCTGTCGATCCGCGCCTTCAACGAGGGGGCTCGCGCGCTGACGGCCTGGATCGGCATGACCATCGACTACGCCGAGTCGAGCCCCGACCCGGCCGAGCGCGAAGCCGCCGACGACCTCGCGGGGCTGCTGACGCCGATCGTCAAGGCGTTCCAGACCGACCTCGGCTTCGAGATGGCCAACGTCGCCCTCCAGGTGCACGGCGGCTACGGCTACGTGCGCGAGTACGGCGTCGAGCAGCTGGTGCGCGACGCGCGCATCACGCAGATCTACGAGGGCACCAACGGCATCCAGGCCCTCGACCTGGTCGGTCGCAAGCTCCCCGCCCACACCGGCCGCGCGCTGCGCCGCTTCTTCCACCCGGTCGAGGCGTTCCTCGCCGCGGAAGCGGGCAACGCCGCGCTCGCGGAATTCACGGCGCCGCTCGCCAAGGCCTTCGAGCGCCTGCAGCGCGCCACCCTCTGGCTCGCCACCGAGAGCCTCAAGAACCCGGAGCAGGCGGGCGCCGCGGCGACCGACTACCTGCACCTGTTCGGCTGGACCGCGCTCGCCTATCTTTGGGCGCGCATGGCCAAGGTCGCCCTCGACAAGTCCGCGGCCGGCGACGGCAAGCTGTCCAGGGACGAAGCCGCCTTCTACGACGCCAAGGTGCGCACCGCGCGCTTCTTCTTCGAGCGCCTGCTGCCGCGCAGCGGCGCCCACTTCGCCACCCTCATGTCGGGCAGCCGCACGATGATGGAGTTCCCCGACACGGCGTTCTAGGCCGGCCGGCAGCTCGGGAGGGCAACCGCCACCGCGGCGCGCGGGCGCCCCTCCCGATCCGGTTGCCGCCCGGCGCGCAGCGCGGCTACACTTCCTGCGCTTCTCGGGAGGAACCCGCTTGGGCAGGCAGGACGCCGGAGACACGGACGCCGCAAGCCTGCGCGCCTTCACGCGCCACCTGCTCGCCGACCTGCGCGCGCTCGAGCTGATGCTGCGCAACGGCCTCCTGGAGAGCGGGGTGCGCCGGATCGGCGCCGAGCAGGAAATGTTCCTGCTCGATCGCCACTTCCGGCCGGCGCCGCTCGCGGTGCCGATGATGGAGAAGCTGCGCGCCGACGGCCACTTCACCACCGAGGTCGCGAAGTTCAACCTGGAGTTCAACACCGACCCGCTCGAGTTCGGCGGCGACTGCCTGTCGCGCCTGGAGCGCCAGCTCTCGGAGCTGCTCGACCGGGCGCGCGGTGCGGCGCGCGAGCTCGACGCCGAAGTGGCCCTGATCGGCATCCTGCCGACCATCGAGATCTCCGACCTGACGCTCGAGAACATGACGCCGGTGCCGCGCTACTTCGCGCTCAACGACGCGATGCGGCGGCTGCGCGGCAAGGACTGGGAGTTCTTCATCAAGGGCGCGGACGAGCTGATCATCCGCCACGACAGCGTCATGGTCGAGGCCTGCAACACCAGCTTCCAGCTCCACTACCAGGTCGGGCCCGAGGAGTTCGCGCCGCTCTACAACCTGACCCAGGCGGTGGCGGGCCCGGTGCTCGCCGCTGCCAGCAACTCGCCGATGCTGTTCGGGCGCCGCCTCTGGCGCGAGACCCGCATCGCGCTCTTCCAGCAGTCGGTCGACCATCGCGCCGCCGGGCTCCACCTGCGCGAGCAGGCGCCGCGCGTCTCGTTCGGACGCCGCTGGGTCGACGAATCGGTGCTCGAGATCTTCCGCGAGGACATCGCGCGCTTCAAGGTCCTGCTCTCGGCCGACATCGACGAGGACTCGCTCGCCCTGCTCGCGCACGACCGCGTGCCCGCGCTCAAGGCGCTGCGCCTGCACAACGGCACGATCTACCGCTGGACGCGGCCCTGCTACGGCGTCTTCGAGGGCAAGCCTCACCTCCGGATCGAGAACCGCATCCTGCCCTCCGGCCCGACCGTCCTCGACGAGATGGCGAACGCAGCGTTCTGGTTCGGGCTGCTCTCGGGGCTGTCGCGGATCTACCCCGACATCCGGCGCGTGATGGAGTTCGACGTCGCGCACGAGAACTTCGTGGCCGCCGCGCGCCTCGGGCTGCGCGCCCAGTTCGGCTGGCCCGGGCACCAGCAGGTGCCGGCCGACGAGCTCATCCTCGAGGAGCTGCTGCCGCTCGCGCGCGAAGGTCTCGCGCAGCGCGGCGTCGACCCCGCCGACAGCGACCGCTACCTGGGGGTGCTCGAAGAGCGAGTGCGCAGCAAGCGCACCGGGGCCCACTGGCAGCTGGAGAGCTTCGCCCTGCTGCGCGACCGGGGCGGCCGCGCCGAGCGGTTGGCCGCGATCACCGCCGCCACGGTCGAGAACCAGAAGAGCGGCCGCCCGGTGCACCTGTGGCCGCTCGCCAGCCTGGAGAACGCCGGCGGCTGGGAGAAGCACTTCGCGCGCGTCGAGCAGTTCATGGCCACCGACCTGATCACGGTCGGCCCGGACGAGGGCGTGGAGCTCGCCGCCAACCTGATGAAATGGAAGCGAATCCGGCACGTACCGGTGGAGGACACGGAGCACCGCCTGCTCGGGGTGGTCTCGCAGAGCTCGCTCATCGCGCTGATCGCGGACCGCTTCGGCGACCTCGGCAAGGGCCCGATCGCGGTGCGCGAGGTGATGTCCACGGACGTGATCACCGTGGCGCCCGAGACCTCGACCCTCGACGCCATCGAGCTCATGCGCCGCCACCGGGTGGGCAGCCTGCCGGTGCTCAAGGACGGGCGCCTGGTCGGCATCATCACCGAGTTCGACTTCCTGCGCATCGCCGGCCAGCTGCTCGAGGTCGAGCTCCGGCGCGGGCCCGTGCCCGGCGATCCCACCCCCGCCGACTGAGCGCGACGCACCGCCGACGGAGCGCGGCGGGGCCCCGGGTCTGCCCCGGGCCACGCCGGACCGTCGCGGGGGACGATCTCCCCGGCCCCGGGCCGGGCGCGCGCCGGCACCTCCCGAAGGACGGTCCGCGGCGTGGAAATCCCTCTTGACACGCCCCCCGTCGCCGGACCTATTCTCACGTTCAGCATTTCTTCAGCAGTTTCGCAGCAGCGGACAGGCTGCCGCCGTCGAGCGATCGGTCTCCGGTCGGACGGCTCGCGTGCTCCAGTCGCGGGCCCCGGGTTCCGGTCGCGCCCCGCCCGCGGCCCGTCCACCGATCCCCGCGCCGCCACCGAGCGGCGCACCCGCAAGGAGGCTGGACGATGCCGACACCGACGTACCGAAGGGTCCCGAAGCTCTGCTTAGCCGCGGCCGGTCTGCTGCTCGCCGGGCAGGCCGGCGCCCAGGTCATGCCGCGCGAGGTGAGCGACCTGCAGGCGCTCACCGTCGTGAGCCCGCGCCTGGCCCAGGATCACGCCACGGCCGACGTCCGCGACGCCCGTCACGAGCTCGCGGCCGACGCCGACACCGCGCTCGACGCCTTCGCCACCGAGTTCGGAGGCCAGTGGGTGGCCCAGGTCGACCGGCGCACCGGCCACGTCGCCTACGTCGAGGGCTCCGGCATCCCGTGGTTCCCGGGCCAGGGCAACTCGCTGCGCCGGCAGGACGTTTCGGCGTTCCTCGCCGGACGGCCCACGCCCGACCTCGCCGCCCACGATCGCAGGGCGCGCGCGTTCGCGCCCCGGGTCGCGACCCTGCTCGGCTTCGACCCCGCCGCGCTCGAGCTCAACCTCGGCCGCTCGGGAGCGCCCGCGCCGCACGTCTGGTTCGTCGACTACGACGTGCTCGTCGGCGGCCTCAGGGTCGAGGGCGCGCGCGTGCTGTTCACCGTCAACAACGGCAACCTGATCTCGGTCGGAACCGAGAACCTGCCGGCACCGGACGCGAAGGTGTCCAGGGCGACGCTGGCGCTCGGGCAGGCCCTCGAAGTGGTCGCCAAGCACGTCGGCGGCCTCACCCTCGACGAGGAGTGGGTCGACGCCGGGTCCTATCGGCTGCTCCCCGAGGCGCGCGCGGACGTTCGCTTCGACGCCGGTTACGAGCCCGGCCGCGGTCGTGGCGTGATGGGAGTCTGGCAGTTCGTGTTCCGCCGTCCGGACGAGGCCGGAACGTTCCGGGCGCGCGTCGACGCGGCGAGCGGGGAGCTCGTCGAGTTCCGGGACGTCAACGAGTACGGCTCGGTCACCGGCGGCGCCTACAAGGGCGATCGGCCGGCTGCCGAGGTCGTGGTCCCGATGCCGTTCGCCAACTACGGCTCCGGGCTCTACACGAACTCGGCCGGGATCTTCAGCGGCACCACGGGCACCACCACGCTGGTCGGCCAGTACGTCGGCATCTCCGACAACTGCGGCTCGATCTCCAAGGCCGCCGACGCCTCGGGCGTGATCGCCCTCGGCTCCTCGTCGGGCACCGACTGCACGACGCCCGGCACGGGCGGCGCCGGCAACACCCACGCGGCGCGCACGCAGTTCTACGCGCTCAATCGCGCCAAGGAGGCCGCGCGCGGCTGGCTGCCCTCCAACAGCTGGATCAACGCCCGGGTGACCGCCAACGTCAACATCAACAACACCTGCAACGCCTTCTGGAACGGCTCGACGGTCAACTTCTACCGCTCCGGCGGCGGCTGCGCCAACACGGGCGAGCTGCCCGGCGTCTCGCTCCACGAGTACGGCCACGGCCTCGACTCGAACGACGGCTCGGGCTCGTCCGCGGACAACGGCACCGGCGAGACCTACGGCGACACCACCGCCTTCCTCGCCACCCACAATTCGTGCGTGGGCAACGGCTTCCTGAGCTCCAACTGCGGCGGCTACGGCAACGCCTGCACCGCCTGCACGGGCGTGCGCGACGTCGACTACGCGCGGCACACCGCCAACACGCCTTCGACGGTCGAGAACTTCACGCGCCCGCGCTGCCCGACCAGCGGCACGGGCTACGTCGGACCCTGCAACCGCGAGGGCCACTGCGAGTCCTACGTCTCCTCGGAGGCGCTCTGGGACCTCGGCGCGCGCGACCTGCCCGGCGCCGGCACCGGCCGCGCCTGGACCATCCTCGACCGGCTCTGGTATCTGTCGCGCTCCTCCGCCACCAAGGCGTTCCAGTGCACCACCAGCTCGACGCCCTGGACCGCCAACGGCTGCTTCACGGGCTCCTACTTCCGCACCATGCGCGCGGTCGACGACGACAACGGCAACCTCGCCGATGGCACGCCGCACGGTGGCGCCCTCGCCGCCGCGTTCAACCGCCACGGCATCGCCTGCACGACCGACGCCGGCTGGAACACGACCTTCGCCTCGGTGACGCCGCCGGCCGCGCCGGCCCTGTCGGTGACCGCGGGCAGCAACTCCGCGTCGCTGTCGTGGAGCGGCTCGACCGGCGTCTACGACGTCTTCCGCAACGAGACCGGCTGCAACGCCGGCTTCACCCGCGTCGCCAACGACGTCGCTACCGCCTCCTACACGGACAACGCGGTGGCCAACGGCATCACCTACTACTACCAGGTCGTCGCCCAGCCCTCGGGCAACGAGGCGGCCGCCTCGGCGCCCTCGACCTGCCAGTCGGTCACGCCCACCGGCGGCACCTGCACCCCGCCCGCGGCGCCGACCGGCGTGTCGGCGTCGGCCACGTCGCAGACCGCGATCAGCGTCTCGTGGACCGCCTCGTCCGGCGCCACTTCCTACACCATCTCCCGCTCGACCACGAGCGGCGGCCCCTACACGCAGGTCGGCACCTCGGCGACGACCTCGTTCGCCGACTCCGGGCTCGCCTGCAACACGACCTACTACTACGTCGTCTCGGCGTCGAACGGCACCTGCTCGTCCGGGAACTCGGCCCAGGCTTCGGCCGTGACCCAGGCCTGCACGGGCAACGTGCTCACCAACGGCGTGCCGGTCACCGGCATCTCCGGCGCCACGGGCAGCGAGCAGAGCTGGACGATGAGCGTGCCCGCCGGCTCCTCGAACCTGAGCTTCCAGATCTCCGGCGGCACCGGTGACGCCGACATGTACGTGCGCTTCGGCGCTCCGCCCACCACCACGACCTACGACTGCCGTCCCTACCTGAACGGCAACAACGAGACCTGCTCGTTCGCCACGCCGCAGACCGGGACGTACTACGTGATGCTGCGCGGCTACACCGCCTACTCGGGGGTCACGTTGGTCGGCAGCTACTCGACCGCCTGCACGCCGCCGGCGGCGCCCACCGGCGTTTCCGCCAGCGCCTCGTCGCAGACCGCGATCAACGTCTCGTGGAGCGCGGCCTCCGGCGCCACCTCGTACAAGATCCTCCGCTCGGCTACCAGCGGCGGCCCCTACACGCAGGTCGGCACTTCGACCACCACCTCCTTCGCCGACACCGGCCTGACTTGCAGCACCACCTACTACTACGTGGTGCGCTCCTCCAACGGCAGCTGCGATTCGGGCAACTCGGCGCAGGCTTCGGCGACCACGCAGACCTGCTCGGGCGGCGGTCAGCTGATCGTCAACGGCGGCTTCGAATCCGGTACGACGCCCTGGGTACTGTCGGGCAACGCCTACCGCTCGACCGGCAGCTATCCGCACAGCGGGGTCGCCTACTCGTACCTCGGCAACGTCAACAACGCCAACGGCAACGAGTACCAGCAGATCGCGATCCCGGCCGGGACCTCGCCGAACCTCACCTTCTGGCTCAACGTGACGTCGAGCGAGACCACGACCACGACGGTCTACGATCGTCTCTTCGTCGAAGTCACCAACACGTCGGGCACGGTGCTCGGCACGCTGGCGACCTTCAGCAACCTCAACAAGGGTACGGCGGGGGTCTACCTGCAGCGGGGTCCGTACAGCCTGGCCCCGTGGGCGGGTCAGACGGTGCGCATCCGCTTCCGCGGCACCACCGACTCGTCGCTGATCACCACCTTCCGGGTCGACGACGTGTCGGCGCAGTAGCCGCCGCCCTCCGGGAGGGTCCTTCGGGGGCCGGGCTCACGCCCGGCCCCCGTTTTCCTGGGCCAGGCCGCGCGACGCCGAGGCGCGCGCGGGCACGGTGTATCCTCTCGGGATGGGCCGCCGGCTGCGCGCCTCGCTCGCCCCCCTGCTCGCTCTCGCCGTCTCGGCGAGCTTCGACCTCGAGTCGCTGGCCCACGCCCACCGCGACGGCGCGCAGGATCTGAGCGGCCGCGCCTGGGCGCGCATCGAGAGCACGGAGCCGTGCGGCCGGGCGCCGCACTGGGATCGTGCGTACGCCGACCACCAGCCCGCCTGCGCCGCCTGCCTGGTCTCCGCCTCGCCGCTCGAGCGCGGCGGGTTCGGCGCCCTCGCCGGGCCCCCGGAGCGCGGCGCGCTCGACGGACCCCGCCGCGGCGGCCCGCCGCCATCGGCGACGCAGGTCGCCCGCCGCTCCGGCCGCGCCCCGCCCCTCTCCCTCTCCCCGGTCTGATCGCGTCCGGCGTGCGCGCCGGAACCCGGCGTCTCCCACCGTCAAGCGGGGGCGCGGTCCGGTCTTCGCGAAGGCAAACGAAGTGCAGCAGAGGGAGTCCCCGATGATCGTTCCCAGCCTCCTGCGCCGGCGCCGACCACGGGCCGCCGCGGCCCTCGCAACCGCGCTCGCCCTCGGAGCGCCGCTCGGCGCCCAGCCCTCCGCTCCGCCTCCCGATCCGGTCGCGGAGCTGCGCGCCGAGATCGCGCAGCTGCGGGCGGAGTACGCAGCTCAACTGGCCGCGCTCGAGGCGAGGCTCGCCGCGCTCGAGGCGGCGCCGCCCGGGCCGGAGGCGCCCACCGCACCGCCCGCCCCGGCCCCGGCCGCCTCGGCGCAGACCTCGAGCTACTTCAATCCGGCGATCTCGCTGATCGGCAACTTCTTCGCCGTAGCCGGCGACAACGAGAACGAGTCGCGTCCGATCGCCGAGCTCAGCGAGGTCGAGCTCGGCTTCCAGGCGGTGATCGACCCCTACGCCAAGGGCGACATCTTCGTCGCCTTCGGCGAGGAGGGCGCCGAGGTCGAGGAGGGCTACGTCACCTTCACGGCGTTGCCCGCGCAGTTTCTCGCGCGCGTCGGCCGCGTGCTGGCCACGTTCGGGAAGACCAACTCGCAGCACATGCACTACCTCCCCTGGGCCGACAAGCCGCTGCCCCTCGTCAGCCTGCTCGGCGGCGAAGAGGGGTGGCGGGGCGACGGCCTTTCGGTGTCCCGCATCTTCCCGATCGGAGAGACCTTCTCGGAGCTGACGGTCGAGGCCTTCCGCGGCGACGCCGAGGGACTCTTCGAGGCGGCCGACCGCAACGATCTCGCCTACAACAGTCACCTCAAGCTCTTCCGCGACCTGTCGGAGGCCGCCAACCTGGAGCTCGGGCTCTCCTGGGGAACCGGCCCCAACGGCTCCACCCCCGACGCGCGCACCGATCTCGCGGGCCTCGATCTGACCTGGCGCTGGAAGCCTCTCCGGACCGCTCACCACCGCGGCTTCACGCTCCGCGGCGAGCTCCTCCAGAGCGACCGCGAGACGCCCGACGGGGACCAGCGCGCCCTCGGCTGGTTCGCCTCCGCCGAGGCGCGCCTCGCGCGCCGCTGGTGGGCTTTCGGGCGGCTGGAATCCTCCGAGCGCGCCGACGACGCGTCGCTGCGCGACGAAGGCTTCGCGCTCGGTCTCACCTTCGACCCCAGCGAGTTCTCGCGCCTGCGCGCGGAGTACCGCCAGCGACGCTACGCCGAAGACGTCACCGCCGACGAGCTCCTGATGCAGCTCCAGTTCATCCTCGGCGCCCACGGCGCCCACCCCTTCTGACCGGAGGCCCGCGATGAGATCGGCACCTCGTATTTCGCTCCTGATCGCGCTCGCGCTCGGCCTTCCCGCCGCCGGCTCCGCGAAGCTGCAGGTCGTCTCGACCCTCCAGGACTTCGCCGCGCTCGCGCAGGCGATCGGCGGCGACCGGGTCGAGACCTTCGCCCTCGCCAAGGGCTACCAGGACCCGCATTTCGTCGACGCCAAACCCTCTTTCGTGCTCCGGCTCTCCCGCGCCGACCTGCTCGTCGTGGCGGGCCTCGAGCTCGAGATCGGTTACCTGCCGCCGCTCATCGACCAGAGCCGCAACCAACGGATCCACCCGGGCAACCCCGGCTACCTCGACGCTTCCGCCGGCTGCGAGATCCTGCAGCGGCCGACCACCCCCATCACCCGCGCGATGGGGGACGTCCACCCGTACGGCAACCCCCACTACTGGACCGATCCCGAGAACGGACGCACGATCGCCCGCTCGATCGCCGCCCGGCTCTCCGAGCTCGATCCGGCCGGGGCCGCCGATTTCGCGCGCAATCTCGCCGAGTTCGAGCGCCGGCTCGATCTCAAGCTCGCGGAGTGGAGAGCGAAGCTGGCCCCGTTCGCAGGGACCAAGGTCGTCACCTACCACGATTCGTGGCCCAACCTGGCGAAGCGCTTCGATCTCGACGTGATCGGCTACATCGAGCCCAAGCCCGGCATCCCGCCCTCCCCCAGCCACACTCTCGAGATCATCAACCTGATCCGGCGCGAGAAGGTGCCGGTCGTGCTGATCGAGCCGTACTTCGACTCGCGCACGCCGGACCACATCGCGCAGCAGACGGGGGCGAAGGTGGTGACGCTCTATCCGTCCGTCGGGGGCAGGCCCGAGATCGGTGACTACCTCGCGCTCTTCGACTACGATGTGAGCGCTCTCGCAGCGGCCCTGGCCAGCCAGAAATGACCATCTTCGACCTGCTGTTGCCGGCCTTCGTCGCGAGCCTGATTCTCACCGGCATCCATGCCTACCTCGGCGTGCACGTCGTCGAGCGCGGGGTCATCTTCGTCGATCTCTCGCTCGCCCAGATCGCCGCCCTGGGCACGACCGTGGCTTACCTGGCGGGCTTCGACCTCCACTCGCAGGCCGCCTGGCTCTGGTCGCTGGGCTTCACCTTCCTGGGCGCCGCGGTGTTCGCGCTCTCGCGTGTGCACCACCGGACGCGCATCCCGCAGGAGGCGATCATCGGCATCGTCTACGCGGTCTCCGCCGCGGTCGCCATCCTGGTGATGTCGAAGGCGACCCAGGAGACCGAGCACCTCAAGGAGATGCTGGTCGGCAACATCCTGTCGGTCTCCTGGACGGAGCTCGGCAGGACGGCCGTCCTGTACGCCGCTGTCGGGCTCTTCCACTACCTGCTCAGGAAGCGATTCCTCCTCATCTCGCTCGATCCGGAGGAAGCGGCGCGTCGAGGCTGGAACATCCGCTTCTGGGATTTCCTCTTCTACGTCTCGTTCGGCTTCGTCGTGACCTCCTCGGTGGCGATCGCCGGTGTGCTGCTCGTCTTCTGCTTCCTGATCGTCCCGGCCGTGGCCGCGATGATGTTCTTCGAGCGGCTGGCGTTCCGCCTGGCGTTCGGCTGGATCCTGGGCGCCCTGGTCTCGGGCGCCGGCGTGGCGCTCTCCTTCGTGCTCGACCTGCCGACCGGAGCGACGATCGTCGCGAGCTTCGGCGGCGCGCTGCTTCTGCTCGCCGGCCTCCGTCCCCTGGTGCGGCGGGCGGCGGCATGAGCGCCGCCGCGCCTCCCCCGCACGCCGCAGCGAGGCGGCGCCCGGCCGCGGCGCGCCGCGCCGGCGCCGCCCTGCTGCTCGTCCCCGCCCTGCTCGCGGTCCCGGCGCGTGCCGCGCGCGGCGGCGCGGTCGTCTCCGGCGAGGCGGACGCCACGCGGGTCGGGCTCGCCGTGCTCGCGGCCGGCGGCAATGCGGTCGACGCGGCGGTGGCGACCGCCCTGGCGCTCGCCGTCGTGCACCCCGAGGCGGGCAACCTCGGCGGCGGCGGCTTCGCGGTCGTGCGCGTCGGCGGCGAGATCGCGGCGCTCGACTTCCGCGAGACGGCGCCCGCCGCGGCGACGCCCCGGATGTTCGTCGACCGCCGGGGCGAGCCCCTGCCCGAGGCCTCGCTGGTGGGGCCGCTCGCCTCCGGCGTGCCCGCGTCCCCGGCCGGCTACTTCGAGCTCCACCGGCGCTTCGGCCGCCTGCCCTGGCCGCGCGTGGTCGAGCCGGCGATCGCGCTCGCGCGGGACGGCTTCGAGATCTCCGAGCGCACCGCGCGCCACCTCGCCGAGGACCGCGACCGGCTCGCCCGCTTCGCCGAGACCGCCGCGGTCTGGCTGCCGCGCGGCCGCCCGCCCGGCTGGGGCGAGCGGCTGCGCCTGCCCGAGCTCGCCGCGACGCTCGAGGCCTACGCCGCGCGCGGTCCGGAGGCGATCACCTCGGGGCCGGTCGCCGCGGCGATCGAGGCCGCCGCGCGCCGGCACGGCGGCCTGCTCACGAAGGCCGACCTCGCCGCCTACCGCCCGCTCTGGCGCCAGCCGCTCCGCTTCGAGCGCTTCGGCTGGAGCTTCGCCTCGATGCCGCTGCCGTCCTCGGGCGGCGTGCTCGTCGCGGAGACCCTGGCGCTGCTCGAGCGTCTCGGCTGGAGCGGCCTCGAGCGGGACTCCGCGGACCGCGCACACCGCCTGGCCGAGGCACTGCGCCGCGCCTTCGCCGACCGCTTCCTGCTCGGCGACACCGCGACGAGCGCCACGCCCGCGACGCTGCTCTCGCCGGCGCGCCTCGACGAGCTGGCGCGCGGCATCGACCCGACGCGCGCGTCGCGGTCCTCGCGACCCGGCGCGTCCGCCGCGGCGCCAGAGCCGATCGAGACGACCCACGTCTCGGTCGTCGACGGCGATGGCAACCTGGTCGCCCTGACCACCACGCTCAACGACCTGTTCGGCTGCCGGCTCTGGATTCCCGGCGCCGGCTTCTTCCTCAACGACCAGATGGACGACTTCGACACCGCGGCGGGGCGGCCCAACGAATACGGCCTGGTCCAGGGCGAGGCCAACGCCGTGGCGCCGGGCAGGCGGCCGCTCTCCTCGATGGCGCCGACGCTCGCCTGGCGAGGCGAGGAGGCGCTCGTGCTCGGCGGGCGCGGCGGCCCGCGGATTCCCACCGGGCTCCTCCAGGTCTTCCTCGCGCTGCTCGATGGCGACCGGGCGGGTGCCGCCGTGGCGCGGCCGCGCCTGCACCACCAGTGGCTCCCGGACCGGCTCGAGGTCGAGGACGGCGCGCTCGACGCCGGCGCGCGCGCCGAGCTCGAGCGTCGGGGGCACCGCCTGGCGCCCATGTCCGAGGTGCCCAAGATCAGCCTCGTGGTGCGCCGCGCCGACGGCGCGCTCGAGGCGGTCGGCGATCCGCGCGGACCCGAGGCGGGAGAGAGCCGGCCCGCGACGCCGGAGCCGCGCCCGTGAGCCCCGGCTCGACGCGCGGGTCGCGGATCGCGGACGGCGTAGACTGATCGGGATCTCGAAGGGGGTCCTCGATGCGTCGAATCCCGCTCGTGCTCCTCGCCCTCGTCGGTTTCGCCTGCGCGAAGGGGCCGGCCGCGCCACCGGCCGCCGCGCCCACGGCGGTCGAGAACGCCGCTCTCGGTCTCGCCGTCCGCCCGCTGCCGCCCGGCTTCACGGTCGCCGAGAACGTGGGCGAGCGGCTCGCTTTCGACGCCGTCGCCGACGGCATCCCGGGCAACGCGGCCATCGCGGTCGGTCCTCCGGCGTCCTCCGGCATCAACCTGGTCGCGGAGGCGAAGGCCTGGGGCGAGCAGGCGGGCGCGGCGCCGGGCGGGAAGTTCTTCGGCGGCAACGAGCTGGTCACGCCCTTCGGCAGCGCCTTCACGGTGCGCGCCCTGGTGGACGGCGGCGCCACCGAGGAGCGGCGCATCTACCTGCTCCACCCGGGCGCAGGCGACCGGCTGGTGACCCTCTCGCTGCGCTACCCGCCGAGCCAGCCCGAGGCCGCGCGCGACCGGCTCCAGCAGCTCATGGACCTGCTCGCGAGCCTCGAGCCGCTCGCCGCGCCGGGCCCCGTGCCGGCGAGCTGAGCCGGTCAGCCTCCGGCGACCCGCGCCGGATCCCGGCTCTGCAGCTCGTGCAGGCGCCGGTAGAGCCCGCCGCGCGCCAGCAGCTCGCGATGGCTCCCCTGCTCGACGAGCCGGCCGCGGTGCAGCACCAGGATGCGATCGGCGCGCTGGATGGTCGACAGACGGTGCGCGATGACCAGGCTCGTGCGTCCGGCGAGCAGGCGCTCGAGCGCCTTCTGGATGCGCCGCTCGGTCTCGGTGTCGACCGACGCCGTGGCCTCGTCCAGCACCAGCACCGGAGGATCGAAGACCAGCGCGCGGGCGAACGCGAGCAGCTGCTTCTGGCCGACCGAGAGGCCGGCGCCGCGCTCCCGCACCACCGCGCCGAGCCCGCCCGGCAGCCGCTCCACGAAGTCGAGCGCTTCGGCGTCGCGCGCCGCCGCCCGCAGGCGCTCGTCCTCGAAGGCCGCTTCGCCCAGCCGGAGGTTCTCCGCCACCGTGCCGGCGAACAGGAAGACGTCCTGGAGCACCAGGCCGATCGCGCGCCGCAGCGCGCTGTGATCCCAGTCACGCACGTCCACGCCGTCGAGCCGCACCGCGCCGGTGTCGACGTCGTAGAAGCGCAGCAGCAGATTGGCGAGCGTCGACTTGCCCGCCCCGGTGGCGCCCACCACCGCTACCATCTCGCCGGGCTCGACGCGGAAGCTGACCTCGTGGAGGACCGGCTCCCCGGCCAGGTAGGCGAACCCGACGCGATCGAACTCGATCGCGCCCTCGACGCGCGCGGGAGCGTGACCGCCGGACGGCGAGCTCACCGCCACGGGCGTATCCAGGAGCTGGAAGATCCGCTCCGAGGAGGCCATCGCCTGCTGCAGGACGTTGTACTTCTCCGACAGGTCCGCGAGCGGCTGGTAGAAGCGCTGCGCGTACTGGAGGAAGGCGACCAGCGCGCCCACCGACAGCGCGCCGCCGAGCGCCCGCGATCCACCCACCGCGATGATCAGGCCGAGACCGAGCGCGGTCAGGATCTCGACTCCCGGGTAGTAGACGGCGTAGTAGTGGATGCCGCGGATGTTGGCGTCGCGATGCGCGCGGTTGATCTCCTGGAACTCGTCGAACGCCCGCGCCTCGCGGCCGAAGAGCTGGACCACCGGCATGCCGGTGACGTGCTCCTGGAGAAAGCCGGCGAGGCGCGCGACTTCCAGCCTGACCTCGCGGAAGCTGGCGCGCGCGCGTGACTTGAACCACACGGTGAGCGCGAACAGCAGGGGCAGGATCGAGAACGCGGCGAGCGCCAACCGCCAGTCGAGAGCGAAGAGAACCGCGGCGATGCCGCCCAGCAGCAGCAGGTCGCCGACGATCGAGACGATGCCGGCGGTGAACAGCTCGTTGAGCGAATCGATGTCGGTGGTGACGCGCACCACCAGGCGCCCGACCGGCGTCCGGTCGAAGTAGGCGAGATCGAGCACCTGGAGCTTGGCGAACACGTCGCGGCGCACGTCGGCGAGCACGCGCTGGCCCATGCGCTGCAACACGTAGCCCTGCGCCCAGAGCAGGCCGAAGGTGAGCGCCAGGACCGCCGCCCAGAGGCCGGCGACCGCGGCCAGTCCCTCGATCGGCCCGACCTCGTGCCCCGCGCGGGCGAGCCAGTTCGCCACGGCCGCCGAGATGCCCGAGCGGCGGCCCGCGTCGCCGGCGCCGACGGCCGGGACCAGATAGAGGTCGAAGGCCACCGCCGTCGCCACCGGCCCGAAGAGCTGGCCGGCGGAGGAGGCCACCATCAGCGCGAGCGCGGCGAGCGCGTGGCCCCGGTAGGGCGCGAGGTAGCCGAGGAGGCGCCGCATCAGCCGGCCGTCGTAGGCGCGGCCCAGTGCCTCCTCGGCGCGGGGGTCCGGCGTGTCGCTCATGGTAGGGGCCGCGAGCCCGGCCCGGGCCATCGTACCCGACCCCGGCGCAAGCCTCCGGGCGGCCCCGAGCCAGAGGCATTCTCGGTGGCGCGTCCGGGGGGCTTCGTGTACACTCGAAGCCGACAAGTCGTGTCGCCAGAGAGGGGTGCAGCATGCCGCCGACCTTGAACGCGCTGCTCAAGGCCATGGTCGAGCAGGGCGGATCGGACCTCCACATCACCACCAATTCGCCGCCCCAGATCCGGGTGGACGGCGTCCTGCGCCCGCTCAACATGCCGCCCATGACGCCGAGCGAGACCAAGCAGCTCTCCTACTCCATCCTGACCGACAACCAGAAGCACCGGCTGGAGGAGACGCTCGAGCTCGACCTCTCGTTCGGCATCAAGGGGCTGGCGCGATTCCGGGCCAACATCTTCCACCAGCGCGGCGCGGTGGCCGGCGCCTTCCGGCAGATCCCCTACGAGATCCGCGGCTTCCGGGAGCTCGGCCTGCCCCCCATCATCGAGAAGATCTGCGAGAAGCCGCGCGGCCTGGTGCTGGTCACCGGGCCGACCGGCTCCGGCAAGTCGACCACGCTCGCGGCCATGCTCGACAAGGTCAACCGGGAGCGCCACGAGCACATCATCACCATCGAGGACCCGGTCGAGTACCTGCACAGCCACAAGAACTGCCTGGTCAACCAGCGCGAGCTGCACGCCGATACCCTGAGCTTCGGCAACGCGCTGCGCTCGGCTCTGCGCGAGGACCCGGACGTGGTGCTGATCGGCGAGATGCGCGACTTCGAGACCGTCGAGTCGGCGCTGCGCATCGCGGAGACGGGCCACCTCACCTTCGCCACCCTGCACACCAACTCGGCGGCCTCGTCGATCAACCGCATCATCGACATCTTCCCGGCGCACCAGCAGTCGCAGATCCGCGTCCAGCTCTCGATGGTGCTCGAGGGCATCCTCTGCCAGTCCCTGCTGCCCAAGGCCTCGGGCAAGGGGCGGGCGCTGGCGATGGAGATCCTGGTGCCGAACTCCGCGATCCGGAACCTGATCCGCGAGGACAAGGTGCACCAGATCTACGGCATGATGCAGACCGGCCAGGCCAAGTACGGCATGCAGACCTTCAACCAGTCCCTGGCCTCCCTCTACTTCAAGCGCATGATCACCCTGCAGACGGCGCTGGCCCGCTCGTCCTATCCGGAAGAGCTGCAAGAGATCATCGCTCGCGGCCCCTCGTCGCTCAATCCGAACCTGACCGAGGGCCAGGGCGCGGCCGTGGCCAACAGGAGCTGACCCGATGCCGAGCTTCGTGTGGAAGGGTAAGAACCGCTTCGGAGCGTTCCAGGAAGGCATCCTGATCGCGGACACCCGCGACGCGGCGGTCGCATCGCTCCGCCGGCAGAACATCCAGATCACCAACATCCGCGAGAAGGGGCGCGAGATCCGGCTGCTGCCCCGCATCCCGCACAACGTCAGCAGCAAGCGCGTCGCGATCTTCACGCGCCAGTTCTCGGTCATGCTGGACGCCGGACTGCCGCTCGTCCAGTGCCTCGAGATCCTCGGCGAGCAGGAGGAGGACCGGGTCTTCCGCGAGATCATCCAGGCGGTGCGCGGCGACGTCGAATCGGGCGCCTCGCTCGCCGATGCCATGCGCAAGCACCCGAAGGCGTTCAACAACCTCTACGTGTCGATGATCGCGGCCGGCGAGGCGGGCGGTATCCTGGACGTCATCCTGCAGCGGCTCGCCGTCTACATCGAGAAGATCGTGCGCCTCCAGTCCCAGGTCCGCTCGGCGCTCGCCTACCCGGTCACCGTCCTGCTGATCGCCGCCGGCGTGGTGTTCATCATCCTGTGGAAGGTCATCCCGGTTTTCGCGCAGTTGTTCGCGGGCCTCGGCGGCGAGCTGCCGTTCCTCACCCGCGTTGTGGTCAACGCCTCGAACTTCGTCGGCCGCTTCTGGTGGGTGGTGATCGGCGGCCTGGTCCTGATCTCGGTCGCGGTCAAGCGGTACCACAAGACCGAGAGCGGCCGCCGGGTCATCGACGGCCTGCTGCTCAAGATCCCGGCCATCGGCATGCTGCTGCGCAAGATCGCAGTGGCTCGCTTCTGCCGCACCCTCGCCACCCTGACCGCGTCGGGCGTGCCGATCCTCGACGGCCTCGAGATCACGGCGCGCACGTCGGGCAACGCCATCATCGAGGACGCCGTCCTCGCCGTGCGCAAGGCGGTCGAGGAAGGCAAGACCCTCTCCGCGCCGCTCGCCGAGACCAAGGTCTTCCCGCCCATGGTGGTCCAGATGATCAACGTCGGCGAGCAGACGGGCGCCCTCGACCAGATGCTGTCCAAGATCGCGGACTTCTACGAGGAGGAGGTCGACACCGCGGTGGCGGGTCTGATGAAGCTGATCGAGCCGCTCATGATCCTCGTGCTCGGCGGCATCATCGGCACCATCGTCACCGCGATGTACCTGCCGATGTACGCGATCCTCAACAAGATCGGTTGAGGAAGGACTCCGGGTTCGCGACCGGCTCCTGGTCCCCCGCGAGGGCACCGGGAGCCCGGACGTGAAAGCGCTCCCGCTCCCCGGGAGCGGACCGACGATGAGGCGTTCGAACGCCGACCTGCGGCTCCAGAGATCGCTGCGCTGGCTGATCGCGATCCGCCTGGTGGTGATCACCAGCGTGGTGCTGCCCTACCTGCTGGCGCAGCTGTCGACGCCGGGGGCGCTCCCGACCTTCGACCTGCTCTATCTGCTCGCCGGGCTGACCTACCTGGTGAGCCTGGTCTACATCGCGCTGCTGCGGCTGCTCGCCTCGCGGCCGGAGCTGCAGGCCTACGTCCAGTTCGGTGGCGACCTGCTGCTGGTCACGGGCCTCGTCGACTTCTTCGGCGGCATCGGCAGCCCGTTCTCGCTCTTCTACCTGGTCGTGATCATGGTGGCCTCCGTGCTGCTGCGTCGCCGCGCCGGGCTGATCGTCGCCACCGCCGCCTATCTGCTCTACGCCGGCCTGCTCCTCGGGCTCGCGCGCGGCCTGCTGCCCACGCCCGGACCCGCGCTCTCCTATTCCGAGCTCGCCTGGCGCCTTCCCTACAACCTTGCGGTGCACCTGTTCGGCTTCTACGCGGTGGCGTTGCTCACCTCGGTGCTCGCCGAGAGCGTTTCGAAGGCCGAAGCGGAGCTCGAGGCCCAGCGCGACAGCCTCGCCAATCTCGAGGTCTTCCACCGCGACGTCGTGCAGTCGATCTCGACCGGCCTCGCCACCACCGACCTCGAAGGCCGCGTGATCTCGATCAACCGCGCCGCGCTCGAGATCCTGGGTCGCACCGAAGCCGACCTGCTGGGCGGTCCGGTGGAGCGGCTGGGCCTGATCGGCCGCGAGGAATGGCGGAGCCTGGTGGCCGGTCTGGGTGACAACCGCCGCACCGAACGTGCCCAGGTGGAGGTCGAGCGCGCCGGCGGGAGCGTCCCGGTCGGCTTCTCGCTCTCGCACCTCACCGACGCCAGCGGCGTGGGGGTCGGCACCATCCTCATCTTCCAGGACCTCTCGCAGTGGCGGCGCCTCCAGGAGGAGCTGCGCCTCAAGGACCGCATGGCAGCCACCGGTGAGCTCGCCGCCGGCCTCGCGCACGAGGTCGGCAACCCCCTGGCCGCGATCTCGGGCTCGGTGCAGCTGCTCTCGGCGGCGCTGCCCGCCAACGACTCGCAGCGCAAGCTGCTCGACATCATCCTCAAGGAGAGCCACCGGCTGGACCGCACGATCAAGGGATTCCTGCGCTTCGCGCGGCCCAAGGAACGGGCGATCACCCGCTTCGACATCGCCCGCCTGCTCACCGAGAACCTCGAGCTCCTGCGCAATTCCGAGGAGGCGACCGGCAGACACCGGTTCGAGCTCGACCTCGACCCGCCCACCGCCTTCCTGGTCGGCGACCCGGACCAGATCAGCCAGATCTTCTGGAACCTGGCGCGCAACGCCCTGCGCGCCATGCCGGGGGGCGGGACCCTGCGGGTCGTGGCGCGGCCGGACGGCGACGTCTACCGCATGGAGTTCCACGACACCGGCCACGGCATGTCCGACGAGCAGCGGACCCGGCTCTTCCAGCCTTTCCAGTCCTTCTTCGATTCCGGCACCGGCATCGGGATGGCGATCGTGTACCGTATCGTCCAGGAGCACGGAGGGCGTATCTCGGTCCACAGCCGCGCCGAACAGGGCACGTCGATCATCCTCGAGCTTCCCCTGCGACAGCCCGCTTCGCTGGGCGCTCTCGCGGAGGTCTGAACCGTGTCGGCCGCCCGACTCCTGATCGTGGACGACGAGCAGAGCCTGCTCGACTTTCTCAGCGTGTTGTGTGCGGGCGAGGGCTACGAGGTGGCCACTGCGACGTGCATCCGCGAGGCGCGCGAACGGCTCGCCGAGCGCACGCCCGACCTGGTGCTGTGCGACATGCTGATGCCGGACGGCAACGGCCTCGATCTGCTGCGCGAGATCCGCGCCGTCGAGTCCGGACCGGCGGTGATCATGATGACCGCCTACACCTCGACGCGCAGCGCGATCGAGGCGATGAAGGCGGGCGCCTACGACTACGTTCCCAAGCCGTTCGACGTCGACGAGCTCAAGGTCGTCATCCACCGGGCGCTCGAGAAGACACGGCTCGCCGAGGAGAATGTCTACCTCCGCCGCGAGCTCGCCGAGCGCTACGCCTTCAAGAACATCATCGGCCGCAGCCCGCGCATGCAGACCATCTTCGGGCTGATCGAGAGGGTGGCGCGCACCACCTCGACCGTGCTGATCGAGGGCGAGAGCGGCACCGGCAAGGAGCTGATCGCGCGCGCCATCCACTTCTCGAGCCCGCGCGCGGGGGAGCGCTTCCTGTCGATCAACTGCGGCGCGATGCCGGAGGCCCTGCTCGAGAGCGAGCTGTTCGGCCACGAGCGCGGGGCTTTCACGGGCGCGGTGCGCGACAAGCACGGCCTCTTCCAGGAGGCCCACCGGGGGACCCTGTTCCTCGACGAGATCGGCGAGATGAGCCTGCCCATGCAGGTCAAGCTGCTGCGCGCGCTGCAGGACAAGACGGTGAGGAGAGTGGGGGGCACCGTGGAGGAGGCGGTGGACGTCCGCATCATCACCGCCACCAACCAGGAGCTGCGCGAGAAGATCGCGCGCGGCGAGTTCCGCGAGGACCTCTACTACCGCATCAACGTCATCCCGGTGGGGCTGCCGCCGCTGCGCGAGCGGCGCGAGGACATCCCCCTGCTGGTCGGTCACTTCCTGCACAAGAACTGCGCGACCCTCGGGCTGAAGCCGAAGAAGCTCTCCGCCGAGGCGCTCTCGCTGCTCGAGGGCTACACCTGGCCGGGCAACGTGCGCGAGCTCGAGAACCTGATCGAACGTGCCGTCGCGCTCTCCGCCTCGGACGTGATCACCGCGGTGGACCTGCCGGACTACCTCGCCTCCGGCTCCCGTGCCACCGCAGCCTCGGCCGACCTGCCCGAGGAGGGCCTCGACCTCGAGGCCTTCCTCGACCGCATCCGGACCGACCTCATGCATCAGGCGCTGGCGCGCACCGGGGGCGTCCAGACCCAGGCCGCGGAGCTGCTGGGCATGACCTTCCGCTCCTTCCGCTACTACGCGCGCAAGGCCGGGCTCACCGGGTCCTGACCGACGCCGTGAGCCCGATCCGGGACCCCGACGATCGCGCGCTGCGCCGCAGGCAGCGCGGCGTGGCGCGGCAGCGGGCCTCCGGCGGCAGCGCGCCCGGTGCGCCGACCAGAGACCGTGCGCGCGCCGAGACGGAGCCGGGCCAGCCGCCGCGCCCGCGTCCCGGGGGCAGCCCCGAGGACGAGGCGCTCGAGCGCCTGCCGACGCGGGAGAAGCACGGCGGACGGCGCTCCGAGGCGGCGCATCGTCGGCTCGGACGCCTCCAGGTGGAGAGCGCGAGCGCGGCGGCGGCCGGCGCCCCCGAGGTCCTGCCCGACCCCGCCTCGGTCGTGTCGGTGACGCGCGGGCAGTGCGAGGTCGAGCTCGCGAACGGCGAGGTCGCGGTCGCGCATCTGCCCAAGGCGCTCGCCCTGCGCCAGCAGAGCGAGATCGCGGTCGGCGACCGCGTGCTCGTCGAGCGGCGGCTCTCCGGCGCCCTGGCGGTGGCGCGCCTGCTGCCCCGCGCCAGCCGCCTGTCGCGCCCGGACCCGTTCTACGCGCACCGGGAGCGCGTCCTGGTCGCCAACCTGGATCTCGCGGTGGTGGTCACCTCCGTGCGTCGCCCCGCGCTCTCGCCCGGCCTGCTCGACCGCTTCCTGGTCGCGCTCGCCCACGGCGGCGTGCCGGCGGCGATCGCGGTCAACAAGGCCGACCTGATCACGGAGGCGCGGGAGGGCGACGCGGAGCTCGACCAGCTCGCCCCCTATCGCGCCCTCGGCCTCCCCGTCGTGCTGTGCTCGGCCCGCACCGGCGAGGGCACGGCCGAGCTCGCGGCCCTGCTCGCCGGCAAGGTGGTCGCCTTCGTGGGTCACAGCGGCGTCGGCAAGAGCAGCCTGCTCAACGCGCTCGCGCCGGACGCCGCGGCCGCGGTGGGCGAGATCTCGGAAGGCGTCCGCCGCGGGCGCCACACCACGGCGCGCGCGCGCGTCTACCGGCTGGCGGGAGGAGCGCGCGTGGTCGACACCCCGGGCATCCGGGAGTTCGGGCTGTGGCGGATGACGGCCGCCGAGCTGGCGCGCTACTTCGACGAGTTCGCGCCGCTGGCTGCCTCCTGCCGATTCGCCAACTGCACGCACGCGCACGAGCCGCGCTGTGCGGTGCGCGATGCAGCCGCCCGGGGGGAGCTGCCGCGCTACGAAACCTACCTTCGGATGCTCGCCTCGCTGGCCGCCGGCTGAGCGCCGGCTGCGCCGACCTCCACCTCGGGGACGCGCAGCTCGGCCGCCCAGAGGCCGAAGCCGGAGGTGCCGACGAGCAGGCGATCTCCCGCCACCAGCGCGGCGAGCGCCGCCTCGGCCGGGAACGGCGCCTCGAGCGGGGCCATGAGTCCGGTCGTGGCGTCGAGCAGCGAGAGCGCTCCGCCGAGCACCGCGACCACCGGGAAACGCGGGTGGCGGGTCCCGATCAGGCGCGCGTCGCCGCGGATCGCCTGCTCCCAGGCTCCGTCCGGCGCCCGGCGCACGAAGAGCCCGCCGGCCGAGCTCACCGCCAGCCGTTCCGGGCCGCCGGGCAGCAGAGCGGCGCCCCCCTCGGGCAGGCTCGAGGCCTGTGCATCGCCGTCGGGACCCACGCGCCAGAGCTGACCTTCCGTCAGGACCCAGAGGTGGCCCCAGGCGAGCGCGACGCCCCGCGGGGGGCCCTGGCTCCACCCGATCCGGCGGAACCGTCCGCCCTCGGACACCCACACGTCGTCGCGCGTGCGCGCCACCACCCGCTCTCCCGCCGCGGCGAGCTGCTCGACCCGCGCCGGGCCCAGCTCGGCCACCCGCCGCCACTCGGCGCCCGAGCGCTCGTAGAGGCCACGCTCCGTGGCGGCGAGCACGCCGTGGGGCCCGACCGCGAGGTCGAGCACCGTCGGCAGCTCCGTGGGGCGGGGCTCGAAGGAGGCGCCGCGGTCCGGCGAGCGATAGACGCCGGAGAGCGGGCCGGCGTGGGTGAGCGCGGCGAAGACGGTCTCCTCGGCCGCCGCGAGCGCGGCCACGCGCACGTTGGCGGTCGCCACCAGGCGCGGGGCGAGCGTTTCGCCGCCGTCCTCGGAGAGCCAGATGCCCGCGCCCTCGGTGCCGACCAGAACCCGCTCGGGGCGCGCGGGGTGGCGGGCCAGGGCGAGCACCGCCAGGCGTGGATCCGAGGTGCGGCGGAAGCTGCGCCCGCCGTCCACCGAGAGGTGCAGGCCGGCCACCGTGCCGGCGAGCACGCGCTGCGCGGAGAGCGCGAGCAGCGACGGCGTCCGGCGTTCCGCGAAGCCGGCCGTCACCCGCGACCAGCGCGCGCCGAAGTCCTCGCCGCGGTAGATCCAGCCGCACGTCGAGGCCCACAGGTCACCATCGCCGCCCGGGACCGGATCGAGGGCGAAGACCTCCGAGTCGAGGAACATGCCCTCGAAGGATCCGCGCCAGGTCGCGCCGCCGTCGTCGCTGCGAAAGGCCCGCCGCCAGGTGCCGGCGAGGATGCGGCGCGGGTCCCGCTCGTCCACCAGCAGGCTCGAGACGTGGACGAGCTCGGGCGCCGACTCGGAGAGCTTGCGCCAGCGGCCGCCGTCGTCGTCGCTCACCCACACGCCGGTGCGCGTCGCCGCGAGCACGCGACCCGCCGCGCCGGGCACCAGGGCGAGCGCGTAGACCTGGTCGCCCGGCGCCAGGCCGTCGTTGCGCCGGGTCCAGGTCGCGCCGAAGTCGTCGGACAGCGCCACCGCACCGCCGCCCCAGACGCCCCACAGGCCCGCCCAGAGCCGCCCCGCCCGATTGGGATCGAAGCGCAACGAGCCGACCACCCAACCCGGAAAGGGGGCGGCGACGCCGGCGTCGCGCCAGGTCTCGCCGCCGTCGTCGCTCCGGTACACCTGCCCCCCCGAAGTTCCCGCGAAGGCGCGCGCGGCTTCGGCGGGGTCGAAGGCCAGGCTGCGCACGTCGGCGCCGTAGAGCGGCGCCGGCGCGAGCGGGCGCGCGCTCGCGCTGACGGCCGCCCCCGGGAGCAGTGCCACGAGCGAGGCGACGAGGATCCTGAGGTGCGGGCTCGGGCGCATGGGTGGGAATCCTACCGGACGGAGGTCGGCGCGACGGCGGACCCGCGCGGCCCGCGCAGCGCGCTGCTCACTCGCCGCCGGGGGGCTTGGCGCCGCCCGCGGCGTCCGCCTTCGGCGCCGGGCTCGCGGTCTTGTCCGGCGCCTCCTTGGCTTCCGCCTTCGCGGCGCCCGCCGTCTCGCCCTCGGAGCTGCCCGCGGACTTGCCCGCGCCGGAGGCGCCGCCCTTCTTGGCGTAGTCCGTGACGTACCAGCCCTGGCCCTTGAACTGGAAGGCCGGCGCGGAGACCAGCTTCTTGAGCGGTCCGCCGCAATGGGCGCAGGACTCGGGCGGCGGATCCGAGAAGCGCTGCAGCGCCTCGGTCACGCGCGCGCAGCGCTCGCACTGGTATTCGTAGATCGGCATCGGCGTCAGGTCTCGGAACGCAGCTTGATCTTGATCGGCGAGCCGGCGCGCCGCTCGGGGGCGTCCCCGGCGCCGGACCTCCGGACCAGACCGAGCACGGAGAAGGCGTAGAGCAGCCGCGCCGCGTCGGCAGCGGGACCCGGGCCGCCGGTGCACAGCTCGTAGAGGGTCCGCTTGCCGTCCACGCGCGCCAGCAGCGCGTAACCGCCGCCGTCGAGGGCGATCTCGATCAGGTCCTCGTAGCGGAAGACCGGCTCGAAGCGGGTCTCCTTGCCGCCCATGCGCTGGACCAGCGACTTCGCGTTGGCGGCGCGCACCACGCCCTGCAGGATCACCTGGCGCAGCGGGATCTGGATCCTCACGATGCCGGTCAGGTCGGGTTGGCCGATCGAGAAGCTGACCTCGCCCTCCTCCCACGAGAACAGACTCCAGAGGATCGCCTCGACGTGCTCGCGGATCGCCTGGTAGACCTGGGCGGGGGTGAGCAGGCCCTGCTCGATGACCACCTCGCCCAGCCGCCTCGAGACCTCGCTGCGCTTGCGCATCGCGGCCTGGTACTGGCTCTCGGAGATCTTCCCGGCGCGGCGCAGGTAGCTGCCGAGGCTGTCCGCGAGGTCGCTCGAAGCGGCGTGGACGACGCAGCCGTCGTCGAGGTAGATCTTCTTCGAGAAGTCGCCCGAGACCGCTTCGATGACGCCGGCGACCCGCGTGCGATCGATGATCGCGAGCATCTCGGGCAACGCGGTCTGACTCAGGTCACCGCGGTACTGGGCGGCTCGGTCGCTGTTGCGGCTCATGGCGGAGCGTCCATGTTACCGCAGCGGACGCGCGCGGTTGCGACCAGCGGGGCAGGGGTGATCGACTTCGCGCATGCTCGCCTGCGAGGAGGTCTGGCGCCGGATCGAGCCGGCCACCGCGCCGCGCGGCAGCGAGCGGCTGGCGCGCGCGGCCGCGCTCGGACGGGTGCTGGCCCGGCCGCTGGTCGCGGCGGCCGACCTGCCCGCCGCCGACGTCTCGGCGCTCGACGGCTTCGCCCTCGCGGGCGCGGTCGCGGCCGGCGCCGTGCTGCCCGTGGCCGCCACCGCGGCGGCAGGCGCACCGCCCGGGCGCCCGCTCGCGCCCGGGAGCGCGGTCGAGATCTGGACCGGGGCCCTGGTGCCGCCGGGCGCGGACCGGGTGGTCGGCGTCGAGCAGACCGCGCCGGCCGGCGCCGGACGGATCCGGATCCTGGAGCCCCCAGCGCCCGGACACGCCATCCGCCGCGGCGGCGAAGTCGCGCGCGCGGGCGCCGTGCTGGCCGCGGTGGGAACGCCGCTCACACCCGCCACCCTCGCTCTCGCCGCGAGCCAGGGCTGCGCCGAGCTGGAGGTCCACCGCGCGCCGCGCGTCGCCTTCCTGGTCACCGGCGACGAGGTGCTGCCGCCCGAGAGCGTCCCCGCACCCGGACAGCTCCGGGACTCGCACTCCGACTTCCTGCTCGCCGCGGGGCGACGCCTCGGACTCGCCTTCGAGGCGCTCGGCCACTCACCCGACCACCCCGGACGGCTCGGCGCGCGCCTCCGGGACGCGCTCGACGGCTCCGACGTGGTGCTGACCTGCGGCGGCGTCTCGATGGGCGGCGCCGACCACGTGCGCGCCGTGCTCGAGGACCTGGGCTGCGAGATCGGCCTGCACGGCGTCGCCATGCAGCCCGGCAAGCCGCTGCTCGTCGCCCGCCGCGCCGAGACCCTCGTCTTCGGCCTGCCCGGCAATCCGGCCTCGGTGATGGTCGCCTTCCGCGTCTTCGTCCGCCCGGCGCTCGAACGCATGCTCGGCCGCGCCGCCGCGTTCTGGAGCGACGCGGTCGAGGTGGCCCTCGAGGGACCGATCCCCGCCGGGCGCGGGCGCGACCGCTTTCTGCCCGCGCGCCGGGAAGGGCCTCGCGCGGCGCGGCCGCTCGAGGCTCGCGGCTCGCACGACCTGCTCGCCTTCGGGCTCGCCGATCTGCTCGTGCGCGCCCGCCCCGGCGACCCCGGACGCGAGGCCGGCGCCACGGCGGAGGCGATCGACTTCCCCTGAGCAGGGACGGATTGGCGGAAGCGCATGGGAATCGAACCCACCTCCGCCGCCACCAGGGGCGCCGGACGACGGTTTTGAAGACCGCGGAAGGCACCAGCCCCCGCGCGCTTCCGCCTCGATTCTAGCCCTGCCCGCCCGCCGCGCGGGCGCTCGCAGCGCCGGACCGGTCCTCGGGCTCGGCAGCCGCGGGTGCCGTCGGCGGCTGCGTCGGGATCGGCTTCCTCGGCAGCATCTCGTCGCGCTGGGCCGCCTGCCAGAGGAAGGTCGCCATCACGATCGAGGCCTGAACGAGGTCTTCGCGCTGGAGCCGTTCGAAGGTGTCGAGATTCGTGTGGTGGGTGTGCTTCATGTAGTCCAGCGGGTCCTGGATGAACTGGAAGGCGGGCACTCCCACACGGTCGAACGGCACGTGGTCGGTCGAGCCCGTGCTCTCGTTGGTCACCGTGGTGGCACCCAGGTCGGCGAGCGGCGCCAGCCAGCTCTGGAAGATGGGCGCAACGGCGAGATTCCCCTGGGTGTAGATGCCGCGGATCCTGCCGCCGCCGTTGTCGAGGTTGAAGTAGGCCGAGATCCGCCCGTGCTCGGGCTTGGGGCGGATCGGCCAGGTCGGCTCGCGCAGGCCCCTCGGCAGCGCGAGCTCCGCGGCGTCGGTGGGCTCCGGCCGGTCGGCCACGAACCTCTCGACGTAGGAGACCGAGCCAAGCAGCCCCTGCTCTTCACCGCCCCAGAGCGCGAAGCGGAGGGTCCGTCGCGGCCGCACCCCGAGGCTCCGGAGGATGCGCGCCGCTTCCAGGACCACCGCCACGCCCGCGCCGTCGTCGGTGGCGCCGGTGCCGGCGTGCCACGAGTCGAGATGCGCCCCGGCCACGACCAGCTCCCGCGCGCGGTCCGTGCCCGGGATCTCGGCGACCGTCGAATAGGCCTTCGAGTCGTCGGCCAGGAAACTCGCCTCGACCGCGATCTCGAGCTCCACCTTCTCGCCCTTCTCGAGCAATCGCACGATGCGCTGGTAGGGCTCGGCGGCCATCACGACCTCCGGCACGCCGCGCGGCAGCGCCGGATCGCGGCGCGTGCTCTCGCCGCCGACGCGCAGGATCCCGAGATCGCGCGACGAGCGCTCGACGGTGGCCAGGACGCCCTCGGCGGCCAGGAACTCCGCCAGCTTCCGGCCGAACGCGAACCGCTTGCGCGCCCGCTTGCGCCACGCGTCGCCGCGCGGCTCGTCGAGGTCGATCTCCGCGAGCTCCTCGAGGCGCTCCTCGTCGTAGCGCTCGAAGTCCGGACGCGGCGGCTCGCCACGCCCTCCCGGCCGCTCCGGGCGCTCCACCTCGAGGATCAGGATCTTGCCCGCGAGCTTGCCGCGGTGGCGCTCCAGGTCGTCCTCGCTCTCGAGCTCCACGAACAGCGCCTCGCCGCGCACGGCGCCCGTCGTGCCGGGCGTCCAGGCCTTCGGCAGCGCCGCGAGCGGCACCAGCTGCGGCGCGATCATGCGCACCTCGCAGCGGGAGAACTCCCAGCCCTGGCCGAACTCGAACGGCTCCAGCCGCGCCCGCTCGAGGCCCCACGACTCGAGCTTCTCGCGCGTCCACTCGTTCGCCCGCAGCAGCCCCGGCGAGCCGGTCAGCCGCGGCCCGAGGACGTCGGTGAGGTGGCGGACGTGGTCCAGGACCTGGGAACGCTCCACGGCCTCGGCGCGAATGCGGCCGGCGAGCGCCAGGTCCACCGTCTGTCCGAGCCCCGCCGCGGGAACGGCGAGCGCGCAGGCGACGAGGGCGTGGAGCGGGATCGAGCGCATGGTCTTACCTTCCTTTCGAAGCGAGCGCGCCGGCTTCAGGTGACGCGCGAGAGCAGGCGCCGGGAACCGATGGCCCGGCTGTAGGCGACGCCGACGTGGTACCAGTGGAGCAGAAACCCCTCGCGCCACGCCCGCCACCACCAGGCGGCGCTGCCACGCCGCGGCGGCGCCGCGAGCGCGGGAGAGCAGACGAAGTCGAGCCCGAGCCCGCCGGCGAGCGCCGCCGAGCGCGCCAGATGCAGCGGGTCGGAGACCAGGATGAAGTGCGTGAGGCCGCGCCGGCGCAACGACTCGCGCACGTTGTAGAGGTTCTCGAGCGTATGCCGGCTCCCCATCTCGATGCCGATCGCCTCCGCCGGCACGCCGAGCTCGAGCAGCACCTCGCGGCCGGCCTCGGCCTCCGAGCGCGTGGCGTCGCCGGTCATGCCGCCCGAAACCACGAGCTCCGGCGCCCAGCCTTCGCGCCACAGACGGGCAGCGTGCTCGAGCCGGGCCCGGAAGACCGGCGTCGGTGTATCCCCGGCGAGCTCGCGACCGAGCACCAGGATGACGTCCGCGCGGTGGGGTTCCTCGCCTCCCGTCCGGCGCAGGACCCGGACCATGCGCACCGCCACCGGCACGCCGAGCCCGAGCAGGCCGGTGACCAGAGCGAGGGTCAGGGACGAGAGTCCCCCCGGGCCCAGCTCGGACAGGAAGTGCGAATTGCGCCGTCTCAACGGGCGCCGAGAATATCGAAGAGCGGGCACGCGACCGGGTCAGCGCCCGCGTCGCCGCGCCCCGGGGCTCTCCGGGCGCGGGTCCCAACCCTGGCGGTCGAGGTCGATGCGCCCGCGCGAGTCGAAGCGAACGCCTTCGGCTTCGAGCAGCCGGCGCTGGTGGGCCTCGTCTCCGAACAGGCCGCGCGGGCTCACGCGCCCGGCGGCGTTGACCACGCGCTGCCACGGGGCCCTCGATTCCTCGGCGAGGCTGGCCAGCACGCGGCCCACTTCGCGCGCGCGGCCCGGGAGGCCGGCGAGCGCCGCCACCTGCCCATAGCTCGCCACCCGCCCGCGCGGAATGCGCGCGACGACCGCGAGGATGCGGCGGCGGTGCTCGGCGGCCGCGGACTCGGCCGGACGGCGCCTCACGGGAAGGCGCGCACGTGCCCGAGCCGGCGGGCCAGCGCTTCGGCCGCGTCGGCCGGGGCCGGCTGCCCGGCGCCGAGCGCCTTCTCCCAGGAGCCGTAGAGCGGGTTGGGCAGCACGAACCAGCTGACGCCCCAGCGCTCGCCGTGGGCCTCCGCGGCCGCGCGCCGCTCGGCGACCGGAGTCGCGTCGACGCCGGGCAGGAAGTCGTTGAGGTCGTCACCGAGCAGGAGCAGGACCCGATGGGAGGCCGAGATCTCGCGCCGCCGCGACTCCTTGTCGGTCTTCCACTCGGGTCGCTCGCCGCGCAGCATCACGGTGTCGAGGTCGTCGCGCAGCGGGAATCCCTCGCGCGCGAGGTTCGCCCGCGTGGCGGCCTCGAACGGCGCGTCGCGGTTCGAGACGTAGAAAACCGTCACGCCGTGTTCCGCCGCGAAACGGACGAACTCGAGCGCGCCGGGCAGCGCCGTCGCGCGCTCCGCTTCGACCCAGGAGCGCCAGGCCTCGGCGCTGAACGTCGCGCCGGAGCGCAGCAGCCCGCCCTCGAACGCCGAATTGTCGAGCAGGGTCTCGTCGAGGTCGGCGATCACAGCCGGCGGCAGCGCCGCCGCATCGGGCCCCTGGCCGAGAGCGCTCCAGGAGGCATCCGCGAGCGCGGCCTCGAGCGAGCGGCGCGCCACCGCGAAGGCCGACCTCTGGATCCAGCGGCACTCCTCGGCGGACTGGAACCAGAGCAGGGCGCGCAGGCTCTCGTAGCGCTGCGCCGGCGCGCCCGGGGCGGCGGGCCCGGCCGGGGCCGTCCCGGCGGCCGGCCGCGCGCTGCGGCAGGCACCCGAGACCAGTGCCACGGCGAGGACGAGGGGCAGGAGACGGGGGGCGTTCAGCGCGGCCATCGGGCTCTCCTGGTCGGGCCCCGGAAACGAACCGGCCGCGCCCAGAGGCGCGGCCGGAAAACCCTCACGGGGTCGATGTCGGGATTGGTGGAGCTGAGCGGGATCGAACCGCCGACCTCTTGAATGCCATTCAAGCGCTCTCCCAGCTGAGCTACAGCCCCACGCGGGGCGGCAGTCTATGCGATCCCCGAGGTCGCCGGCAACGGCCCGAGGGGAGCGCGCGGCGCCGCGCGCAGGCGGGCCAGGTGCCCACCGATCGCCTGGCGCAGCTCGTCCAGACCCGCCCCGGTCGCGGCGCTGATCCTCAGGGCGCCCGGCTCGAAGGCCTCCGTGGCGTCGAGCCGGTCGACCTTGTTGAACACCACCAGCACTCGCTCCGGCTCCACCCCGAGGCTCGCCAGGACCTCCTCGGCCACCCTCTTCTGCTCTTCCCAGCGCGGATGGCTGCGGTCCACCACGTGCACGACCAGGTCGGCCTCGACCACTTCGTCGAGCGTGGAGCGGAACGACGCCACCAGGTCGTGGGGGAGCTTGCGGATGAAACCGACGGTGTCCGCGAAGAGCACCGGCCAGCGCTCCGCGTCGAGCGCGCCGCGCCGCAGGCGCGCGTCGAGGGTCGCGAACAGGCGGTCCTCGGCGAGCGTGCCGTCGCGCGTGAGTCGGTTGAACAACGTCGACTTGCCGGCGTTGGTGTAGCCGGCGAGCGCGACCACCGGCAGCTCGGAGCGGCCCCGGCGCTGATTGCGGCGCATGCGGTCGATCTGCTGGAGGTCGCGGCGCAGGCGGGCGATGCGGCGGGTGAGCACGCGCCGGTCGGCCTCGAGCTGCGTCTCGCCCTCGCCACCGCGCACGCCGATGCCGCCCACCTGCCGCGACAGGTGGCCCCACTTGCGCGTCAGGCGCGGCAGCTCGTAGCTGAGCCGCGCCAGCTCCACCTGGGTGCGCGCCTCCCGGCTGCGCGCCCGACGCTCGAAGATCTCGAGGATCACGCCGCTGCGATCGACGACCGGGACCTTCAGGACCTCTTCGAGGTTCTTCGCCTGCGAGCCGGTGAGGTCGTCGTCGAACAGGACCACGTCGGCGCGCAGCTCGGCCAGGCGCGCGGCGATCTCGCCGACCTTGCCGGCTCCGATGTAGAGCTTCGGGTCGGGAGCCTTGCGCGCCTGAACGGCCCGCCCGACCACTTCGGCCCCGGCCGTGTCCGCGAGCGAGGCGAGCTCCTCGAGATGCTCCTCGACGCTCCATGCCGGCTGACCGGGCAGGGCGACGCCGACCAGGAAGGCACGGCGGCGGGGTTGGCGGGAGGCGGGGGCGACGGCGTTCAAGTGCGCGCGTCCGGAACCGGACTGAGAAAGAATATCCGATCGTGAGCGCCGACGCCGAGCCGACCCCATCCCCCGCCTCCGCCCCGAGTCGCCGTCTCGGCCCCGCCCGCCTGGTGCTGGCCCTGGCGCTCGCAGCGGCCGCCGCCGCGCTCTTCTGGCCGCGCGGCGGCGAGCCGCGGCGCGCGCGCCCGGGCGGCTACCCGATCGACGCCACCGGCCGGCCCCAGCCTCTGGCGCGCGAGTTCCGCGAGGTGACCCTGGTCCACTTCTGGGCGACCTGGTGCCCGCCCTGCCTGACCGAGATCCCGTCCCTGCTCGCCTGGGCGCGCGAGGTGCGCAGCGATCGACTGGCCGTGGTCCTGGTCGCGGTGGCGGACGAACCGGGGATCGCAGGGCGCTTCGTGGGCTCGACCGACCTGCCGCTCCTGTTCGACCCGAGCTGGGACGTCGCGCACCGCTTCGGGACCGAGAAGCTGCCCGAGACTCACGTCGTGGTCGGCGGCGATGTGGTCGAGACCTTCGTGGGCGCGACCGATTGGTCGGACCCGGCGGTGCGCGCCCGGATTCAGAAGTGGGCGGCGAGCCCGAACAGCCCGAGCCCGTAGAGGTCGGCGCGCTCCAGGAAGGCGTAGTGGGCGGAGAACTCGCCTACCACGGAGAGGTGCCGGGTCACGTCGAAGTCTCCGGTCAGCCCGAACGCCAGTCCGAGGGCGGTCTCGTCCACGTCCTGCAGACCGGGCTCGCGCCCGGTGAGCCGGTAGCCGCCCAGACCGAGGTACATGCCGAAGTCGTAGCTCGGTTGACGGAAGCGGTATTCGCCGGCCACGGTCAGGAACTCGAGCTCCGCCTCCACGAGCCCGCCGACCGCGAGCTCCTCGTCGAAGCTCAGCCTCCCCGCGCGCACCATCGCGTAGGTCCGGTCGTTGGTCAGAACGCCGAACTGGAGCTCGAGCGCACGGTGGTCGAAGCTGGTGTCGTCCGCCCCATCGAAGGCGCCACCGATGCCGCCGAGGACACCGACCAAGAAGGTCGAGCCGTCCTGCGCGGCGAGCGGCGAGGCGGCCGCCGTGAACGCCACGATCAGCAGCGCGGCGTGGAGGATTCGCTTCGACAAGGGGACCTCCTGGTTCGATCGAAGGGTGGTCGAGCGCGACGGCGCGCGAGTCTAGCACCCGGCGTTTCCGTCCTCCGACGTGTGCTCACCCGTCGCAGCGAGCTGGCGCGCCTCGGGTCGGCCGCTCTCGACCTGCTCTTCCCGCGCTCCTGCCTGGGCTGCCGGAGGCGGATCGCGCCGGGCCCGGCGCCGCTCCTGCTCTGCGCCAGCTGTCGCACGCGGCTCGAGCCGGTGGATCGGCGCGCCGCCTGCCGCGGCTGCCTGCGCCCGCTCGCGCCGGGCGGCGGGCCTCGTCCGACCTGCGGCGGGTGCCGCCGCCGGCCGCCGCCGTTCGAACGGGCGCTCGCGCTCTGGCGCTTCCGGCCGCCCCTCGACGAGGTCGTGCGCGCCTTCAAGTTCCGGGGCCTCGACTTCCTCGGCGGCGAGCTGGCGCGGGCGGCGATCGAGGCCGGCGTCCTCGCCGAGCTGACCGACCTCGACCTCGTCGCGCCGGTGCCGCTGCCCTGGCCGCGTCGACTCGTGCGCGGCTTCAATCAGGCGGAACGGCTGGCGCGCCCCTTCGCGCGGGCGCTGGGGCTGCCGCTCGTCGAGCCCCTCGGCCGCCGCGCCCTGGCCCCCCGCCAGGCCGGCCTGGCGCGCGCCGAGCGTGCGGCCAACGCCGCGCGGAGCCTCCGGATTCGGCCGGACTCGCGGCTCGCCGGACGGCGCATCCTGCTCGTCGACGACGTCTTCACCACGGGCGGCACGGTGGCCGCGGCGGCCGCGCTGCTGGCCGCCCAGGGCGCTGCCGCCGTGGTGGTCCTGGTGGCGGCCTGGACCCCGCCGGAACCGCCCCCGGAGCTTCCTTGACAGCCCTTGCACCGGGGCCTAGACTGCCGGTTCGATGGGTGGATCCACCCAGCTTCGCCACGCGTCCTCCGTGACCTGGGCGCTCCTGCTCGGGCTGGTTCTGGGCGCGCCCGCGACGGCCCGCGCCGAGGCGCCGGTCGGCGTCGCCGGCCGGGTGCTCGCGGACTCGAACCCGGTGGCCGAGGCCACGGTCTACGCCTACCAGGTGGTCGAGAAATCGCTGCGCCGGGTGCTCACCGACGGCGGCGGCGAATTCGCCTTCTCGGCGCTTCCGGCCGGCCTCTACAAGATCATCGCCCACAAGAGCGGCTTCGCGCCCGCGGTCACCGTCCTGACCCGGCGCAGCGCCGAGGAGAGCCAGTTCCTGCAGGTCGAGCTGCCCGCGGTGGCCGACGCCGGCGCCGACGGCGGCTATTGGCAGCTGCGCGCCGAAGTCCCCGGCGATGTCCTGCGCGAGATCCAGACCCCGTTCGGCGACGAGATCGTCTCCCTGGTTCCGCCGTCGGAGAGCGGAGTCGGGATGCCCGGCTTCCAGACCGAGGTCGCCGCCACCACGGCGGTCGGACAGGTGCGCGGCGAGACGCCCGGCCAGGTCGTGGCGGGCCAGCTGGGCCTGCGCGGCAAGGTCGGCAAGCTCGGCGTCGCGGTGGACGGGAACTTCGGCACCATCGCGGCCGGCTCGGAGTCGCCGTGGGAGCCGTCGCTCGCCGGCGAGGCGGCGGCGCTGCGCGTCCGCCTGGACGGCCCTCAGGCGGGACGCTTCGATCTCGCCGCCGAGAGCCAGCGCCTGGTCGCCACCGCGGGCGGGGGCGAGATGCCGGTCGATTTCGAGCGCATCTTCTTCCGCTATCACCGCGACCTGGGCGACGACGCCTCGACCGCGCTGCTCGCGCAGTACGTCGACGAGAACGGCCTCTATGCCGGCCGCCGCGTGCACCCGCTCGACCTGCCGCTCGCGTCGCGTGCGCTGCGCCTCGAGGGGACCTACGGCCGCGACCTGGGCAACACCGGCCGCATGCGCTCCGGCGTCCGCTATCGCGAGAGCCTGCGCGACTATGCGGCCGGCTGGGGCGTGCCGGGCCTGGACTCGGTGCTCAACCGTTCGATCGACGCCTGGAGCTTCGCGGACTGGGAGTTCGCACCGGCCTACGTGCTGCAATACGGGATGTACAGCACGGCGCGCGACGGCAGCGTGTCGCTCGCACCGCGCGCCGGATTGCTGGTGCGCTTCCGGCCCCAGTGGGAGGCTTCGTTCTCGGCCTCCCAGCGCGTGTCGCTCGCCGACGCCGAGACGCTGCGCGGTGAGTTCGTGCCGACCCTGCTGAGCGCCGCGTTCGGCTGCGCCGACGCCGAGGAGTCGTGCTACGAGCTGCAGCTGCTGCATGGCCAGGGAGAGGGCGCCAATTTCCGGATCGGCAGCTCGTGGCGCGAGTTCGACCGCACGGTGCGCGTGTTCCTGCGCGAGGATCTGTTCGCGGCCGGCGAAGGACTGTTCATGGTGCCGGGCGATCAGCTCCCGGAGGTCCACGCCACGGTCCGGCGCGAGCTCGGCAACCATGTCGTCGCGAACCTCACCTCGGCCTACGCGGAGGGAGGCGGCGGCTCTTTCCGCGCCGCCAACATGCGCCTCTACCGCAACGACGTCGCCTACCTGACGACCTCGTTCGATGCCACCATCAAGCCGACCTCGACCGGCATCTTCGTGGCGTTCTATCGGGTCGTGCAGTCGCTCGACCAGGTCCATCGCGGACGGACGCGGCCCGCGACCGCTTCCGAGCTGGAGCGCGTCGAGCTCGCGGTCTCGCAGGATCTGGCCCGCCTGTTCGGCATGAGCTCCGACTGGGCGGTGCGCGTCGGGCTCGAGCTGCTGCGCGGCGCGACCCTCTTCGAGACCCTGCCGATCGACCCCGAGCAGCTTCGTCACCGCGTGACGACCGGCGTGGCGGTCCGTTTCTGAGCGGTCGCCCGCTCCCCTCCGCACTTCCGCAGTCGCTCGATCCCGCGTCGGCCGCGCACGCACCGCGCGCGCGGCGTAGGTTCGCCTCCGCGCCCTGGATCCGGTTTTCCGTGGACCCCGCAGTTTTTTGGATTTCCGGCTCCAAACCCCGCCCCCAGCAAGCACTTAGCGGGCTTTTCGAAGGCTCGTTCGCGGCACGGATCCTGCTTTGATCCGCTTCGGCCAGGAGCCCGTGTTGACCCGTCCGTCCGATCGACGCTTCCGGCGTCTCGCCGTCTTTGCGCTGCTCCTCCTCACCGGCGCCCTCGGGGTGCTCGGTGCGCATGCCTTTCGCCGCAAGATCGAGGTCTTCCAGCCCCTCGGCTTCGAAGCCGTGGCCGCCGGCGACCACTGGCAGGTTCGGCGGGTCTCCTCGCCGCCGCCCGGCGGACTGGCGGCCGGCGATCGCATCGTGCTCGTCAACGGCACCGAGGCGGCGGCGATCAATGACCTGCGCCGGATCCTGGCGCGCCGCACCGAGGCCCAGCTCGTCGTGCTGCGCGGCGACCAGCTCGAGACCCTGACCTACCGGCGTCCGCCACTCGACGTCGATCTGCCCTGGGTCGTGCTCGCGGCGGTCTCGATCGGCTACCTGGCGATCGGACTGTTCACGCTCTGGCGCACCCGGGAAGGCGAGCTGTTCTACCTCTGGTGCCTGACCTCGGCCACTTTCTTCGGCTTCTCGCCGGTCTTCCCGGTGGACCGGACGGGAGCCGCGATCTTCCTCGCCGACGAGCTCGCCCGGCTCTTCCTGCCCCCGCTCACCCTCCACCTGTTCCTCTCCATCCCCCGCCCGGGCGCCGATGTCCGCCGGCGCTGGCTGCCGTTCGTCTACCTGCCGGCGGCCGCGCTCTCGGCGCTCCAGATCGACCTAGCGCTGTTCGGCGGGCGATTCCTGGCCGGTCCCGCCTCGCCGAGCTCGCTGGCCCTGCTCGATCGGCTCGAGCTCGTGCAGCTCGGACTCTTCGCCAGCGCGGCGATCGCGGTCCTCGCCGTGCGGCTGCGCCGGGTCGAGGATTGGGAGCAGCGGCGCCAGCTGCTCTGGCTGCTGGTCGGAATGGTGGGCGGCTACGCGCCTTTCTTCGCGCTCTACGGCCTGCCCTGGCTCGCCGGACTGCGCCTGCCGGAGGGCGTCGCGGCACTGGCGGTGCTGCCGTTGGCCTGCGTGCCGCTCGCCTTCGCCTGGGCGATCCTGCGCTACCGACTGTGGGACCTCGGCCTGATCGTCCGCAACGGCGCGTCCTACGCGCTGACCATCCTGTTCGGCGTCGGCAGCTTCTCCCTGCTCGACGTGGCGCTCGGCCGCGCCGTGCCCGAGGGACTCGGCTTCGCGCGCGACCTGTTGACCTTCTTCGGCGGCCTCGCGATCGCGGGGCTCGCCATCCCCGCCCACCGCGGCATCCACGGCGCGCTCGAGCGCCTCGCCTACGGCCGGGCGTTCGGCCGCCGGCGCGGCCTGACCTGGCTCGGGCAGGAGCTGCTCCAGGAGAGGGACCTCGATCGTCTCTCGATGGCGCTGCTTTCCGAGCTCGAGCACGGCCTCGACCTCGAGCGCGCGAATCTCCTGCTCGCCCAGGGCTCGAGCCTGCTGCCGGTGCGCCCGGAGGCCGAGATCCCCGATCCGATTCCGTTGACGTCGCTGTCGGGCCGGGTCTGGGACGGCAGCTTCGAGACGCTCTCGGCCTTCGACCTGCCGGGCGAGCGCGTGAACGCCGAGCAGCGGCTCTACGCCTCCGGCTACCGATACGTCTTCCCGCTGCGCGTGCGCAACTCCCGGCTCGGCCTGGTGGTCGCCACCCTGCGCCACGACGGACAGCCGCTCAACAGCGCCGACGTCGAGCTCGTGCGCGCGTTGCTCGACCAGGCGGCGCTCGCGATCGAGAACGCACAGCTGCTCGATCAGGTCCAGCGCCAGCTCGAACGCGTCGTCTCGTTGCAACGACACAACGAGGGCATCCTCGAGTCCTCTCCCGCCGGGATCGCGCTCATCGACGCGGACGCCAACGTGGTCACCGCGAACCTGGCCTTCGCCAACCTGGCCGGTCGGCCACGGGCCTCGCTCACCGGCCGTCCGATCAGCGAGGCGTTTCCGCTGCGCGCATTGCCGGTTCCCGGCGAGGGCCCCAGCCGCCTCTCGTTCCGCGACGTCGGCGGCCGCGAGCGGGTCGTGGAAGCGAACCTCGCGCCCCTCCAGGACGGCGAGCACGAGGGGCAGCGCGTGCTCGTGCTCCAGGACGTGACCGAGCGCGTCGCGATGGAGGGCGCGCTCAAGGAGAAGGACCGGCTCGCGGCGCTCGGTGTGCTCGCCGCGGGTGTCGCGCACGAGGTCAACACGCCGCTCACCGGCATCTCGTCCTACGCCCAGCTGCTGCTCGCCGAGACCGAGCCCGGTGATCCTCGTCGGTCCTTGCTCGAGAAAGTCGAGAAGCAGACGTTCCGGGCCTCGCGCATCGTCTCGAACCTGCTCGAGTTCGCCCGCAAGCCCGGACGCGAGCGCGAGCGTCTCGACCTCGTGGCCATCCTCGGCGAGACGGCCGAGCTTCTGCGCGAGCGGATGTCCGCGCGCGCGGTGCGCCTGCAGTGGGATCCGCCCTCCGAGCCGGTCGAGATCGTGGGCAGCCCCGGCGAGCTGCAACAGGTGTTCACCAACCTGATGCTCAACGCCATCGACGCCATGGCCGCGCAGGGCGGCGGCACGCTCACCCTGCGCCTCGAGCGCGCGGAGGGCCGGGTGTCCGTGCTGGTCGACGACTCCGGG
>Ga0102851_10000023_pt1 | contig 48014 bp, 49 predicted proteins | sample Mud3Dept3metaG_FD_79558 | JGI IMG/M metagenome (GOLD analysis project Ga0102851, IMG submission 79558) | Freshwater wetland microbial communities from Ohio, USA, analyzing the effect of biotic and abiotic controls - Mud 3 Core 4 Depth 3... | ecosystem: Environmental > Aquatic > Freshwater >... | reverse complement strand
TGATATACAGTATACATTCCTGATAATCGAAGGTGACACCGGATGGCCGATGAGAAGCTCGCCGCATCCCCGATGGACCGGGTATGGGATTTCTTCATATCCGTCAAGCTGGCGATCGTCACGCTGATCATCCTGGCCATCGCCTCGATCTTCGGGACGGTCGTCGAGCAGAACCAACCCCCCGAGAAGTACCACCAGATATACGAAGACTGGGCGTTCGCACTGATGGACCGGCTCAGCCTCTTCGACATGTACCACTCCTGGTGGTTCCTGCTGCTCCTGGTCCTCTTCACGGTGAACCTGACCTGCTGCACCCTCGACCGGTTCCCCAAGGTGCTCAAGGTCGTGCGGAACCCCCGGACGAAGCTGGACGAGAACCTCGAGAAGACCCTGTCCCTGGCGGACCGCTGGAAAAGGAAGGGGTCGCTCCAGGACTGGGCGTCGAAATACTCCGAGGCGCTCTCCGCCTCCTTTGCGAAGCCGAAGGTCACCGAGGAGGGCGGGGAAGTGCACCTGTACGCCGAGACCGGCGTCGCCTCCCGCTTCGGGGTCTACGTGACCCACCTCTCCATCATCATCATCTTCATCGGGGCGATCGTCGGGAACGTCCTCGGCTTCAAGGGGTACGTGAACATCCCCGAGGGGGAGTCGGTCTCCCAGGTTCCCGTGCGGGGCGGGAACCGGATGCAGGATCTCGGGTTCACCGTGCAGTGCAACAGCTTCCGTGTGGAGACGTACCCGAGCGGACAGCCGAAGGCGTACATTTCCGACCTCAGCGTCATCGACGGCGGCAGAGAAGCGCTTCGCCAGACGATCGTCGTCAACGATCCGCTCCGGTACAAGGGAATCTGGTTCTACCAGTCGAGCTACGGCCAGGCGGGCGGCGCGACAGCCCGGCTTTCGGTTTCCCGCACCGACGGCACCCCGATCGGGACCCTTTCCCTGCCCCCGAACGAGCCGATGCGGATCGACGGCTACGGAACGATACGGGGTGTGAACTACGACCAGAATTTCCAGGGCATCGGCCCCGCCCTCGAGGTGGTCGTGGAGAAGCCGGGTCAGCGGGAAGCTTCCTTCTGGGTCCTCCAGGGACGCCCGGACCTGGACCGCCAGCGGAAGGACTCCCTCGTCTTCGACTTCGGGGGGCTGAACGCGAAGATGTACACCGGCCTCCAGGTGGCCATGGACCCCGGCGTGAACATCGTGTGGCTCGGCTGCGCCCTGATGGTCGTAGGGATCATCATGGCGTTCTTCCTGTCCCACCAGCGTGTCTGGGTCCGCCTCTCCCCCGCGCCGGACGGCAGGGTGGAGGTCGTCCTGGCGGGTTCCGCCAGCAGGAACCGGCTTGCCTTCGACAAGAAATTTGAGAAAATACAGAGCGGCGTCAAGGCGGCGGGGCAGTGACCGCCGGGCCGGATACCGCACCAGGAGCCCCCCCGAGATGAGCAACGTCATCCTGTTCAACCTCACCACGGTCCTGTTCGGCGGGGCGTCCGCCCTCTACCTCGGCGCCCTGTACGCGAGGAACGACAAGATCGCGGTCTTCGGCACGTGGATCTGCGTCGTCGCCGCCGCGGTCTCCACCGCCGCGCTGGGGGTGCGCTGGTACGAGTCGTACCAGATGGGGATCGGCCGCATCCCTGTCACCAACCTCTACGAATCTCTCGTCTTCTTCGCGTGGTCGGTGAACCTCTTCTACCTGCTGGTCGAGAAGAAGTACGGCAGCCGCACCTTCGGCGCCTTCGTGATGCCCATCGCCTTCTTCACGATGCTCTTCGCAATCAAGAACGACAGCAGCATCCAGCCGCTGGTGCCGGCACTGCAGTCGTACTGGCTGCACGCGCACGTCATCACCTGCTTCGTCGGGTATGCGGGCTTCGCCGTGTCCGCCGGAGCGGCCGTCATGTACCTGATGAAGGCGCGGCAGGAGGAAGCGAAGGTTTCGCAGGGCGTCGTCGGCCTGCTCCCGGCGTGCAAGACGCTGGACGACCTGGTCTATCGCGCGATCATCTGGGGATTCCCGTTCCTTACGGCGGGGATCATCACCGGCGCGGCCTGGGCGAACTACGCCTGGGGTACCTACTGGTCGTGGGACCCGAAGGAGACGTGGTCCCTCATCGTCTGGCTGGTGTACGCTGCCTTTCTCCACGCCCGGATCACCCGGGGGTGGCACGGGAAGCGGGCCGCCATCCTGTCCCTCGCCGGCTTCCTCGCCACCATCTTCTGCTACCTCGGGGTCAACCTCGTCCTCTCCGGGCTGCACTCCTACGGGGGGAACTGATCCGCCCGGATCAGAGGGAAAGGTGAGAGCCCGGTCCGCCGCCTTCCTGGTCACGGCCGTCGCGGCGGCGGCCGTACTGGTGTTCGGCGTCTTCCGGAAGGAGATCGGGGAGGTGCTGCTCAACGCCGCGCTGCTTTGACTGTCGTGCATCGGGGTCGGGTGACTCCGTGGGATACCTGAAACGGCGGATCTTCCAGGGAGCGGGGACGATCCTCCCGAACGTCTGGGCGCAGGGCTTCCTTTCGGCGTCGCTATACCAGGGGTCCCTGAAGAGCGCCTGCACGCCGTTGTTGAACTGCCACGCATGCCCTTCGGCGCTCCTGTCGTGCCCCATCGGAACCCTGCAGCACTTCGCGGCGACCGGGACCGTGCCGTATTACGGCATCGGGACCCTCTCGGTCATCGGGGCGGGCGTGGGACGGATGACGTGCGGCACCCTGTGCCCGTTCGGAGCCCTCCAGGACCTGCTGTACAAGTTCCGGGCATGGAAGGTTTCCATCCCGCCGTGGACCCGGTATATCCGGTATGCCGTCCTGGTCGTGCTCGTGTTCGCCATCCCCTACGCGACCCGCGAGAACTGGTTTTCGAAACTCTGCCCGGTGGGAACCTTGACCGCCGGCCTGCCGTGGGTCGCGATGAACCCGGGCATCCGGGCGATGGTCCGGTCCCTGTTCTGGGTCAAGATCGCGATCCTGCTGTTCTTCGTCACGACGTCGACGATGGTCAAGCGCCCTTTTTGCCGCGCGATCTGCCCGCTGGGCGCCGTCTTCTCCCTCTTCAACGGGACGAGTCTCCTGCAGCTGGCGTGGAATCCGGACACCTGCACCCGTTGCGGGAAGTGCCAAAAGATCTGCCCGGTCGACATCCGCCCCGACCGGAAGCCGACGGACCCGGATTGCCTGCGATGCCTGGACTGCACCCGGTGCCCGAGCCTGACGCTCACCACGGTATTCAACAAATCTCCCTTTGGCATTTCCGCGCCGGAGGGTGGCGGGCCGTTGCCGGGGAAACGGGCCTGGTTCACCACGTCCGGAGATGTGCGACGCGAAGCGGCCGGACACTGCAAGACGAACCACATGGGGGCGTGAAGCGATGGTAGGTACGGCAAACCCGGCAGCACGGGATCTGTACCGGCAGATCGTCGGGAGCATCCTGATCCGGAAGACCCTCGTCGCAGCCTCTTTCGTGGCCATTTCCCTGCTGCTGTTCATGAAGATTTTCACCAGCGACTTCGGAATCCACATCGCGACCGGCCGACAGATCGTGGAGAGCGGGAGGATCCCCCACACCGAGTTCCTTTGCTACCCGATTCTGAATCAGCCGATGGGCTTCGAGGAGGTCGGATTCCAGGTACCCCTGTACTTCGTATACAAGCATCTTGGGATAACCGGCGTGTCCTTTTCAATCTGGTCGTTGGCGTTTCTGGCGTACCTGTTCCTCTACAAGGCGCTGCGGGCGAGGGACGTGCGGCCGTTCGTCATCCTGCTGACGATGCTGGTCTTCACCTTCGCATTCCGGATCCGGCTCCAGCCGAGACCCGAGTCGGTGGTGTACATGTTCTGCGCTTTTCTGATGTACGGCTCGTCCCTCTTCTACTACAAGGGGAACCGGTGGATCATCTGGCTGTTCCCCCTCCTGTTCCTCCTGTGGGCCAACATCCATCCCTCCACCATCGTTGGGCTCGGGATCGTTGGAGCGTACGGAACCCAGAGTTTGGTCGTCGTCGCCCGGGAGAAGTTCGGACGGGAGGCGATGAAGAGGTACCTGTACATCCCCCTGGCGGTGTTCGCGCTCTGCGCGCTCGCCAGTATCCTGAGCCGACACGGGGTGGAGAGCCTCACGACCCCTATCCGCATCATCACGAACGTGGCAGTCAAGCAGGGCACCTCCGAACTGGTGTCCGTGCGGGATTCGTCTTTTTACGCGCCGTACAAGCACCTCCTCTTCCTCGCCGTGCTCTCCGCTGCCGCGGGCGTACTGGCGTGGCGTATCCGGATACACGACATCATCACGGCAATCTACGGCATGCGCCTCCCTCTCCTGATGGCGCGGGGGGTCGCCTTCATGTCGATCCTGACCGTTCCCCTGGTGGCATATTGCGCCGACGGGGCGATGAAGAAAGTGGAGGAGTATTTCCGGGGAAGGGCGGATGAGAAAGAGGCATTGCTCCGGAAGACGGCCCGCTCGGAGAAGGCGGGGAAAAAGAGGGGTAAATCCCGGCCGAAAACCGGTCAGGAAGGCGCCCTGGACGCTCCCGTTACGCTCCCGGCCGCGCCCGCTGCAAAAAGCATGGCGGTCGTCGTCGCCACGTCGGTCTTCCTCCTGATCGCGGGAACGGGCGCCATCTACCAGTATTACAAGCTCCGGGACACGATGGAGTGGGGGATCGGCATCACGGAGCACAAATTCTCTTTCAAGGGCGCGGAGTTTCTGAGAGCCCTCGACATCCGCGGGAACATGTTCAACTTTTTCGACCTCGGGGGATTCCTGGAGTGGCAGCTCCATCCCGGGAAGCTGACCTTCATCGACGGGCGCGGCGCAGCATGGCCGAACTTCTCCGAGCACCAGATCGTAACGAGCGGCATGAACGATACGGAAAATGTTTTTTCAAAGTACAACATCACGTACATTGTGACCAAAGCGGCCGACTCCTCCGGCATGGTGCTCCCGCTGGTCAACTACCTCGCCGCCCGCCCGGAGTGGGAACTGGTGTTCGCCGACGGTCTTTCCCTGGTGTTCATGAAAAACATCCCGGAAAACCGGCACATCGTGGAGAAACACAGGATCCCGAAGGGCATCCTCGGCGACCACGTCATGACCGAGCTGGTCCACTACACCTACATCGGCGTCAGCAAGCAATACGTGTATTCCATGATCGCCAATTACTACAACCGGAACAACGACCCGGTAAACGCGAACCGGTACGCGGAATTATTCCGGGAGGCATCTCGTTTACCCTGGATCGTCCAGGCGATGGATTGGGTCTATTCCGGCCGGTAGGGAACGGGGATGCCCCTCTGTCCACCCGAACCGTCCTTCCGCTTCTCCGTTGTCGTCCTGAACTGGAACGGCAGGAACCTCCTGCGGGACTGCCTGGACTCGGTCCTTCAACAACAGGACGGTTCCCTGGAGGTCATCGTGGTGGACAACGGGTCCACGGACGGCTCCGTGGATTTCGTGCGGGAGTCTTACGGGGAACGTATCCGGCTGCTCGAGCTCGAGTCGAACCAGGGGTGGGCAGGTGGGAACAACCGCGGGGTCGAGATCTCTCGCTGTGAATATCTCCTCCTGCTGAACAATGACGCATGCCTGGCGCCCGATTTTTTCGACCGCCTCCGGGAAGGGATACGCCGGCATCCCGGGGCGGGGATGTACACCCCGAAGATCCTCAATTACTCCGACCGGACGGTCCTCGACAACGCCGGCCACGTCATATACCGGGATGGGACCGCCCGGGGGAGGGGGCGTCTGGAGAAGGACGGGGCGAGGTTCGACCGGGAGGAGGAGGTGCTCTGCCCAAGCGGTGCCGCGGGGATCTATCACAGGGAGCTCTTCGAACGGGCGGGACCGATCGACGAGCGGTATTTCGCCTACGGAGAAGATACCGAACTGGGCCTCCGGGCGCGTCGGGCGGGGTACGTCTGCTTCTATATCCCGGCTGCCGTTGTCTACCACAAATATTCCGCCTCCGGCGGCCCATACACCCCGCAGAAGTTGTACTGGGTGGAGAGGAACCGGATCTGGACCGTGATGAAGGATTTCCCCTGGAACATGGCACTCCTGTCCCCCCTGTTCACGCTCGTCCGGTATATGCATGGATTCTACGGCCTGCTGTCGGGCAAGGGGGCGGTGGGAAAACTCCGGGAGAACTTCTCTGCGTTGGACATCTTTCGGGCTGTCGCCAGGGCGTACGGAGACGGTCTCCGGCGGGCACCGGAGATGCTCCGGGAAAGACGGGCTCTCCGCTCGGGCCATGTGGTGGAAGACCGTGAGTTTTCCCGGATGCTCTCCCGGTTCTCCGCGTCGGTTCGGGAGGTGGGATTCAGGGAGTAAGTACCCCTCAGTAATCCCTGTATATGTCGATCTGCCGCTGGAAGAGTTTCCGCACATTCCGCGGCCGGAGCAAATACAGGTCCTCCCTCCGGACGGCACGGTTCAACCGAAGATACTTCCACAAGGCGGCGAGCAGGGAGAAAGGGACCAGAAGGACGCCGGCGTCCGCCAGAGAGGGAGGGAGCTTCGACTTCAGCCGGTGGTGGCACCAGGCGAATACGCGGTTCGCCGGGGCCCATCCGTAATGTGTCATCACGATACGCAACGCCTCTTCGTGGTTGGCCGACGCGTCTCCTGCCGCCATGGTCTTCGACGCGGTGTGCAGCCGGTACGTCGAGAGGAGTTCCGGCAGGTAGGCAAAACGGTACCTCGCCGCCATACGGATCCAGAGGTCGTAATCCATGACATAGCGCAGCCCCGTGTCCAGCCCGCCGACCGCTTCGAACGCGGATCGCCGGAAGAATGTGGACGGCTGGCAGACGAAGTTGAACGTCGCGAGCTCCCGGTAGCCGAACGGTCCTGTAGGGTATTTCCCGAGGCCCCCCCCCTTTTCGTCGGTGAAGTGCGCCATGCCGAAGACGGCCTGTGCGTCCGGCTCCCGGTCGAACAGGTCAACGGCCCTGGCGATTGCCCCCGGGAGGTACGTGTCGTCGGAATTCAGCCAGGCGAGGATCTCCCCCTCCGCCATCCGGAAACCCTTTGCGATGGCGTCCGCCTGCCCCCGGTCCTTCTCGCTGACCCACCGGTACCGGATCCCGCGGCACCGGATCGGCCATTTCCCGCCGTCGAGCAGGGATTCGTACCGGCGGATCACCTCCACCGAGTCGTCGGTCGAGGCGCCGTCGACGACGACGTAGTCGAGGGAAAAGTCCCCCTCCTGTCCCAGGACGCTTTCGATGGTTTCCCCGATGAACGCGCCTTGGTTGAACGAGGGGGTTACGACGGAGACCGTGTGCCTCGGGGGATCGCTCATGCCCCGGAGCCTTGCAGTTTCCGGACCTGCGCATCCACCATCATGGTCACCAGCTGGTCAAATGGAACCTCCGGCTTCCAGCCGAACACGCGCTTCGCGAGGGACGGATCGCCGACCAGCTTTCCGACGTCGATGGGGCGCACCAGGGCGGGATCGGTCTCCACCCACTGTGTCCAGTCCAGGCCGACGTGCGAGAATGCGATCCGAAGGAAATCCTTTATGGAGTGCGTTTCTCCCGTCGCGAGGACGTAATCCCCCGCGGTCTCGTGCTGGAGCATGAGCCAGATCCCGCGCACGAAATCCCCGGCGAATCCCCAATCCCTACGCGCGTCGAGGTTCCCAAGCCGCAGCTTCTCCGTGCGCCCCATCGATATCTCCGCGGCCGCCCGTGCGATTTTCTGGGTGACGTAGTGGACGGGACGCCTCGGGGATTCGTGGTTGTAGAGGATGCCGGAGGCCGCGAACATCCCGTACCTTCGGCGGTAGAGGCCGGTCAGGAGATGGGCGGCCAACTTGCTGACCCCGTAGGGATTCGATGGATGGAACGGGGTCTTCTCATCCTGCGGGGAGCGGGGGGGATCCCCGAATATCTCGGATGACGACGCCTGGTAGTACCGGGCAGAGGGGGCGTGGATCCTCAATCCCTCGAGAAAGGCCGTCACGAGCAGCGTGTTGATTTCAAATGTCCGGTCCGGATCGTGCCAGGAATCGGGAATGAACGAAACCCCTGCGAAATTGTACACCTCGTGCGGGGAAAAGGTCCGGATCCAGCGCGCGGCCTCCTCCTTCCGGACGTCCCCGGACTCCTCGAGTTCAATGAGCCCGAGGATGCCCCGGAGGTTTGATGTGTCCTCGCCCTTCCGGATGATCCCTAGGACACGGTATCCCTTTTCCAACAGGAGTTCCGCGAGGTACGACCCGTCCTGGCCGGCGGCGCCGGTGACGATGGCCCTGTGCATGTCCGGTCAAACTCCCATGCGTGGATTCCCACGTATCCTGAATGTATACAGGGGAATACTATCATGCGGGGGAGGGTGGGGATGCCGCCACCTCGCGCAGCAGCGCCGCGTAGGCATCTGCCATGTCGTGCCACCCCCAGTGCCGTACTTCGAGCTCGGTCGGCCCGGGCAGAGCCAGCGCCGCGCGCAGCTGCTCCGGGTCGGCGAAGTCGATCTGGTACTGCCTCGGCAGGCCGATCTCGTCGAACACCTCGAGCCGGGAAGCGACGACCTTCTTCCCGAACTCGGCGGCCTCCAGTACCGGCAGGCCAAACCCCTCGTATCGTGTAGGGAAGAGGATGGCGTCGGCTCCCGCGTAGAGACGGCGCACCTCCCCGTAGGAGAGGAGACCAAGGTGAATCACGTCCCCCCGGAGCTCGAGTTCCCCGATGAGCCGGTCGATCTTCTTCCAGTGGCCGGTCCTGCCGCCGGTGAACACCAGCTTCTGCGGCACCGCCCCGGACCGTTTCAACGACGCATAGGTGCGTAGCAGCGTCTCGTGGTTCTTGTGTGGGTGGGAGAAGGCCGGGTAGTAAAGATAAGGGCACCCAATCCCCTCATACGGCCGGACGCCGCTCGTGCCGCGCGGGGTGAAGCCGAGGGGTACGACAACGACCTTCGAAGGATCGATTCCGCACCTCTCGACGACCGTCCGCCGGACGTGGGCGGAGATCGCCACGATACGCTCCGACCGCTCCATGCTGTACGGGTAGATGGCGGGACGGAACGTCCGGTCGAACAGGCCGAAGTGGTTCGGGTAGATGAGGTGCTGAACATCAACGACGGTCAGGACGGCCCGCACCGGCGCATGTTTCGGGAACACCGACTGTTGCGGGAAGAGGGCGACATCGAGCCGCGCGGAGGAAAACAGCCGTTCCAGGCGCCGGAAGCGCCAGGGCGACAAGGCCTCGAGGATTCGGCCGGCCACGATGGCGCCGCCCCCCCGGTCTGCCACGATCCGCTCGAAGCCGGGGGTGTCCAGCGCCCCTGCCACGTCGCGATCCATGATCGCGACGAGGGAATCGCCCGGCGTCACGGACGGGAGGTGCGCCAGAAGTTCCCGCAGGAACGTTTCCGTCCCGCCGATCTTTCCCGGGCGGAAATTGAGGAGGCTGATCCCGATTCGCATGGGTCGCTTTCTATTAGATTATCACAATATTCATGCTGCAATCGATTAATTATTGATTCGAATAGGAATTTCAATTCTGCTTGACATTGCGTGCGTGAATATCGTACAAGTATACTGTACGTTATTTAGGGGTTATTTAGTGTCCGATAATGTCCTCAGTGCGGTCATCCCATCCCGCATGCGGGTGCAGATCCTGGTGCGGTTGCTCCTCAACCCGGGTGTCCGCGCCTACCTCCGCGGGCTCGCCACGGAGTTCAACGTTTCCCCGAACGCGGTCCGGACCGAACTCAACAATCTCCGCAAGCACAAGGTGCTCACGTCCGAGCGGGATGGCCGCAACATCTATTATCGCGCCAACACCGGTCACCCGTTGTTTCCCGAACTCTCCTCCATGGTCCGCAAGATCACCGGCATCGACGAGCTGGTGAAGTCGGTCATCGACCGCCTGGGGAACCTCGAGGCCGCCTACCTCATCGGCGATTACGCCCGGGGGGCAGACACCGGAATTATCGACGTGGTTCTGGTCGGGGAGATCGACCGCGTTCAACTGGACGATTTCGTCGCGAAAACCGAGGCGTACATCGATCGGAAGATCCGGACGCTCGTCCTGTTGCGGGACGAGTTCCAGCGATTGCTGGGAACCAAAAGCTTCAAACCCATACTGAAACTCTGGGAGACCGGTAATTCCATCTCCGTCCCGGATACCGATATGGATCGACGGCTGTACCCGCGGGAAAAGCTGCTTCCGTGAAGGAACCATTTCCGGTTCGGCTATTGCGTTGTTGTGGAGACGAGATCCAGGAGGAGGGACAGCAGGCGGCATTCTCCCGGCCCCGGAGGCCGTATGGGCGGTAGCACGGCCTATAACGGTACCGCCGTCGACTCGCGGGTATCGGGAATTCCATGTGTTTCCCTGGGGAGGTAGAGCGAAATGGAAGCTCCCGCAATAGAAAATGTCACCGACGGGCTCGAGCCCATCGCGCTGATCGTCCGTGCAGAGTTCGACGATCCGGGGATCCGGTTCTTTACCCCGGCGAACTTCTCCCAGCAGGTCGCCTTCATGAGGCGTCCCCGGGGGTACAGGGTCGTTCCCCACGTCCACAACCTGCTGGTACGGCAGGTATTGTACACCCAGGAGGTCCTTTTTATCCGCCGCGGCAAGGTCAAGGTCGACCTGTTCTCATCGGACAGGAAACGGATCGCGTCGAAAATATTGAAAACCGGCGACCTGATCCTGCTGTGCGGAGGCGGGCATTCCCTGGAGATGCTGGAGGAGTCGGTCATCATCGAAGTGAAGCAAGGGCCTTACGCCGGAGAGGACGACAAGACGAGGTTCGAGGAGGCGGAGCCCGGGCCGTGATCCCCGTGAACGAGCCACTGCTGGGGGACCGCGAACTCGAGTACGTCTCGGAGTGTATCCGCACGGGCTGGATCTCCTCCGCCGGGCGATTTCTGGAAGATTTCGAGGAGCAGTGGGCCTCCTTCTGCGGGATGAAGTACGGCGTCGCCGTCTCCAACGGTACCGCGGCCCTCCAGGCGGCGTTCGGATGCATCGGTCTTCGCCCGGGTGACAAGGTGATCATGCCCACCTTCACGATCATCTCGTGCGCGCAGGCGATCGTTTACAACGGCGGCGTCCCGATTCTTGTCGACAGCGATCCTCGGACCTGGTGCATGGACGTGGAGCAGGTCAGGGAAAAGGTGGAAGAGGAAATGAGGAGGGGCGATGGCAGGCTGAAGGCCATCCTGCCCGTCCACATCTACGGCCACCCCGTGGACATGGACCCGATCCTGGAACTTGCCGGGAAGTACGGTCTCGGCATCATCGAGGACGCTGCCGAGGCCCACGGCGCGCAGTATATGACCGGCCGCAACACCCCAACCTCCCGATGGAAGCGGTGCGGAAGCCTGGGTGACCTCAGCGTGTTCAGTTTCTACGCCAACAAACTCGTCACCACCGGAGAAGGCGGAATGGTCCTCACCGACGACCCCGCTTGCGCGGAGAAAGCGCGGAGCCTCCGCAACCTCTGCTTCCTCCCGAACCGCCGCTTTTATCACACGGAACTTGGCCACAACTTCCGCCTCACCAACGTGCAGGCCGCGATCGGCGTGGCACAAGTGGAGCGCATGGAAGAGATCATTTCCCGGAAACGTTGGATGGGAGCGGCCTACACGGAACGGCTTCGTGGCATCCCCGGCATCGAGTTGCCCGTGGAAGAGACCTGGGCCAGGCAAGTGTACTGGATGTACGGCATCGTTCTGGATGAAGGCACGGGATTGGCCGCCGACGAATTCGCGCGGAAGTTGAAGGAAAGGGGCGTGGAAACCCGGCCCTTCTTCCTGGGCATGCACGAGCAGCCCGTTTTCCATGCCATGGGGCTCTTCCGGGATGAAAAATACCCCGTCGCGGAACGAGTCGCCCGCCAGGGGCTCTATCTCCCGTCGGGCCTGGCCCTCACCGAAGCGCAATTGGAACGGGTCTGTGAGGCGGTAGTTTCCGTATTGCGGACCGCATAACCGGAAACGACCCTGGAGCAACCATGACGGAAGGCAGAAGCGGCGGAACAGGCTTCGAAACGCAACGCGGCGGAGAGGTATTCGCCGATTACGCGCGCTATTACGACTTGCTCTACCGGGACAAAGACTATGCGGCGGAAGCCGGGTACGTTGCCGGCCTGATCCGCCGGTTTCACCCATCGGCCCAAACCATCCTCGAACTGGGGTCCGGGACCGGCATTCACGCCTCTTTATTGGCGGGACAGGGCTTCGAGGTGCACGGCATCGAGCGCAGCCCGGAAATGCTCGCACGCTCCATGGCCCTGTCCGAAGGCAAGCCGGAAGCACGTGGGCGATTGACGTTCAGCCGGGGGGACATCCGTGAGATCCGTTTGACCAGGCGTTTCGACGCGGTGATTGCCCTCTTCCACGTCATCAGCTACCAGACCGCCAACGAGGACGTGACGGCCGCATTTGATACGGCCAGGCATCATCTGGATCCAGGCGGCATCTTCGCTTTCGATGTCTGGTACGGACCGGCGGTTCTGACCGAGCGCCCCGCGGTCCGGGTCAAGCGGATGGCGGATGATCAAAGCGAGGTCACTCGCCTGGCCGAGCCGGTCCTTCAACCCAATGAAAACCGGGTCGACGTGAAATACCACGTATTCGTACGCGACAAGGTCTCCGGTTCCGTCGCCGAATTGAAGGAAACCCACGCCATGCGGTACTTCTTCAAGCCGGAGATCGAACGGGTCGCGTCCCACGCCGGATTCCAATGCCTGCATGCAGAGGAGTGGCTGTCGGGGAGAGCGATCGGGTGTGACACCTGGGGTGTCTGCTTCTGTCTGAGGGCCACGTAATGCAGGGTCCAACGCAACGGGAATCGATGCACGGGACGTTCCGGTGATCGGCGAAACGCATGCGGCCAAACGGTAAAGGTCGGGATGTGATCCCGCAACGAATGGAATTCGTGATCGCGCCGCCCAGGAGATGGCTCTCCGTGGACTGGCGGGAATTGTGGCGGTACCGGGATCTGTTTCTGGTACTTGCCTGGCGCGACGTAGCTGTCCGCTACAAGCAGACCGCCCTGGGGATCGCCTGGGCGGTCTTCCAGCCTTTCGTCACGATGATCGTGTTCACGCTGATCTTTAACCGGATGGCCAACATCACCAGCGGCGACGGGACTCCCTATCCGATCTTCCTCTACCTGGGACTGCTGTTCTGGCAATACTATTCCGGCACCCTGACCAATGCCAGCAATTCCATGATCAGCAACGCTTCACTGATCCAGAAGGTCTACTTTCCCCGGCTCATCGTCCCCGCAACGGCCGCCACCACCGGCCTGATCGATCTGGCGATTTCCGCCATCATCCTCGTCGGAATGATGATCTATTACGGGGTGATGCCGCAGTGGGTTGGCGTCCTGATCTTGCCGGCCCTCCTGGGGTGCGCCGTCCTCAGCGCCCTGGGGATGGGCTTGCTTATGGCGTCCCTGAATATCAAGTACCAGGATGTCCGCTTCGCCCTGCCGTTCTTCATCCAGAGCATACTGTACGTCACGCCGGTGATATATCCGGTGAAGATGCTCGATAACCATCCCGTGGTGAAAAACCTCATGCTCTGGCTCAATCCGATTTCGGGAGTCATCACCAATGCCCGTGCCGGACTGCTCGGCCAGGGCACTGTGGATTTCGGCGTGCTGGGTATCTCCCTCTTGATGAGCATGGTCTATTTTGCCTGCGGGCTCTACTACTTCAGGAGCACCGAGCGGTATTTTGCGGATATCGTATAGCATATGAGCAGGCCGATCATAGAGGTAAGCGGGATCAGCAAATGCTACCGTATCGGCGCCGCGCGGGAGCCATATCTATCCCTGCGCGACGAACTGGCCAGGAAGGCCCGGCGCGCCTCGTCGGCATTGTTCCGGATCGTATCCAAGGAGCCGAATCCGCGACCGGGCGGTCAAACCGACTTCTGGGCCTTGAACGACGTGAGTTTCTCGGTGCGGGAAGGCGAGGCGTTAGGCATCATCGGTCGCAACGGCGCCGGCAAGAGCACCATGCTGAAAATCCTTTCCCAGATCACCCCCCCAACCAAAGGCCGGATCACCATGCGCGGCAGGGTGGCGAGCCTGCTGGAAGTGGGAACCGGGTTCCACCCGGAGTTGACCGGCCGCGAGAATGTCTTTCTCAACGGCGCCGTGCTTGGGATGACCCGGGCTGAGATCAGGAGAAAGTTCGACGAGATCGTCGCTTTTGCCGAGGTAGAGAAGTTTCTCGACACGCCCGTCAAGCGCTACTCCAGCGGCATGTACGTGCGCCTCGCATTCGCCGTGGCGGCCCACCTGGAGCCGGAGATCCTGCTGGTAGACGAGGTGCTGGCCGTGGGTGATGCGGCGTTTCAGAAAAAATGCCTTGGAAAGATGGGTAACGTGGCGAAGGAGGGGCGGACGATACTTTTCGTGAGTCATAATATGGGCGCGGTCAAGCGGTTGTGCCAGAGGGCTATCTGGTTGGACCGGGGGGAGTTGAAGAAGTCGGGCGACTCCGATTCGATCTGCGAGGCATATCTGTTTTCGGGACAAAACATGAAATCGGGGAGGCACCTGTTCCATGATAAGAAAAAGCACCTGGTCGAATACATCAAAGCCGAAACGGTAAATCCCAAAGGCGAAACAACCGGCATATTCCGGGCGGATGAACCGATCCGGTTCCGGATTGCGTATCGGGTGAACAGGAATATCGGCGGTGTAACGCTGGTGTTGAATATCTGCACGTCGGATACCGCCTCCCTGTGGGCAGTCTCCGATATCGATGTGTTTGCCGACCTCATCGCCAGGAGGGAAGCGGGAGAGTGGTCGTATGAGTGCGTTGCCCCGGGAAACGTGTTGAAACCGGGACGCTATCTGGCCGCACTGGGGGCAGGGAACCTGAACGGGGAATTCTACCATCATCCGGACCTCTTCCCCTTCGAGGTGACCACGGAGGGGTATTGGCGGGAGAGTCACAAATATTTCGGGGTTGGCGGAGGTGGTCCTGTGGCGGTGCCGATGCGTGTGGAACGCCCCGTGCCCATCGGGCGGAATGACGATCGGATAGCGGGGAGAGATCTCCCGTGAAAGGCAAACCGTTTCTGGTTTCCGGCGCTGACGGCTTCATCGGCTCCCACCTTGCCGAAGAGCTCGTCCGCCGCGGGCACACCGTGCGGGCTTTTGTGATGTACAACTCCTTCAATTCATGGGGCTGGCTCGACCATTCGGAACCGGCGATCCGGAGGTCGCTGGATGTCTTTCCCGGTGATATCCGCGATCCCCATGGAGTCAGGGAAGCAATGAAGGGATGCGAGACCGTCCTGCACCTAGCGGCGCTGATAGCGATCCCGTACTCCTATCATTCACCGGACACGTATATCGACACAAACGTAAAGGGTACGCTGAATGTCGTCCAGGCGGCCCGGGAACTCGGTGTATCCAAGGTGGTGCATACCTCTACCAGCGAGGTATATGGTACCGCCCGCTTTGTACCTATTACAGAGGAACATCCCCTCCAGGGACAATCGCCCTATTCCGCATCGAAGATCGGCGCGGACCAGATCGCGATGTCGTTTTACACATCGTTCGGCGTCCCGGTCTCCATTATCCGTCCCTTCAACACGTACGGTCCCCGGCAATCGGCCAGGGCCGTCATACCTACCATCATTTCCCAGATTGCCAATGGCGCCAGAACCTTGATGCTCGGATCGTTGCATCCGACGCGCGATTTCAGCTATATCACCGACATGGTGGCCGGATTTATCTCCGTTGCCGAAGCGGATAGCTCGATTGGCGAGGTGATCAACTTGGGCAGCAATTTCGAGATTTCCATCGGCGAAATCGCCAGGATGATTTCCGATGTAATGGGGGCCGATGTGGCCATCGAGACGGATGGTGTCCGGGTGCGTCCTGCCAGGAGCGAGGTGGAGAGACTACGGGCAGATAATTCAAAAGCATTCCGCCTGTTAGGTTGGCGCCCGGTTTATGCCGGAAAGGACGGCCTGCGCCGTGGGCTTGCCGAAACAGTGCGCTGGTTCTCGGACCAGGATAACCTGAAGAACTATAAGGCGGACCGTTATAACATTTGACAGCAAAAATAAATGCCACGACATGGTAGCCATCCTGCGCGGGGTGTTGCCGCCGGATCGTGATTTCATCTCTCTCCATGAGCCCCGGTTTGCCGGCAACGAGTGGGCCTATGTGAAGGGATGTCTTGATTCCGGCTGGGTATCGTCCGTTGGCGCTTTCGTGGATCGGTTCGAAGGGGATCTGGCTGCCTACACCGGGGTGAAACGGGCCGTTGCAATGGTGAACGGCACGGCTGCCCTCCATATCTGCCTGATGTTGGCAGGCGTTGAGGCCGGTGACGAGGTGCTGGTGCCTGCCCTGACGTTTATCGCCACCGCAAACGCTGTGGCCTACTGCGGCGCGGTTCCTCATTTCGTCGATTCGGAGGAACGCACGCTCGGCATAGACCCTGCCCGGCTCGGTGGTTACCTCACCGAAGCGGCTGAACTTCGCCGCGATGGCAGCCATAACCGCGCGACCGGTCGTCGCATCAAAGCCGTCGTGCCGATGCACACATTCGGACATCCCGTGGATCTCGACCCGCTTCTTGACGTCTGTCAACGCTTTCGTATCGAGTTGATCGAGGATGCGGCCGAGTCCATCGGGACACTCTATAAAGGGCGCCACACGGGAAATTGGGGTCGCCTCTCGGCACTGAGCTTCAACGGCAACAAGATCATCACTACCGGGGGTGGAGGTGCCATCCTGACCAACGACGAGGACCTGGCATCGCGGGCCAGGCACCTGACGACTACCGCAAAGATCCCGCACCGCTGGGAGTTCGCCCACGACAGGGTCGGGTACAACTATCGCCTCCCCAACATCAACGCAGCGCTCGGCTGTGCCCAACTGGAGCAGTTGCCGGGGTTTCTGGCAAGAAAGCGCCGTCTGGCAGAACGGTACGCGGCGGCGTTCGAAGGAATCGCCGGGCTTCGGTTTGTTTCGGAGCCCGAGTTTGCCAGAAGCAACTACTGGCTGAATACCCTCCTCCTGGACGAGGAAATGGCTACGGCGCGTGACCGCCTGCTGGCGCTCACCAACGACGCGGGCATCATGACCCGGCCGGCCTGGACTCTCATGCACCGCCTGCCGATGTTTTCCGGGTGTCCCCGCATGGACTTGAGCATTGCGGAGTCCCTGGAGAGGAGAATCATCAATATTCCGAGCAGCGCCGAGCTTGCCGGATGACGATGAAACCGCATCGCAATATCGCAATAATACCTTGCCGGGGCGGGTCAAAACGCATACCGGGGAAAAACGTCAAGGCCTTGGGCGGCAAGCCCCTCATTGCTTACGCCATTGAGGCCGCGGTGCAAACTTCGATCTTCGAGGCGGTAATAGTTTCCACGGATTCCGCGGAAATTGCCGACATCGCCAGGGCATATGGAGCGAACGTTCCGTTCCTGCGCGGAGAGGATCTTGCCGACGACATTACTCCCGTATCCGCGGCAACTATTGACGCCCTGGAGAGAGTCGACCCCACAAGGACAATCTACCGGAATGTCGCACAACTCATGGCAAATTGCCCCTTGCGGAATGCGGGGGATATCCTCGAAAGCTTTCAGCAGTTTGTCGCGAGTGGTGCCGGCTCCCAGATATCGGTTACAGAATACGGATGGCTGAACCCGTGGTGGGCACTGACCTGCGATGAACGCAATATTCTTCATCCTGTTTTTCAGGAGAAGATGGGTGCAAGAAGTCAGGACCTGCCTCGTCTCCTGTGTCCCACCGGCGCGATATGGTGGGCCAAGACAAGCACCCTGGTTGCTCATGGCACCTTCTATGCTCCCAACTATACGGGATGGTGTATGCCGTGGGAGAGAGCGGTAGATATCGATACGGAAGAAGACTGGGAAATGGCCGAAATGTTACTCGGTATGCAAGGGAAATGAACGGATGAGCAGAAACGTCCTGTACGCAACATTGTATCCCGGCGTCGAGAAATATTTTCCAGACTGGTTGGATTCCACATTGTCACAGGATATGAGCGATTTCGATATATGGTTCGGGCTGGATAACGTTTCCGCAGATATCGTACCGGAGGCCGTCAGGAGGAGATTCGGAGTAGAATTCGTCGGAGCGGGAAAGGATGCCACGCCGATCGGTTTGCGCAACCATGCCATGGAATGGATGTCGGGGGCATATGATGCCATCGTATTCGCCGACAGCGACGACATTCTCGAACCGACGCGTATTTCTTCTTCGCTTCTCGGACTGGAAAATGCGGATATCCATGGGTGTGCTTTGGGCCTCATCAATGGTCATGGTAACGACCTTCAGACCTATTTTGGGCTGACCGAAGGCGAGGATCCCGGCGAAGTTCTGCCCCGGTACAATTTTCTGGGGCTCTCCAATACGGCCTGGCGCGCCGGGGCCTTGCGAGACTGTCTACCCGCGCGCCCCGAATGCGTTGCTATGGATTGGTTTCTTGCGACAACTGGCTGGTGTCAGGGGTTGCGCATCTCTTTCGACCGGAAGATCGGAATGCGCTACCGTCAGCATGGAGCGAACATCGCCTGCGTCGTGCCACCGTTTACTTCCGGACAGATCCTCAAGGCGACCGACATCGTTTGTGGGCACTATCGCCTGCTGATGGAGAACGGCATCCCGATGCCGGAGAGGAAACGCAAAATGCTGGAAGATGCAGCGTCTCGCGCAGGAATATTCAAGACAACGATTGGTTCGTCCCTGCGTCAGCTGGAAGCATATGTGAACGCACTGAATCAGAGGCCCGCGCACCGCCTCTGGTGGTTGACGGTCGCACATCCCGACCTGGAAGATATATGGAATTGCTGAATCTGCGCGGGCGTCTGGTAGGCCCCGGCTGCCCCCCCTACATCATCGCCGAGATAGGGGCCAATTTTAACGGAGACATGGCGCTTTGTCGGAAACTCATCGATGCCGCAAAGGATTGCGGCGCCGATGCCGTGAAGTTCCAGTCCTGGTCGGTCGATTCACTTATCAGCAGGGCCGAGTATGCCCGCAATACGAGTTATACGGACGCACACCGGCATTTCGGGACTCTTGAAGAAATGGTTAAGCGCTACCAGTTGACCCCCGAGCAGCACAAGGAGGCAGCATCCTGCTGCAGGGAGCGGGGGATAGAGTTCCTGTCATCTCCCTTTTCCCCCTTGGAGGTCGACCTGCTGGATTCCCTCGGCGTTCCATGCTTCAAGGTGGCGTCGATGGATATAAACCATCTCACCCTATTGCGACATGTGGGAAGCAAGGGGAAACCGGTGATTCTCTCCACCGGCATGTCGACCATCGGCGAGATCGAGCGGGCGCTCGATGTGCTGCGACAGAGCGGTTCCGGGCCGGTCGCGCTCCTCCATTGCATCTCCATTTATCCTCCGCGGCACGAAGATATCCATCTGAGGAATATGGCCATGCTGGAGAAGGCCTTCGATGTCCCCGTAGGATTCAGCGACCACACCCTCGGGACAGCGATCCCGCTCGCCGCCATTGCGCTCGGCGGGTGCATTGTCGAAAAGCATTTCACCCTCGACAAGGGAATGGATGGCTGGGACCACTGGATCTCGGCCGATCCGGCAGAGATGAAGACGATCGTGGAGGGAGGTAAAAACATCTTCGATGCGCTGGGTTCCTTTGTCCGGATCGTTTCGCAGGCCGAAATGGAAAAACGGCTTAAATACCGCCGCCGGCTTGTTCTGAAAAGGGGGTTGAAGAAGGGTTCGGTGCTTGCCGAATCGGACCTTGATTTCAAACGACCCGGCAACGGTATCCATCCCGATGAATTGAAGTACGTAGTCGGCCGGGCCATAAAGAGGGATATTTCCGAAGGGGAAGAACTGGAATGGCTCGACCTGACCTGACATCACGGAATCTTCCAGTGATCGTCATCGGAGCGGGCGGCCATGCAAAGGTCGCCATCGAGGCCCTGAAACTCCAGGGAAAGGTGGTTCTCGGTATTGTCGACGCGGATCCAACACAAATCGACCATGAAATTCTCGGGATTCCGGTAATCGGCAATGACGAGAATGTTTTCCGACGGGACCCGACGACAGTCCTGCTGGTAAACGGAATGGGCTCCGTTGGCCCCACGGAACGGCGACGGGCGATTTACCAGCGTTTCCGGGATGCCGGATTCCGTTTCGAAGTAGTGGTTCATCCGTCCGCCGTGATCGCTTCGGATGTTGTATTGGAGGAAGGCGCGCAAGTGATGGCAGGCGCAGTGATCCAGCCCGGAAGCAGGATCGGAATAAATTCCATCGTGAACACAGGGGTTTCGGTTGATCATGACTGTGAGATCGGTGACCATGCACACTTGGCGCCCGGAGTGGTTCTTTCGGGTTCCGTGCAGGTTGGAGAGGGAGCCCATGTTGGAACGGGGGCATCCGTTATCCAGGGAGTCCGGATCGGTGGAAATTCAGTGGTCGGCGCAGGAGCCCTGGTCATCCGCAATGTGCCGGACGGTTCCGTAGTGCATGGCGTACCCGCCAAGGTGAAGACGGAGTGAGCGCCCCGCGCAAGGAAGGACATCCTGATGCGTATTCTTCAGGGCGCTCCCGCAATAAGTTTGCATGCAGAATTTCCACACCAGGACAAAGAGAATGAGTGAAGAAAAGTATAAGCGTTTCGCCAAAGCAACGGTTTCTCCTCGTATTTCCATAACAACGGGGGTGGAACTGCTTGACCGATCCGGTCATGGGGTGCTGTTGGTCTGCGGAGAGGAAGACAAGTTAATCGGTGTCGTTACCGATGGAGATATCCGCAGGGCCTTGCTTCAGGGTATCCCGTTCGACAGAGATATCGCCATGATATGCAACAAGACCCCCCTGGTTGCCCGGGAAGGTGTCACAAGAGCCGAAGCTCTCCGTCTTATGGATACGGGGAGGGGTTTTATCGTCAACCAGTTGCCGGTCGTCGATTACTCCGGGAAGCTGGTTGACCTGATCCTGCGCAGCGACCTCACGGGAGAGGAGCTGCTTCCCCTCTCCGCCGTCATTATGGCGGGAGGAGGCGGAACCCGGTTACGGCCGTTGACCGAAAATGTTCCGAAGCCGATGCTGAACGTCAGTGGGAAACCCATTCTCGAACACATCATCAACCAGTTGCGGGGGGCGGGTATCCGCAGCATCACCATCACGACCCATTACCTGGGAGAACAGATATCCACGTATTTCGGAGATGGGCGGAAATTTGGAGTAACAATCGACTACCTCGCGGAAGAGAAGCCGATGGGAACGGGCGGGGCGCTCGGTCTGATGAACTTCACCGGGGAAACGGTGTTGGTGATGAACGGGGACATCCTCACCCAGGTGAATTTCCGGGCGATGTTCGATTTCCACCGGGAGCACGGGGCCGACCTGACCATGGGAACCCGGTTGTACGAGTTCCAGGTGCCGTTTGGTGTCGTGGAATGCGATGACGTGACCATTCGAAGCCTGGTCGAGAAGCCCGTGCAGGCCTTTTTCGTGAACGCGGGGATCTATTTCGTTCAAAAGCCGGTACTGAGCCACATCCCGAAAGAGGTCAGCTATAACATGACGGACCTGGTCCAGCGGCTCCTGGCGGAACGGGGGAAGGTCGTCAGTTTCCCCATACGGGAATACTGGCTCGACATCGGACGAGTGAGCGATTACAACAGCGTTGCATCGGAATACGGCAGTTCTCGGGATGACGGTTCCAGGGAATGAACTGCTGATTTGAGAAAATCCGATTATTCCAGATTCGTACGCTCCAGATTCTCCGACATTCCCGCCTGCATCGAGGTCTGGAAAACATTTCTGAAAAGCCGCAGGGCGACTGCGTACGTTTTCACTGCGGAGGACAGGCGAATCCACCTTTGCGAGCGTCTCTGGAAGCGCGCCCGGCTTGAAAACCGGGGTGGCGAAGACGGACACCTGCGGTTGGCCGTGGAAGGGAGGGAGTTTTTCTGGCCGGAGCGCTTTCCTGTCGACGACCTCGAATGGCTTTACGCGGAAGTGTTCTATCCACGTCGGGTGAACCCTTCCTCGTATGAACATCCCCGAATCCCGCTTTCCGATGCAGGCTGGGTTCTGGATGCTGGGGCCGGTGAAGGATTCTTCTCGATATATGCCCTTGAGAATGGCGCATCGGGCGTCATCGCTGTGGAACCGCTTCCGCAACTGAAACCCGCTCTCGAAAAAACATTGGGTCGGTACGCGGAAAGAGAACGGTTCCGCGTGATAACTGCAGGATTAGGGGATGCTTGCGGTTTTTCGTTCCTGGTAGAAGACCCGCACCATTCATGCCAGACCCGCCTCGACGAACATCATGCAGGATCCGACCAGAAGGTGCCTGTGGTCACCATTGATTCCCTGGCGGATCAGCTGGGGCTCGGAGAGAAGGGTTTCGTCAAGATGGACATCGAGGGAGCCGAAATGGCGGCTCTCGAGGGGGCGATGCGCACCATGGCGCGCCACCGGCCGAAATTTGCCGTCGCCGTCTACCACGGCTACGAAAACGCACAACGATGCAAGGAACTCATACTGAAAGGGAATACAGGCTATACGGTAGAATTCCGGGGCATGTACGGATGGTTCCATCCACCGCGGCCGTACATGCTCTTTGCCTGGTGATGGATGAAAGGAGTCTGGATTCGTGTTCGTCAATAAGATGAAGGCGTTTTTCAATGGATTCGGAGGCGATCACGGCTCCGAATTTCGTCGAATCCTTGGGACGATCGGCCGGGAGGTATCCAGATACGCCGTCCCGTTGAAGCGCGATGGCGGACCGAAGATACTCTACGGACCGAGTTTCTGTATCTATTCCCCCTGTTATGCCCATGATGCCGTGTTTTCTGCGGCTCTCAGGGCCAGGGGGGCGGAGATAATCCCGATTTATTGCGACAGGGTGCAGCATACCGAATGCAACTATTACGGAGGGGTCTGGGGCGGAGGCGAGAAATTCTCCGCAAACTGCCGGAGATGTTGCCGGACATCGGAGAACCTGTGGAAGGAGGCGGGACTGATGCCCCTGCCCTTTTCACGGTACCTTGACGGCAAGGAGATACGACGCATCGACGACCGGGTTGCATCCCTCCCGGATGACGGCTGGCGGACATTTTCCTGGAACGGACTTGCGTTCGGCCAGTGGGCCAGGGATATCCTCGTAAACAACTATGTGGTGGGCGACTACCGGCTTATCCGGGAGCACGAACGTCTGGGGCGGGCTCACCTGCGGAACCTCCTGATCGTCCATGCGGCCTACGAGCGGATTCTGTACGATGTCAGACCCGACCGGGTGGTAACCAACGACAGCTATTACGGCATGTGGGCCATAATGCAGAAATTGTGCGAACGGCGGGGAATCCCCTTCTATTCCCATTGGAGCGGCACGCGACCGGGTGCCTGGTGCTACGCACGCAATGACGCTTCCATGAATCTGGATTACGGCAGGGCGTGGCCCTCGTTCTCGTCCATACCGCTGACCGATGCCCGCCGGGCGACGGTCGAGGAATGGCTGGCAGGACGCCTTTCCGGCAAGGACATGCTGATTGACACGGCCTCTCTCGCCACCCATTGCAACGAAGAGGCGAACCTGTCGAAGATCAGGGAAGGCAAACCTACCGCGCTACTGGCGGCAAACGTCATATGGGATCTGGCCGCGTTGAACAAACAGGTCGTCTTCGGTGACATGATCGAATGGATTGCCGAAACGATCGCCTGGTTCGGCAGCCATCCGGAGTACCAGTTGATCGTCAAACCGCATCCGGGCGAGCAGCATCCCTCCATCCCGGAAACCGAGGAGCGGGTTGGCACCGCCCTCCGGCAGCGGGGCGTCGCCATTCCCGGCAACGTCGCCGTCCTGACCCCCAGGTCAGCCATCACCATATATCGGCTGCTGCCGTTGGCGAGCGCGGGATTGGTGCACACCACAACCGTCGGGTTTGAGATGTCGGCGCGGGGAATCCCGGTGATCACGACGGCCCGGTCGCCGTATCGGGGTTTCGGCTTCACGCTGGATCCGGTCACCAGGGAAGACTATTTCGAAACCATCGATCGGGTGTTGCAGGGAGAAAAGATGCCGGAACGGGAGAGACAGGTGGACCTGGCGTACAAGTTCATCCTATTCCAGCATTTCCACTACTACACGAAAATCGGCATCATGGACTATAAATGGGGCGAGACTCCCCGCCTCAATGTAGGGTCACTGGCAGATATTCTCGCCGGAAGGAACCGCCATCTGGATTACATTGTCGACAGCGTCATGGCCGGGTTCCCGATCGTGTCGGAAGACCGATGGCCGGCGGAAAGCTGAGTTGTTCGTCCGTGCAGAATAAGAATCCTTCCATCCTGTTCGTCACGCCTGTGCTCGGTCATCCTCCCAGGGGGGGGCCCGAACTGAGGATAGAGAATTCGATCAAGGCGCTGGCAAAGATTTCCACCCTGTCGTTGTATTGCCGGATATCCCGATCACGGATGGGCGGAGACGCTGCGGTCCGTTATCTCGGGGCATTCGTCAATGGGATACGGTTCGCGCCATTCTGTCGGAGAAAAATTCGGCTTTCCTCGTATGTCCCTCGCGGGATCAATCTGATGTCGCGGGTTTTGCTGGGGCGGGATCTCGTCGTTTTCTCCGAAGAAGGGGAGGCAGACTATCAGGACGTGATCCGGACGGCGGAGGCGTTGGGGGTCGATGTTATCTGGTTAGGGTATGGCAATATCTCGTATCCGCTGTTGAAATACATCAAGGAACATTCCGGTTTTCCCGTCGTGCTGGATACGGATAGCGTCTGGTCGAGATTTGTACTGAGAGGACTTCCCTTTGTAAAAGGTGAAAAGGAGAAGAACCGCATATTAATGGAAGGAAAGCAGAAAGAAGAGGAGGAGCGATGGGGGACGAAACTTGCTGATGTAACAACGGGAGTTTCGGAAATCGATACGGAATATTACCGTGGATTGGGTGAAAATCCGGACAAGATACATCTTTTTTCCAATGTGATCGATATGGATTCCTATGTCCAAACCCCTCCACCGGCTGGTTTCAAAAAACCGTGCATGTATCTGGCTGGAACCTTCTGGCCGGGAAGTCCCATGGAGGATGCCGCACGCTGGATGCTGGACCTGGTTCTTCCCCTGCTGAAGCAGGAATTTCCGGGTATTCACTTCTATATTGCGGGGAGGGGTTCAAAGAAGGTACTTGCCGGCGTGAGAGGGGAAGACGTGACGGTTGCCGGCGAACTCCCTTCCGTACTGCCGTACCTGACCAATGCTTCCGTTTCGGTCGTTCCCCTCCGATTCGAGTCTGGCACCCGTTTCAAGATCCTGGAAGCCGGTGCATGCGGCATTCCCGTGGTATCCACGATTCTCGGCGCGGAAGGCATTCCGGCTATGGACGGAAAGGACATCCTGATAGCGGACACGCCGGAAGATTTTGCCCGATCGGTGGCGAATGTCATTCGGGATCGGGAGTTGGCCATTTCCTTGTCACGAAACCTCAGGGGATTGATCGCCGATCGATTCTCCATCGATGCTCTTGCCCGAGAGGGAAGCGAAATCTTGAAATATATAAGACTTGAGAAAAACGCTGAGTAATTCATAAGTGCGCGTATTAATAATTCACATAGAGGGAAACTCTTTTAACAACCCATCCATGAAGGAAATCATGAATCTGCTACTCGAAAAGGGGTGCAAAATCGATCTTCGATACGCAAAGTCGCACATACCGATGCCACAGTATGCAGGTATACGGTACTTGCCTTTTGGTGCGATGATAAGAATATTGAAAACAATTATATTTGATTTGCTTTGTCTCCGTCCATTGGTCTTGTTATCCGTTATTGCCGAGATATATTTCTGTTATAGAAAATATGACTTGATCATTGGAGTGGACCGGCGGGGATTGATCGAGGCGAGCGTTATAAACAAATTTACGGGAACTCCGTACGCATTTATTTCATTTGAGATCATGTTTGAAGGTGAGACATCTGTTCGCTATAAATCGCTTGAGCGAGAAGCGTCGAAGGGCGTGACCGTTTGGTTCGTGCAGGATGATTTCAGAGCAGAACAACTACAAAAGGAAAACGGCCTCGACCCGCACAAGAAGATGTTGTTGCCCGTCGCGTCAGCGGGCATCGGGCGACCGAATAGCGTGCGGCTCCGTGATTTCCTCGGAGTACCTATTGACAAAAATGTCGCTATCGCCATCGGTTCCGTGTTCGACTGGGCGATGACCAGAAAAATACTGGAAAGTGTCGAGGGCTGGCCAGAAGACTGGGTATTTGTAGTACATGAACGGTATGGGCGAACAAGTGAAAACCTCACAGAAGCACTTGCCGCCTTGAGACATCTTGTCGGGAGAAAGATTTTCATCAGCGACGCTGCAACAGAGGACATCGGCGATTTAGGTGGTATTCTGTCCGGCGTATCCGTGGGGCTGGCTTTTTATGAGCCAACATATAAAGACTCACACTCGGGGAATAATCTCAAGTATCTGGGTTTGTCATCCGGGAAGATAAGTACGTATCTGAGATATGGAATTCCTGTTGTAATAAATGAAATTGGTCTCTACGCCAAAGAGGCACGGCTGCATCGGTTTGGATTTGTAGTTGAATGTCCGCAACAGATCCGGCAAAAATTGGACAATTGTCTGGACGATCAACTTAAACGCAATGCGTTGGACTATTTTTCCAGAAAACTCGATTTCAACCTCTACAGGGATCGTGTGTGGCAGAGTGTATCGGCCGTTAAACCGGAATGTTGCTGATCTCCCAATCCTGGCGTTCGCCGTCCTGATCAGCCCGTACACAAGGGAGCCCCGGGGCACGGCGGTAAGCCTTTATTGGATGCGGTACAAAGTCTTCGTGGACCGGTGAGACGGGCTACGTTCCGGTAAATCCTCCCGGTTTTTCCTCGATCTTCCGGACTGCGTTTTCCATAAGGGCCATTTCCTGCGCCATCTTCTTGTTCATGTTGTGGAGTTTGGAGATGGCGATCGAGAAATGGATGAGGATCAGCAGGATGAACAGGATTCCGACGAGGAACAGGAAGGAGGGGGGGTAGGCGATCCCTATCGCCTGGGATATGCGGCCAAGCCACTCCTGCTTCACAGAGAGAACGAGGATGACGAGGCTCCCAGAGAGCCACAGGATCGAATACTCTTCCCGTAACTTGCGGCGCCGCACCATCTCGAGGATGTAGAGGAAAAGCGCAACGGACGCGCCGATGGATATGAGGGCCACCCGGCTCACCCGAGGCTCCGGATGCAGTTGATGAGGAAGGAGAGCGTCACCTTCACCATATAGTACACCGCCTTGAAGGTGGTGATGGACGATTTCCCCTCGGCCCGGGCGTACATCCGGACCGGGACCTCGACGGCGCGGGCGTTCAGTCGGTGCATCAGGATGTAGGCGTCCACCTCCGGGTAGTCCGAGGGGTAGTTGGCAGAATAGAATTCGACGAGCCGCCGGTTGATGGCGAAGAAGCCCGAGGTGGGATCGGTGACGCGGTACCCGGTGAAGAGGTTCACCAGCCACCGGAAGTGATGGATCCCGAAGATCCGCGGAATCGAGCCCCGGTACCCCGTATATCCCAGGAAACGGGATCCGATGCAGGCGTCGGCCCGGCCATCGATGACGGGCTCGAGGACCTTCCCGATGTCCTCCACCTCGTGCTGCCCGTCCCCGTCGATGCGCACTACCGCGTCGTAACCGCGGTCCCGGGCATAGAGGAAGGCGGATTGCACCGCACCTCCGATTCCCAGGTTGAACGGAAGATCCAGGACGATCGCCCCCGCGGTCCTGGCGGCCCCGGACGTTCCGTCGGGGGAGCCGTCGTTGACGACTAGCACATCGTATGGGTATTGCGCCCGGGCCGCCGAGACTACCGCCCCGATGGTTTTTTCCTCGCGGTAGGCGGGGATGACGACGAGGACGCGTCCCGCTTCGGGAGCGACGGGCACCTCCTGTTCCATCACCGGGCGCAGATGCAGGGACCGGTCAGCTTCCCGTCCCGGCGAAGATCCCGGAACGGGAACCTTCGGGGCAGCCAGGGTTTCCCTCCTTCGGCGAGTTATGAGAAATTTTATAACATCTTGCCCCCTTTGTGGAAATCGCGCCCCGCACGCCGTATCATGAAACGAAACGATCATCCGATTCCGGGGACCTTATTGCACCGCACGCTGGAGAACGTTTTCTACGAAATCCGGGAGCCCCGGCTTTGCTGGGACGACATCGGGGGGCTTGCCGGCCCGAAAGCGAAGGTGGAGGAAATGGTGTGCATCCCCCTGATGAAGGGGGATGTCCTCCGCGCCATGGGTGTCACGTTCCCCGCGGGGGTGATGCTATGGGGTCCCCTGGGACTCGGGATCACCATGCTCGCCGAGGCGGCGGCAAGGGAGGCCGGCGCGACCTTCGTCTACGTCTCCGGACAGGAGATGCTGGGGAAGTTGGACCGGATGGAAGAGGCGTTCGCCATGGCGGTCCGGGAGGCTCCCTCGGTCTTTTTCATCTCGGACATCGACTGGCTCTGCCCCCGGGCGGGGGCCTCGTACGAGTGGGGGCCGGGGAACCTTCGGGGGAAACCGCCGACCTTCGCGGATCGGGAATTCACGGGAAGGTTCCTCGCGTTGCTGGATTCCCTCCTTGGAGAGCCGAGGGTGCGGCTGGTAGGCTCCTGCTACCGGATCGACGTGGTGGACCAGGCGGCGATCAAGGAGAAGAAGCGGTTCAACCGGAAGATCTTCGTCCCGCCGCCGTCGGTGGAGGACCGGCGCGAGATCCTCGCCATCTACACGCGGAAATTGCCGCTCGCGCGCGGCGCGGATCTGGATGCGGTCGCTGCGAAGGCGGAGGGGTGCACGGGATGGGACATTGAGAACCTGTGTCGGAAGGCGGCCATCCTGGCGGTGAAGGAAGGGAGCGGCGAGGTCACGCTCTCCCACTTCCTGGCGGCCATCGGGTCCATCTCGCCATGGCTGACCCACGACATGGTGGAAGGGTACCACCGGATCTTCCGGGAAGATTGCCCCCACCACTATTCTTTTTGATCCGGTCGCGAAGGGACGGAGAGCCGCGATGAAGGGATGCCGATTCAGCCGAAGGGAGTTCCTGAAGGTCGCGGGAGCGGCCGCAGGGAGCGCGGCCGCGTCGGGTGTCGCATCCTTGCTCCATGCCGCGTCGGTTCCTTCCGTCCCCGTCGCGGTCGCATCCGGGGGGTTGCCGGGGGAGAACGCGAGGAAGGCGGTCGCCGCCCTCGGGGGGATGGGTCTCTTCATCGCCCGCGGCGACGTGGTGGTGGTCAAACCCAACATCGGCTGGGACCGCACTCCGGAGCAGGCGGCGAACACCGATCCCGGGGTCGTGGTGGCCGTGGCGGAGATGTGTCTGGCCGCCGGCGCGAAATCCGTGCGCGTCTTCGACCGGACGTGCAACGAGCCGAGGCGCTGCTACACCAGCAGCGGGATCCAGGAGGCCGTGGAGCGCTTCGCGAAAAAGAGCCGGGCGGAGGATGCGCTTCGGGTGTATCACGTGGAAGACCGCAAGTTCGTCCGCACCGCGATCCCCGGCGCGCTGGCCCTGAAGGAATGGGAATTGTACCGGGACGCCCTCGAAGCGGACAAGGTCGTGAACGTCCCCGTCGCCAAGCACCACACGCTGGCGGGCATCACGCTGGGTCTGAAGAACATGATGGGGATCATGGGGGGGAACCGAGGGCAGATCCACTTCCGCCTCCCCGAATGCCTCGTGGACATCAACCGGCGGGTTCCGCCGCGGTTGACCGTGATCGACGCGGGCCGCGTGCTCCTGCGGAACGGCCCCTCGGGCGGGAACCTGGCCGACGTGAAGGTCTTCGGCAAGGCGTTCGCCTCGGCGGACGTGGTGGCTGCCGACGTCGTGGCCGCGGAGAAGATCTTCGGCCTGAAGCCGGGAGAGGTCTCCCATATCCAGAAGGCGCTGGAATCCGGCCTGGGGATCTCCTCCCCCGCGCAGATCCGGCTGCTGGAAGGGTGAAGGGACCGCCAGGGAGGAAACGATGCGGCCGAAACGGAACCCCGCGGTGGTATGGCGCCTCGAGAAGGGGATCCACGAGATGGCGTGGGACAGGGTTCGCAAGGAAGAGGATTACGAGGATCTCGGCGTGCTGACCCTGATGCACGCGGGCTCCATTCACCAGTTGAACCTGATCGGAGCGGAGATCTGGACGCGGGTGAACGGGGCGAACTCCCTCGACCGGATCTCGGAGGAGGTGGCGTCCCTTTTCGGATGGGAACCCGGGGAGGCGAAAGAGGCGGTGACGGAGTTCCTGAAAGGGCTCGAGACGAAGGGATGGGTGAACCTCCCGGGTTGAACCCCACCGCGGATTGTGGTGTACTTGCAAGGATTTCCATCGAGGTCGGGCAGCCCCCGGGTTATGAAGGCGCCGGGGGCTTGCCGTTTTTCAGACAAACGAGAGGAGAACCGGGTGTGAAAAGAGGGAAGGGGAGAAAGGTCGCGATCCTCCTCGTGGCGGTACTTGCCGTCGGTGCGTCCGCCGCGGGGTGTGCCAGGGAGGATGTGAAACAGGAGGTCGTCGCAGCGGTGAACGGGGAAGACATCCGGGTCGTCGATCTCCGGGAAAGGATGGGCGTGCCGGCCGGTGTGTATGCGGTGACGGACATCCCGGTGGAGAAGAAGAAGGAAGGCCTGGACCGTCTGGTTGCGGGACGGTTGCTGGCCCAGGAGGGCCGTTCCCGGGGGCTCGACAACACGCCGGAGTTCAAGGAAATATTCCATCAGAACGAGCAGGGGGCCCTCATCGGAGCGCTCCTCCGGAGGGAGATCGAGGCGAAGGTCAAGATCGACGACGGGGACAAAGAGGTCCAGGCGGAGGTCGCCCGGCTCAAGGAAGCGAAGGGCGCGGAATCCGACGCGGATATTCTGGCGCGTGCGAAAAGGAAGGTCGCCGAAACCCGGATCCGCAAGCTACAGGAAGAGTTGCTGGCCACCGCGAGAAAGGAGACCGGCGCCACCCTGGATAATGCGATGATAGGCCGGATCGGGAAGGGCGAGAGCGTCCCTGACAACGCCGTCCTGGGCACAGCCGGGGATGAGAAGGTCCTGTACGCCGACGTCAAGAAAGCCCTGAAGGAACTGGCGAAGGGAGGCGGGCCCCCCGGCGCTCCGGACCTTTCGAAGGACCCGGTGATGATCGCGAACGTCGCCGATCGCGAACTGATCGGGAAGTCCCTTTCGGCGTACGCGAAGAAGCAGGGTGTCCCGGGTTCCGACGGGTACAAGACGGCGCGGAAGGACCTGGAGCGGAATATCCTGATCGGTATGGTGGCCGACAACGTCCTCGCGAAGGGGGTGACGGTTACGGACAAGGAAATCGAGGCCGCCTACAAGGAGCACGAAAAGTCGATGGTCCAGAACGGGAAGAAGGTCCCCCTGGCCGCCGTCAAGGGGCAGATCCGGGATTTCCTGCAGAACGACAAACGGCGCAAGGCGCTCGATGCGTATATCGTCGAGTTGAAGGCAAAGGCGAAGATCACGGTGAACGACGCCGTCCTGGCGAAGGTGTGAACGCAGGGTAACCGTCCGGGGGAGGAACGCCATTCGCATGCCCGAAGTCTTCCGCGTCCCCTTCCTTTGGATGATTCTGACCCTCCTCGCCGGCGCGGCGTTCGGCGAGGAGAGGGCGACCACCCCTTCCATCCCGGGGGGACACGCTGCCGAGGGGGTGCGGATGCCGGAACCGGGCTCCGCCGCCCCCGATTTCTCCATCCGGGACACGGCGGGAGGGGTCTTCCATTTCGCGGAGGAGAATGCGAAACGTGCGGTCCTGCTCGTGTTCTGGTCGGTCTTCTGCGAGCCGTGCCGCCAGGAGTTGCCGGTCCTCCAGAAGCTGCACGACCGTCACAAGGACAGCGGGCTCGCGGTCGTCGCCGTCGATATGGACGGTGAGCCCCTGAAGAACGCCGTGGAGGGGTTCGTACGGCAGGAAGGGTATACCTTCCGTGTCCTGATCGACGAACTGGACGCCCGGGAAACGTTCCGGGTCGCCGACCCGTACGGCGTAGCGTATACCCCGACCTTCTTCCTGGTGGAGAGGGGGGGGAAGGTGGCGCTCGCGAAGACGGGGAGGGTCCGGGAGGACGACCTGGAGAAAACCGTGCAATCCCTCCTGAAGAGGTAGAGGGGGAGAGCGCTCCTGTGCATGTCCCGCCCCGCTTTCTCCTGTTCGACCCCGTCGGGGACCAGTGGCCTCGCGTGCATCTGCCGCAAGTCGCTTTCGCGGGGCGCTCCAATGTCGGGAAATCCTCCCTCCTCAATGCCCTCGTGGGGCACTCCCGGCTCGCCCGGGTCAGCGGAACGCCGGGGCGCACCCGCGGCATCGCCCTGTTCGAGGTGGAGGGGAGGTTCGCCTTCGCGGACCTTCCCGGGTACGGGTTCGCGCGGGTTTCCCGGGGGGAGCGGGAGGCGTGGAAGGGCCTCGTGGAGGTGTACCTCGACCGGTGCCGCCGGCTCCGGAAGGTGTACATCCTGGTGGATGTGCGGCGCGGCCCGGAAGGAGAGGAGCGGCAGCTGGCGGAATTCCTGTCCGACCGCGGCGTGCCGTACCGCTGGGTAGGAACCAAGGCGGACAAGCTCGGGGCCCGCGAGAGGGCGGCGGCGGAGGCGCTCTTCGCGGGGGAGGGGTGGCTCTCCGCGGGGGGCCCCGCCGTGCTGACCTCCGCCCGGACGAAGTCCGGGATCGACCTCCTCTGGCGGGACGTCCGGGCCGCTTTTTTGGTTGATTCGAAAGGGCGGAAGGGGTAGACTTTCCCCGTTTTTGCGTCGGCGATTGCCTGCCACACACCCGTTGGAAATCCCGTCAGCCCGCCGCTGTTCGCGGCGGGCGTGGAGGAGAGTCCGTGTTCCCCATCCTCGAGTCCAGAGAAATCGCCAAGAACGTCCATCTGCAGCGGATCCATTCACCCCGGATCGCCCGGAAGCGGAAGGCGGGCCAGTTCCTCATCCTGCGCCGCGCCGATAACGGGGAGCGCATTCCCCTGACGATCGTGGGCTCCGATCCCGGCGAGGGGTCGGTGACCATCATCTTCCAGGTGGTCGGCAAGTCCACCGCGGAGTTCGCCCGGATGAAGGCGGGGGATTCCTACCTGGATGTGGTCGGACCGCTGGGGCTGGCCACCCACATCGAGAAGTTCGGGACCGTCGTCGGCATCGGCGGCGGTATCGGCACGGCCCCCCTGCTTCCCATCGCCACGTCCATCAAGCAGGGGGGAAACCGGCTGATCTCCATCGTCGGCGCCCGGACGAAGGACCTGCTGATCCTGGAAGACGACATGCGGGCGATCTCCGACGAGATCGTCGTCACCACCGACGACGGGTCGTACGCCAAGAAGGGGTTCGTCACCACGGCCCTCCAGGAGCTGATCGACCGGGGGGAGAAGATCGACCTGTGCATCGCCATCGGCCCGGTGCCGATGATGCGCGCCGTCGCCGAGGTGACCCGCCCCCACCAGATCAAGACGGTGGTAAGCCTCAATCCCATCATGGTGGACGCCACCGGGATGTGCGGCGCCTGCCGGGTGTCGGTGGGGGGCGCGACGAAGTTCGTCTGCGTGGACGGCCCCGAGTTCGATGGCCACCAGGTCGACTTCAAGGAGCTCGTGATGCGCAACCGGGCGTACCTCCGGGAGGAGAAGACGGCGATGGAACGGTTCGAGCACAAGGACGGCAAGTGCATGGGGAGCGGCACCCCCGCCCCCGTGGGAGGTAAGAGCTGATGGCCGACGTCACCCCGAAGCCGCGCCCGAAGCCGTTCAGTATCCCCCGGCAGCCGATGCCGGAGCAGCCGCCCATGGTGCGGGTGAAGAACTTCAAGGAAGTCCCGTACGGTCTGACCCCCGACCTCGCCATCCTCGAGGCGACCCGCTGCATCCAGTGCAAGAACCCCCAGTGCGTGCCGGGGTGCCCCGTCAGCGTCCAGATCCCCGAGTTCATCGACCTCGTAGCGAAGGGGAAGTTCGTCGAGGCGGCCCGGAAGATCAAGGAGACCAACGCCCTCCCCGCGGTGTGCGGCCGCGTCTGCCCGCAGGAGGAGCAGTGCGAGCTGCCGTGCGTGCTCGGGAAGAAGGGGGAGCCGGTGGCCATCGGGCGCCTCGAGCGGTTCGTCGCCGACTTCGAACGCGTCACCGGCAACGTCGAGATCCCGCAGGTCGCCTCTCCGACGGGGAAGCGGGTGGCGGTGGTCGGCGCGGGGCCGGCGGGGCTCACCGTGGCGGGCGACCTCGTGCAGATGGGCCACGACGTTACGATCTTCGAGGCGCTCCACAAGCCGGGAGGGGTTCTCATGTACGGGATCCCCGAGTTCCGCCTCCCCAAGGAGATCGTGCAGGCCGAAGTGGAATACATCGTGAAGCTGGGCGCGAAGCTCGAGTGCAACGCGGTCATCGGGAAATCGATCACCATTGACGAGCTGCTGGCCGAGGAGGGGTTCGACGCCGTCTTCATCGGGACGGGCGCGGGGCTGCCGTACTTCATGAACATCCCCGGGGAGAACCTCATCGGGGTCTATTCGGCGAACGAGTACCTCACCCGGGCCAACCTGATGAAGGCGTACGCGTTCCCCGAGGCCGACACCCCGCTGACGAAGTCGAAGCACGTCGCCGTGGTGGGCGGCGGGAACGTGGCGATGGACGCGGCGCGGACCGCCATGCGGATGGGGGCGGAAAAGGTGTACGTGGTGTACCGCCGCTCGAAAAAGGAGATGCCCGCACGGATCGAGGAGATCCACCACGCGGAGGAGGAGGGGATCGAGTTCCACCTCCTCACCAACCCGGTCGCCTTCCACGGGAACGACGAGGCGTGGGTGACCGAGGTGGAGTGCCTGAAGATGGAGCTGGGAGAGCCCGACGCCTCCGGCCGCCGACGGCCGGTGCCGGTGAAGGGGTCCGAGTTCCGGCTGCCGGTGGACACGGTCATCATGTCCATCGGGAACGGCGCCAACCCGCTGGTCCCCTCCACGACGCCGGGGCTGAACACGAACAAGTGGGGGAACATCCTGGCGGACCAGGAGACGGGGAAGACGAGCAAGAAGGGGGTCTTCGCCGGCGGGGACATCGTCATCGGCGCCGCCACCGTGATCCTCGCAATGGGCGCCGGGCGCAAGGCCGCCGCGGCGATCAACGAGTACCTGAAAACCGGAGCGTGGTAAACGGGGGCGGGCTACCGCCCCCGCAGCATTTCGACGAACGCCTCGATGCGGATCCTCGTCCGCCCGTCCAGGGGGCCGGGCGCGTCCCCTTCCAGCGTGAGCACCGGCAATCCCACCTCCTCCCGGAGCAGGATGTCCTCGATCTGGCGGAAGCAGAACGACTGCACGTAGTGCACCACGCCGCGGACTCCCCGCCGTTCCACCTCCGCCCGGATATCGGCCAGGCGCTCGAAGAAGGAGTACGGGTAGGTGTACGAAAGGTACTGCTCCACGAGCGTTCCGCCGGGGGCCGGCATCGCGAACTGCCGCTGCACCTCGTTCAGCACGAACCGGGCACCCGCCCGCTCGAATCCGTCGTGCAGGCCGGACACGATGGGCGGGACGCCGACGAACGCGAGCGGCACGAATCCCCGTCCCGGCGCCCGTCCGGAGGCCTCCGCGACGAACGCGGCCGCCCTGCGGGACCACTCCGCGGGGTCGCCGTCGAAGTCGGAGCACGACACCAGCCAACGGTGGTTCTCCTCCCCCGTGACTTTCCCCTCCTCCCACGTCAGCCGGTCGATCTCGTGGGCGATGCCCCGGATGCCGTCGAGGCGGCGCTTCCACATCTCCGCCTCCGCGACCGTGGTGCCGTACCGTGCGGCCATCTTCGACATCTCCAGCGAGAGGTAGTCGGGATCGCGGTCGAAAGGGAACGCGAACGGGACCACGGAGACCCCCCGGTACGACAGCACCTCCATCAGCGCCTGGGTGAAGCTGCAGTCGCCCTGGGTGACTGCGAGGACCTCGCGGAATCCCTGCCGGCGCACGACCCCGTAGATCCCCTTGATCCAGCCGCAGCTGTTGCGGGGGAACCCGTCCGCCTCGGCGTGCCGCACGTACTCCGCGGGATTCCCGGACGCGATGAACACGTTGTTCAGGTCCACCGGGACGCGGCCGCCCGCGAGCAGGACCTCGACCGGGATGGTGGTGGTGAAGCCGACGCGATGCGGGGTTTCAGTCCCCACGGATGAAGAGGAAGTAGATCAGGACCACCGCGACGGCCAGCGTCCCGGCGGAAAAGACGATCAGGTTGTCGTCGATCGAGGCCCCGCCCCGCGCATGGGTGTAGCGGATCACGGTAAGGATCCCGCCGACCCCGAAGAGGAACAACAGGACGTATTTCCAGCGGAACAGCGCGGCCAGGACGAACAAGGCGGCCGCGGCGAAGAGCACCTTCGGGTCGGTGGCCAGTTCCATGACGCTCGCGCTGGCCAGGAACTCGAGAATCTGTTTCACGGGCTCCCCCTTTCCCCGGGCGTCCGGTTGACTTCTTTACGATAGCGTTTTACCTTAAAAAAATCAAAGTTTTAGGAGAAAGGGTGGAGAATCCGGTCGGCGTGTTCGACTCCGGGGTGGGGGGACTCACCGTGCTGCGGGAACTGGTCGCGGCTCTCCCCTCGGAGCGGTTCGTGTACCTCGGGGACACCGCCCGGGTTCCGTACGGGGGGAAGTCGGCGGAGACGGTCACGCGCTACTCCATCGAGATCGCCAACCACCTCATCCGGCGCCACGACGTCAAGCTCCTCGTGGTGGCGTGCAACACCGCGTCGTCCCTGGCCCTCCCCACGTTGCGGAAGATCTACAAAATTCCCGTGGTGGGTATGGTGGATCCGTGCGTCCGGCGCGCCGCCGCCCTGGCGGGGAAAGGGGGCATCGGGATCATCGGGACGACGGGGACGGTGCGATCCGGCGCATACGAGGAGGCCATCCGGGCGGGGATCCCGGCCGCCCGGGTCCGGGCTATTGCTTGCCCGTTGCTGGTCTCCCTCGCGGAGGAGGGGTGGACGGGCAACGCGATCACCCGGGCGGTGGTAGCGGAATACCTCTCACCCTTCCGGGCGGACCCGCCGGACGTGCTCATCCTGGGGTGCACGCACTACCCCGTGCTGAAGGGGGCGATCCGGGATTTTCTGGGGGAAGGGACCGTCCTCATCGACTCGGGGGAGGAGGCAGCGCGGGTAGTCGACATCCTGCTGTCGGAGACGGGGGCGCGCCGGTCCGGCGGCCCGGGAGGCGTGGAGTTTCTCGTGACCGATGACCCGGAGCGGTTCGCGCGGATCGGCCGGGAGTTCTTCGGCGATTTCCTCGAGGGCATCCACAGGGTGGCCCTGTAGGGAGAGGGACGGTGAACGGGCGGATGGACCCGAAGCAGATGTCGATGCTCTCCGGCTTCAACCACAACATAAAGTTCCGGGGGAAGGTCTACCACGTCCAGACGGAGGACGGGGGGAAGGACAACCCGCAGGTCGTCACCCACGTGTTCCTGGGCGGGGTGATACTGGACAGCGTGAGTTTTCCGTACGAGGAACTCATCGGACGGCCGGACTGGCACGCAGCACTCCGGGACCGGATGAAGGCGCAGCACCTGGAGGAGATCCGGCGCCTCATGGCCGGGGAGATCGGAACCGTGGAAGAGGAGAGCCCGGACCGATGATCGAGGCGTTCCGTCTTGGGATCTTCGCCCGCGGTGCGACCCTCTGGGATGGCGTGGATCACGCCTTCGGGGACGGGTCCGTCAGTGTGATCGTCGCACCGCCTTCTTCCGGGAAGACGACCCTCCTCTCCATCCTCCGGGGCGAGCGGCAACCGGATGCGGGGGACGTGGTCGTGTCCGGTGAGTCCATCTTCCGGGGACGGTGGGCGTCTATCCGGACGTACCGCGCCTCCTGCTGCCACGTGGCGGAACGGTTCTCGGACCCGGCGGGGCATACGGTGGAGGATCTCTTCCGGCTCTCCGCGGTGGCCGGAGGAGGGAGGATCCCGGAGGGCGAGCGCCGGGAGCGGCAGGAGCGGCTTCTCGCCATGGTGGGGCTGGCGTCCGCGCGCGATTGGCGCCTGTCCTCCCTTTCCGCCTCCGAGAGGGTGCGCGCCGGGCTGGCGGCGGAACTCCTGCGGGGGCCGCGATACCTGTTCCTGGACGGAGTGGTGGCGGCGGCGGGAAGTCCGTACAGGGAAATGCTGGGGGGGCTGTTCCGGGCGCTGGCCCGCGAGGGGAACACGATCGTGATGGCGGAGCGGCACCTCCCGGAGCGCTGGGCGGCCGCGGCGGGAGAGGGAACCGCCGCGGGACCGTTCCGCGTCTACAAGGTTTCCGTTCCCGCGACTTCGATGGCCGCCGGGGAGCAGGCCGGACAAGCCGCCCCGGCCGGCGGCGGAATCGCGTGAGCGGGCCATCCCTGCTCTGGATCGACTGGCGGCTCGCGGGGCGGTCCACCGTGCGGGACCTCCTCTTCCGGTTCGTCCTCGTGTCGGCGGCATCGTTCGCGTTCCTCGTCCTGCTCCTCTCGGGCGGTTCGGCCCGGTTCCTCGCGTCCCGGTACGCGATCACCGCGGTTCTCCGGACGACGGTTTCCCCCGGCGAGGGGGAGGGGCTGGCGGGGAAGGTCGCGGCGCTCCCTCCCGTGCGCACCGCCGTCTACAAGGATCCGGAGACGGCCTGGAGGGAGTTCCTCCTGGCATACCCGGGACTCGATTCCCTGCGCTCCTCGGGGGGGAACCCGCTTCCGGGGTACATCGAGGTCCGGCTCCGTCCGGAACGTCTCACCGGGGCGGATGTGGAACGGGTGACCACCGCGCTGCGCTCCGTTTCCCACGTCGAGAAGGTTCTCGCCGGGGAGGCGCGGATTTCCCGCCTACTCCTGGTGAAACGGTACGCGGCGGCGATCGCGTGGGGGGTGTTCGGCGCCTTCGCCGCGGTCTGCCTCGTGGTCCTCGTGCTGCAGGAGAAGGGGCGGGCGACCGCTCTTGCGGCGGACTTCGCCTTCCTCGAGGAGCGCGGGGTTCCTGCGGGCCGCATGGCCGCCTCCCGGTCGGCGGCGGGAGCGCTTGCCGCCCTGCCTCTTGCCGCCGCCGGTGTGCTCCTGTCCGGGGCCGCCCTCCGCTACCTCCTGCTGCGGTACCCTTCCCTGGAACAGTTGGTGGGCCCTCCGGGCGACCTGCTGCTGCCGCGAACCATGCTGGCTGTCGCCGGCTTCGCACTGTGCTTCGCCCTTCTCGCCGCTGCCGCTTCCCTTCTCGGATTCCGGGCCGCGCGCGCCTGCCGTTAAGTGCTCCAATTCATAAATCCGGTTGCATTCGAGCGCCGCTGCATCCGCCCCGGTTTTGTTGTCGGAGGTATCGACCTGTTGGCGCTCCCTCACCGTACTTGCCCAGTACGCTTCGGTCGCGGCGCCTTGCCGGATGCGGCGCATCTGCGCTCTCGGTGCGACACCGTATTTATGAACTGGAGCACTCCCTGATGCGGTGGACCGCCTCGCCCCCCGTCGCACTCCTCCTCGTCGCGCTCCTCGCGCAGATCCTCGCCCCGTCGCCCGCCGTCGGCCGGGACGCGGCGGCGGAGCTCCGGAAGGAAAAGGCCCGTCTCCTCGAAATGAAGGCGCACGAGGAGAAGGCGGCAGCCGAACTCACGGAAGCCCTGCGGAAGGAAAAGCTCACCAAGGGGCGGGTGGAGGAGCTGAAGGGCCGTCTGGCCGCGCAGAAACGTACCATCTCCCGCATCGACAGGAAGATCGCCTCCCTCTCCGAGCGGGTGGACCGCACGGAGAAGGAGGCGAAGGCGTTGGAGGAGGCCCGCACGCGCGCGGAGGGCGGCCTGCGGGGGGCCTCCTCCGCCGCGTTCACCGGCCTCCTGGCGAGGGCGGGGATGCCCGTGGACCCTTCCGCCGAGGAGCGGGACCGGTATTTCATGCGCATCTATCTCGGTGCCGACCTGGAGGACGTCCGGCGGCTGACCCGCGAACGGGAACGGAAGGAGGAGGAGCTCTCCGGGATCGAGCGGCAGGTTGAACTGACCGAGCGGAGGATGGCGAAGGAAAAGAAGGTCGGGGAAACGCTCCTTTCCCGCCAGGCGGAGGAGCGGAAGCGGCTCTCCGAGATCGAGCGGGAGAAGCGGAAGAAGGAGAAGGAGCTCAAGGCCCTCCGCGCGAAGATCGCCCGCCTGGAATCCATCGTGACCCGGGTGGAACGCCAGGTCCGGGAGCGGGAGAAACGTTCCAGGAAGGGGGCCGGGACCCCACGGGGGGAGCCGGAGAAGCCGGGGGCGGAGGAGGCGCTGCGCAGATTCTCCGCCCTGCCCGGGGGAGTCGTCCCCCCGTTGGGCGGGAAGGTCGTCACCCGTTTCGGGAAGCAGCACGACCCCACGTTCGACGTGACGATCGAGAACCGGGGCGTGGAGATCGAGGCCCCTTCCGCCGCCCCCGTGAAGTCGGTCGGGAAGGGGGAAGTCGCCTTCGCGGGGAACGTATCCGGCTTCGGGAACGTCCTCATCGTGCAGCACGGGGGCGGGCTTTTCTCCGTCTATGGGAAACTGGACTCCTTCTCGGTGCGGCAGGGCGAAGGCGTCGGGAAGGGGCAGGCGGTCGGGCGTCTGCCGGAAAGCCCCTCCGGAAAATCGGTGCTATACTTGGAACTGCGGGCCGGCGGGACCGCCATCGACCCGGCTTCCGCGATACCCCTTATCCGCTAAGGAGCGTACCCACACAATGGAGCAGAACGGATCCCCGGCACCGGGCAGGAAGTTCGGGAAGTTCATCGGGATGACATTGGCGGTTGCGGTGTTCGTGGCCGGCTTCGTGGTCGGCGACCTCACCACTTCCCGGCACGCGGCGCAGGCCACCGTGGCCTACAGCAAGCTGAAGCTGTTCGGTGACGTTCTCTCCGTCGTGCAGAACAGCTACGTCGAGGAGGTCAATTCGGACAACCTGATCCGGGGGGCGATCAGCGGGATGATCCAGACCCTGGACCCCCACAGTTCCTACCTGACGCAGGACATGCTCAAGCAGGTCGAGGTGGAGACGAAGGGTGCCTTCGGGGGTCTGGGGATCGAGATCGGGATGAAGGACGGGTATCTCACGGTCATCGCGCCCATCGAGGACACCCCCGCGGCCCGGGCGGGCATTCAGGCCGGAGACCGGATCGTCCGGATCGAGAACGAGTCCACCAAGAACATGAACGTGATGGACGCGGTGAAGCGACTCCGCGGGGAGCCGGGTACCAAGGTCGCGATCACGGTCGTGCGGGAATCGTCCCCGGACGCGAAAACCTACACGATCACGCGGGACATCATCAAGATTCGATCCGTCCGGGCGAAGTACCTCGGGGACGGGATCGGATACATCCGGCTGGCGCAGTTCCAGCAGGACTCCCACGCCGAGTTGGAACGCGCCGTCCAGGGGTTCCTCAAGGAGAAGGGCGGCTTGAGGGGGCTCGTCCTCGACCTTCGGAACAATCCCGGCGGACTTCTCGACCAGGCGGTGAAGATTGCGGACGAGTTCATCGAATCGGGACTGATCGTATACACCGACGGGCGCGTGGAGGCCCAGAAGATGAAGTACGCCGCACACAAGGAAGGAACCTACATGGGTTTCCCGATCGTGGTGCTGGTCAACGCCGGGTCCGCCTCCGCGTCGGAGATCGTCGCCGGTGCGCTGCAGGACCACGGCCGCGCCATCATCCTCGGGCAACAGACCTTCGGCAAGGCCTCGGTACAGACCATCCTCCCGCTGGACGACGGCTCCGCCCTGCGGCTCACCACGGCCCGGTACTACACCCCGAACGGGCGCTCCATCCAGGCGAAGGGGATCGAGCCCGACATCCTGGTGACGGACGGTCGGGAAGCGCCCGAAGGCCATCCGGGGGCGCTCAGGGAGAAGGATATCGAGCGGCACCTCCGGGGAGAGGAGGAAGAGGCCCCGGCGGCGGTCCCGACCCCGCCGAAGGAGGAGAAGAAGGACGACCGGAAGGGCGGCCGGAAGGAGGCCCCGGCGGCCCCGGAGGCCCGGAAGGAAGACGCGAAGGACCCCCAGCTGGACCGGGCGGTGGAGCTGCTGAAAGGCTGGGAGATCTTCAAATCCCGGTTCATCGACCAGAAGAAGGCGTCCTGAGAAACAGGCGCGGCTGTTCCGGATGAGGCGGTTTCCCCCGAAGCCGGCGGACGGCCGGAAGAAGCGGCGTGGTTGGGGGACGCTGATGGCGGGTGCTTTCCTCGCCGGTCTCCTCGCGGCGGGCGTGACGCTCCTGATCCCGCCGGGGGAAGGGAATCCCCCCGCCGGTCCCTCCTCCTTCACCCCCGCCGCCCCGGCCCGCGCTTCTGCGGGGGATAACGATTCGGCAACGCCCGGCGGCGGAGGGCGGTCCCCGCTCCTTGCGATCGTCGTGGACGACCTCGGCTATGACCCGGTCCGGGACGCGGAGTGGCTCGCCTTCCCCGAGAAGATCACCGCCTCCGTTCTCCCGTTCGGCCCCTCCTCGAGGACGATCGCCGCCTCCGCACGATCGAAAGGGTTCGGGGTGATCCTCCATGTCCCGATGGAGCCGGAAAGGCCGTCGATCGACAGTACGGAACCGTTCCGTCTCCGGCGGGGCATGACGGCCGGGGAGATGGAGGAGGCGTTCACCCGCATGGCGCTCGACGTGCCGACCGCCACGGGGGCGAGCAACCACATGGGGTCCGCCTTCACCTCCGACGCGGCTGCGATGGACGCCTTCGCGGCGTTGCTGAAGGGGAAGGGGTTTTTCTTCGTCGACAGCGTCACGGTCGCCGGTTCCCTCGGCACGGAGGCAGCAGCGCGCGCGGGCGTTCCCGCCCTGCGGCGCGACGTTTTCCTCGACGACGATCCGCGGCCGGAAGAGATGCGCCGACGGTGGAAGCTGGCGATCGCGGCGGCGAAGGAGCACGGCGGGGCGGTCCTGATCTGCCACTCGCGGAGGGAAACGCTTGCAGCGCTGCTCGGTATGCTCCCGGATCTCCGACGGGAAGGGATCCGCGCCGTGACGGTCGAGGAACTCCTCGCCCGGGCTCCAAAAAGGTAGGGGGAGCGCGGTCGTGGAGATCCTCTCCGTATCCGCTCTCACGGCCCGGATCCGGCAGGTTCTGGAGTCCGCCTTCCGTACGGTCCGGGTTGAGGGCGAAATCTCGAACTACAAATATTACGAGGCGTCCGGGCACCGCTACTTTTCCCTGAAGGACGAGGGGGCCCAGGTCCGCGTGGTCCTCTTCCGCGGTCGGGAGAGGAACATCCTCGGCGAGATCCGCGACGGGCAGACCGTGATCGTGACCGGCTCCCTCGGCGTGTACGAGCGCAAGGGGGAGTACCAGATCTACGCGCACTCCGTCGAAGTGCGGGGCGTCGGGAACCTCCTCGTGGAGCTGGAGAAGCGGAAGCACCGGCTGGCCGGGGAAGGGCTGTTCGACCCGTCGCGGAAGCGCCCCCTGCCCGCGTTCCCGCGGCGGATCGGGATCGTCACCTCCCGCCACGGCGCCGCGCTCCGCGACATCGTGCGGGTCGCCCGCGGCCGGTTCCCTGCCGTGGCGATCACCCTGGCGCCCTCTCTCGTGCAGGGGGATGGGGCGGCGGCGGACATCGCGGGGGCCCTCGACGCGCTGTACGCCCGGGGCGGCGTGGACGTCGTCATCGTGGGGCGCGGCGGCGGCTCCATCGAGGACCTCTGGGCGTTCAACGAGGAGGAGGTGGTGCGCGCCATCTCCCGCTCGCCGGTCCCGACCGTCAGCGCGGTCGGGCACGAAACGGACTTCACCCTGGCGGACCTCGTCGCCGACCTTCGCGCCCCCACGCCGACGGCGGCGGCGCAGGCAGTCGTTCCGGACCGCGTGGAGCTGCTGGAGAGGGTCTCCTCACTTGCCCTGCGGCTGCGCCGGGGCGATGCGCGGACGAGGGAAAGCGTACGGCAGGAGTGGCGGATCGCGGCGGGGAAACTCGCCGACCCCCGGCCGCTCCTCCAGGGGAAGCGGTATGCCGCGGCGGAACGGTCGGCCGCACTCGTCGAGCGTGGCCGGTCGCTGGTGCGGGACCTCGGGGAAAGGGTGGAGCGCCTCGCCGCGACCGTCCGCCTCCGGTCCCCCGCGGCATGGGTGTCCGGCCGGAAGGGGGAAGTGGCGGTCCTCTCCGGGCGGGTGCGGGCCGCCTTCGACGCGGGGAGAAGCCGGCTCCATTCCTCCCGCACCGTCCTGGCGGGGAAGCTCGGGGCCCTGGACCCGAAGGCGGTCCTGACGAGGGGATACGCGATCGCCGTCGACCGGGGGACCGGCAAGGCGCTCCGCTCCGTTGCGGAGACGCGGGCCGGACAGGCCATCGACGTGCAGGTCGCCGACGGCTCCTTCGGCGCGGTGGTCGAGGGTCGGAACCGGGGCACCGCCCGATGAAACGCGGCCGGAACGCCATCCTCCTCGCGTGCCTTGCCGGCACCGTCGCCACGCGCGTATTTACGGCACCGCCCGGCTGGGGATCGGCAGGGATCTCCGATCCCGTGCCGGCCGTCGCGCTTTCGATTTCCGTATCCGCCCGAACTCCGGCGCAAGGCGATCCCCTGATCGTGGATGTGGCAGCGACCGGCCCCGTGGACAACCTGGTCCTCCTGTGGAAAGGGACCGCCTGGCCGCTTCGGGAAGTCGCGGCCGGCCGGTACGAAGGGCTGGTCGGCGTGGACCTGCTGGCGCCCGCGATCCCGGAGACCCTCGTCGCGGAAGGGTGGAGCGGGGGGAAGCGAATCCGCGCCGACGCGGTCCTGGCCGTCGTCGCGCGCCGGTTCCCCGTGCAGGAAATCAGCCTGCCGAAGAGGATGGCGGATTTTGACGCCCCCACCCTGAAGCGGATCCGGGAGGAGGCGCGCGCCATGGAGGAACGGTTCGCCCGCGTGACCATGCCGGTCCTTTGGCGGATGCCGTTCCTTCCCCCCGTGGAGGAGTTCCGGCCGGAGAATTTCGGGTCCCGGAGGGTGATCAACGGGGAGGAGCGTTCGCCCCACGCCGCGGTGGACGTGCGGCTGCCGGAGGGGACGCCGGTCCGGTCGATTTCCGGGGGGACGGTCGTCTTCGCAGGGGAGCAGTTCTTCGGCGGCCGGTCGGTGGTGATCGACCACGGCGGAGGGGTCTTCAGCACCTACTACCATCTCCGGGAGATCGCGGTGCCGGAGGGTCGGCCGGTAAGGCGCGGCGAGACGATCGGTGCGGTGGGAGCGACCGGCCGGGCCACCGGCCCGCACCTCCACTTCGGGGTGCGGGTGCCGGGGGGGCGCGTCGACCCGTCCCTCCTGTTCGCGCTACCGGGCCGTTGAGGGTTGAAATATAATAACCATTCACCGGAAGGCGAGGGCGATGGCGGGTAAAGGGAAAGAACCGACCTTCGAGGAAGCGCTGAAAGGCCTGGAGTCCGTGGTCGCGCGGCTGGAGTCCGGGGAGGCGCCGCTGGAGGAGTCGATCCGGCTGTTCGAGGAGGGGATGCGACTCTCCGAGGCGTGCCGGAAACGGCTGGACGAGGCGGACCGGAAGATCGAGCTGCTCCTGCGAAAGCCCGGGGGCGTCGCCCGGGAAACGGAGGACGAGGGCGACCTCCTCGGGAAGGAAGAGTGAGCGGGCGTTGACGGCCGCCGCCACGCTGGCCAGACTGCGGGACCTGGTGGAAGGAAGCCTGACCGCGTACCTCGCGCCGGGTGTGTGCCGAACCCCTTCCCCTCTGCGGGAGGCGATGGCGTACTCCCTGACGGCCGGAGGGAAACGGGTTCGCCCGGTACTCCTCCTGGCGGCGGGGAGCGCCGTCGGCGGGAGCGAGAGGGAACTGCTGCCGTTCGCGTGCGCGGTCGAATATGTCCACACGTACTCCCTGATCCACGACGACCTGCCCGCGATGGACGATGACGATTTCCGGCGCGGGAAGCCGACCTGCCACAAGGTGTACGGGGAGGCGACGGCCACCCTGGCAGGCGACGGGCTGCTGACCGAGGCGTTCCGCGTGATGGCGGAGTCTCCACTGGCGTCCGCCCGGCCCGCCCGCGCGGTCCGCGCCATTGCGGACCTGGCCCGCGCAGCCGGGGCGGAGGGGATGGTGGGGGGACAGCAGCTGGACCTCGACGCTTCCCCCGGGGTTTCCGCGCTGCCGGAGGTCGAGGAGATCCAGCTCCGGAAAACCGCCGCCCTGATCGCGTCCTGCGCCCGGATGGGCGGGATCCTGGGCGGCGGGGACGCTACCCTCGTGGAGGCGCTGGGCAACTTCGGAACGCGGCTGGGAATCCTCTTCCAGGTCACCGATGATATCCTCGACGAGACCGGAACCTTCGAGGAGATGGGTAAGGGGACGTCGAAGGACCGCGCACGGGGGAAATGGACCTACCCCGTGGCGTTCGGCATGGAAGCCGCGGTGGCCCGCGCCGGGGAGCTCGGGAGGGAAGCTCTGGAAGCCCTCGCGCGCTTTGGCCCGGAGGGCGAGCCGCTGCGGGAAATGGTCCGGATGGTGCAGGCCAGGAGGTCGTAAAGGTGCCGGAAATCCCGCGTTTGTCGGAAATCGAGTCCCCCGCGGACCTGAAGAAGGTTCCCCGGGAGAAGCTCCCGGCGGTCGCGGCGCAGCTCCGGGAGATGATCGTCCGCAACGTGGCGCGCACGGGGGGGCACCTCGCCTCGAGCCTGGGCGTGGTGGAGCTCACCATCGCCCTGCACTACGTCTTCGACTGCCCGACGGACCGGATCGTCTGGGACGTGGGGCACCAGGCCTACGCCCACAAGATCCTCACCGGACGCCGGGACGCCTTCCCCACGCTGCGCACCTTCGGGGGGATCTCCGGCTTCCCCCGCATCGCCGAGAGCCCGTACGACGCGTTCGGGACGGGCCACTCGGGGACCTCGATCTCCGCCGCCCTCGGGATGGCCGTCGCACGCGACATGCGGGGGGCGCGCAACCGGGTCGTCGCGGTCATCGGGGACGGTTCCCTCTCCTCCGGGCTGTCGCTGGAGGGGCTGAACCAGGCGGGGCACCAGAAGCGCGACCTCGTGGTCGTCCTCAACGACAACGAGTGGTCCATCTCCCAGAACGTCGGGGCGCTATCCGGCTACCTGAACCGGATCATGACGGGGAAGTTCTACACCTCCTTCCGGAAGCGGGTGGAGAACCTCCTCAAATCCATGCCCCACGGGCAATTATTGGCGCGCATCGCAAAGAAGTCGGAGGAACTGACGAAAGGATTCATCGTCCCGGGCCTCCTTTTCGAGGAGCTCGGCTTCACGTACATCGGGCCCATCCCCGGGCACGACATCGACACGCTCGTCGCGACCTTCCAGAACCTCGCCAACCTCGAGGGGCCGGTGCTGGTGCACGCCGTCACCTCGAAGGGGAAGGGGTACGCGCCGGCGGAAACCAACCCGGAGGTCTTCCACGGAGTGGGCTGCTTCGACCCGGAGACCGGGGAACGGATCGGGGCGGCGGCCGGGCCCACGTACACGGACGTCTTCGGGGAAACGATCGTTTCCATCGCGCGGGAGAACCCGAAGGTCGTCGCCATCACGGCGGCCATGTGCAGCGGCACGGGGCTCGCGGAGTTCCGGAAAGCGTTCCCGGGCCGGTTCTTCGACGTGGGGATCGCGGAGTCCCACGCCGTGACGTTCGCCGCGGGGCTCGCGCGGGAAGGGAAGCTCCCCGTGGTGGCGATCTACTCCACGTTCCTCCAGCGGGCCTTCGACCAGATCATCCACGACGTGTGCATCCAGAACCTCCCCGTAGTGTTCGCCGTCGACCGGGGCGGGATCGTCGGGGCGGACGGGGCGACCCACCAGGGGATTTTCGACCTATCATTCCTCCGGCAGGTACCGAACCTCTCGGTGATGGCGCCCCGTGACGAGGCGGAACTGGCCCGCATGCTCCGGACCGCCGTGGCTGCCGGCCACCCCGTCGCCGTGCGGTATCCGCGCGGGACCGGAATGGGGGTACTTCCCCCGTCGCCGGCGGAAACGGTTCCGTGGGGAAAGGGCGAGCTCCTGGCGGAAGGGAAGGACGTGCTCCTCGTCGGGATCGGGGCCGCCGTGTCCTCGTGCCT